>Ga0194058_10000518_pt1 | contig 18732 bp, 15 predicted proteins | sample SepL4417m_MetaG_FD_155490 | JGI IMG/M metagenome (GOLD analysis project Ga0194058, IMG submission 155490) | Anoxic zone freshwater microbial communities from boreal shield lake in IISD Experimental Lakes Area, Ontario, Canada - Sep2016-L442-17m | ecosystem: Environmental > Aquatic > Freshwater... | reverse complement strand
TGCGGTGCCAAAGCCTGCAGCGATGCCCAAGCCTGCAGCGATGCCCAATCCCGCAGCGATGCCCAAGCCTGCAGCGATGAGGCCCGCCGCTGCAGCTCTTCCGGCGGATCGTGACCCGGAGTCCGACGGCGTCTCGGCTGCGGCTGTCTGGGAAAAGCTTGCGGACACATTTGCGAAAGACTCCTTGATTCGTTTCGGGTGGCTTCGCGATGGGGGGTTTGAGCGGATCGAAGGCGGGAACCTCTTTGTGCGCTTTCCGGCCTCCGCGAAAGAAGCCTCCGAAAGCATGTGGATGGAGCAAGGGATCAAAGACCTCCAGGCGCGGCTTACTCGCGAGCTTTCGCAGCCGATCCGGCTGGTGCTGGAGTTCGACGAAAGCCTTGAATCTCCACCGTTTTTTGAGCCCGGTCCCGAGCCGGCGCGTGAGGAAGAGAAAAGGGTGCCCAAGGCATCGGAGGCACAAGCCGCCCCCCACGCAGACCCGATGGAGGAGTTTAAAAACGACCCGCTCATCAAGAAAGCGCTCGAAGTTTTCAAATCCACACTTCAATCTGAACAGCAATGAATATCGCAAAAATGCTCAAGGAGGCGCAGCGCATGCAGGAGCGCATGGCCGAAGCCCAGTCGGACCTCGCGTCGCGCACGGTCGAAGCCACCTCCGGCGGCGGAAAGGTCCACGTCACTGCCACCGGATCAGGGGATATCGTCTCGATAAAAATTGATCCGCAGGTTGTGGATCCGGAGGACGTCGAACTTCTCGAGGACCTCGTGCTCACGGCCGTGAAGCAGGCGCTTGAGGAGGCCAAGGAACTGGCCGGAAGCGAGATGGGCAAGCTCACTGGCGGCCTCAAAATCCCCGGACTCTGATGTCTGTCTGCTCCGACAAATGGATCCGCCGGATGGCGGTTGAGAACGGGATGATCGAGCCGTTTGTGGACGGCCAGATCAAGCAGGACGCCGAGGGGAAGCGGGTCGTTAGCTACGGGCTCTCAAGCTACGGCTACGACCTCCGGGTTTCTGACGAGTTCAAAGTTTTCACGAATGTTTACAGCGCGATGGTGGATCCGAAGGCGTTTGACGACCGTTCGTTTGTGGACATTCAGACGGACGTCTGCATTGTCCCGCCGAACTCCTTCGCCCTCGCCCGCAGCATTGAGTATTTTCGGATCCCGCGCGAGGTCCTCACGATCTGCGTGGGAAAATCCACCTACGCCCGCTGCGGGATCATCGTGAATGTCACTCCCTTCGAACCTGAGTGGGAGGGACATGTGACGCTGGAGATTTCCAACACGACCCCGCTTCCTGCCCGCATCTACGCGAACGAGGGGCTCGCTCAGGTCGTCTTCTTCCACGCCGATGACGTCTGCGAGACCAGCTATGCAGACCGCGCAGGGAAATACATGCGCCAGCGCGGCATCACCATCCCCAGGCTGTAAAAGAGGAAAGATCCGCGGACCGGCGCCCGTTCGCCGTTGACCTTGCCGCCCAGGTCGGGTTTGATGTGCGCTGAAATTTATGGCCAAAGACGAGTCCGCTCAGCGCATGGAAAAAATTGTAAGCCTCTGCAAGAGGAGGGGCTTCATTTTTCAATCATCGGAAATTTACGGGGGGATCAACGGGTTTTGGGATTACGGCCCGCTCGGGGTCGAGCTGAAGAGGAACCTCAAGGATTTTTGGTGGAGGCGAAACGTGCGCGAGCGGGACGATATGGCCGGGATGGACGGGGCGATCATCATGAACCGGGCGGTCTGGAAGGCGTCCGGCCACGAGGAGACGTTCAGCGATCCCATGGCGGACTGCCGGATCTGCAAGGCCCGGCACCGCGCCGACCAGCTTCCGGAAAAGGATGGCGTGAAGTTCTGCCCGAATTGCGGCAGCCGGGACCTTACCCCGCCGAGGGCGTTCAACCTGATGTTCAAAAGCTACGCCGGCCCTGTGGAAAGCGATGACAACCTCGTCTACCTCCGCCCGGAGACCGCCCAGGCGATGTTCGTCCAGTTCCGCAACATCCTCGACACCACGCGCCAGAAGCTGCCATTTGGGATCGCCCAGATCGGCAAGGCCTTCCGCAACGAGATCAACCCCAGGAACTACATCTTCCGCTCGCGGGAGTTCGAGCAGATGGAGATCGAGTATTTCTGCCGCCCGGAGGATGGGCTCCGGCTCACCGACTACTGGCTCGAGGAGCGTCTCCGGTTCTATGACGACATCGGGATCCCGCGCTCGAAGATCCACGTGAAGGACATCCCGGATGGCGACCGCGCATTTTATTCTAAGAAGACCTACGATCTCGAATACGAGTTCCCCTTCGGGATCAGCGAGCTCGAAGGGATTGCTTACCGGACCGATTACGACCTCTCGAAGCACATCGAGCACAGCGGGAAGCCTCTGGATTATTACGACGAGGTGACCAAGGAGCGGTTTGTGCCCCATGTGGTCGAGCCGAGCGCCGGCGCGGACCGGACGGCTCTGGCCCTGCTTTGCGAGGCGTTCGACGAGGAGGTCGTGACCGACGACAAAGGCAAGTCCGAGACGCGCACGGTCATGCGCTTCCACCCGCGGATGGCCCCGATCAAGTGCGGGATCTTCCCCCTGCTGAAAAATAAGCCGGCCCTGATCGAGGCGGCGCGCGGGATCGTGCAGTCGCTGCGCGGCCACATGAACGTCTTCTACGATGAGTCGGGAGCCATCGGGCGCCGCTACCGGCGGCAGGATGAGGCAGGAACCCCGTTCTGCGTGACGGTGGATTTCGATACGATCGGAGAAAACGGCCCGGAAAAGGAAGGCACGGTCACTCTCCGACACCGGGATTCCATGCAGCAGGAACGGCTTGCGATCTCAGACCTCAAAGCCTACCTACTCGACAAGACCATGTAGCCCGGGAAAAATTCGAGGCGATAGGCTCAGGCGGCCTGTCGCTTTTGGCGGCCGGGCGGGGCGGAGACGCACCGGCTCAGCGGCAGAATTTTGGCGCCCATGTCGGCTTGCGGACCGCCCGGACGACAAATGCTGAGCCGAGCAGGATCAGAAACAGCGAAAGAAATTGCCCTCGCGTGAGCGCCATCGTGAGCGGCGCATCCGGCTCGCGGAACATCTCGCCAATGATGCGCAGGACCGCGTAGGCGATGAAGAAGATTCCCGTGAGGACTCCGTTTGGAAGCCGGCACCGCGTGCGCAGCAGCCAGAGGAGAAGGAAAAGGACGACCCCCTCCAGCATGGCCTCGTAGATTTGCGACGGGTGCCTTGGCGAAAGCGTTCCGGCGAGCTGCTCGCGCAGCGCCGGCGAGAGCCGGACATTTTCTACGACGGCGCCGACAGACGTCCATTGCGGGTTGATCGTGGAGGCCTCGCCGACCGCGAGGGCGAGCGTCTCCGGCGGCCCGTCATAGAGCTCCTTCGGAAACTGAACCGCCCAGGAAACGCTTGCAACCCGCCCGTAGAGCTCGCCGTTAATGAAATTCGCACAGCGCCCGAGGAACAGCCCGATCGGAGCGGTCACGACCAGATTGTCTCCGGTATTCATCCATGAGACGCGCTGCCTCCGCGAATAGATCCACGTGAAGACAAAGGTCCCGATGATCCCGCCGTGGCTCGACATCCCGCCATCCCAGAGCTTGAAAATCACCAGCGGGTTCGCCGCGAACGCGTCCCAGTCATAAAAAAGCATGTAGCCGAGCCGCCCGCCAAGGATCACTCCGAAAATAGCAACCCCAGTAATGAAGTCCCCAACCTTTTCTGGAGCCAGATTCGAATATCCGCGCCGCGCCAGCCAGGAGAGGACCCAGTAGCTGGACAGGAACGCCGCCACATACGCCAGCCCATACCAGCGCAGCCCGATCCCGTTCCCAAAATCCAACAGAAACGGGCTCAAATCATGGACGTAATAACCAAGCATCACAGGCGGCCAACATCGCGAACGCAGCCCGGCGTGACAATCCAAATGCGCGGCCAAATGTGCGCCCCCCACAGACATCTCTGCGCTCCGTCGGCAGAGGGTGCGCCCGGGACCTATTGCGGGGGGGCGAGGACCGGAAATTTATGGGGGGAGATTTCGAACCGGCAGGGGAGGGCGTCCGAGAGCTCGCCGTCGAGCTCGACCGGCACCCTGGCCTCGCTGCGGACCGTCATCGAGCGAGTTTGGAAATACTCGACATCTGGAAGGTCGGCGTGGTTGCCGAACGCGATCGCTTGAAAATACCGGACGACATCCCAGTGGCTCTGGTTTTTAAAGACGAGGACATCGAGGAGCCCATCGTCGGGCCGCGCGTTTTTAAAGAGGACAAACGGGCCGCCGTAGAGCCTCCCGTTGCCGACGAGGACGAAGCTTCCCTCGCGGGAGGCGGAATCATCGGGCTCAATGACAACCGAGGGGGGGGTGACCGCCGCAATCTGGGCAAGGGTCAGGAGGTAGCTCATCGGCCCAAGGGACTTTTTGGATTCGGGAGTTGTTTGCCGGACGACCTCGGCATCGAGGCCGATCCCGGCGAGCTGAACGAAATGCAAGCGGTTCGCGAGGGGGAGATCCAGCTCGCGCAGATGCCCGGACTCGATGACATCCCAGGCGGCGCGGAGGTTGTTCTGCGGGATCCCCAGCTCGGTCGAGAAAACGTTCATCGTCCCGATCGGGAGGATTCCGAAGCTCACCTCCGAGCCGGCAACTCCATTGGCGACCTCATTGACCGTGCCGTCGCCGCCTGCGGCGACGATCGCCCGAAACCCTTCCTCCACCGCATCGCGAGCCATCGCCCGGGCACCTCCGGCAGCCGATGTCATCCGCACGACAACCTGCAGGGAAAGAGCTTGAATCTTTTCCCGCAGGGCACCAGCCCGGTCTCCCCGCGCGGCCGGATTGAGGATCACAAGAACTTTCTTCACTTTCAATATGAGTGCTATAGCTTCCCCCTCGTGCCGAAATCTGCCAAGCCAATTCTAGTTGCTGCGGGAATTCTCCTGATTGCCTACGCAATGTGCGTGCTTGGGCTGAACATTTACCTGCAGTCGCAAGAGCTTCAATCCCGGATCCGAGAATCGGCCTCAAAAGCAGCGGGGAGGCCAGTCGAGATCCAAGGGGCGCACTACATTCCGTGGTCCGGGTTCACGGTCAGCGGAATCACAATCCCTCAGGCGCAGGGGCTGCCTCCCGCCTTTCAGGCCTCGTCGGTAAACTTCCGCCTCGCTTTTTTTTCGCTCCTCCAAGGCCGCTTGGTTGTCGAGGAGGTGGGTATCAACTCCCCGGTGCTGCTATCAACAAGCCTGCCCGCCAAGAAGCCGCCCAAGCCAGCTGAACCTCCTGCGGCGCCCGCCGTAGTCGAGAGGCCCGCCGCAGCCCAGACGCCCGCTGCTGTCGAGACGCCTGGAGTCGTGGTCGTCACTGCCCCCGAGCCGCCGGAGCCACCCCGCCAGCGCGCCATCGAAGTCCGCCATATCAAAGTGCGGAATGGACAAGCCCAGTTTTTTGACTCCAAGGGCGGACTCGCTCTCGCGGTCGAGCGGGTCGGAATCACCGCAAAGATCCTTCCTGATGGCCAGGTTGTCGGAAACTTTGATATCGCGAAAGCAAGCGTTGGAAAATTCATGCACCCGAAGCGGATCGCCGGCACGTTCACCTGGCAGGCCGGCATCCTCGTCATCCCGGATATCCGGGGCCGCTTGTCGGGCGGGGTCATCACGGGAACGTTCGAGCTCGCTCCAGCCACCGGGTTCTCCGCCTCAATCGCCGTGGACGGCACCCTCGTGAAAAAACTTTTTGAAGATGCGGGGATCAGCGCGGACGGAGCCAAAGGGAGCATTTCTGCGAAGGGGGTGCTGCGGGGCAGGCCAGGAGCTCCTGAGAGCATCGCCGGGACGGCGGAGGTCGATGTGAAGGAGGCGCGCTTCCAGCCGGTGGATATCATCCGGCAGATCGGCGATATGATGAGCATCCGCGAGCTGCAGATGCTGGAGCTAAAAACCGCCGAGGCACGATTCTCGATCCGCGACCAGCAGGCCATAGTGGAAAGCCTTGTCCTCGAGTCAGAAAATCTGGTCCTGGACGGCACCGGCCCGGTCGGGTTCGACGGCAAGATGAAGCTTCGTGCCAGGCTCCACCTGAATGAAAAGCTCCGAAAAGATTTGGGGGGGCTGCTCGCGGACAATTTTCAGGATTCCGAGCGCGCCGGCTACCGGCAGATCCCGTTTTCTGTGACCGGGACAGTCGGCCGCCCGAAAACCGACCTCTTGGACAAGCTCACGGGGTTCCGGATCGGGCAGGATCTCGGAGGGCTCCTCAAAAACCTTTTCCACTCTCCTCCCGCGAAGGAGAAAAAGAGCCAGGAGAAGGAGGCGAACTGATGCGAGTGATCGCTGGGGATGCCGGCGGCCGCCCGCTGAAAGCTCCGCCTGAGGGCGTTCGGCCGACGATGGACATGGTGAAGGGTGCCGTTTTCTCCAGCTTGGGCGATCGCGTTCCCGGCGCGCGGGTCCTGGATCTTTTTGCCGGCTCGGGGGGGATGGGGGTCGAGGCTCTGAGCCGAGGTGCCGCCAGCGCAACCTTCGTGGACTCCCTCGACCAATGCGTCCGCTGCGTGAAAGAAAACCTTGGCAGAGCAGGAGTCAGCGGAAGCGTCCAGACGATGGACGTCTTCCGGTTTCTCGACCTCTACGCCGGCGAAGAAAATTTTGACATCATCTTTGCGGATCCGCCCTACGCCAAGCGTCCCGGCGACCCGGACCACGCGACATCGCTGGCGGCCTCGGAGAATCTTGCTGCCGCGCTGAGCCCGGGAGGCATCTTCGTCCTGGAACGGCAGTCCGGGGGGAAACCTCTCGCCAGCCCGCTCGCTGCAGGCCGATCGAAAACCTACGGGGGGAGCGAAATCCTCTACTTTTTCAAGGAATGATCCAGCTCATTCGCCTGGCTTACAATCTGGTTTTCCCGCTGGTCCTCCTGCTCATGCTCCCCGGGTTCCTGATCCGCATGGTGAAGCGTGGGAAATACCGCCACAAGTTCTGGCAGCGGTTCGGGTTCTATTCCCCGCGCGTCCTCGAAAAAATTGGAGTTGGCGGGAGGACATGGATCCATGCCGTCAGCGTTGGGGAGGTCCTGGTCGCCCTCAAGCTCATCCGGGCGCTGAGGGAGGAGGATCCCGCGCGCGCCTTCGTGCTCTCAACCACGACCTCGACGGGGTTCCAGCTCGCCGCACGGGCAAAATCCCAGTGGCTGGAGCCGGTTTACAACCCGCTGGATTTCTTTTTTTCCGCCCGTCGCGCCGTGCGGACGATCCGTCCGGAAATGCTCATTTTGGTCGAGGCCGAGGTGTGGCCAAACATCGTCTGCGAGGCACGGGCGGCGGGCGCAAAAATTGCGCTCGTGAACGCGCGCCTTTCCCGGCGCTCGGAGAAGCGCTTCCGGGCGGCGCGCTGGATCACAGCTCCGGTCTTCAACCAGATCGATCTCCTCTGCCTGCAGGAGCCTGACGACCTCGCCCGCTGGACGGCTCTGGGCGTCGATCAGCGCCGGTTGACCGTCACGGGAAGCATCAAATTTGATGACGGCGCAATCCGACCGCCGAAGGATTTTCTTCCGGTGCTCCGCGCCCTGGGAGTTCCAGACGGCGCGCCGGTTCTTCTGGGAGGCAGCACGTTTGATGGCGAGGAGGCGGTGCTGGCGGAGGTCTTCGCAGCGCTTCGAAAATCCCGGCCGGATCTTTTTCTCATCCTGGTCCCCCGGCACTTCGAGCGCGCGGCCGGCCTGGCTTCGCAGCTCGAAAAATCTGGCCTACTGGTCGCGCGGCGCACGCAGGCGGCTCCCGGGCGATGTCCTGATGTGCTAATCGTGGATACCACCGGCGAGCTCCGCGACTGGTATGCCTGCGCCACGGTCGTCTTTGTCGGGAAAAGCCTGTGTGCGAAAGGCGGACAAAACCCTGCCGAGCCGGTCGCGGCCGGCGCGCCGGTCATCTTCGGCCCAAACATGCAAAACTTCGCATCCCTTGCAGGACAATTTTTGCGGCATGGCGGCGCGATTGAAGCCTGCGATCGGCCTGGGCTTGAAGCGGCTGCCGCCCGCCTTCTCGACGACCCGCAGCTCCGGGCCAAGATGGCCGCCGCCGCCGCGCGGAGCCTGGATGTCCATCGCGGAGCAACCGCAAGAACCGTTGCCGCACTCTCGAGAATCCCGCCGGCACGCCGGGCCGCCGGCTGCCCGCCAGCATCATCCTGAAGCGGAAGTTCCGATTAAAAGTTGATGAACTGGTAGCCGCCCTGGCTGATGGCCTGAGCCTCCTCTTCGGTCATCCACCGCTCGGCTGCAGCGGGCCCCCAGGAGTCGGAGAACGCGATTTCTCCGGTCGCCTCATTGTAGCCGATGATCACCCGCACATGCCCGCCCTGCGGGTTGTTCGTGATTTTTCTTGCGGCCCTCCTCGCGTCGGACATCTGCTTTTTCCAAGCTTGAGGATCGGACATTTGGGCGCGCTCCTTGGCTCGCGCGAAGAGGCTTCTGTCGAACGCGTCATCCACGAAGACCGGCCACATGACCGGGAGCCCGCGGCCGATACATTTTTTGATGTTCTGGGCGGCGATTTTTCCAGGCTCCAACGCGAGCTGGCGGCCCCCTCTCGTGATGGCCTCCTTGGCGCCTGCAGCGATTGCCGAGATGCTCGTGCCGCCTCCTGCGGCGGTGTCGCCGGCCATGGCGAGGATATACATGTCGGCGGGGATCCCCATGTAGCGCATGACGCGCTCCCATGTCGCAGGGACGCAATAGCCTTTCGGCCCCTGATCGACCATCGGGATATCCTTCAAAACGACGTCCCCGTTCGGGCGCTTCTCGATGCGCGCGGCCAGGCGCTCGCGGAGCTCCGCGTCCGGAATGCGGGATTTTCCCTGCAGGTCGGCTGCGGCGATCGGGAGGATCCTGACGGCGACGTATTCCTCGCGCGGCGCGGCGAGGAGGATCGCGTGGCCGTTCCAGTCCCACCGCTTCACCGATTCTCTTGTCTGGCTGCCCTGGCCGAACCTGTCAGCGGCCGGCTGGCCGAGGGCGGCCGTCAGCGCGCCCTCAATCTGCTTTTTGTCCTTGAGGATAGCCACCTTGAAATCCCGAATCTCCTTGGTGAGCTCCCTGGCGCGCTTGGCATCTGCCGGCTTGCCGGGCGCATAGTCCACTGCGTCGCCCTTGTTGGCGAACATCATCGAGATCCCGCTTGCCAGGTTCTTTTCTCCGTAAAGGGCCAGGGAATACGGGCGGGCACCAAGGACGAGTTCGCTTGCAGGCGGGTAGCTCCGGAAGCTCGAATCGGCCGTCGTCTCGGATTCCAGCGGCCAGCCGATGCGCCTCGCCGTCACGGCCGCATCGTCGTCCCAGAGGTTGTCATCGGCCCAGATCGGGATTCCAAAAGCGGTGTTGAGATCCTCGAATGTGGCCGCTCCGGCCAGGCGCAGGATTCCGGAGGCAAGGAGGACAAGCAGGAGGGCGCGGGTAGGCATTTTGCAGCCCAGTCAAGAGAGTTTCGCGCTTGCCCTCAACGCTTTTTCACCGGCAGCCGGAGGAAGGTCGGCACATCGAGATCTTCGCCCTCGACGATCGTGGGCTCGATTTTTTCAAACCGTCCGCGCGCGACCGGCTCAAACTGGAGGGTTTCCTGCCTGGCTTTTTGGGCGGAGGGCTTCGAGGGTTCTGCCGGGCGAGGATCCGGGCGCGCGGCAACCACGCGCGGAGGAACTGGCAGAGGGGCCGTTTCGATCAGCGGCTCCTGCAAAGGCGGCGGAGAGGATTCCTCTGGCGGCTTCGGCTTCCGGGGCTTGAGGGCTGCGGGCGCAGCCGCGCGCGCTGGCTGCGATGCGCAGCATTTGGCAATGACCGAAACGACCAGCGGAGCCTCCCTGTCCTGGAGCGTGCTGATTCCCAGATGCAGCATCGAGTGGTCGGCCGATTTGCGGGAAATCTCCTGCATGACCGCACCCACCTCAGCGAGCGAGAGCGATGGCGGACCGGAGATGTGAACGAGCACGCTGGCCGCATCGTCGAGCAGGCGCCCGTGGTCGAGCAGGGGGCTCTTCAGAGCGTCCTCAAGCGCCTCGTGGGCCCGGTTGTCGCCCGTGGCCGCCGCCGTGCCGAACAGGCACGGCCCGCCGCCGCCATTCAGGATCGCAATCAAATCCGGAAGCCCGACCCCCAGCGGGCCCGGGGCCGATACCAGCCGCACGACCGCCTCCACGCATCCTCCGAGCAGGTCATCGCATCCGGCAAATGTCTCGGCAACTCCTGCGCGCGGTGCGGAGAGCTCCGCCATGCGGTCGTTTTCAAAATGGATCACGGCGTCGGCAAAGGAGGAGATTTCCTGAAGCGCCGCAGCCGCCTGCATCGCGCGCCTCCGGCCTTCGAACCCAAACGGCGAGGTCACGATCGCGAGAAGAAGCGCACCCGACTTCTTCGCCGCCTCGGCCACCAGCCCACAAGCTCCGGAGGCGGTTCCCCCGCCCAGGCCTGCACAAAGAAAAACGATGTCTGCTCCCCCGGCCGCCGCATCGATATCCGCAAGCGACTCCCGCGCCGCATCCAAGCCGATCTCCGGGTCCCCCACAGCCCCGAGCCCGCGGGTTGTCAGCGGCCCGAGAAAAACTTTTGTGGGGGCGACCGACGACGAGAGCGACTGCTGGTCGGAGTTCATGGCGACCGTCTCGATATCCAGGCGGTGGTTCATGCGGATCCGGTCGGCGAGGTTGACCCCTGCGTTTCCTAGGCCGATGAGGCGCACCACCGGGGGCTCGGAACGGGCCAGTGACTTTGGATACGTGATCATATCAGTTAAAACGGCAGGCGGAATTTTCTGCCCAACTTCTTGAAAAAGCCGCCGAGGCGCGACTCCTCCGGCATTTCCGAGCGGACCGCCTGGGCATATTTGGCGAGCCCGATACACGTTGAAAACTGCGGGTTCTCGAACGCGGACGTCGGGCCGGAGACCGCGTGTGCACGCGTGAGCTGGACCGGCATTTCGAATACCGCCTCGGCCACCTCGCGGATCCCCCGGATCATGCTGCAGCCGCCGGTGAGCATGACCCCAGCGCCGAGGAGGTGCTGCGGGACATCGTCCCCCAGGCGCTTCCGGAGCAGGGAGAAAATCTCCTCCAGGCGCGCGTGGATGATCAGGTTCAGCATCTCCCGCTCGACTTCTTTACCCGAGAAGCCGGTATCGTTTTTCAAGACGATCTTGTCCCCGGGAAGAGATTTGCCGAGCGCCGCCGACCCCTCATCGATTTTGAGCTTTTCCGCGCGGGTGATCGGGATGCGAAGGCCGATCGAGATGTCGTTGGTGATGTGGTCGCCGCCGACCGCCAGGACCCCGCTATGCCGGACGGCACCGTCGAGATAGACGATGTAGTCGGTGACCCCGCCGCCGATGTCCACCACGAGGGTTCCGGATTCCTTCTGGTGCTGGTCGAGCACGACCTGCGCGGAGGCGAGCGAGTTGACCACGACGTCCATGACCTCGATGTGGCATTCCTTCACGCACCGGATCGAGTTCTGGATCCTGTTCGTGACGCCGTGGATGATATGAAAATCCGCCTCGAGCCGGGTTCCCAGCATGCCCACCGGGTTGAGGACTCCCTTCTGGCAGTCCACATAGTAATGCTGGATGATCGAGTGAAGGATCGTGTTTTCCCTTGGGAGGCTGATCTCCTTCGCCTGATATTCGACCTCCTGGATTTCTTCTTCCGTGATCTCTCCGCCATCATCCGGGATGACGACAGACCCCCGGTTGTTGAAGCTTTGGATGTGGCTGCCGGTGACGGCCAGCCAGACGCTGCGGATCTCGACATCACTTTTCTCCTCGGCGTCCGACAGCGCCTCGCGCACGCAGTTGCAAGCGTTTTCAAAATCCACGATCTCGCCCTTGCGCACGCCCCGCGACGGGGCCTCGCCGACCCCGAGAAGCCGGATATCTCCGTTCTCGCGGCACTCCGCGACGACCGCGCAGACCTTCGTCGTCCCGATTTCCAATCCGACATGAAAGTTTTCCCGTGCCATTTCAGCGTCCTTTCTCCTGGCTGTTCTGAGCGGTCCGTGTTGGCGGCCCCGCCGACGGGACAAATGTCACCGGGGTGTTGCGGCGGACCATGAGGTTGACCGCCTCGAGCACGCGCCCGCTTTCGCGGCAGTGTTCGAGGAGCTGTCGGAGCCGGGCGAGCTGCTCGGAAAAGTCCTCTGACAAAAATGTGATCCTGGCATTTTTGTCGCTCACGACTTCGATGCAATAGCCCTTGGAAATATTCATGCTCCGGATGGCGAGGAGGCATTCCGGGCGGGATTCCACTTCGCGGAGCAGGGCGAGCGCGCGCCTCAGATCCTCATTGTGGAGCGGTTCGCCATCCCGGATGTTGTCGCTGCGAACCCCGTAGATCACCGGCAGGCGGTAGAATTCCGGCTGCACAATGCGCGGCTTCATCAAAAAACCGGTGGCATCCACGAGAAGGGACTTCTCCGGATCGAAGGGGTCGGCATCCTTCTCCGCCGATGCCACCCAGGCGACCGGGTTGCGGGTGGTAAGGGAGATCGAGATGTGGTCAGGGAGGCTGCGCTCGATCACCACGTCCGCTACCTGCGGGATCGCTCGCAGGGCTTTTTCAGCCGCCGTGAGATCCGCCAGAAAAATGTTGCTCCCCTCGCGGATCCCTGTCTCTGCGAGCGCCTCCTCGCGGGTCAGGATCCCGTCGAGCTCAAAGGTCACCCGCTTGAGCGTGTAGTCCGGGTTCGAGAAGAAAAATTTATCGAGGGCGGTCGCGATTCCAAGCCAGGCGGAGGCACCGAGCGTGATGACGAGCGCGGAAGTCCAGAAAAAGCCTCCGATTTTCTGGCGGCGCTGGCGGCGCGCGGTGACCGAGCGGACTTTCACTTCCAAGAGGTGCTGGCCTCGGCCTCCCGGGTGGTGTCTGCGATTGCTGGCGGCCGTGCGTTGGGATCTGCGGATCATGGGAGGCGTTTGGAAAGCGAGAGGCCCGCAATTTCTTCGCAGAGGGCCGGGAATCCGAGGCCGGCGGCGGCGGCGGCCTTCGGCAGCAGGCTGGTCTCCGTCATGCCAGGGATGGTGTTGATCTCGAGGACGTTGATCCGCCCGTCCGGGGCAAGAAGCACGTCCACCCGGGAATAGACCTGGAGGTCCAGCGCCCGGCAGGCCGCGAGCGCCGCATTTTGGATGCGATCGGTTTCCTCTGGCGGGAGCGCGGCGGGAACATGATATTCTGAGGCGCCTTTCGTATATTTGTGCTCGTAGTCGTAGAACCCCTCGTGCGGAACGATCTCGACAATCGGCAGGGCAGCTTCCCCGAGAATCCCGACGGTGAGCTCGCGGCCTTTGAAAAGCTCTTCGATGAGGACCTGGTCGCCATACTGGAAGCAATCCTCAAGGGCTGCCGGAAGATCTGCAGGCGAGCCGACGAGATGCACGCCGACGCTCGACCCCTGCCTCGGAGCTTTGACGACGCAGGGAAACCAGCAATCCGGAGGCTCGCCTTGACGAAGGGTTTTCCATGGGCACGTTGGAACTCCGGCGCGGTCAAAACGCGACTTCGTCTCGATTTTATCAAAGGCGAAGCGGCTGCCCTCAGCTCCCTCGCCCGTGTAGGGAATCCCCATCGCGTCGAGGAGCGCCTGCAGCTCGCCGTCCTCTCCGAATGTCCCGTGGATGAGGTTGAAGACGAGCGCTGTGCCGTCCGGCAGCGTGAACCCTGGCCCGATGACGTCCGTTTCCGTCACGAGCGCGCCGCATTGGCGCAGCGCTCCGGCCACCGCAGCTCCCGAGCGGAGCGACACCTCCCGCTCTTTGCCGGGCCCACCCATCATCAGCACGACCGGAAGGCCATTCAATACCCCTTCAAAATGTCTTTTCATAAATCCTCCCCAACAATTTGCACTTCCGTCTCGAGCAAAACCCCTCGCCTCCGCTCGGCGGCCGCCTGGATTTCCCCAATCAAAGTAAGCACCTCATCGGCCGTGGCCCCGCCGTCATTGACAATAAAGTTCCCGTGAACTTCCGAAACCCGCGCGCGGCCGACAGAGAAGTTTTTAAACCCGAGCTCCTCGATCAGTTGGCCTGCGGCGATGTGGCCTGGGTTTTTGAAGATGCAGCCGGCGCTTGCGGCGACCGGCTGCGAGTTGCGGCGTTTTGCCGTTGAGGCCTCGATCCGGCGGTCGATGTCTTCGCGCGTGGACGGCGCCCCCTTGAGCACGGCGGAGAGCGCGTAGTTCTGGCGGAGCATCGGGACGCTGCGGTAGCGGACATCGATCTCGGCCGGCGTGCGGGTGAAGATGTTCCCGTCCTGGTCGCAGAACCGGATGCGGACGACTTGGTCGAACGTCTGGGCCCCCATCGCGCCGGCGTTCATGCGGAGCCCGCCGCCGAGGTTGCCAGGGATCCCCTCCATCCATTCGAAGCCTCCGATGTTTTCCGAGCGGGCCAGCGCGCTGAGCTGCTGGAGCTTGACTCCGACCCGTGCGGTGATTTCGTCTCCGGAGATCTCATGCCGGAGGAATTCTCCGCGCGCCAGGTGGGCGACCACGCCCGGGATCCCGCCGTCGCGGACGAGGAGGTTCGAGCCTCGGCCCATGACCATAAACGGGATCCCCGCATCGAAGCAGTGCTGGACGAGATCCGCAAACCCCTCCTCGGTTTCCGGTTCCGACCAGAACTGGGCGGGCCCGCCAACGCGCATCGTCGTGTGGCGGGAAAGCGGTTCGTGAAGCCTGATGCGGCCAGGCCCCATCACGGACAGAAGCTTTTCGCGCACGGAGAGATCCTGGGCGAGGCGCCCGCCGGCCTCATGGATATTTCCTGCACCGAGGCTGATGACTAGGTCTCCCTCCTCGATCACGGCTGCGGCGGCACGGTGGATCCTCTCGACATCGGGCACATGCTTCGCCGAAGCGTGCCCGTGCGCCAGCAGCGCCTCGACGACCGTCGCGCCGGAGACTCCAGGCAGCGGCTTCTCGCTCGCCGCATAAACGTCGGTGACAAAAACATGGTCCGCCAGGTCGAACGCCTTCCCGAACGCGTCCTTCAACGCCAGCGTGCGCGTGTAGCGGTGAGGTTGGAACATGGCGATGACCCGCTTCCAGCCTCCCGTGCGGGCGGTCGCGAGGGTCGCCGCAATTTCCGTGGGGTGGTGGCCGTAGTCGTCCACCAGAAGGTGGCTCGCCGACTCGTAGCGGATCTCAAACCTCCTGCGAGCGCCGCGGAACGAGTTGAGGGCTGAGGCGATCCTCTCAAACGGGATCCCCAACTCGCAGGCGAGCGCCACGACGGCCAAGGCGTTCACCGCATTGTGTGCGCCAGGGATGTTCAAAAAGACCTCCCCAAGGTGACGGCCCAAGCAGGAAATAGAAAAATGCGAACGGAAGTTTTCGGTTTTGAGGCTGGTGAGCTGGTAGTCGGCCCCCGGGGAATGCCCATACGAGAGGGCGCCGGGGTGCGAGGAGCAGACCCTTCGCGCGCCATCGTCGTCTGCGCAGTAGAGGACGCGTCCCGATGTCTGAGCGATAAGCTTCGAATAAACCGCATCGATCGCCGCGAGATCCTTATAGAAATCCAGGTGCTCCGGCTCGATGTTGAGCACGATCGCGTGTGCGGGATGGTAGTTGATGAGCGTTCCGTCGCTCTCGTCCCCCTCGGCCACAAAATACTCGCCTTCGGAATCCCATCGGGCGTTTGTGCCGAGGATCGGAATTTCCGCGCCGACGTAGTGGGACGGCTTCAACCCTCCGGCCCGCAGGGTATGCGCCGCCATCGCGGAGGTCGTCGTCTTGCCGTGCATCCCGCAGACGACGATGCCGGTTTTGACTGCCATGATCGCGGCGAGCGCATCGGCGCGCCGGGCCATCGGAATGCCGAGCCTCTTCGCCTCATCGTAGGCCGGGTTGCCCGGCTTGATCGCCGAGGAATAGACGACGATGTCGGCTCCCTGCACGCTCTCGGGCGTCTGCGGAGAATCGAACCGCAGCCCCCTCTTTTGCAGCCGCTCCACCTCGATCGTCACGACCTTGTCCGACCCGCTGACCTCATGTCCGAGAGCAAGAAGGAGAGCCGCGATCCCGCTCATTCCCGAACCCGCAACGCCGATCAGGTGCACCCGGCGCGGCGCGGCCCCTGTCAGGGCCTCCTGCAACGATGTCATGTCCTGGCCTCCTTCACCGCACGCTCCATGACATTGGCAACATTCTCGGCGGCGTCGGATGGCGAGATTTTCCGGGCGGCCAACGACATGCGGTCGCGCCGGACCTCGTCGGAAAGAAGATTCGAAATCATCGCGGAGAGGCTCTCTGCGCTCGTCCCCTTCTCCATGAGCATTTCAGCGGCGCCCGCCCGGACGTAAATTTCGGCGTTTGCCGTCTGGTGGTCGTCGGTGGCGAACGGGTAAGGGATCAGGATCGATGGCAGGGCGAACCGGGAGAGCTCGCTGAGGCTCGAGGCTCCGGCCCTCGAGATGACAAGGTCGGCCGCCGAATACGCCTCCTCCATCCGGTGGTGGAAGGGCGAGACGTAATGAGGGATCTCATCGCGCTGGTAATTCGCTGCCGCGAGGCGGTCGTCCCGATCTCCCGTGAGGTGGATGATTTGGATCCCCGACCCAGCCAGCAGGGTGGCCGCCTTGAAAAGAAGCTGGTTGATGCCGGCCGCACCCTGGCTGCCGCCCATCACGAGGAGAGTCTTTTTCTCCGGATCCAGACGGAACGCCTGGCTGGCCTCCCTGCGGTCGATCGGAGTCCCGAGATTTTTCCGCACGGGAGTTCCTGTGACCACGCAAGGCGCGCCGCGGAACCTCGCCTCCGCTTCCCCGAAGCCCATAAGCACCTTCGAAGCAAATTTGGCAGCAAGGAGGTTTGCTCGCCCGGGGATGGCGTTCGATTCGTGGATAAATGCCGGGATCCCTTGGATGCGGCCTGCCAGCACCGGGGCTGTGGACGTGAACCCGCCCATGCCAAGCAGCACCGACGGACGAAACTTCCTGTAGAACCTCCGGCATTGGCAGAAGCTCTCCCAGAACCTCCGTAAAAACCGGACGGATGCCGGCGAGACGATCATGGTGGGCAGGCCGACCGAAGGCAGCTTTTCCGATCGAAATTCGGGGCGCATCTTGAGGGCGATGGCATCGATTTCTTTTTCCGAGACGAAGAGCACGACCTCATGGCCGCGCGCGTGGAGGACTTCGGCCACGGCAAGCCCAGGGAACAGGTGCCCGCCCGTCCCTCCGCAGGCGATGACCGCGCGAAATGGAGGGGTTCTCATAGGCGGGGTTGCACGCGTCCTCGGAGGAAGGCGGAAGCCAGTCGCGGCGCAAGAGGTTTTCCCTGGCGGTGGATGTTGACGAGGAGGCCGACGAGAAACAGGCAGACCACGAGGTTCGATCCGCCGTAGCTGATAAACGGCAGCGGCATCCCTTTGTTCGGGAGAAGCGAAGTCGTCACCCCAATATTCACGGCGGCCTGCAGGGAGATCAGCATCACCGCCCCGATGCCGAGGAAATGGCCGAAACTGTCGCGGGAGTTCGAGGCGACGAGCGAGCCGCACAGGCAGACGAGCAGGTAGCCCGCCACGGTGAGCAAGGTGATCCGCAGGCCGAGCTCCTCTCCGATCATCGGAAAAATGAAGTCGGTGTGCGCATACGGAAGGTAAAGCATTTTTTGGCGCCCTTCGCCGAGCCCCAGGCCCTCGATGCCGCCGGAGCCGAACGCGATGAGCGCCTGCCATTGCTGCAGCCCCTCCCCGAGGCGGAATTTCTCCGGATTGAGGAACGCGAGGATCCGCCCCTGGCGCTCGGTAATATGCATCGCCAAAAAACCTATCCCCGCCAGCCCGGCGGCACCCATGAGGAGCAGCCAGCGAATCGCCGCCCCTGCGACAAACATCATCGCCACCGCCGTCCCGCCGATGAGCGCCGTATTCCCGATGTCCACCTCGAGAAGGATCGGAACAAGCAGGAGCGAGAGAATTCCCATCGGCACCGCAAAACCCATCAGAAAACCTTTCGACCGCGCCTGAAACTTTTCGAACCACCATGCGAGGAAGATGATGGCCGCAATTTTTGCTGGCTCGCTCGGCTGCAGGACGCCTGGCCCAAGGTGGATCCATCGGGACGACCCGTTGAGGCGCAGCCCGATCCCTGGAACGAAACACAGCAGCAGCAGGAGAAATGCCGCCGCGAAAATGACCTGCCACCAGCGTTCCCAAAAATGGTAGTCCACGCACGCGGCCACAAAGGCCACGACGACTCCGACCCCAAGCCAAATCGCCTGGCGCTTAACGAAAAAATAGATGTCGCCATGGCTGTCGTGCGCAAAGGCGCTCGTGCTGAAAAGCATGATGAGGCCGAGGACCACGAGGCCCGCAACCGTCAGGAGAAGAACATGAATGCCGTGCTTTTGCATGGGGAACCCCCTTCCTTCTGGCTCCGGGCCCGCCCAAGCAGACCCGCCCGGAGCAGATTTCAGGGAATGATTAGTTTTTGGCCGATCTGAAGTTTTGTGGGGTCTTCGACTTTGTTGGCTTTGAGGAGCTCATTGTAGCTGACCTTCAATTTTTTCGCAATCGAGTAAGGGTTGTCTCCCTTCGCGACCGTATAGGAACCTTGGGAGGAATGCTCCTGGGCGGTAGGGCTCGCAGCGGCCTTTGTGGCAGCGGCAGGCTTGGGATCCGGGCTCGCAGCGGCCTTTGTGGCAGCGGCAGGCTTGGGATCTGGGTTCGCAGCGGCCTTTGTGGC
>Ga0194058_10000517_pt1 | contig 18734 bp, 12 predicted proteins | sample SepL4417m_MetaG_FD_155490 | JGI IMG/M metagenome (GOLD analysis project Ga0194058, IMG submission 155490) | Anoxic zone freshwater microbial communities from boreal shield lake in IISD Experimental Lakes Area, Ontario, Canada - Sep2016-L442-17m | ecosystem: Environmental > Aquatic > Freshwater... | reverse complement strand
GCCTCATCCCACGGTTGCTGCTTCATGCTGGGCGGGCACCCATGCGATCCCATCATCTCTCCGTGGTCTGCCGTGAATAGCACGATGGTCTTCTCCTCCAGCCCGGTCTCGCTCAGCACGCCGAGCACATCCGCCACGCATTTGTCCAGTGCCGTGCAATGGGCATAATAACCTTGTGATTCCCGTTGCGCCTTCTTACGCATCGCCTCAGGTACGCTGGGAGGCAACTGGATCTTTTCAGGCGGATAAAGATCCTTGTAGGCTTGTGGGGCGGTGTCGTGTGGAAAATGGGGCGGACCGTAGGCGACCATCAACGCGAACGGCTGGCCTTTCCTTGCGTGTTGTCGAATATACTCCCGCGCGTCCTTGGTCTGGGCAAAAGCATCGTAGCCGTCCCAGAACTTTTTTTCGCTCGAAGTGCCTGCATAGTAGTGGGAGTGGTTATAAGAATGATCGCATTCCGCACCCTTCCAATACTCCCAACCCTGCCGTCGCTCCGGGGGAATGTAGCTGCCACGGCCTTGCCCGTCGAGATGCCACTTGCCGATATAGGCGGTCGTGTAGCCGGCCTGCTTGAGGATTTCGGCCATGCAGAGTTCGCGGTCGGGCAAATGGAGATCATTGAGAAACATCCCCGTGGAAGTCGGCCAGCGTCCGGTCATCAAGGACGCCCGGTAGGGCGTACATACCGGGCAAACGGAGACCGCGTTGCGAAACCAGATACCTTCCGCAGCGAACCGGTCCAGTGCCGGCGTCTTGACGCTCGGGTCTCCCGCAAAGCCGGTCGCCGTGGCCCGCCACTGATCGGCCAACAAGATCACGATATTGGGTTTCGTCGCAGGCTCGGCAGCCTGGAGCGTGGACAGCGATACCAGCAACAGGGAGGTCAGGGTACGAATGTGGTAGCTCATGGTTTTGTTGCCTCGGTTGCCTGGATATATGATGTTCCTGACTCACCGATTCTACTCCGTAGCCAATCTGTTCGCAATCAATGAGGAAACCGATTCCCAGGAACTTGCTGATCTGCCTACCACCGCGTCGTTTATGATCGCTGGCACAGGGGGCACATGCCCACCAAGGCCCCTGGCAAGCCCCAGGATCGCTTGTGTGGATTTGCTGGCTCTTTTACGATGCCATCCGCTTTCAGGGGTACTGCCCCTGGGTACTGACGTACGAGAATGATCCAGTCGCCGCCCGTACCCTGGGAATGCGTCCCATTCCCTACCGGCACTGCGTGTATTATTACGCCAAGGAGTGAAGTGAAAATTCCTCTTTGTGCGTCCGCGCTCACTTGCGATAGACCGTCTCCCCATCCACAACCGTCTCCAGCACGATGATGTCCTTGAGTCGCCGCGGTTCGACCGTCAATGGATTCTCATCCAAAACGACAAAATCAGCCAGCTTGCCGGGCTCGATTGAGCCTTTGCGCTCCTCCTCGAAGTTCTGCCAAGCCGCGTCGATGGTCACCGCACGTAAGGCTTCGGCGACGGATATCCGCTGCTGTGGGCCGAGAACCTTTCCGTCGCGAGTCAAGCGATTCACGGCGGCCCAAACCAACAGCAGTGGATCGACCGGCGTGACCGGCGTGTCGTTGTGCAGCGTCAGATGCAGTCCGCACGACAGTGCCGAGCGCAACGGGCTAATCCTTGCAGCACGCTCGGGGCCAAGGAAGATGTTCTGATGGCGGTCACCCCAGTAGAACACATGCCCCACAAAGAACGACGGCGTGACCCCTAGTTCCTTCATCCGTGCCAACTGATCATCGCGGGCCATTTGGCAGTGTTCGATGCGATGGCGGGCATCGGGGCGAGGCAATTCGCGCTGAGCCTCGCCATAGGCAAACAGCACGTCATCGATTGCGGCATCCCCATTGGCATGGATGGCGATCTGATATCCGGCACGATGGTACTTCTTGACAAGGTCCACCAAATGTTGGCGAGAATACCTCGCATAACCGCAGTAACCAGCTTTGCCCGATGGCGGGCGGTAGTACGGCGTCGAAAGATAGCCCGTGTAGCCCTGGATCGAGCCATCGGACATCAACTTCGCTGCGGTGACATGTATCCGTTCAATCGGCAATTTGGTGGCGAGTACGTTCTTCGTTCCGAGTTCGGGGTTTGAGAGCATTGATACCACGCGAAGGTGTAAAAGTCCGCGATCCAAACCTTGCTTCAAGTCCTTGATCGACCGCTCGCTGCCGTGGGCGATCACGGTCGTGGTGACTCCATGGGACAGATAGTGCTGATCGCACCACCGGATCGCCTCCAGCCTTTGTTCCAGGCTGTGGTCGGGCGTGTGTCGTGCGACCAGTCCACAGCACTCCTCAAACACGCCATTCGGCTCGCCCGTCGCCAGTTCCTTGCGAATCACGCCCAATGTGACCACCGTGTCCTTCGTCACGCCCGCGATCTCCAGCGCACGGCTGTTAGCCGCCCCCAGGTGGCCCGAGCTATGAGTGATCCAGATCGGATGATCGGTCGATGCCTTATCGAGGTCGTAGCGCGTCGGGTGGCGTCCTTCGCGGAGGAGTGTATCGTCGTAGCCGTGGCCGATAATCCAACCGCCTTTCGGTGTCCGTGCGGCTCTTTCTCGTAGCGTCTTGAGTAGGTCGTCGAGGGTTTGTATCGTGCCGATGGGCGGGCTGTTAAGGTCTACTTCATACAATGCCTCGATTCCTGCCGAGGGAAAGTGGTCGTGGGCGGCGTAGAAGCCGGGCAGCATCGCTTTGCCTTGAAGGTCGACGACGGTTGTCTTCGGGCCGGCCTGTTCGGAGACCTCAACGTCTGATCCCACCCGCACAATCCGGTTGCCGCGGATCGCAACAGCTTGCACCGTTCGATTCTGCGAGTCCATGGTCAGGATGACACCCTGGCGGAAGATCTTGTCGGCTGGCTGTTCTGCGCCGGCTGCGGAGCCGGCGGCACACAGTGCAGCCAAGTTAACACAATATCGAGCAAACTCCAACATGATTGATGCCCGTGCTTGGGAATGGAAACGGCAGACCTTGGCCGTGTCAGGGATTTTCTTACCGCAATTCCAGCAATGCATGCTCGTATTCCTCCACGATGTCCAATGACCTTGATGATACCCGATTTATTCCAGGCTTCCAGTTGTGCGGTCGGGAAAGGGCGGTTCCGCTACGACCTGAAACACCTGAGCGATCTCTATGGGCACTCGCTGGGGCTGTCCCGTGGCGAAATTGATAAACGCCCAATGGGTCTCAGCAGTAGCCAGCAGGGCGGCGGCGGCCGGCCGAACAATGCGGTAGCGGCGAAGCGATGTGACTCGCTTGAACGTGGCCACCCACGTTTCGACTACGATTTGATCCTCGGCCTGGGCTGGTTGAAGATACTCGATGGTATGGGACCGCACCACCCATCCCGAGCCCAGCCGCTGGTACGCCTCGGCAGGCCAGCCCTGGGCGGCGGAATGAGCCACCGCCGCATCCTGCATCCAGCGGACGTAACACACGTTGTTGGCGTGGCCCAAGGCGTCGATTTCGTCGACGCAGACGGTGTGGTGGTACTCGAAGATGGCGGGCATGTTGCGTGCAATCGTAATGAGGGAGATTTGATCGTGCATTTCTGGCATGGCTAGTGCCTTCAGTCAGCACGAGTCATCATCCTATCCACCGCACGGATCGCCTGCAACGCGCCCACTGGCAAAACGATGCTGCCCGGCGGTGTCGCAGTGTCCCGTGGGTTTACGCGGATGAATTATTCGGCTTGACACACTTGCGTTAGACATAACCAGCATGCACAATAGGGTTTTACCTCTACGAGAAAGGAATGACATCCATGAAGAACTGGAACACCCGTGTCGCCGCCGTGGCTGCCTTTGTAGTCGCCGCTGGACTCTGCCAAGCCGCTGAAGTATCCGCCCCCGCTGAACCGATGAGCGTGTGGTTCGACAAGCCTGCCGCGTCTTTCCATGAATCATCCGTACTCGGCAACGGACGCCTTGGTGCCATGGACTTCGGTGGAGTAGACAAGGAGCGGATTGCACTGAACGAGTCGTCCCTCTGGTCGGGCGGTCCTTACGACGGCAACAAGTACGGTGCTTACCAATGCCTGTCGGAAGTCCGCAAAAAACTCTTTGCGGGTGATATTTCCGGTGCCGGCGGCGTCCTTGGAAATAGCTTCCGCTACGCTGACGGCGTCAGCGGATGGCGAAATGTCAACCAGTTCGGCTGCTACCAGACTCTGGGTGATTTGGTCATTGATTTCGGTACTCAACCTGCGGCCGCCGTGCCCTGCGATGGTTACCGCCGCGACCTCAATCTCATGCAAGGCGTGGCGCACACCCAGTATCAGCGAAAGAATGTGGCCTTCACTCGCGACTTAGTGGTTTCCAAGCCGGATGAGGTAATCGTATTGAACCTGAAGGCCGATAAACCGGGTGAACTCTCGTTTGTCGCCGCGCTGGCGCGTAAACAGAATGCGGCCACTCGCGTCGACGGCGACGTGTATGTCCTCGAAGGCCAACTGCCTTTCAACAAGCCCGGCGGTGGCGGCAAAGGCATGCGTTACATGGCCCTGTTGGGTGCAGTCACCAAGGGAGGCAAGGTTTCCGCCACAGCCCAGGGTCTGGTCGTCGCCGGTGCTGACGAAGTGACGCTTATTATCTCCACCGGTACGGACTGGAAGGACAAGGAGTTTGCGAAACTCGCACGCGGACGGCTCGACGCGGCCCTGGCTAAACCTTTCGACGCCCTCCGGGAAAGTGCGGTTGCCGACCACCGCCGCTACATGGAACGCTGCCAGTTAACCCTGCCGGAGGGACCAAACTCCAAGCGTCCCACACCCGAGCGTGTGAGATTGCAGGAGAAGACTCCCGATCCCTCGCTGGCCACCCTCTATTTCCAGTTTGGACGTCATCTTGTCGTCTCCGGCTCGCGGCCCGATTCGCAGTTGCCGACCAATTTGCAGGGCATCTGGGCCGAGGAATACTCTACGCCTTGGCGGGGTGATTTCCACAGCAACATCAACCTGCAAATGAATTACTGGCCGGTGGAAGCGGCCAATCTGTCCGACTGCCATCTGCCGCTATTGCAGTTCATTCAGAACGTGGCCAAGGAAGGGCAGAAGACGGCCAAGGCTTACTTCAACGCCCCGGGTTGGATGGCCAACCACACGCAGAACCCCTGGTATGACACCGCACCGAGCTTTTTGCCCGCTTGCATTGGGCCGACCTGCGGCGCGTGGCTCGCCCAGCATATCTGGCTGCACTATGCCTTCACGCAGGACAAGGCGTTCCTACGCGAATACTACCCCGTCCTCCATGGTGCTGCGGAGTTCATGCAGGCCGTGCTGGTCGAGAATCCGAAAACCCATGAGCTGGCGGTAGTGCCTTCCAACTCGCCGGAGAACAGTTACGCCTACACCGATAAGAGCGGCAAGCGGCAGACGACCGCGCTTTGCGTGGGCTCCACCTTCGACCAGCAGATCACCCGCGATCTGCTGAAAAACACAGCCGCCGCCGCGCGGATTCTGGGTGTAGATGAAGAGTTTGCCAAAGGCCTTGACGCCACCCGTGCCAAGCTCGCACCAACCCGCGTAAACGCTGCCGGCCGGATCATGGAATGGAATGAAGATTTTGAGGAAACGGAAGTCAATCACCGCCACTGCTCGCATCTATGGGGTCTGAGTCCCGGCAGCGAAATAAACCCCGGCACGCCCGAGCTTTACCGCGGCGCCCGTCTTTCGCTGGAAAGGCGCGGTGATGCCTCCACCGGCTGGAGCATGGCCTGGAAGGCAAACTTCTGGGCACGCCTGCACGACGGCGACCGCGCCAGTCGGCTCCTCTCCATGCTCATTGGCCGGGGTGCGCCAAACCTATTTTGTCTCCATGCGCCGTTCCAGATCGACGGCAATTTCGGTGGCTGCGCGGCCGTGGCCGAAATGTTGCTTCAGAGCCAGGAGACGAAGGCCGATGGCCAGCCCGTGCTTGAACTTCTTCCCGCCCTGCCGGCCACATGGGCTACCGGCAAGGTGAGTGGACTCCGTGCCCGCGGCGGATTCACGGTCGACATCCAATGGAAGGACGGCAAGATCGCAACCTACCGCATTGCCTCCCCCGAGCGGCGAGAAGTTACGGTCCGCATCCATGGCAAAACCAAGGTCATTAAATCGGAGCAGTTGTAAACAGAGGTCTACGGATTCTCTGGAAATACCCCAGGTGCCCAATCCGTCGTCGTGCGAGTGTTCTACGACAGCCAAACGACACCGGCTGTCGAAATGCCGTTGATGGACTTTCTAGGTGACATCCAATGCCAGAGCGCGCTCTTCAACACTGTCTACTTCACCAAAGTCAAGCACTCGCACAATTTCCGTTTGCCCATGCCGTTCCGCAAGCACATTACGATCGAACTGGAGAACCCGTCTGCCGAGAACTTGGCCGCCTACACCGACGTGCAGTGGGAGAAGGTTGAGCAGATTCCCGACGACTGCGGCTACCTGCGGACCGACTACCACAGTGGTACGTTCCAGGCCAGCAAGCCGTTGGTACTCTGCCAGATCAACCGGCCGGCCACGATCATGGCGCACTGGCTTCAGTACGAGTCGGTAAAAAGCGTCCGCGGAGAGCAGTTGTGCGAGGGTGACCACCAGTTCTTCCTTGACGGCGACGATAAGCCGACTCTGAACTATCTGGGGTCGGAGGACGCCTACGGCTTCTCCTGGGGCTTTCAGCACGGCGTGCAGTCGGACGGCCGCTGTGCGATCATCAAGCTGGAGAACCTGAAGCCGGCCGGATCGCGTGTGGCCGCCATCCGCTGCCGGGTGGATGACGCCATCCGCTTTCAGAAGTCCTGCCGTTTGGTCCTGACCTACGAGAACGATCCAGGTGCTGCTGCCGCCCTGGGAACCACTCCCATTCCGTATCGGCATTGCGTGTATTACTACGCCAAGGATTGAGCACCAAGGGACGGAGGCATTTTGCCGGCCGGCAAAATAACGTCGCCAGACGATGGAACGGGAAAGTGATCCCCCGAGGCATGGCCACTGAGCAGTCAGGCAACGGCCCATCACGGCCAGTGCCAGCCCATATTGCCTACGGTCAGCGGAAGCACCAGGAAATGATGCAAGAGATCGCTGAGGATCAGTCCGCAGGCGATCCCCGGCAGTGCGCCGCTCAGCTTGGGCTTCCGCCAAACCAGCGGTACGACCAAAAACAGCAGGATGCTCCAGAACATGTGGTGGATCAGCAAGAGAAGCGGAGCAGTCTCCGTGCCACGAGCCAGCAGAGAGTGGCCCAAACCAGGCCGGCAGTCCATCCCGCGAGGACATCGGTAGGGTAATGGACGCCCATGTAGACACGACTACAACCGACCAGTCCTGTCAGAATAAAGGCCACCGCGAGGCAGTAGACCTTGAGCGGACGCCGGACGACCATCCGTGCCAGCAGGGCTCCGAGGGTCAGATAGACGATGGCCGACATCATCGAGTGTCCGCTGGGGAAGCTGCTGGTATAGACCTGGGAAAGGTGTGGCACGACATCTGGCCGTGGACGTGCGAAGCAGGCTTTCAAGATCGAACTGAGTATCAGCCCGCTGGCCACGGCGGCCAGTACGAACCCCATGACGGCGTACTTGCGGTCCAAGAGGAGAAATCCGGCCACCGCCAAGGTCGCCAAGATCAAAACGGCGACACCACCCAGTGCGGTCAAATCTCGCCCCACCTCGGCCATCCAGTCGGGACCGATCGGTATCGCAGGGTTATCGGGCCGCCGCAAGGCACGGAGAATCGACTCATCGAAAGACTGCGTTCTACCTTCCAGTATGACGTCGGCCAGAGCGATGAACCCCCATGTGCCCGCGACGACGATCAGCACCGCCAGCAACACAATGAACTCATGCCGCCCCAGCCACTCGAACATGTCAAATAGACTACGTTTCATCATGGTAAGCAAAAGTCCCCTGGGCTTGTCGGCTACAACTCAATCTTCGTTCCCATCCTATCCGCCCCATGGATCGCCTGCAACGCGCCCATCGGCAAGATGATGCTGCCAACCACGATCCCTGCCTACCCAACGATCAACCGTATTGCGGCCATGGCGGCCAAGGCTGATCACATGCCCCCATCGGTTTCCAGAATCAGTATGGAGTGGCCGGGAAGGAAAACGGTCGACGCTCCATGGACAATGGGTTGAGATCCAACAGCGGCCATATCCTCGGTATTTGAAGTGCGGAACAGGGACATCTGGGTTCCAGCAAGGCCCCTGATGTCGAGGTATCTCGCCACGGTGGTGGCGTTGGTCAGGAGGACGACCGACTTTTTGTCACTTATGAACGCAAGCATGTCCATCGGATCGGGGCCGAAGTTGGACATGTCTGGATCATCATTGAGGGAAAACGTCTTGACGACAAAGCTGCCAGGAATGACGCTGTTCCAGAGTTTCTGGAACACATAGTAGAGCTTGGTCTTCGTGCCTTGAAAAATGAGTTCCTCACCCGAAAATTGTTTCCTGTCGCTTGCACCCAGCCAGTAGATATAGCAGTTCACTTCCAGGTATCCCATGTCCCGCATCATGGATCGCACGTGGCGGATGGCCGAAACCGTGAGATCTTCTCGTTTGACCGAACAGTTCTCCGTCTGCCAGATCGCATCCCCCTTCTTCAGTTCGCGTTTGAACTTCAAGATGAGATTTCTCGCTTCCACGGCCGCCGGACCACCGGATTCCTTTCCCTCGCTATACGAATGGAAGGCAATTCCGTCAAGTGCCTTCAGCAACTCCGGATCAGACTTTACTGCCGAGAGTTCATCCCCAAAAAATTTGCCTAGAGTGCAATGGTTATGGTCGGGGCCGTGAATTTTGACGGTAGTGAGGTTTTCATTATCGAGTGTCTTGCGGAGCTTCTTCGTGACCCGTCGCCATTGATCCGGTTCGTAGGGGCACCCATCCCAATTGGCGGCGAAATCAGGTTCGTTCTGGATCGTTACGTACACCGGTGTACCAAGTTTCTTGACATCGCGGAGGTAAACGAGCACCTGGGCATAGTACTTGGCAAAAGCGTCCTCGAATTCAGGCCTGAGGCGGTTGGGTTGACCATCCACCTTGCCTTTTTCGCTGTCGAATGTCTTCATAAATCCTGGCGGCGACCACGTGGTTGCGATCCATGTTGTTATCCCGTAGTCGCGCATCGTTTCTATCTGCCTCGCGAGGTGACTGTCGATGGCCAAGGTGTTGAGCGAGCCATCCCAATTGCCATAGTTCGGCATGATCTTGACCCTGCCGACCGTCATTCCCAGATCGCGGTATATCGCCTTCTGTAAGTCCTTGTCGGTGCCGATTTTGTCCCCCGAGTCGACCCAGCCTGGGAAACAACCCCACCCGGTGATCGGCTGGTTCACATCGCTTGAAAGTGTAGCCCTGTAGGTCGGTACGCTTGCGACGGGTTCCGATCGATCCGGCACCGCGTCGGAAAATGCCTTCACCACAACGACATTTTCTGCCGGAGCACTGAGCGCGGCATGTTCCGCTTTTTCACCGACCCTGGTTGGTTGCAGCGAGAGAATGACCGCGGAATCCTTGGGCATGTCGTACAGGAACTCCTCGCCATAACGGTATCGCCCCCAATCTGCCCTTTCACGAGGATAGACCTCGGTGATCTGATAGACCGTATCCGGCTTCTCGCTAAAACCCAGCCAGCGGCTGATCGGGATCGATGCACGCAACGTCTTCGAGTGTTTGGTCCTCGTATCGAAGCCGCCGGGGAATAGGAACAAGAATCCACGATCACCAAGGATGTGCGAGCTGCCATCGACGGGTGAATAGCCGGGGCACTCGAACAGATCCCGCTTAACCTTCAGATAGGCGTGGTTCGCGCTGGCCCAGCTCCGCCATTTCTTCAGAAACTCCTGGTTTTCCTTGAGGGACAGTGCCTTGAATCCCGGGCCAATTTGGCAATACGACGTGGTGCTGAGAGTGGAGATGACGTTGAACTGGAAATCCTTTGAACCTTCGCCAAAGATAGCGGCGTAGTTCTTATAGACAGGGCGAAAGCGGTCGTTCTGGTTATGCCAGGTTTGAAGGCGATTCATGTCCGCTCCGTTGGTCTCGAAGTAGTTGTCATCAGCGTTCAGATACCGCAGTGCCCACGGGCCACCGCGTTTCAGGCCCAAATACTGCTCCAGGCACATCCGTGGATGATGGCGGCGAATCTCCATGAGAAAGTTCTGGATGTTCTTCCATTCCTTGTAGAAGTTGTCGCCCGGCAGGTGCCCGTGATTCTTCGCGTAACAGGGATCGGGCCCCAATCCCTTTGGCCCAGGGCGGTATGCAGGCACTTCCCAGTAGCTCATCCAGCGGCCGTCCCAGCCCCACCAACGCGGCTGATACTTCGTGAAGACGGCCTCATGCACCGCCATTAAGTGCTTCATATACTCGTCGCTGGCGGAACAAGAAACCTTGCGGCCAAAGAGGTATTCGCTCGGTTTACCAGCCTCGTCCAGCGAGCCCCACTCCGGCTTCTGGTTGAACCAGATGCCGGGAAGCGAGAAACTACTCACGTGGACGCCGATCCTACGACCATAGTCGATAAACTGCTCCATGATCGGCGGCGCGCGAAAGTCGGGCGTGAATTGGTCTAGCTCGAACGGACTGTGTTCTCCCCCGTGGAGCGAGTGCAAGCCGCCAGCCGGCCCAGCATCGCTAGGCAGTCCCGCATTGCCCTTATCGACCGGGAAGCCGAGCGGCTCGATCCGTGTCTGCGAGAGATACGACTCGGGCATCGGGTGATTGCCGCGGCCATACCACGTGTGCGCCGTCATGATGTCGTGGACACCAGACGCCTTGAGGCGATCGAGGATCTCGGTCTTAGGATCGAACAGGCCGGCCCACCAGCCGTTCTGCCAAATCCAATACCCGTCTTCGGGAAGCGGTAGGTCGGGCAGAACTTGCCGCATGAAGTCCTGCATGGCCCAGACCTCGCCCCAGTCGAGCACCTCCTGCGGAACGGCCTCGGGCGGAATCTTTTTGTTCTTGAAGTGTTGGAAGAGTCCGGTATTCTCCTCGAATCGCACCAGCGACGTCGAATGCCGGCCAGGATACGGACCGTGCGAGTAGCGCGCGATGCCTTCCTTGCGATAAACCCCCAAAAAATACTTCTCGCTCGTGTTGACCTCGCCGGCTTTTACCTGATAGTTCGGTTTGTAGCCGATGCGAAAGCCATTCTTGCCTCGCGGTTTCCACTCCCACCACGGGTACTCCAGGCCGGCAAAACAGCCACCTTTCTCACTGCGGAGAAAGATATTGATCGGGCAATGCCAGATCGTCTGATCGTCGTGGAAATGTATTTTGGACACCGGTGTTGCCGCCGTTACGTCCTCCAAGACCACCTCCTTGAGAAAAAACGGTGTGCCGTCGTCGGACTTGATCACCAGCCACTTCTCGATGAACCGGTCGTCGGGGCCCAGGTGATAGTGTAGCGACACGCCCAAGCCGCTGCCCGCGAAGCGAAGCACCAGTTCTCCCCCGCTGGGGTTGACGGCAAGTGGTTTCTCGGCGAGGACCGTACCGACTTCGGTCGTGACCATAAAACCGATCCCCGGCACTTGATATGTGATGCTCTGTTCCTTGTCGCGGATCGAGCGAATCCCACCGCTGTAGCGATCAATCTCGACCGCCACGTGCGGGTTTTCCAGGCAAAGTCGCTCGGCGGCATAGTTTGCCGTCAGCGGAACCAGCAACAGGGTGGCGGTGACGGCCATGCAGATAAGTTGAATTGTTCTGTTCATTGGTGGCGACTCTCCTTTGGACGAGGATCGGCAACCGTAGCCGCCACAACCATAGAGAAGCGGGGCAAGAGTCGCTCGTATTCGGTGGCCCGTCAACGGTTTACCGTGCTCATATCGGGGTATCGCTGTCCGGCAGTTGCACCTCGGGGTATCGCCTCGCCGAGCCACCGCAAGTCCTCTGCGTCCAGCTCGATCTCGACGGCCGCCACGTTCTCCTCCAGATAGTGCCGCCGCTTGGTACCAGGGATCGGTACGATGTCGTCGCCCTGGGCCAAGAGCCACGCCAGGGCAATCTGGCTCGGCGCGGCCTTCCGCCGGGCGGCGATTTCCTTAACCTGCGCCACGAGCTGGAGATTCGCCTGGAAGTTCTCGCCTTGGAACCGCGGCATCCTCCTCCGCCAGTCACCTTCGGGAACGTCCTCTGGTCGCTGGAACCGGCCCGTCAGGAAGCCTCGCCCCAGAGGGCTGTAGGCCACGAAGCCGATGCCCAGCTCCCGCACCGTGGAGAGGATCTCCTCCTCGGGCTCACGGCTCCATAGTGAGTATTCGGTCTGAAGGGCTGCGATGGGGTGGATGGCATGGGCACGGCGAATCGTGGCCGGGGCGGCCTCTGACAGGCCCAGGTAGCGGACCTTTCCCTCCTGGACCAATTCAGCCATCGCTCCCACCGTATCCTCAATGGCCACTTTTGGATCGACACGGTGCTGGTAATAGAGGTCGATTTGATCGACGCCGAGACGCTGAAGGGAGCCCTCGCAGCACTGTCGCACGTACTCCGGCCGCCCGTTGACCCCCGCCCAGCCGCCGTCCGGTGTCCGCACGTTGCCGAACTTCGTAGCCAGCACGACCTGGCTGCGGCGGTCCCGGATGGCCTTGCCCACGAGGATCTCGTTCTTGCCTATACCGTACATGTCGGCCGTGTCCAGGAAATTGATCCCCAGTTCCAATGCGCGGTGGATCATGACGATCGACTCGGCCTCGTCGCCGGGGCCGTAAAACTCGCTCATGCCCATGCAGCCCAGGCCGATGGTCGATACCATCGGGCCTTGCTTGCCCAGTTGACGTTTATTCATGGTTGATTGGCTCACTCTTGGCTCATCTTATCCGCCACCTCGATCGCCGGCACCGCGCCGACCGGCAGCGACAATCTGCGGGCAGTCGCCTACCGCAGAAGTTGGTCGATCGGTTCCTTGCCAGTGTACTTCGGCTTGCGGTCGGTGAGCGGCTTCAGCCGGATGTTCTTGAACCAGACGGGTGTGGCGTTGTAGTTTTGGAGGCAGATGAAGCCTTCCCGCGGCAGCGAGCCAATCGCGTAGGGGAACTTATTATGCGCGCCGTCTGGATTCTGGCCGGCCTTGGACCAGCAGTTCAGGTCAGCCTTGACGACCTCCTTGCCGTTCAGCTCTATGGTGATCAGGTTATCGTTGGCGGTGATGCGGCAGTCGTTCCACTCGCCGATGGCCTTGTTGGCATCCACCGCCGGGCGCACCAGGTCGTAGAGCGCTCCGTTTGCGTTGCCAGCATTGCAGGGGACGTCGTAGTCGCCATTGTCGAGGATCTGGACTTCCATGCCGGTGTTCACATCATTGCGGCGGTCGTGAACGCGGATGAACACGCCGCTGTTGGCTTTGGCCTTGGGCCCCAACTTGAAATCGGCTTCGATGACGAAGTCGCAATACCGCTGCCGCGTGGCGAGATCCGGTCCGGGCTTAGCAGGGTAGAGTTCGCCATCGGCGTTTATGCCCCAGGTGCCCTCCTTTCCGCCATCCTCCCATGCGGCGAAGTCTTTGCCGTCGAACAGGATCTCCCAGCCGTCCTTGTCCAGTCGCGGCTGATAACCGCCAAGGGCTTCCTTGTCCTCTGCCCAGGCGGTTGTCGCAAAGACAACTAACAACAATGCAACTGTAATCGTCATCTTCATCTTGGGATTCCTTAAAATATTGACTGGCGGTTGATTATGTGATGGCAACGCATAAAGCCATTATGCGCGGATATGCACGGCAATGCAACCGGCTGTTGCTCGCTACGATTGGGTGAGATCGAGAAAGACGATGCTTGGAGGATTGCTGGCAGGGACGTACTGTCCAGTGAAGGTGAGGCTGCCGTTTCTTCCTAGCCTTGGGCCGACTCCTTTCTGCGCTTGCGCGCAGTGTATGAGCGATATAGATGGCACAGTCAGCCAGCACGACTGATTATCGTATCCATCGCCTGGATCGCCTGCAACGCGCCCATCGGTAAGAAGATGCTGCCCGGCGGTGCCGCAGTGTCCCGTGGGTTTACGCGGATATGCTGCCCGGTTTGCTCCAAATCCATCATCGGCCTCCCCAGTTTGCGCCTTCCCCTGCAATCATCGACAGAGGGTGAATCGGGCGGCCGCCACTGAAAAAGTGGATTGAAACCTGCTCGGTCACTATCCCTAAGCATCGTGGCCCTTTTCCTCCACCGGTCCGAAGTGTGGCCCCCACTTCTTCGCCAACTCGCGTCCCACTCTCTCCAGTAGCGATCGCTCCTCGGTAGATAACGGCCGGAAGTTTTTGACGATCTGCACATTCTTGCGAACCTGTTCGGCGTCATGCACGCCGATATTCACCGCAGCAACGCCAGGCAAACCCAGCGAATAGCGAACGGCAAGTTCCAAATACTGGGCGTCGATTTGCGGCGGGGTTTTGCGACCGCCATAGCTGGCAAAGCCACCCCGCACCCCGCCAAATACCTTCATCGCCACGATACCCAGGTCGTGCTTGCGGGCCAAAGGCAGCACTTTCGCCTCAAAGTCGTAGGTATAGCGATCGACAAAATTCAGAACCATCATGATCACGTCCACGTCACCCGACTCGATAAAGGTGGGAAACCTTTCACAGGCATTGTGGCCTGAGATACCCAGGAACCGCGTCTTTCCCAACTGCTTCTGTTTCAGCAGCCAGTTGAATACGCCATCAGCCTGCCGCGCCCGGCCAACGTCGCGGTTGCCAAGGCTGTGGAAGTACACCAGATCGACCTGTTCCGTCTTGAGCAGTTTCAGTGACTGGTCAAACCGCTCCTCCGCTTCCTGGATCGTGTCGGCCCAGACCTTAGTGGCCAGAAAGACCTCCTTGCGACGGCGTCCCAGGGCAAGGCCGATCCCTTCCTCTGCGCAGCCGTAGATGTGTGCGGTGTCGATGAAGTTGATCCCTTCATCCACCGCCGCGTTGACGATCTCGGCCACCTGGCGGCTGGTGCCAAAATTTGACTGCCCGCACGGCGCGGTTCCCAGGGTCAGAATGGAGACAGGAATCTTGGTCTTGCCCAGAACCCGCCGAGGAAGTCCTTCGGCGGCCGTTGACGCACTGGCTGAAGACGCCACTCCCAATATCACCGAACCGACAGCCGCGCCCGTTTGGTGCAGAAACTTCCTGCGCGAGACCCTAGAATAGTTAACACTGCCCATGTTCGATCACACCATGTTAAACGGTTGCATCACGCAGTCATTATATTGTTGCCGATCGCACTGGGGTAGGGCCTGAAGTTTGCACCTGAGATTTGAAGCAAGAGCGTGGCATCGAACTCCGACCCAGAGTGCGGACATGTGATGGCCATTGCGCTAGTCCCCCATGACCGTGACCACGACTGTGCGACTTCGCGGTCGAACGTCGCACTCCAAGTGGATAATCTGTTGCCATGTCCCCAGCACCGGCTTGCCATCGGCCACAGGCACTGAAAGCGACGGCCCCAAGAGAGTCGCTTGCAAGTGCGAGTGGCCGTTGCCGTCGTGCCATGCCTGTTCGTGGCCGTAGTTGCGGCTGGGCGGGATCAGGTGATCCAGCATTTCCGGCAAGTCGCGTTCAAGGCCAGGCTCAAACTCGATCGCGCCAATCGCCGCCGTACTTCCTACGCAGAACACATGGACAATGCCCGTCGTGACGCCGGATCGCTCCACAATGGCTGCAACCTGATCGGTAACCTCGGCCATGTGCCGGTGGCCGGTCGTATCGAAGGAGAATTGTTCCTGATGAACCATGGCGATTACCTTTCAATCGATTATTGCGGCTTGATCACGTTCCCTGGGCTGGTGGTATCCAGTCGTAGTGCCATCTCCGCCACGCGACGGCCAAGGTTTTTGACGCTGGCGATGCCTTCCAAGTCGCGGGCGATGTCGGGCGTCGAACCCGTGCTGACTGCGGGGTTGCCGCCCCAGACCGTCCCGCCCCAATGACCGGTCGGCGGGGCATCGCCCACCACGATCATCTGCTGCGACATCAACGCCACTTGCACCGAACGGATCGTCAGCTCTACCCCGCCGTTCCGCGCACCGCCCACTGCCAAGACACCGCCCACCTTGTTGGCCAGCAGCTTGTCCTTGTGAAACACGATCCAACGATCCAGAAACGCCTTGCAGAGTGACGACATATTGCCAAAGTAGACGGGGGTGCCGAGGATAATCCCCGCCACCATGGGTGAGGAGAGCTTCGGCACCAGTGCGGGGAAATCATCCCGTTCGCCCGGCTCCAACGCAATCCCTGCTGCCACTTCGCCGGGTATCTTTCGCCCTGCCAGTTCGATGAGTTCGACCTCGATTCTCCCGTCAAATGCCTTGATGGCGTCGAGGCAGATGCTCAATGCGGCAGCGGTACTCTTGCCCTTGCGCGGGCTGCAACAGATGCCGAGGATCTTGATGGGGCGTGGTTGTGCAACGTGCCCGGCCTCGCTGGAGGCAGCCGCGAGGGTTGCGTCGCTGCCGAGTATAGCCGCAGTCGCGGCACTTCCGAGAAATCCACGGCGGGTTAGGTCCGATGGCATGGTAAGTTCCTTCCAAGTGAGTGGGGCAAGATTACGTCACGACTGCGTTGATTGTATCACTGATGGGATCGGCGGGAATCATAATGTTTGGCGAGTTTCATGCCTTTCACTGCCCACTTGGCCCCAGCACTTTGAACTCTCGCAGGTTCATGGCATAGCGACTGCCGGGCGGATTGCCCGATTGGTGCTGCCAACCATGGGAGTAACACAACCAGGCCGTTCGCCTGTCAGAGTTAATGAACTTGCTGGGAACATTGACAAAGTATGCCTGTTCGCCAAATCTTTCGAGGTAGGTCACCAGTCGCCATGGCCCGGTAATCTGCTGCGACTCGACAATCCATGTATTGTACGGGCCATTGCCCGTTCGACCACCGTCAGTGACGCACATCAGGTAGCGTTTCAAAGCGGCGAAGTAGGTCATCGTCACGCAACCCGACCGGTCTTTCCACTCTGCCAGCGGCTTGATCTTCGTAAAGTCTTTGATCCACACAGGCTGCCCTTGGGCATCGTGCCCGGCAAAAAACTCGTACTTTGTCACATCGTTGACGTTTTCTGGGCTGGGCGTTACACGGGCGAGATAGACCTGGTCACCGGAGATCCAACTACAGGTAGCCTCCGACTGCGTCGTTCCATGTCCTGTGAGGTAGGCTTTTCCGTCGTGTGAATGCTCCATGTTCTTGCCGAAGTCAACGAAGTGGGGCGATCCCATTTTCACCTTGGGCATGTTGCGAAACTGGTCGGCGGAAACATTCGGGCCGGGCTTCTGCGGCACGACTGCGTGCGGATCGAGACGCTTGATCGCCTCCCCGAACAGAGGCTTCTCCGGCGTGCAGAACTTGTCTTCCCAGGTTCGCCCTTCGTCGCGCGAGATGCGAAACCCGACGAATGGACCCATGACGTCCCATGGGTACTTGTACCAATCCAGGCAGTAAGTCCCGTAATACCAGATACCGTTGTGGACCAAACTGCCGCATGGATAACGCCCGCCGTAGGGAGTGGCAGGTGCTTTATGTACGCCGAGCGGGACAATTTTCAGATTGAGCGGATCATCGCCCTCAATCCTCGCGTTTCCGGTCACCCAGTCCCTTGGTCCGGAATGACACCGGACTTCGTTTACCGCGCCGTCGGTAAACGGCGAATACAAGTTGCCGTCGGATGCCCAGGTTGGATACCAAGTGTCCGCGGTGGTGTATTCCTTGTGCCGACCGGTGAAGGCGATGCCGTTGAGGTCCGTGGATTTATCAAACGGACAATCGGCCGGAGGTTTTGAGGACCAGGCCATGGCCGCCTCATTGGGCGGATATCGCATGGATCGCGTTGTATCTCTTGCCCCTACTTGTGGCTTTCCTTCGCCGTTGGTGGCGTTTTGGGCCTGGCTCCGGGCGAGGGCCTGCTTGAACAATTCGATCTCGCGGGGATCGTAGGGTGTGCGGTCCTTGCGAAACAGGTCGTGCTGCCAGACCTTGGGCTCTGGGGCACCCGCCTTGGAACCCCAGGGATACTGCGTCTGGGTCTTGCCGTTCACCAGTCCCCAGTGTAGGCAACCCACGCGATGACGTGCGAACACAGGCAACTGATCGCCGACCAAGCCCCAGTCGCGTTTGAGCCATTCCGTGCAAATCAACGGTCGGCCATGCTTTTCCAGCGTATGGATGATCTCCTCAAGCTGCGAAGCGTTCGAGTACCGATGGAAAGTAATGACATCGGATCGACTGATCGCAAGGTCGTTGATCTGCCGGTTCTCGCTCCACACTCCCACGGTCAACGGCTGCGATGGATTGACCAGCCGCGCCCAATCAACAACTTTCATCAGCAATGGCAAAGTCGCATCCCCGATCCCGCTGGTCGGCTCGTTGTAGAGATCCCATATCAGCACCCGTGGATCGTCCTTGAACCGCGAGAGAACGTCCCGGACGTAATCCTGGAGTTTGGGCCAGGTCTTGGTGTCCTTGACCCGCGACCAACCGGGGCTTGGAGACCAGTCATGGGCATACCAACCGGGAACCATGTCGGCCTGCTTTCCCAGGTAAGGATCGTGCTTCGGTCCGAAGACGCAATCATCGAAGAGGCAAAATACCACGCGGATGCCGTGTTTGTGGCAAATGGTCAGGAATTGATCCATCCGCTGTTTGAAACCGTCCGGGTCGTGCTCCCACACCAAGTACTGGAGGACGCACCGCAGCGAGTTGAATCGCACCTGTTCGGCCAGTGCCAGTTCCTCGT
>Ga0194058_10000516_pt1 | contig 18735 bp, 14 predicted proteins | sample SepL4417m_MetaG_FD_155490 | JGI IMG/M metagenome (GOLD analysis project Ga0194058, IMG submission 155490) | Anoxic zone freshwater microbial communities from boreal shield lake in IISD Experimental Lakes Area, Ontario, Canada - Sep2016-L442-17m | ecosystem: Environmental > Aquatic > Freshwater... | reverse complement strand
ATCCCTAATAAAATCATTTTAAAATACGACAAGGAAATATTATAGACGATGCAGTGGATTGCTTTTTAGATGTTTTTTATTTCATGCGTCGGGGCTGCAAATAAGAGGGTTTGCAGGCTCGGCATAAAGCCGCTGCTAGTGATGGTTGCGCCGCCAAATTCAGTAAAACGGCGATCAAACAGTTTATTTTTAAGAAAAAACACATCTAATAGTTCCGGGCGCAGTACGGCGGCTAAGGCCATAGATAAGGCGATGCGCTCGGCGAAACCCAAGTGATACTGTTCAAGGCATTGGGCATAACTGGAATGATTCAAGATAGGTGGATTAACCTCTTGTACACTTGAATAGGCGCATTCTTGCTCAAAAAACAGTTTAAAGCGGGTTTCTATCACCTCGTTTAACCAGTTGAGTTCTGCGTTTAAATCATCGGCATTGGTGGTTAATTGCATGACCACTCCACCCGAACAGGATAGTCCATCCAGGGCAGTTTAAACCATTGCCAAGTCCAGGGAAAACGCGTCAACACTACGTCATAGGTTTGTTGTTCCACACGCAATAACCAACTGCCGTCGCTGGCGCTAAGACTGCCTGGGCGCAGTAAAAAACTGCCACGAAAACCGTTAACCGACATGTTGTTAAGTATCGGGGCGTTATCGATAACCGCAAGCAACAAGGCATCGCAGGCTTCTATTTGCAAAGTCGTTAACGGTGATTCCACCTCAAAGACCTCGGAAATAGCCATAGCACATAATAACTTATTAAACGGCAGCTGATATTCGGGCGGATTTAAATCTTCAGTCGCCAGATAGTGCAACAGGCTGACCGCACATTGCCGGGCGGCTGGATTATGAAACCGGTTATTTTGCATAAGATCCAGGCTCTCGAAAAAAGCACCTAAAAAAGGCCATAACAAGCAAAGCCCGGCGTTATTGATATACAGCGCTTCTGCATCACTAAAAGCGGTAAGAGGTTGAAGTGTTTCAAGACTTGCCGGTGGCTTTGATGCTTGAGGACTTGTAGTTAATTGATCAGTGCCCGTTGTTGACTCTGTTGATTTTAAAGCCAATAGATTAATAGCCTGTAACCGTTCGTTATCTATCGCTTCGGTACTTAAGTGATTCTGCTGTAACTGGTTATTTAATTGGACTTGGCTGATACCCAATAAATTAGCCCATCGCAAAGTCACTGCCAGTAAAAAATCTGCATGCTGGTTAAACGCTGGACGGCCTGTTACCAACACTTGCAAAAGACTTTGCCAACACGTTGCTTTTAAACGTGACTGAGAGATAGGACTGGGCAATGGTGTTAACACGGGCGAATCAATCGGATCAGATTTGATTGATGCCTGTACCTCTGGAGAAATTAATTGCTGATGTATTGGCACCTCTTCCCTTGGTGAAATTAATTGCTGATGCATTGATCCTTGTGCTTCTGTCAGGATAGAGAGCAACTTTATAACCGAGTCCTCAGAAGAGGCACTTAATAAAACGGTTATGATTTGTAAATAATCGTCATTAAAATAACTTAGGAGCCGTTGCAAACTGCGCGGCTCTTTAATCAGCCTGGCTAATAACTGCCTTAACACCTCTGGCTCTGTCTTAAGGAGGTTAATCAAGGTTATTTCTGGCAAATTGCGTTGACGACTATCTGCCCACCACGGTAAATATCCTGCTTGGATAAAATGTTCCAACAAATCCAGTTCAGACTGCAAGGTATGATCTTGATAGACTTTAAGAACCGAAGCCAACGAGGTCAGGCTGGATGATTCAGCATTGAGTGCTAATCGATCAGTGTCTGACTCCATTGATTCTTTTGATTCATTATGATTTTGATGAGCTGTTCGCCTCATAACTAAAGACTGTGCTGATAACTCTGGCATCGGCTCTAGTTGTTCACGAAGTGCTTGCCGTAAACTGACCTCAACTCTGCCTAACCATTCATCTGCAGAAAAATCACTCTCAAACTCGCCAAGATCCAATTCTAAGCGTTCAATGCGCTGCAAATAATTAGCGGTACTCACCTCAGATAAACAGCGATCCAAAACAATAGGTAATCGACTCTGAAAGATCCGACTTAAAGCTTGCTGTAGCTCCCAAGCCTTGTCTTTATTGGCCAGCGTAATTTCTACGATCTGCCGCTGTATAACGTGACGTTGAATGCTCATGAGTCGCTTTACTTTAACAACTCATTCACGGAACGCTTAAAAATAACCTCAACGCCGGTTTGCGCTTTGTAGGCGCGTATGGAAAGTTCGGCATCGCTCTTGATATTGACTCCGGCGCTCAGTTGCGGCAACTCAGGCGGTAAAACAGTAAGATTGGGATGGGCGGCCAGTCTTGCCGCTGATAGATCAGGCGGAATCACCAGATCAACACCGATTTGTAGTTGTCCAACGCCTTTGTTTTGCGTGTTATCGGCATGATCCGATTGATGGCAGTAAACCGGTAAGCCTTGAACCTTATTATCCGTTACAGTGGTAAACTCATAAAATACACCGGCTTGACCGCCGCTGACTTGAATCGGGGCTTGCAATAGCCCGTTGGTGACACCGGCGTTAAAATGCAGCGTTGGATTGGCGTCAGGACGCACTAACACTGCGACGATTTGTGAGATCAAAACGCTTGACGTAACCGGTGTTTTATCGTTCGCCAGATGAGTTTTAACCGCTTGAATTTCAATAAAGCTATCGGCTGTCAAGTTAGCGCAGCTTAATCCCAAATCACTGCCGTTACCTTGCAAAGCACCCTCATTGCCGATAATAAAACCGCCAGAATCTGGTATCGCTATAACGACTGCGGCTTTATTGGGCACGGCAATCGTCAGTGTAGATACCTTTCTATCATCGCGTATAAACTCGCTATCCGCTATCGGGCGAGTAAACACTTGATAACGAGTAGAAGCTTGCGACTCTGCAACTTTAATACTGACCACACCTGCGTAATCAATAATAGGTGTCAGCACTGATACACTCACTTTCGGATTGGCTTTAACTTTAAGCGGCAAGACAGTGCTTAATAAATCGGTTTGCGTCTTCTTTTTTTCTGACTTTTCAAAGGTTTTAGTGGCGCGTAGCCGAATAGTTATATCTTCGGTAACGAAAGCTAATGTTTTCAAGACGATGCTATGGCTATCACCCCGCACCACCGCTGATAGCACGGTTTCTGTTTGTCCTGAAACATTAACCAATTGATAGTCAACGCCTTCCTGGGCTAACTCAATGGCAACCTGAATAATTACGCCGTAATCGACAATCCTGGCATCGTCTGCGGCAGATTGCCCGGCTATTAATAACGGCGCATTTTGAATGCTGGCCAGTAGATCTAAATCCAGTCCCACTTTGACGGTCGGGGTTTGCAACAAAAAGTTGCTTAAACCGGAGCTTATTTTAGTGGCTTGAATAGTAAAGTTACGGTCATCGGCTATCTTAGGGGATATTAATTCCAAGTCACCGCCATTACCTGGCTGTTTAATTTCCGGCGCTAACGGGTGCTGATTGTTATCGCACAACTGATAGCTGATCTGTGGCTGACTGTTTTGGATGATAATTCTGGCGCTTATGTTATAAGCCACCGTACCAATATCAGGAATCGCTAAATCCCGCAGCGGATAAGTATTGCCTAGACCTAACAAATCAATCATGCGATCACGGGCATCACGCAACGGAATGGCCGCCGACAGGTCAATCTGTCCGTTTAAACTTCGTTGGTTGGACAGCATTCGGTAGTTCATTAACTGCTTGCGCCAAGCGCCATAAGCACTATTAAAGTCGTCTAAGTCATCCCTTTCTATTCTCCCTACATAAACAAACAAATGGGCCGGCATTTCCTCTTGCAACAATTGCCTGACAAAACTTTCAAAATCCTTAGTGCGCCACGCAGCGGCATAAAATACCACGCTGACTTGCAATGAATACGGGTCTTGCGATCTGGCATTACAAAGTAAGGCGCTTTGCTGCAAGGTATCACCCGCCATCGGTCTTAACAAGCCATGTTCGATCAGATAAAGCGTTTCGCCTTCTGTTGGGTTTAAGCCTAGTTTAAGGCGTAACTGTTGCTCCAAACCGCAGCAGTTTTCTTGCCCGTTTTCTGCCAGCACATTAAAGCCCGTGCCTTTGCTGCGGCCGGTTTGCGTATAACTGCGTAACAAAGCCAATTTATCGCTCAGCACTTGCTTGCCAAGATCACCGTCTTTGCTGGTAAAGCGGCTGTAATCGCTAAATTGTTCGGCAAAACGTGCCAGCAAATGATCGACAAAACGGTGTTTACGTTGCCAATCTTCCAACCTCCCCCTTTGAAAAAGGGGGACTGATTCGTTTGGGTTAGTCGCACCAAAGAGCTGTTGTAATCTGTCGTTACGCAATGAACTGTCTTGCTCTACCCACAACTCACTGATGTTGGGGCTATCTAAACAACCAGCAAAATAACTGACGACTTGTTCATTATTAAAGGAAAACAAGTCTTTCAAGTGGGCTAGTTGGGCAAAACTATTCGCCAGCACTTGATCAAAAAACAGCAAATAAGCTTTAAGCTGTTTCGCTTGAGCCAAGCGTTGGACACTGGCGGTACTGGGCAAGCCGCTGGCACCGATGCCATAAAGCTTGGGAAACTGCTCCAGCAAGGAATAATAACGATCGACATGGCGATCATGCCCTTGCGGAAGCTGTGTAATTGAACTGACGGCGGTACGCAGATAACGGGTTTTTTGATTACTTAAGTAGCTTGCAGTTAAGGAAATTTTATCTAATTGCACCGGCAACTGTCGTTTTTTCAAAGTCAGCTTGCTATTATCTATATCCAGTGTGGGCGTTTTATCGGCATCAAGGATTAAAGCGGTATCGTTAAATTGTTCACCTGTTTTAAACACCACAAACTCAACCATCCGCACACCAACTACATCCATGATTTTCCTAATCAGGTCAGAGACATACAGGTTTTTTTTGCGTGTTAGCTGAAGCAGTTCTTCGGTGTCAATAAAACCGTGCGTTAGTAACGGGCCATCAAAAATCTCGTCTATCGCTTTGCCCTGTGCCAAGCGTTCTTGTAGCGTGTAAAAAGTGACTGTGTGTGATAAATAAGCGGCAACTTTTTCCAGGATAGCGACATATACATCATCAGGATTTGCGATAGGGTCAATTTCAATACAGGCTTCAATCACAACAGCTTGTGTCGCTATGACTTGAATCGTGTCAAAATCCACGCCTAAACTGCGCTCGGCGTGCAAGCGTTCCGCCACTTCGCACACGATAGCGTTGCTGTCTCTATCCTGTGCGACCGACTTTTCTATCAAAACCCGGTATAACCCTTGTACATTTAAGGGGCTAGCGGCTGGGTCGCCCGCTAAAGTAATAACATCGCTACCGGTAGCCAATACCGGCTTTTGCAGATAAAACACCGGTGGTTCGGGGGCTGTTACCGCTTCCAGCCAGGCATTATTAACCCCGTCCACATCGATGACCCATTTACGTAAATCCAATAAAGTCACCGGATTTGCAACCAGAATTTGCCGGTCGGGATATAAGCTGTCGTAGGTGTCTGCACCGTTCTGGCTTAACAAATCCTCTATGTTAAAGTTAATCCGATAAGACAAGTCGGTCAGCGCGTAGCAGACCTGTTCCAGAATGGTAATGCCGGGGTCATGGGCATTAAAATCCGTCCACTCGGAACCTGCGAGCTTTTCCAGCCAGGCTAGGCCTTGTAGGCGCAGGTTTTCATAGTCCAGAGTTGAGGTTAGAGATATATCAGACATCGTTGAATCTGTTAGCATAATGAGCCACAATCAATTTAGGAACGTGAGGTGTCACTTTTAGTGTTATTGTGCCGCCCTTAGCATTAAATTTTAGCTTCCAGGACAGCAAGTCTGACATTTAAATCTACATTCTCAACTTTTAAAGCATCTATTTCTTTTTTGAGTTGCTGCGTGGCAGAAACATTGAGCATGGCGATGGCGTCGTAGTCCACATTGCAAAAGTCGTTCACCTCGCGCCCGAAGACGAAAACCTGATCCCCGTTGGGCTTAAAGTCGGCGCGGAATTTGTCTTTTGTCACCTCCAGCACATCGAAGACGCCTTCGGTTTTATCGCAAATCAGGCGTACACGTTCGCCGGGTTGTAAATCGGTCGCTAGTTCCACCCAGCCATCGATAATCGATGCGGGCTGGTAAATGTCCGGCACCACATCGGTATGCTTGCTGACGGCCTGAGGGAATACCTGCTCTACCTGCTGCGCAATGACTTTTTTGTGCGGGGCGTCGCCTTTGCTGATTACGTCTTTGTAGCGGTAATCGATGATCTCGATGCCTAGCAGTGTCTGGAGATCCGTTGCATTGTCGGAGCGTCCCTGGATATTTTTGATGCGTTCGTCGGAAAAAGCGTAGATATCCGATCCCATTATGGCGTTTGAGGCATAGATGGAATAATTACGAACATTATTTATTGTTCCCCCACCTCCAACTCCTCTAGGATCAACCCATCCTACAGTTAAGTTAGTGTAAGGTATTGCTGTAGAACCAGTTACTTCCAACTTTGCTTTTGTCGGGTTATCTGTTCCAATGCCGACATTTCCGTTTCCATCAAGCACCAAACTGTCATAAGTCCAAGGCTCTCGGATAAAATACATCTTGTTGGAGTTAACATGAATTGACCAATCATTATTATCACTGTCATTAAAATCAATTTGGGGACTAGGTCCTTTAAGGGATAATAGTCCCGTGCCATTCATAGAGTTTTTAACCGTTTGATCACCTATGGTTAAATTACTGGCTATAGTAACAGGGGTAACCCCCCATCCCATATCCCGTCCAATCGTAAAGCGGTTAACAGTATCACCTTCATAATACATAATACTGGCAACTCGGTTATCGGCATCATGAACAGCAATTTCAGTATTCGCCTGCGTTTCTAATAACAAACCAGCGGTATTCCCAGTCCAATTATTCCCTCCACCATAGTTAGTAGTGATACTACCGATAGTAAGTGAACCTTTAGCCATACAATTATTAGGGACTGCATAACCATTACCATCAGAAATATTAGCGATACCTTTAACTAAAAGATTACTAGAAAGAGTGGCTCCACCCGTCACGTTCAAAGAACCGACGACCTCAACATTATCATAGAGTTTTATTTTTCGTTTAGTATTAGGCACTCCTGCACCAACAATATTCAAAGAATCCGCACCAAAATTACCTTTGTAAGTAATTTTACCTCCGTTGATCTCATCGCCAGTATCACGCGCAAAGCTAATAGATTTAATGCCTGAACCACCTTCATCCAAACCAAAGCGAACGATGCCGCTAATATCCAGTTTGGCCTTGGGGGTAATCGTAGCTATGCCGATATTCCCGGTACTTTGTTCAATAAACAAGCGTGACACATTTGCACCATCCACCAAACAAAAACCGCGATTGGTCGTTTTATCATCCATACGGGGATTCAATTGCAACGACCAGACGGGGTTGGGATCTTGCAGCTTTCCGTAAAAATTAAGCACTTTTTGCAAGCCGGTCGAATCGCCCGCCGCTTCAATACTCAACGGGTCGCCGGGGAGTTTAACGATGCCGTCGTCTTTTTGATTCAACATGCCGTCTACCAAGTCGGCAAAATTACTTGCCGTGGGAATGCTGTTTTTGACGAAATAGGATTTTAAGTCAGAACGGTTTTTTTTGTTAATGTCCATGCAATTTCCTTGGGTTAGATACGTTTGTTAGTTGATAAATCAGCCGACGATAAAATCAAGTTCCAGCTTCATATAATTAATGCCGCTAAAGCTTTGTTCGCCAAAATTAATTTCAGTGATTAAATCAATAACGTGTGTTTTTGCCGCCACCAGCACTGCATCGGGGCGATCGGCGGTAACAAAGTAACCTTCGCAACTGGGGTTCAGCGGTGGTAGCGGAACAAATTTTAAATCGGTGCCTAAAAACAACTTGAAATGGGCGACATAATCCACGTAAAACTGTCTTTCGATAAAGTCGATAATGGCATTGGCGTAGATTTTTCCGCCGATCACCAAATCTTTGCCTTGTTCATAAGCCCAGGGTGATAAAAAGCGATTGACGTCTTCATTGAGCTGTTGCTTATAAAAGCTGCTGTCATAACCTGGCCTAAAGCGCACCGCAAAACGCAGTGTTACCGGCACATAACAGGCATTTTTGACGGTAATGTCGATACCTAAAGGCATATAAGCGCTTAAATACGTTTTAATGTCTGCCAGCAAACTGGCCGGGGCTTTCGGTTCAAAGGGATTAAACGGCAGGCGATTGCGTATATCGGGTATCACCACGATGGTGACTTGCCCGGGATTATCTGGCGATTGCGCCGGAATGGCCTTAACTTTGTAAAGCTCGGGAAATTGTTCCAGCACCAAGCGTTCATAATCCCATACACTGACCGCGCGGTGTTTATGGCGCAAGCGTTCACTAACCCGAGTATTAAAATGACCCTTCGGTTCTTTAGGCTTGCCCGCGTAGGAGGTAAACGGTTGTTTGACCCCAGTAATATTGGCAACCGGCGCGACCAGTTTCTTTAGGGTATCAGCTGCTAAGGGTTGATTTAAGTGGTCATCGGCATTGTCTTGATTAACAAAAGTCGCGCTCACCGCTTGCGTGTCGATGCCCACGCTATCGCAAACGCCGTCGCAGCCTTGGGCGATGGCAACGCGCAACCAGTACAGCTCGGACGGCATTACACTACTGGGGATTACAGCGTCTAATTGCAGTGTAATAATGCCTGATTGCAGTAAGCCTTGGCTGGCATCGCTTTGCACTTGGCCTTTATCCAATGCCAACCAGCGATTGTCGCTTAATACGCTCCAGTGTACGTTGGCGACTTCTACATCCGGGTTGGCGCTGCCTTCCGCCATTTGTAATAAAATCGACACGGTTTGCGGTGCCTGTACAGCGCTTAAACCAATGTACAATTCGCCTTCGTTCGCGTAAGCAGGCAAGAACGGGTAACTCCCTTCTTGCACAGCCGATTGCAGCGGCGCATAGCCAAAAGGATGCAGGTGAAAAACTTGGTCGGCGTCGGTCTGTTGCAGTTTTGCTACGTTTAGTTCCAGGCTCGCGCTGTAATCGACGCTAAAGCTTTTAAGCTTGGGCGTGTAAGGCGGGTTGACTTGGTAGGCGCTGGGAGTAATGGTTTTTTTATTAGCGATATCGCTGGCCAGTTCTATCGATTTGGCGGCGGCAACGGCGGAATAAGCGCCATGTTGAAAATCACAAGTCGCTAATTCTAAATAATAATAGCGCGGCCCGGCTGTTACTTCGTCCTGGTTATTTGCCAGCAGTAATCTTTCATAGTGGTTGGTAGGAAACTTAGCAATGCTCAAACAATTCGGTAATCTGGCATCCGTAGCATTGAACAAGCTGGCCGCGTCAGCTAAGGGCACTTCCAGACGTTGATCGACCAAAGTGATTTTGCTTTTGAACGCTGAATTATTAGCGGTAATCATCGCGGGGTAATTGCTGTAATAACCTGTTCCGCCAAGATTAGCAGCAGGAACGCCCAGCCATTGCAGATTGATAGCCAGCGTATTCAGCTTTTTTAAAACCAATTCAGGATGAGAAAAATACCAGCGTGAGCCGATAGCCGGTGACAGGCCGAAAGGTTCAAACGGTTTGCCAGCCGCCAAGGTGCCGTTATCGTTTTGCAGCATTAGCTCGCTTAAACCTTTCACGGACACGGCTAACTGCACTTTTTCCAGTGACAAACTCTGGAACAATGGGTAATCGGTAAGATAGTTTTTACTGTCGTCGTCCCATCTCGGTTGCAATACCAGTCTGAGTTGCGGCCACGGCGTCTTGATACCTGTACTGTCAGCAGGGGTGAAGTGACTAAGCGCTGGAGCACTTTCTTCAAACTTAATTGTAAAACAGAGACTTTTTAAGTGTGAGGTTGCTGAATTATTTGGATAATCACCCATACTGACCGCAATGTTAGTCGCGGTTAACCAACCCTTAGCGGTGCTGACATCAATCTTAAATAACCGGGTGTCTTTTAGCCGTGCGGTTATTTTTTCAGTGTTAAATGCTTCCGGTTTAAAGCCCAAGGTCAAAGTTAAGATTCGTTGTCCTTGCGCCAGACATAACATCGGCGAGCTGATGGCCCAACCTAAAGTGGACACAGGGGGTTTATTTTGATCGGTAACAAGCTGTTTTTGTCGTTGCCCAAACGTGTGCCAGTGGTTAGTATCTGGCACGGTAGCGGTTAAGGTGTCGCTATACGCGCTTAAGCTTAACCAATTGGTTTTTTGGGCAACCGGCACCGGTACTCGATTACGCCAAGCCAATTCCAGGGTGTTGCACACGCTATCCCAGTCTTTTTCGTTTAACGCAATACCTTGGATGGCTTGCTTAAGCAAGGCAACATCGGTATTTTTAGGTAACAGGGCTTGAATGCGCCCTAATAAATCGCTGTTATCGCTGGCAGGTACGTCTAAAGCCAGTTGCATCATGCTTTGCACGACCAATTTGGGTGCATCGGCGGTGGTTTTGTCCAGGCGCAGTTGGTTTAATTGTGCTTTGTGAGTGGCAAAGATTTTTTTCTGATAAGCCACCGCCAACAGTGCGTATACATTAGACCATGCCGCATCATTTGTGCTGTCTGTAGCGGTTGCCGCGCTCATCAACAACAAAAAATCTTCCAGCGACATAAAGCAATAAGCTTCGATGCCGAGCAATGTCTGGTAAAAACTGTCCAGATCGGTGATCTTAGCAATGCCTGTTATAACCGGATAGCTAGGCGCACCTAAAGCGGATTTAAAAAAGTTATCAAAGTCAGGTGGTTCGATAATCGGCAGGCTGTAACCGACTGATCTTCTTTGTCCAGCTCTTGCTAGCAGGTCTTTGATTTCCTGCCATTCATTATCGATCCGCACTTTAATCTGCATCATTTCGTTAAAGCGGTCGACACTTAAATACAGTTTATCGCTGATAAAATATTTCACATCCTCACGCGTGCGTTGCTGGTAAAGCTCGGTAATATTTTCCACCAATGGCAGGGTAGCAAAATAATCAGTAAGCGAACTGAGACCTAAAGCTGTATTGAGGTTGGTGTCGAAATCTCTGAGATTGCTGCTATTCAACGCGAAACCGGGGCCTGCACGTTTTATACCCGCTTCAGTCAACACGCCATTAATGATTTCCCAATCGGCATCAGCAGCAGAACCTCGATTATTTTTAAACTTGATTAAGCTGCGTAATTCATCCAACTCCAAATACAAACCACTCTCTACAAACTGCACCAGCGTTTGCAATTGCGTTAGAAATTCGAAAGTTACGACGGTATTTTTAGGTGGAAATACGGCTAAGGAATGGCCAGGCAAAGGTTCGCCTAGCGCCATTTTTAACATCTCCATGACGGCATCGTTTTGGGTGCCGGAATAGTGTTCCCTGGCTTCACGAATACCGATGACTTGCTTGTTGACAAAAACAGAACTTAAACGGGCAATTTTGGCGCTATTGACTAGTAAATCGGTATCGGTCTGATAAACCAGCTCTTTATTGATACTGTCTTTACCGGCTGACAGCAGCGTGCCTTTGGGCAATAAGACGCTGTTTATTTGGGTGGCCGCTGCAATCAGCACATTAACGCAATCGGGTTGCGGTGGTTTGAGATTAAAATTTAAAACCTGCCGATAATAAAAATCCAGATGCCTTGCGGTCAGTTGATTAAGTTGCGCTTGGGTGTTTTTTAGCAACTGCAAAAAGGTTAAATACAAAACAAAGTGCGGACGGCGCAGATTGGAATCGTTGTCAGCAAAATTGTCCGGCTGTTCGATAAAGTCGGCTATTTGCTGTAACCAGGCATCAAAGTCTTTCCCAGTTAAGTTTTCTGGATTTAACAAGCCTTGCCAATCGCCCGATACTACATTGTCATCACCAAAATAATTCAGTTCTTTGGCAAAGGCGTTAAAAAGTGCTAACTGATCTTTTATGCTGTGCTCATCAAGCGCCACGTAATCGACTTGCAATGCCGTCAAAGTACGCTGTTCTTGACTGGTGCCGTCACGCTCGGAACTGGACAGGGGCGTAAACTTAATCATGGTAATATTAACTCCCTTTAATTAACATGTTGCTGGCCATAAACATCCCGTTGCCTGAATATTGGGGTGTGGCATCAGGAATAGGGCCACCAGGCCCCGGTGGCGGTTGTTGTGCGGGGGTTTGTACTGAAAATTTAGCCGTAAATTGACTGCCTTTAAGCAACATGGCCTTTCCACCCGTTTTTGTTTTTGTAGCTTTTTGATCACCGGCCAGTGCAGAAATTTCTAAGGTACCCACCCCAGGAATACAATATTGCGGGGTCGTATAAGTACAGCCGGGCACGGATACTTTTTTCTCATCCCCGTCTACGCAGATTTTTTTGCTTTTAATGGTCGCAGGCCCAGAGCCTTTTAAGGTGCCGGGTTGCACGACGACGATGGCCGCACCAAAATTAGGCATAAACTGGGCTATATCGCCGTCAATCAGGATTGAATCAAGCATTGGCGTAACTCGCTTCGTTTAAATAAAACGGATAAACCATATTAAAGCGTGAATTGGTGCTGCGCACCGTGTAATCAAGCGTAATCATCAGCAAGCCTGCAACGGTATCACTTTCATCAACGTCTACATTGTTAAGGGCAATGCGGGTTTCGTAATACAACACGGCATCGCTGATCAAGGTGGTTATATGATTAATCAAACTTTGGCTGATTTCTTCAAACATAAATTGTTGTAAATCACAGCCGAAGTCGTCACGCATGAGGCGTTCGCCCTGAGCCGTATTTAATAGAATCTGCAAGCTTTGCTGAATATCTTCTTGTTCAGAAACTTGCTGCACATCGCGTCCGTTTTGCCCAAATTGAGGCGGAAAGCCCCAGCCTTTACCCAAAAAAGAAGCGTGTGCCTGAGTCATGTTGCTTATTCCTCTACAAGTTCTGCTAATTCAGCGGGTTCAGTAGGCGCTTGTAACTGCTGCGCGGCCTGTTGCTGAATTTTACCAATCAGTCCATAGACCTTTACAAAAGGCAGGGTGCCCAAGCCTTCTAAAAGCAGGTTAATTTCTTCAGTAGAGAGTTGTAAGCTTATTTCTTTATCCATGATCGGTACCTTGTTGGTTAAGTCATTGTAATTATTAAGCCCAGCCTAAGTTGTTAGCCAACTTGATGGGGACGACACGGGGCAGACCTGGCCGGTCTAACTAGCGTTATTTAATATCAACTTTGGCCCCTTTAATTTCGATATTGCCGCTGGCGGTTATTTTAAAATCTTTGGCACTGTTAAGCGTAATACCTTTTTCATCCATTAAAATGCTGTTGCCATGCTGGTCTTTGAGTTCAATTTTTTTTCCGTCGTCATCTAGGGTAATGCTGTTTTTCCCCGGCGTTTCAAGGTAAACAATGGCTTTGTCATCATCAAAACCAATCACCAAACCTTTTTTACTGGCGAGACCTTTGCCGATATTTTTAGCATCAGGCGAGCCAAAACGTGCTGGCGCGGTGTTTTTAGAACCGTATAACGCACCTAAGATAATAGCTAGCCTTGGGTCGTCATTGATAAAGCCGACAATGACTTCATCATCCGCTTCCGGCCTGAAAAAATAGCCGCGCCCTTTACCGGCATCCGGTGCAGCAAGACGCGCCCACACCGTGTTCGCCTCGTCTTTTAGGGTCGGTAATTTAATTTTTACGCGCAGTTCCTTATCCGGATCGTCTTCAAAAGCCAAGACGATACCGATGTGCAAGCCTGAAATGCCGGGCAATAGACCGGATGCCGCCGGACTTTGCGCCCCATGGCCGCGTAACAGCCATTGGTCAGCCAGTCCAAACTGAATATCAGTCATCCAGGTGCCTGCCGTAACACGCTGACCAATACCGGTAATCAGCGCCTTGCCGTTAAAACGTTTGCCGATACCTTTAATTTCAAGTGTGTCCAATAAGCTAATATCGCTACGACCCAAAACCGACAGCGTTCCGCGAATTAAACTTAATTGGCTTCTGGCCAGTTTGCCGGTAGTCCAGGCGGTTAATTCAGCTTGGGTTAATTGCGCTGAGGTGGCTAAGGCATAGTCTTTAGCGCCTAAACTATCTGCCAATGTCGAGCTGCTTAAATTACCTGGCGACAAGTGTAGATTGTCCGATTTGTCGATGGTGATGTTTTGCTGGTTTTTAGCATCCCAAGCCGTGCCGGAAATTTTCTGATACTGACCTTCGGCACTGGCTTCAATGTCGAAGTTATATACTTCATCAATCCCGTATTCGATCGTGACGTTGGGTGTACCGGGAGCGGCTATCAGTTGAGCCGACACCTCGCCGCTTTGCACCGTCAGCAACAAACCATTACTTTCTGCACGCGATAAAATAAAATCCCAATCGCTACAGGCATATTGCACCATTTCAGCATGTTCCGGCTCAGTGCTGGCCATCGTTTTGGCTGTCAACTTATGCAAGCCAATGATTTTTTCAAGGATTGCGCTGTCGGTCATTTTGGTAAATACGCAGTGATTTTGACCTTGCGTCATCGCAACGGCTTTATCTTTTAAAACCACCGTTAAAGTTGAACTGGTATTTTCAACACAAATGGCTTGTTTAACCACGATGCCTTTAAAAACAGTTTTTTCTGAAGCGGGTTTATCTTCGTAACGCAGTTTGATTTCAATGGCTTTGCCCGGCTCAAACACAGCGGTGTCACTGATGGCAAACTCACGGATAGCGGCATCACCATCGATATAAACCAATTCTGCATACGGAATTCGATTAACCTCATGATGGATCTGCACAGACAATAACTGATAAGTCATATCTATGGCTTGATCACTGCTTAAAATTGTTACCGTAACGACACTCATAATTGCAAAGGCGGGAAAAACAAGCGTTGTCCGGGACTTAAGTTTCTAAAATCATCCAATTGGTTTTGCTCGGCTATCCATAAATAATGGCTGGCCGACCCATAAATTTCTTTGCTTAACAACGGCAAGGTATCGCTTTCTTTAACAATCCGGCTGTGCGTTAAGTCAGGCGAGCTTTTCGCCTCAACAGACATTTGTTTTTTTGCTTCCTGATCGGCCAGCAATTTGATGTCTAATTCGGCGCGTAACGGCGTACCATCGGGATTAAAGCTGGTATAGTTGATGTCGATGGTAGAGAGGCGGCACGAAAAAATCAGACTCCCCCAACTGACCACCAGATAATTCGGCTCATGGATTTTGCCATTCATCTTAAAACTGATGTCCAGCAATTGTTTAATTCGCTCGGCAACGGTTTTGTCATTGCCCATCAGCTTGTTTGCCAGTGTTACCACACCTAGTTCGTGGCTGCCTGTACCATCCAGTAACAGTTTAAATGACAACGCCGATGGTTTGCTGCGGGCATAATCAACTTTTTGATTGGTTGAATTCATGCCCATATTTTTACTGTATTCAATGGCATAGCTCTGGCTAAAGGACTCAGGATTAAACATCGCCTTAAAAGCTTGTCCGACCTGAGTCACCCGTTTTTTGTCCTGATAAGCGGTGATGGTCAATTTTTCAAGTTTGAATGGATTTTTTAATGCCATCTAGCGCTCCTGTTTTCTTTGCAGAACTTTTAATACTTGCTTAACACATTCTGCAACAATCGCTTGCGTATCTTGCTGTTGATACGGTTCAGAATCGCTATGCCGTGCAGTGTTTGGCTCGTCTTTAACGACAGCCCTGATAATCAATTCACGAATTTCTACTGGCATCATTTATAACCTGATAGGCTGCATACGTTGATAGGCCAATTCCATGGTTTCAATGACCACTTGATTTTGATCGGCAACAAAATCAGAGACTGTCCACTTAACCGGATAAGCCGTCATAAACAACCAGCCACTAATCGGTAGTCCGGTTTCATCCAGCAACGTGACCAACACATTGGAGGGATTAAATTTGAATAAGGATAGTGTGGCATTAAATTCAGCCACTAATAATGATCCAACGGCCATCCCTCGCTCCAAGACCAAATTTTCATACTGCACTCGCTTGGGCAAACGATGCGTGTATAAATTTTGCCCGCCCTCGTTTAAGGGTTGCGTTTCAATAGTAGAACTTAGTCCGGAAACTTTACTAAAGCGTATATCCAATGGATTGGGAACGACACCGCCCATGAAAAAAAATACGCCATAGCGAAACCCTAATGGGGGGCCGGCACGAAAAGCTTGTAGAACATCGCCAGGATAATTCATGTTAATCAATCCAAAGGTTTAAGCGGGGTTATAGTCGGTTTCCAAATCAGCGACGATTAATTCCATGCTGATAATGGCGACCTCATTACTGCTGGCAGTAAACGTGGGCGCTTCCAATTTGATGGGTAGCGCCTGCTTAAGCTTCCAACGCACGACGGGCAAACCTTTCTCGTCACACAGATCAATGACAATGTCGCGCTTGACGGTCTTTGACCAAGGCTCTAAATAACTTTTATTCAGCCATTTTTGTAAATAGCTGACATTTTGAGTCAAACCTTGTTTTAAGGTTACCTGGATCGGTTTGCGCATGCCGGGGATAATATGATCACCCATCAGAAAGCTCAAACCGTGCTTGTAAGTGACCGGTTCGTATTCCACTGCCAAACCGGAAACTTCAGAAAAGCCCAGGATAGTCGGCGAACTGCCATCCAATATGGTCACCCGATAATTGTAAACGGGTAAAGGATAGCTAGCCTTGATAGTCTCTGTGCTTTGCGACATTGCCGTTAAGCTTCTTCAATCACTAGGCCATCGGCCATTAAGGTCATGCTTTCTATGGCGGCATCATTGGATTTGGCTTCAAAGCTGGGTGCTTCAAGTTTGGTCGGGAAGGCATTAATAACTTTCCAGCTAATCACCGCCTCGCCTTTCTCATCGCACAAGCGTACATAAACATCTTTTTTCTCGATTTGGTTCAGCGTGATGGAGCTAATCCATTTATACAAAGTGGCAACGCTGGTGACACGTACCACGCCTTTTTTTAAGGTGATAGTGACCGGTTTTAGTTGTGCCGGCATATATAAAGTACGTGTACCGGCTACACCGCTGGCGGTTTGGCTTTCGATGTAAGTCGTGGTTTCGTATTCAATGGTTAAACCCGATACCTCGGTAAACGCAATAGGCACGCCGCCAATTTCAACTTTATAGTTGTAGACGGGCAAGGGATAAGATTTTTTTATATCGTCAGTAGTAAGTGCCATAACGGTGCTCCAGAAGGTTTAATAAGGTCAAGTGATTATTTATCGCGGTAAAGACGCCAATAATGCGTGTTTACGCTTCCTGCATTTTGTGTGAAAAACGCAAAATGATAAATTCGGCAGGGCGCACTGCCGCCACGCCTATCGAAACAATCATTTTTCCTTCCAGGATGTCTTGAGCGGTCATGGTTTTTCCTAAGCCCACACTGACAAAATAAGCAGATTCCGGCTTGGAACCCGCCAAAGCCCCTTGTTGCCATAAGCCATAAAGATAGCTTTCGATCATGGCTTTAACTTTTAACCAAGTCGTCGCATCATTGGGTTCAAACACGGCAAAGGACGACGCTTTGCGAGTGGATTCTTCAATGGTAATAAACAACCTCCGTACCGAGATATAACGCCATTCGTTATCGTTACCTGCCAGTGTGCGAGCGCCCCAGACTAAGGTGCCTTTGCCGGTAAAGCTGCGGATAGCGTTAATGGATTTTCCGGCTGTTGGGTCAATGTTCAACGAATCTTGTTCAGTATCCGAGATTTTAGAAACCGGTGCGATGACCGCATTTAAACTCACGTTGGCGGGTGCTTTCCAAACCCCACGGTCGCGGTCAACACTGGCATAAATCCCGGCAATGGCGCAACTGGGCGGTAAGGTGACACGTTGGTTAGCCAAGGCGGTTTTGATTTGGTTGTATTGTGCCGTGTTTGATGTCTTCAAATCTGAAAGCGTACCGGACGTTTGCGTGGTGGTGCTTGAGGTTAAAGGAGTTTGGGGGGTTTTTGCTACTATTGCGCTACCATCACCCTTTTTAATAACCTCAAATTCCTTAGCAGTATCGGAATTATTGCCTTTCCAACTATCCCAACTAGTAACCAGATCAGCAGCAGTAAGCTTAGATTTAGATATGATTTTAATTGCCAGACTTCCTGCCGTAATAGAAAACTCAGTTGCAGTGGTGGCATCGTCGGTAATAACGACTGTTGGCGTAGACTCAGTTCCAGTGTAAGAAACCGTTATGCCGGTATCACCTGTTGAAAAACTAAATGATGATGTGTTTTTTAGGATTGATGAACTGCTTACCGTAATGGCGGTTTCTTCATACTGATAATTGAGCGTGGTTTGCAAATAGGGATAATAAGCGGCGGCATAGCAAAGGTTATTAATACCAATTTTATCTCTAAATCCTTTTGTGTCTCCACCAGGAATGTCGACAATCAAAAAGCGGTCACCCAAATCTTTGCACTGCAATAAGGCGGTGTTACATAAGGTGTAATAATCAACCGCTTGCAGTGTTGAAACCGCATCAACTAATACAATCAAGGTCGGTTCATCTTCTTTTTTAAGGACTTTTAATGCATCCTGAAAATCTGCTACAGCTGGTGTTTTACTGTAATTGCCCACCGACAAAATATAACAACTTCCACCACCATTTTGAAAATACAGGCTAAGGCCGTAGTACATCAAGAATTTATTGCTATCGTCATCCTTGGTTTGGGTGATTGAATTATAGGCACCTACCGTAAAAGCACTGGGCTTGGCATAGCCAAACAAATTCACATAATCCAGCATCGTATC
>Ga0194058_10000515_pt1 | contig 18756 bp, 11 predicted proteins | sample SepL4417m_MetaG_FD_155490 | JGI IMG/M metagenome (GOLD analysis project Ga0194058, IMG submission 155490) | Anoxic zone freshwater microbial communities from boreal shield lake in IISD Experimental Lakes Area, Ontario, Canada - Sep2016-L442-17m | ecosystem: Environmental > Aquatic > Freshwater... | reverse complement strand
GTATTGTAGGTCGGTTCGGGCACTTCATGAGTTCTCCAAAGAATTGCTCAAAATACGGTTGCGCCATTTCCACGATCCAACCGTGATCTTCTCCAGAGTATCTCCCGGGGGAGGTTTTCAGGTCACCCCGCGTCGGAGCGGCCCCGTTGAAAACAGCGTCATACTGCTCGCCCGGGTCCCACCAGAGATTGTAAAGTGCAGGAAAGGCCAAGTTCAGATCCGGCCCAAGCCAGGTGTCTTTGGCAGTGAATAGAAGTTTAAAATTGGTCACTCGCAAGCCACCGAACGCCAAGTCATTAATATAGAAAAAATGGTCTCGGTTGGACGGCCCTTTTCCCAGGAGGAAGTCGCTGTTTTCAATTCCATCAAAGACAATGTCCTTGCCGCTGTTGTCTTTGAAAATTCGGTTCGGAGGAATTCCTCCGGCTAATTTGACAATGGTGGGCCACCAGTCCATGTGAGACATAATCTGGTTGGCCACGGTTCCGGGCTTAATGTGCCCGGGCCACCATGCCATCGCAGGAACTCGGAACCCTCCCTCGAAGGAGGTCCCTTTCATGCCGCGGAAAGGAGTGTAACCCGCATCGGGCCAGGCATCCACCCACGCTCCATTGTCAGTGGTCCACACAACCAAGGTATTCTCAGCTATACCGGTCTCACGTACGGCCTGCATTATTTGACCAGAGTTGTCATCCAACTCCATCAGAGCGTCGAGATAGCGGCCCCCACCCGGCGATTTCCCCTTGAAACGAGGGGAGGGGTTATTGGGATTGTGGACCTTCATGAAGCAAATGTACATGAAGAAAGGCTTATCGTCCTTGGCGTGCTCCTTGATGTATTTGACCGCATCCTCACGAATGATATCATCAACAGTGGCCAGGTCTTCATAGCCAAACTTTTTCTTGATAATCTTGGGGGCTTCGCCGGCTTTACCTTCCCACTGGCTGAGGTTCACCTTGTTCCAAGCCTCCATAAATGTTTTGTTGTGTATGGGAAAATCCGGCTGCAGGGGCAGATGGTCGTATGCGTAAACGCCCGCGTAATATGGCAGCATGAAGCGCATTTCATCGAAACCGTGTTCGGTGGGGAAAGTCTCAGGACGGTCACCGAGATGCCATTTGCCCCACTGTGCCGTTTGGTACCCAAGTTTTTTCAGGGCCTCAGCTATTGTGGGATCCTCTTTTTTCAGACCGTTGGCATCGCCTGGAGCCAAAACGGTGGAAAGGGCGGTCCGTATCGGAATCCGGCCTGTAATGAACGAAGCTCGGCCGGCGGTGCAGCTTGCCTGACCATAATAGTTTGTGAAGCGCATGCCCTCTGAGGCGATGCTGTCCAGGTTCGGCGTTGGGCAACCGCGGTTCTCACCACCTCCATAGCATCCCAAATCACCCCAGCCGACGTCGTCGGTCATGATCATGATGAAGTTCGGCTTCTTTTTTTGGGCAGACACAGGATCGGAAGAATAGACGACCAAGGCTAACGTCATGGCCGAGATAAATGCTATAAAGCCCATCACACTGTTTGGCCACCGCATTTCGACTACTCCTTTCCTCAACTTCGTATCAATGAGTTTCACCTCATAGCCTTATCATGCTTTCAATTCTTGTAGCCAGGAAAATAGTTAGAGACCTTGTTGGTGACCGCTTGTCCGGCTTCAAACGTCTCAAGGTGAAATTCAGGATTTCAGGCAAGGTATCGTTGCTTTCTCCCGGCACCCCTATCCAGAACACACCACATTACTGTAAATTGCGTTTTATTGAAACCATCTGCGCCTCTAAAGAGGTCATCCAGGGTGTTCCTCCAGTATTTTTTTTTACATTCTAAGACTTGATAACTATAATGCGGCTATCAGGGGGGTGAACCGATTCTGCAGAGAAAAGAAATCATATTGGAACATAAGGACATATCATTTGAGGAACGGAGATCCGCTCTCGCGATAACTGGAGTTTTATTCGTAGCTAAACCGGCAATTCATTATTCTGTTGGGAAAAAAGGAGCAAACTGAAGATGATGGCACGGACAGATTTCAATGGTTTTCCTAGAGAATGTGTGAAATTTTACACGGAATTGAAAAAAAACAACACCAAGTCATGGTTTGACGAACATAAGGGGGACTTCGAACAGTATGTGATCGCTCCTGCGTGTGATTATGTGAGTGAGATGGGTAGGGCGCTTAAGAAGATATCCCCTGGTATCGTCGCTGACCCCCGAGTTAACAAGTCGATCTTCCGTCCTTATAGGGACATTCGCTTCAGCAAGGACAAGACGCCATACAAGACCCATCTGGGGATCTTCTTCTGGGAGGGCGAATTATCCAAAATGGATTGTTCCGGCTACTACTTTCACCTGGAACCGCCCATCCTAATGCTTGGGGTAGGCAATCATTGTTTCTCCAAGCAACTTCTGGAGCTGTATCGTGAGTCGGTTGTGGATCCCAAATATGGCAAGGCTCTGGCCAAGGCATTGAAGGACGTACAGGCCAGGGGTGATTACCGGATAGGTGAGAAGCAATACAAGAAGGTTCCTCGCGGGTACGACAAAGACCACCAGAACGCAAACCTGCTGCTCCTCGGTGGATTGACCACTGCCTTCGAGACCCATATCCCGGACGAGTTACATTCTAAAGACATCGTTGATTACACTTTGGAAAAATTCAAAGACATGTCCCCAATACATACGTGGCTTCTGGAAATGACCCGAAGGCTGAAAAAGTAGTGGAAATGATCGATGAAGCCGAAACCTGACCGGGAGGTCACCTGACAATGATGACCGGTATATCAAGCTCATGGCGGACAGGCGATATCGTACTCCCGAAGAGTATGTCACTGATGCCTCTATGACCATGACCAGCCATGAGAAGTATGTCGACCCGCTCTTTCTGTACCATACGAATCAACTCTCTTGTGACGGATCCGAATCCGAGGAAAGTCTCGACCTCTAAGCCCTTGTGACCCAACGCCACCGCGAGTTGATTCAAGTACTGCTCATCTTCGCGAGCCTCGGCATCATAAGCATCCGGACCGAACATTACCCCGCCCGCACCCTCCACAACATGGAAAAGACAGAGTGTAGCATCGTGCTGCCTCGCTAGCGGCAACGCATGACTCAGGACCTTCTTGTCGTCATCCGTGAACGCTATAGCCACCCCAACCTTTTTGTAGTGAAGAACGTCGATGTCCAAATTATCTTCCTCAGCTCGGATGAAGTGACTCAGTTTCTTCCACGCGGGAATGGTCTCTTTGGGTGGAATGTGAATAAAAGGCTTAAGAATGACGTAAATGAGAAGAACGCCGATAGCTGTTACTAACGGGATAACTATTCCGAAAATCAGGATCGGTTCTGAGGAGGTCCTCATCCACTCGGCAATTTGTTCAGTCACGAGCTTTATGTTAAGTGCCGCGATTATTCCAGCTACAATCCATGATAAAGTCTTCACCCAATAGTTATTGGCAAATTCAGCCATTGTCCCTTTGTCGCTCGTAAAGTGAACAAGGGGAATGACCGCGAACGGCAACTGCAGGCTTAGGATCACTTGACTTAATATAAGCAATTTATAAGTTCCACTGTCTCCAGCATAAACAATAGTAAGAACCGCAGGAACCACTGCCAACATCCTAGTCAAGAGCCGTCTCAAAAATGGACGAATCTTGAAGTGGAGGAATCCTTCCATGACAATCTGTCCTGCAAGAGTACCCGTGATCGTGGATGCTTGACCCGCACACAACAACGCGAGCGCAAATGCAATTCCTGCGAGTGCTGTCCCGAGAAGTGGTGAGAGCAATTCATGAGCCTGCTGAAGCTCTGTGACAGCGATTCCTCGCTTATAGAACACTGCGGCAGAAACTATCAGAATCGCAGCATTGACAAAGAATGCCGCATTGAGAGCCACCGCAGAATCGATCATGTTGAATTTGCAGGCTTGGCGTTTCCCCTTATCCGACGAATCGTATGCACGTGTTTGGACCAGAGCTGAATGGAGGTACAAGTTGTGGGGCATTACGGTTGCTCCGATGATACCAATGGCTATGTATAACGCTCCGTCCGGCAAAGAGGGCTTGAATCCTTGGACCACCTGCGCCCACTCAGGTGCTGATATGAATACTTCAAAAATAAAGCAGAGGCCGATAACGGTGATAAGGGACAGAATAAAACACTCAAATTTGCGAATACCAAAATTCTGAATAGCGAGAAATAAAATCGTGTCAAAGGCCGTAACTATAACTCCCCATAAGAGAGGCAAACCAAAAAGGAGATTCAATCCTATAGCGGTACCCAACACTTCGGCCAAGTCGCATGCCGCGATAGCGATTTCCGCAAGAACCCAGAGTACATAGGTGACGGGTCGCGGGTAATTATCACGGCAAGCCTGGGCGAGATCGCGTCCGGCTACAATCCCTAGCCTGGCAGAGAGGGTCTGCAGGAGGAAGGCCATAAAGTTGGACATCAACAATACCCACATAAGGCTGTAACCGAAACGAGCCCCCCCCTCCAAATCCGTAGCCCAGTTACCGGGGTCCATGTATCCTACACTGATGAGGTATGCAGGTCCGAAGAAAGCGAACATGCGTTTCAGGATGCTTGAACCCGCAGGAATGGATACCGTTCGGTGCACTTCGGACAATGATACGTTGACTTTTGCCATTGTTGCCCTCTCGAGACTAGTTAGAAAAAAAGCATTGCCATGTTGTCAATGTTCCAGACAATCGTACGCCCAAGAACCTTGAAAAGTGCGGCGAACTATCAGATAATATTGTGTTGGAAATTCTCAAATCTCTAACATTCTAGTTTTTTTCAGGATTGTGCCGACGGCAAGTCCCTATTTATTGCATTATCAAGGAGTTACATAAATGAAGATCGTAGCAATCTTAGGAAGTCCAAGGTCCAAGAGCAACAGCACGGCCTTAGCCCGTAAGATAGTGGAGCGGGCCGGAACCCTGGGAGCAGAAACTCAAGAGTTTGCTCTTAACAAACTTCAGTTCAAAGGTTGCCAAGCTTGCGAAACCTGTAAGACCAAGCTTGACCGCTGTGTCCTAAAGGACGACTTGACTCCAATATTGGAGGCTGTCAAAGAGGCAGACGCTATAATCATGGCATCCCCCAATTATTTCGGCGAGGTCTCAGGTCAGTTCAAGTCGTTCTTCGACAGGACCTATTCGTACCTGAACCCTGACTTCAGTAGTCGTCTCAAGCCAGGCAAGTCTTCAGTCTTTATTTTTGCCCAGGGTCAGCCTAACTTGAATTTGTACGCGGACGTCCATCCTCGTTACGAAATGTGGTTCAATCGGTACGGGTTTACCCATAACTATCTTCTCCGGATGAATGGTCCCCGGACAGCCGACTCTGTTGCACAAAGGCCGGATTTAATCACACAGGCTGAAGAAATAGCCAATAACCTCATGTCGCCTTCCATGGAACCGAGGGCCGACAAGTTTTAGTGTGTTGGTCTGCGCCAACCAAGAGCATAGCCTCAAAGGCCATGGAACAAGCCGACACTCTCCTGTCATGCGGTGAATTCCCGCAGGCAATGAGCCTTCCGATCGACATGGGAGTTGATGCCACGGGCCTGTCTGATACCGGCTTCCATGTCTATACCGAAATAACGGCTTGCAGTTCATCGCGGATATCCTTGAGCTTCTCGAGGTCCTCCTCGGAAATCTTTTTCTTTTTCTCAGCAAGTTTCTCTCTCAACCGCGCGATCTCGGCTTCAAGGTCGGCGGTCAGGGCAAGGAAATTTTGTCGCAGATCCTTGGGAACAGTCTCAGGGAGTATCTCGGGGGTACCTTCGCGGTGATCAAGACTTAATACCTCACGCCAATGCGGCACGTAGACATCAAGGCCGAACCGTTTTCTGATTGCACCCGCCAGAGCCTCGCTTGAAATAGGTTCGCCGTGAGTGAGAAAGACTCGGGGCCTCGACTTTATTGTAAAATGACCAACCCATTCAAGGAGGTCCGCCTGATCGGCGTGAGCAGAGAATCCCCCGATGGTGAATACCTTTGCCCTGACCGCGACCTTCTCCCCGAAAATCGTGACCGTTTTCGCACCATCGACGATCTGTCGTCCAGTCGTCCCCTCAGCCTGGAAACCCACAATGATAATGCTTGCACCGGGACGCCACAGGTTGTGTTTCAGGTGATGCTTGATCCGTCCCGCAGTGCACATGCCGTTGGCAGAGATAATAATCGCAGAACCCTGTACCTCGTTGATCTTCATGGATTCCATTGTAGTAGGCGTGAGACTGAGGTTCGGCATACTGAATGGATCAAAGCCCTGTTCAACTATCGCGCGTGTAGCATCGTCGTAATACTTCTTATTCTTTCTAAAGATCTCCGTTGCCTTAATCGCAAGGGGGCTGTCAAGGTAGATGGGAATATTGGGAATTTTCCCTGCTCGCGAAAATTCGCCGAGAAGATAAAGCACTTCCTGGGTTCTCTCGAGGGCGAACGCTGGGATAATGACCTTTTCGTTGTGAGAAACGGCATACTTAATCGCTTCCACCAGTTCCGCCTTGCTCTCCTCGAACTTTCGGTGCAGGCGGTTACCGTAAGTTGATTCGATAAAAAGATAATCCGCCTCTACGATTTCGAAGGGATCGTTCACGATGAGTTGGTCCTGTTTTCCCAGGTCGCCGGAAAAGACTATTTTTGTTTCATTCCCTTCGTCCTCAACCCACAACTCCACAGTGGATGATCCTAAGATATGCCCTGCGTTCCGTAGTCGAGCCCTAAAGCCAGGCTCAAGATCAATAATCCGATCAAGCTCCATGGGGACTAAATACTTTAGACTCTCCTCAGCGTCTTTCGTCGTGTACAGTGGTTTTAAGTCTTGCCTGGCTTGCCGCCGGTTTTTCCTCGTCCTCCACTCTGCGTCCATTTCCTGTACATGGGCGGCATCGAGAAGCATTACTTCACACAGTTCGGCCGTCGGCGGCGAGGTGATGATCCTGCCGTGAAATCCATCCTTAACTATTTTAGGAATGCGTCCGCTGTGGTCTATATGGGCATGCGTCAGGATGAGGTTCTTGACCTCTTTCGGATCGTACCCCCAATCCTCCCAATTACGATGTTCCATATCTTTGTTGCCCTGGAAAAGGCCGCAATCCACAATAACCTTCTTGCCCCGGGAAGTCTCAACGAGATAATTGGAACCGGTTACCGACCCTGCAGCTCCGAAACAGGTAACCTTAACCATGGTTTTTCCTTTCTATTTGTTACTATGATATAAGTCGCAGGGATGGGGAACTCAAATGTCCAGTCCCCATTAGCCTTAATGCTGCTCAACTCAGCTAAGAAAGTCGTACGTCATTTTACTGAAAAAATACAGCCGATCATAAAGTCAAATTTCGGGCCCGGATTCCAGGGATCGCAAAGTCCCTTATTATGAGCAAACCATCTTCACCGCAAAGTTACCAATTTGGGGTCATTGTAGGAAACAAAGCCGCGTGATTGCCCTTTATGTTGACAATGGAAGTATAAAAACACATTTTTGTGATGTGGAGAATTATTCTATGAGCATGAGGAGCGCGAGAAAACTTCTACTGAGGAGTAATACATTTTGACTGGTTCAGGGCCCAGTCCTTAAAGAAGGAGGCGTCGACAGATGATGAGATTTATTGTGATTCTAGGACTTCTCGTGCTGTGCGTTTGCTCAATAGGGCCAGGAAGAAGTCGCCATTCGTCGTTTGGTACAGTCATATGTCGAGGTTTTCAATCGGGGTGACGGGAGTGCGCGTGAAAGGTCGTGACAAGATCGAGGCGGCTCTTGAGAAGTTTTTTTCAGAAAACAAGGGAGCACAGATCGAGGTTGAGCCAGCCGATATCGTAGGCGATCAAAGAGCGAAATAAGAAATTGGATTCAGCAAGAAACGGAGGATCAGCCATGAAAAGAACGGCTTATATAATAATCGCATTCGTGTCGATCTTAGCGTTGTCAGTCGTTAACACTGGAGCGCGCGGTTTGGGCGAAAAAGAAAAGGAAGGCGAAAAAGCTGGAGCCCATGTAGGCGGCAAAGGCAGTAGTGGTGGAGGTGGAATAAGTCACATTGCTCCGTCTGCGAACCGACCATCATTGAACAAACCGCACTCTTCGGGCCAGTTTTCCAAACCAACGGGAGGCGGGTATTCAAAGCCTACTATAAAAGGTCAAAAGTCGACGTTTAAGCCTGAGTCTTTAGGGACTCGAACGAATGTGAAGCCTGTGGGAAAGAAGCCACTACCTCAGGTCAAACAACCTCTGACTGGCCAAGTGGGGAAGGGCAAGCCAACACATGGGCAAGTTCAGGAGTTTCTAAAACTTCCCAAGACCAATGCCGGGCAGACAAAGTCCGGCCTGGGTAAGATTGGCGCCGCCGCTGTTGGAGGGGCAGCAGGTGCAATGGCGTTGGATCATTTTCTCAATAAGGGTAAACCCGGTGATCCCGGCCACCCCGGTGTCGGCCACATGCCGGGTCCGGGCGGGCATCCCGGCCAGCAGGTTAACCCTCAGAAGGCTCAACATATTCGTGAAAATTACTCTCAGCACTATCACAACATGTTCAATAAGAATTGGTATGCGAACCACCCCAACCTCAACAACTTTTACTGGCACAGTCATATCTGGCCTTATCATCCCTGGAATTACTGGTGGAGACCCGCCGCATGGGCTGCGTTAAGTTCATGGGTGGTTTGGACCTCGGGGCCTCCTCTGTACTATGACTACGGCAACAATTTTTATTATGAAAATGATTTTGTGTACTTGAACGGCCGGCGGCTTTGCACGGCCGGCGAGTATTATGGCCAAGCCTTTCAAATAGTGACAAAAACCCCTGAGGTCAAAGATGACGCAGCCCAATGGATGCCTCTTGGCGTGTTCGCATTGTCTCAAGGCGACTCAGAGGCATCGAACATGGTCGTGCAACTTGCGGTGAACAAGGATGGCGTAATACAAGGAACCTATTACAACACCGACAACGATATGACGAAGCCTATTAAAGGAATGGTCGATAAACAGTCCCAGAGAGCTGTCTGGACTTTTGCGGATGACAGCAACAATGCGGTCATAATGGAGACCGGGATCTACAATCTTACTCAGGATCAAACCGACGTGTTAGTGCATTTCGGGAAAGACAGAACTGAACAGTGGCTCTTAGTGCGTCTCAAAGAGCCTCCAACTGAGGAATAGCCGGGGATCCAAATTCAGCGCTGCATGTGCTGTTGTCTTCGGCGTTTTAGGATCAAGAGACCATAGTATTCAAAAAAACTATTGCACGTGTTTCCGACCAATACTCGCCGTCGTTGTTGAACGCCATGAATCCAACATGGCCGCCGTGTTCCGGGATCTCGAGGAATAAGTTGATGTTCGATTTTGCTTCTTCAATGGGAAAACAGGATGCCGAAAGAAACGGGTCATCAGTCGCGTTTATCAAGAGGGTAGGGATTGAGATGGTCGGCAGGAACTGTCGGCACGATGCCTTCTCATAGTAATCGTCGGCATCCTTGAACCCATGCATAGGAGCAGTGTACCTGTCGTCAAAGTCTTTTAGGGTTCTGATCCGTTCGTATCCGATATCGCTAATGCTTTCCGGCATCATGAGAGCTTTGACTCTTATTTTCTCGTGCAACATCCTAAGAAATCTTCTTAAATATGGTCGATTTCGGAATTCCTCCAGGCGAACCGAGCAGGCCTTGAGATCGCACGGCACAGAGATCGTGACTGCCTGTTTAATAAGCGGAGACTTTCTGTCTCCCTGCTCTCCCAAGTATTTCAAAATCGCATTGCCCCCGAGGCTGAATCCAACGAGAGCTAATTCATCATACATCCCCGAAGCCGCAACATGGCAGATCACCGTGTGGAGGTCCTCAGTTTCTCCACTGTGATACATGCGCAGCTTCAAGTTGGGTTCTCCGCTGCATCCCCTGAAATTTATAGCCAGGGCATCCCAATCGTTGCGGTTCAAGGCTCTCACCATTCCCATCATGTATGGTCGTCCGGAATCCCCTTCAAGGCCGTGTAGTAGAATGGCAAGTCTCTTGGAACCGACTCCAGCCCAATCCAGATCAATGAAATCCCCGTCAGGAGTTGCGATACGCTCACGCTGATACGATACCCCCCGAACCTTCCGGAAAACAGTGGGGATTATGGTCTGCACATGGGGATTTGAACACAGCAGCGGCGCTGTATAGTTGGATCGAGATACTACAGGCATCTTTCCCTACCTCCATGATTATCTGTGAAGTCAGACTATCCTACATATCAGCAATTTCAGCTCTGATCATTTCGCGGATCCTCATCCAGTACCTGACGGACCATCCCCAGAAGTTTTCGCATGTCGTAAGGTTTCTCGACAAAGCCCCTGGCTCCAGCTAATGACGTTCGCGTTATAGGCCCGTTTTCAGAATAACCGCTGGCTATAAGAATTCTGGCTTTAGGATCAACCCCGAGAATCTCTTTCAGACATTGCCTGCCATCCATCTCGGGCATGATCAAGTCCAGAATCACCAGAGCGATCCTTTTGCCCTCTGTTTGGTATATATCAAGGGCCTCTCTTCCGTTACCGGCTGTGATAACTTCGTACCCGAAGCCGTTAAGAAGTTCCGTGCCTAATTCCCTAAGGACCTCCTCGTCTTCCACCAGAAGAATAGTCTCCGTCCCGCCTGGAATGGGCATCTCCTCTGTTTGGGTTTCTGATTCCTCCTCAGTCTGAATTGAAGGGAGGTAAATCTTGAATGTGGTCCCGTGTCCCGGCTCGCTGTAACATAGTATGTGACCGCCATGCTGCTTGACGATACCATACACTGTAGCAAGTCCCAGACCAGTGCCTTTTCCTACTTCCTTCGTAGTGAAGAACGGCTCAAAGATATGGGATAGTGTTTCTTTGCCCATTCCATGGCCGGAGTCTGAGACTGAGAGCACTACATAACCACCGGGCTTTACTTCAAGATGGGTTGCACAATAGTCCTCGTCCAATTCAATGTTTACTGTTTCAAGGGTCAATGTTCCCCCATCCGGCATGGCATCCCTTGCATTCACACCGAGGTTCATGAGAATTTGCCCTACCTGAGACGGATCTGCCTGGACTAATTCCAGGTCGCCGCTGAGATGGAGATCTATTTTTATTGTTTTGGGAATGGTTCGAGATAGAAGTTTTTGGATTTGAACTACCTCATCGTTCAAGCTGACAGGAAGAAGGTTTGGCTCGGCCTTTCTGCTAAGGGTGAGTAAGCTCTGGACGAGATCGGCCCCGCGCTTACCAGCCAGAGATATTTTTTTGATACCGTCATAATCATGGTCCCCTTCCTGTTTACCCTTTAGAAGGATCTCAGAGTAACCCAACACTACCTGGAGCAGATTGTTGAAGTCATGAGCTACACCACCTGCAAGAGTCCCTATAGCCTCCATTTTTTGGGCCTGGAGTAGCTGCTGTTGGAGTTGGATTTCATGGGTTATGTCTCTCTTTACCGCCACATAATTTACAATCTTGCCCGAGGAATCTCGCACAGGGGATATGGTAGCATCCTCTCGATAAAGCGTGCCGTCCTTTTTCTTGTTTACGAACTGGCCTGTCCAAGCCTTTCCATTGGTTATGGTCTGCCAGAGCTTCCTGTAAAATGCCTGATCGTGTTCTCCGCTCTGCAATATCCTGGGATTTTCTCCAATCACCTCGTCAGGTGAGTATCCGGCAATCTGCTCAAATGCCGGGTTTACATACTGGATAGTTCCCCTGGTATCCGTAATGACAATAGCCTCGGCGGCCTGTTCAACAGCAATTGCCAAACGCCTCTGTGCTTCCTCGGATCTCCTTCGTCCTGAGATGTCCCTGATCCATACTTGAATCCCAGGATCTCCATCGAGTTGTACCCGTCGGGCGCTGATCTCACCAAGAAAGGATGACCCGTCTTTTTTTTGCAGCATGACCTCGTATTGAGAAGTGACCTCTTCGCTTCGCATCCTATCTATGGCCCGACGGCGAGTGATCTCCTGGTAATCCGGATGATAGACCAGCCAGTGGTCCATACCTTCCAATTCACCAGGTGGGTAACCGAGCATCTCGTAAAGGCGTGAATTCGCAAATATGATCTTGGGCCCCTTTTGGACAAATATGCCGTCAAAACTATCCTCCACTAGGGTACGGTACCGGTCTTCGCTCTGTCGAAGTTCATCTTCCATCCGCTTGCGCTCAGTGATGTCTTCACAGGTCATCAGATCTTCGCCCAGCGCCAATTTCACGGGTCGAAAATGGATTGTCTTTTCAGTACCGTCCTTGCAGGTCACAGCAAATACTCTGGGTCTCGTTTCCCCGCGGGCAAGGTCGTTGACATCCTCCATCCAGCCCGAAATAACCGTATGTCTGTAGCCAGCGTCTGGATAAGCTTTTCTGAACCACTCTCTCCCATTGGGTACATCAACCAAGTCATAACCGAACATCTCCCTGAACTTGGGATTTGCATAAGAAAATGAGCCGTCAGGCTGGATCATTACCATGCCAAAGGGTGAATTCTCAGCGAGTTTCTGAAACCTCTGTTTCTCGAGGGTCAAGGTTTCGTCTGTTCTCTTCTGCTCGGTTACGTCGCGAAAGCTCCACACCCTTCCGACTACTTTATTTGCTATCCTTTGCGGCTGAGAATAGCGCTCGAAAACTCTGCCGTCCTTGAATTCGATCACGTCGAAAGTGTCTAGCTCCGCCTGGTTATACAATTCACTCACCTTCTCAAGAAAAGCTTCAGGATTCGTCAACTGGGACAGTAGAAACGCCAGGGCCTTGTCATCATCCCGGGACTCCACGACATTCTGTGGGATTTGCCACATTTCAACGAATCGCTCATTAAAAACGACTATTTTTCCTTCGCTGTCGACCACGAGAATTCCGTCGGCTGTAGACTCAATGATTGAATGAAGAAGAGAAAGAGACTTCTTGAGTTCCTCCTCGCCCCTCTTGCGGCTATGGATATCGCTCTGAGCCATCACATAGAGGACAACAACTGCACCCCCAACAAGAACAAAGAAGATGAGAGCAACGTAGCCAGTCTTCCCCACCATAGGATCGACAAACTTCCCAGAGATCTCTTTAACGCTATATAAGGAAACAATCCGCCATCCCGGGCAGTTTTCAAGGCTCATCTCATGGATTAGGCAACCTTCTCCAGAGTTGTCCACGGCGTTGTTGTCTGCTTTTTTCTCCATACCGGTCCAATTCCATGGTCCTTTACCGAATTGCTGTGTGTGTGCGATTTGAGACAATTCTTCTGGCGATACTCTCCACAAGAGGTTCAAAGTCCAGTCTTCTCTGTTGGAAACAAATATCATTCCACTCTTGTGTACCAACAGTTCAGTTCCGGTTCTGAAGCGTGAGAACTCTGAGTCAAGATCGTGGGTTGAGACTTTTATAACTGCTACTCCTATGGGTTTGCTGCCGTCTTCCCGGTACACCGGATGGCTGAAATAGACCCCTCTTATCCCAGAGGTCACTCCTACAGCCAGGTAAGTGCTTGGTCTGCCTTGAATGGCTTCAATAAAATAGGGACGAAAGGAATAGTTCTGCCCAACAAAACTGTCCGTCTGATTACGGTTACTGGATGCTATTGTCTTCCCTGAGCTATCCATCAAATAACCGACATCGTAGGCAAGGTTTTCCGCAAAATGGTCGAGGATCCGGTGAGCTGCAATAAGGGACTCTTCATTTTGGTTCAGCAGCACTTCTTGAATCTGTTCAAACCCAGACAAAATCCGAACCTGGCTCTGATTTAGGGAGATGAGGTCGAGAACATTGTCCTTGAGTGCTTCACTTGTATGAATCAGATCTCTTTTGATCTCTCTTGCGGCGGATTCTTTTGCGGATTGATATTGGAGATATCCCCCCGTTGCGGTGGAGAGCAGGGCGAATATCACTAATACGAGGACGATTGTCCGCACGTTCATTTGGAATTCCTTATAGGCTTGAGGCTTGTAGTATGCCCTTTGTGGCCATATTGCCTTTCGCCCAACTCCTGTACCTGACGGGTCATATAGGCACCATTCATCAAGGTAAGTTGTTTCCCTGGAGGGGTGGTGATATCTCTCTCCGGAAGGTGGGCTAAGTAAGGATTGGGTGGCGTTTCGGCTGTAACAGGGACGTAAACTCCGCCGTGGATGGCCGCCCAGCTACGGAAAGCCAACTCCTTGTTGTAGCTATTGAAGAGGCTTGCCCGGGCGATTGCCATGGCAGCGGAATACGCCTCACGATAATGCAGTCCGGCAGCAGCCAGAATGACAATGGTCCAGAATGAGGCTATCAGAAGGAGGAACCTGTCTATGCGGGTCTGGAAATCACCAATGACTTTGGTAGAGGAGGTCATGATGTTTATCTCACTCGAAAGTTTTTTCAACTCTAACCCACAACCAAGGGAAATGTCTCTAATTTTATTGAGGGAGTCTTTCCCAAATTCCAGAAATTGAAAAATCTTGACCCAGTACCAGATGAGGATACTTTTCCATCACAACAAAATGCTTTTTTTGTCTTGGACTCAAGTTGCAGATCCCCAAGAGATCCTTGAGAATTGGGCTCCTCTTCGGACAATCCCATTGGGTTGATCGTTCATGACACCATGGTGTTCAAGCGTCAAGGGACTCCTTTGGGATTGCTCGACGTACAGTGCTGGGCTCGGAATCCTAGGGAGTTCGGGAAAAAGAAGCTCCGTCATAGTCTGCCCATCGAGCAAAAAGAAAGCTACAAGTGGCTCGAAAGCTTCAAAAAAGTGGTCCAGGCGCACAAACAGTGTCCAGACACCGTCTTTGTCAGTGTTGGAGACCGGGAAGCCAACATATACGAGCTTCTTGAACTTGCCCTTGCTGATCCTTCGGGTCCGAAACTTCTTGTGAGATCTCAGCATAATCGGCGGCTTGCTAAAGAAGAAGCATACATCTGGGATAAGATAGCTCAGCAGTCCACTGTTGTTGAGATGGGTATCCGTGCGCCTGACGGCCAAACTCGGTGGCTTTCTGGGTCGCAAGTGTGACGGCGAACCTGGAACAAAGGCCCTTTGGCTTGGCCTTCAGGGACTCGACAACATCGCAGGCGTGTATCAGTTCATGGCTCCCTTTGTCGTCCCACATCCCCAAGACCCACCAGTGTCCAGCGACTCCGGTTGTGGGTAAAGATCAGATCGTGGAGAGGGCGTGTCGAAACGGCACCTCACAATGCAGCAGATACATCGTCGTCATGAAAGTCTGCAGAAACTGAATATAAGAAATCCCCTTGAATGAGAAGCTTTGCCGAGAGCCCAATAAACGTTTCCTTAGTTGTTACTTTTCGTGGGTTCGCCCTCGGCAAAACAATATCAGACGCGTTTTCTTATGGCTGGAGACCCCAGAGGTACTTCTTTACAGGCGGCGCAGGCACTGGAAGCTCTTTGACTTCAGTTGCCTCTTTTTTATGAGCAGTACCAGCCGAGACACCCCAGTTATATTTCCTTTCGGCTCTGTCTGACTCCCCTGCCACGGTAGTATTGTCACTATTCACCGGATGTTCAACCGTGATGACTGGAATTGTGGGCAATTCGGCCACGATGAAGTTTGCTTTTACAAGGACTCGGCCCGCATTGATTTCATCGGGAAACGCGGGGAAAGGAGCTGCCGAGCGAATGGCCTGCATGAGTGTTCTGTCCATATCAGGATTGCCTGAACCACGGACTAGTTCAACAGACTCCAAAGCGCCGGATCTCTTGATCGCATAGTTGATGGTAATCTTGCCTTTGAGAGCACCGGGCACGGCAAGGTCTAGGGGTGTGGTCCAAGCCTTCTGGATGGCATCCCGGGTTAGAAGCGTATAATCGTTAAGCGTCTTGTTACGAGTTGAGCGGTCCACGACCACCTGGTCCATGGCCAAGGATGCAGTCATGTCGGAGGCAATCGCAGATACGACCGAACTCATCATGACTACGATTAGGATGACAACGAGCTTTTTCATTCTTTCCCCTTCTCTTTCTCTTTCAGCAGGCGGCCTGCCCTAGGATTTCCGACCAAGTTCCCTCAAAGCACCAGACACCACTACAGTTGATAAATTATTATATTCCTTAATATAGATAGTTACCGACAATAACAAATGTGTCGGTTGAATCTTTCGTAGCAACACATTTAGTTCACGTCAAGACAAAAATTCTATTGTCCGAAGTTGATTTCCGTCAAGGTGATATTTTCATGATTCGTAGTGGCCTTCCAGCCATGGGAACAGCGTAAAAATATGCTTTCAGAACGACTCATTTCGGTGGGATGTTCGAGGGGTCCTGAGGGAGAAAGCTTACTGGTTGGATTTCATTTTTGATAGAGAGTGCCTGGAATGGCCCCTCTCATCTTTTTCTTTGGTAGTTGATGAATCGTGTCGCCCCGGCGAACGATCACCTTGGTAAGGCCCAAAGGCTACAAAGTCTTGCGAGAGCACTCGATATCTTCGATCGTGTGCGTGTCCAGGAATCGTATCGACCTCAAGTTACTTGTAGTAGCCGGCTCCGATATAGACCGTTTCACCGGGCACCTTCATGATAAAGGTATTTTTAAGTGCCGGTTCTTTATCTCCGGGTTTTGGCCACCAGTATTCTACCCAGCCCGATCCGTCCTTGTCTGCAACCTCCTTGAACTTGACAAAGAAAGCAGTACCCTTTGGATCCTTGAGATCGGTTGCATCTTTACCGACGAGTTGTTTTGCGAAAGGATGGGCCAACACTTTGTTGTCCATAGAGCCCACAAAAAGATATAAGTCATCTTTCACAAAAGGTCCCTTCGGATCATCAATGGCCTTGATGGTATCATCCTTACCCTTTGCCTTGAACGCTGCTACCCCCTGTTCTACCAGGGCCTTGGTATCTGCAGCCTTATCGGCTATTGCCGTCCCAACTAAAAAAAGGCCGAGAGCCATTATGAAGCCCAACAGGAAAATCTTTCTCATGCAGTTCTCCTTTAGTTATGAGATACGTTAACATCCAGCGATCGTAAAGCCTGGCGTTCCAACAAGATGTGTTGCAGGAGGGCCTCCACTCCAACCGCATGTCAACCGTCAGCCGGGGTACGCGTAACAGTTACACTTTTAAAATACGTTTTGCAAGATTGTATTCAAACAATAGCGTTACTACGGCCGCGGAATCAGGCAGTCAAATTTTCACTGGAAGGGAAGCCGCCCTTGCAGACGATTATTACGAGCATCTCCGCAGCGAACAATAAGCCTGCCCCAGGAGTTAGCATGATCTATATCCTGGAGCAGGTAGTCTCAATTACGATGAACGTATTTAATTAAGCTTCTCGAGTACGCGATCGGTCGCTCTTTCCGATCCAAACAGTTTATCCAAGAATCGCCTTAAGGTCGGCTTCAGGGGTACTGATTGGCTTGATGTCGAAGTTCTTTACGAGCACGTCCAGAACATTAGGTGTAATGAATGCGGGGAGGCTTGGCCCCAAGCGGATTCCCTTTATTCCCAGGTGCAGAAGAGTAAGAAGTATAGCCACTGCCTTCTGCTCGTACCACGACAGGACCATGGACAAGGGAAGATCGTTGACTCCAACGTTAAACGCCTGGGACAACGCCACGGCAATCTGAATCGCCGAATAAGCGTCATTGCACTGTCCTATATCCAGGAGGCGGGGAATTCCGCCGATATCGCCCAAGTCCTTGTCAAAGAACCTGTACTTCCCGCAAGCTAGTGTCAGGACCACGCAATTGTCCGGGACTTTCTCCACGAACTCGGTGTAATAGTTCCGTCCAGGCTTGGCTCCATCGCATCCGGCTACGAGGAAGAAGTGGCGAATGGCTCCGCTCTTTACCGCATCAATCACCTTTCCGGCCACCGACATGACGGTATTCCTTCCAAAACCGCACGTGACAGCCTTACCGTTGGTATCTGCAATAAAACCGGTCATGGACAAAGCTTTTGAGATGACCGGGGCAAAGTTCTTGTCAGCGATGTGGGGCACCCCAGGCCATCCCACCAGGCCTGTTGTAAAGATGTTGTCCCCGTAAGTATCTTTGGGTCGCTGAATACAATTTGTCGTCATGAGTATGGATCCTGGGAAATCCGCGAACTCCTTCCGCTGATTCTGCCAGGCCGTCCCATAATGCCCATAGAAGTGAGAATATTTTTTTAGTCCAGGATACGCGTGAGTAGGCAACATCTCACCATGTGAGTAAACGTAGATCCCTTTGCCTTCAGTCTGTTTAAGTATTTCTTCCATGTCCTTGAGGTCGTGGCCCGACACCAGAATGGCTTTTCCGGCTTTTGCACCCAGGGGGACCTTGGTGGGGACAGGGTGACCATAAGTACCGGTGTTGCCGGCATCCAGCAACTCCATGGTTCTGAGATTGACTTCGCCGCACTTCAGGACAAGCCCTACCCAGTCATTGAGCGTGAGATCCCGATTCAGGGTCGCTGCAAGCCCTTCATGAACAAAAGAGTACACCGCGTCGTCTTCCTGGCCTAAAATCTGGGCATGATCCGCGTAGGCCGATACTCCTCTCAAGCCTAAAATGAGAATATGCTGGAGAGACAGTATGTCCCTATCAATCGAGGGATCAGGCAAAAAGCCCACGCCGGCCGCTTGCTTGAGCATGCCATCTATGTCCGATGCAGGCTGGAAAGTGGCTGCAGCCTCAGAAAAGTCCACCTTTCCACCAGCCGCGCTAACTTTTTTCTTCAGGATGTCCCTTAATTCGACACATCTCTTTATAAAGTTTACAAGTCGTGCCGGGTCGAAATCCACGTTGGTCAGTGTAGAAAACATTGCCTGTACCGTGAAAACGTTGACCTCACGGTCTATCAC
>Ga0194058_10000514_pt1 | contig 18793 bp, 11 predicted proteins | sample SepL4417m_MetaG_FD_155490 | JGI IMG/M metagenome (GOLD analysis project Ga0194058, IMG submission 155490) | Anoxic zone freshwater microbial communities from boreal shield lake in IISD Experimental Lakes Area, Ontario, Canada - Sep2016-L442-17m | ecosystem: Environmental > Aquatic > Freshwater... | reverse complement strand
GTGAGAAGCTACCGTTCAGCCAGCAGCAGTTTGTTGACTACTTCAAGGCGCGTGAGCCGGAGTTGGTCAAGGTACAGATCGAAGGCTGACCGCCGCGATCGCCATCACCGAAGGGTCAGTAATCAGCCGGTCGCGAACCGGCCATAGAGCTCGGGTAGCAATGCGGCGAGGTTGGCGTACTCCTCCGCGCAGTGCTGCGACAGTGCCTGTGGAACCCCATCGGGGAGAGCGATTTGGCGAACAATGCGGCGATTAACGAGCCGGCCGAGCATGTCGCCAGCAAGGCCAGGCAGGTCAGGGCGTAAGACCGCTCCAAGCCAGAAGTGGCTGCGCAGGACGGTTCCCGATCCCTCGTTAAGCCAGACATGAGCCATCACGCTGTGCTGAACATGGCGGTCATGGTCACCAACAAGACCGCAGACGATTGTCGCGACATTCGGGTCGGCTAGGCCGTCATTGACGAAGCCCAGCTGGTTTGGTAGTGGGAACGGCCGTAGTCAAGAAAAGCATCAAGCCGCCCGCGCCGATGCCTAGAGTGAAGCTCAATGCCACCTAACAAAGCGGCTAAGAAAGCAGGCTTAGACAGCACGCCGTCGCGACGTGATCTCGTCACCGACGCAGCAATCACCGTTCTGGCAGAGCGCGGCGCTAGGGGGCTCACCCATCGAGCAGTTGACGCGGCCGCGGAACTCAGCGAGGGTTCAACAAGCAATGTCTATCGCACACGTGAGGCACTTCTGTTGGCGGTAGTAGAGCGCCAAGTTGAGCGCGAACTTGAACTTCTCAGTGCAGTTGAGAATGCCGTACCTGAGGGCCGCGTCACGATCCCTGAGGCAGCAACGCTGATCGCAGCGATGGTCAACCACTTGACCTCACCTGACCATGCTGAACTCTCTCTCGCCCGCTATGAGATATTCCTCGAAATTCGGCGCAGACCCGAACTGAGCGAGAGCCTCGCGACGGTAAGAGCCGGCTTCATCACTCTGATGAACGAACTTCTAACCGACTTGGGCATCGCCACATCGCATGGCAACTCAGCCGCAGTGCTCACACTGATAGAGGGAATGACGCTCGAAGGACTCTTCCTCGCAAGCAGCGCACTCTCACCAGACCAGCGAAAGCAACAGATCGCAAACTTGCTTGGGAGCCTCACATAAACAACGATCACCAGGTTGTTCCCGGTGCAGCCTGAGATGGAGGCTAATCGAAACAAGTCACGCCCTGTCCTATGGCATCTTGCAATGTCGCACTACAACGAGAAGGCCCGTTGGGCACTCGACTGGAAGCGAATCCCTCACACGCGCCGGGCGACGGTGCCGGGAGTCCACGTCGCGGTGGCCAAACGGCTTGCTGACACAGAGACCTTCCCGATCCTGCAAATAGGAGACGAGATTTTTTCCGACTCGAGCGACATCATCGCGGCACTCGATCAGCGTTGGCCGCGGCGGCCACTGATTCCTGACGACCCAATCGAGCGTGCGCGCGCCCTGGAGTTGCAGGAGCAGTTCGACGAGATACTCGCTCCCGCGGTTCGCAGACTCGTCTACCAGCAACTACTTGAAGACGCTGACCTAACAGCAAAGTTCCTCGCTGTCGGGGGAGGATCCGGGCGCGAACGAGCGCTAAGAGTGCTGCAACCGGCTTTCGCACCGATGATGCGGACGACATTCGATGTCCCACCCCGATCCGACGAATCTCCAGCAGAAACCGTTCTCAGCCAGGTTGAGCAGATCCGAGTGATCACGGACCAGAGGGAGTTCCTTGTAGGTGAAAGTTTCACCGTCGCGGACCTGACAGCTGCGTCATTCCTTGCCCCGCTCGTATGTCTCGATGCAATCCCAGCGCGGCTCCCCTCCTTGCCAACATCGCTTCGCCCATTCACCGACCGAGTAGCCGCAATGCCAGGCGGCCAGTGGGCAGCGCGCACATACCGAGCCAACCGACTAGTTCATCAGCAGAGCTAACGTCCCCTCCTCCGCCAGCCACTTCACTCGTAATGAAGGGGTCAGCGTTCGTTGGGTGAGGGTCGCTGACCTGGCTGGCAACTGGTCAGCTTGGTTCAAGGTCAAGTAGCTGGAACTCGTTTTTTGGAGCTGTCTGAACCCGCTTGTGGGATCTTTGGTGCAAGTGGGTTACAGCTGAATAGTCCCGATTGGTTTGTGGTTGCGCCCCTCGTAGGAGACTGCTAGCCTCCCCTGCCTAGTAGATTGCCTTCTAGCAGTCAGCCGTCAGGATCAGAGAGAGAGTTGTCGTCCATGAAAGCTGGACTAAGGCGTTCAACCACTCGTGCTGCGAGCCCAAGGCGTGGTCGCAAGAAGGCGCGACTGGCAGTCTTGCCAGTACTTGTTGTCTTGGCCTTAACAGGCTTCACTGGAACCGCGACTGCTTCTGGATTAGCCGGTTGGACTTCGATCAGTGCCGGCTACGACCATTCTTGTGGTCTGGCGAACGGTGGTAAGGGTCGTTGTTGGGGAAATAACGATTACGGGCAAGCAACTGTGCCCACCTTGTCTGATGGTGCTACTTGGGTTTCGATCAGTGCTGGCCGCTCTCATTCGTGTGGCGTAACTAGTACTGGAGAAGCCCTTTGCTGGGGGCATAACCAGTATGGGGACGCGACTGTGCCGAGCTTGACTGGTGGTGCCACTTGGGTTTCAATCAGTGCCGGTTACGTCCATTCGTGTGGCCTGACCAGCACTGGCGCAGCTCTTTGCTGGGGGTTGTACAAAACTGGAGATACTGCTTTGCCCACCTTGTCTGGGGGTGCGACTTGGGTTTTGATCAGTGGCGGCGCCGGTCATTCATGTGGAGTGACAAGCACCGGTCAGGGCCTTTGCTGGGGCTCCAACACAAGTGGGGAGACGACTGTGCCCACATTGACTGCTGGGGAGACCTGGGTTTCGATCACTGCCGGCAATCAGCATTCGTGTGGCCTCACGAGCACTGGTCAGGCACTCTGCTGGGGAAATAGCACCAGTGGGCGGACAGTTGTCCCTGCCTTGTCTGGTGGCGCGACTTGGGTGTCGATCAGTGCCGGTCACATCCATTCATGCGGTGTGACCAGCACGGGCCTGGGACGCTGCTGGGGGTACAACCCAAATGGACAGACGACTGTGCCCACCTTGCCTGCTGGTGCCACCTGGGCATCTATCAGTGCCGGTGATCTCCATTCGTGTGGTCTGACAAGCACTCACGAGACCCTCTGCTGGGGCGATAACAGCTTCGGGCAGCTAGCCGTACCGGACATGATCGCGCCGACTTCACCTACCTCCTTTACAGGGGTTCCTCCCAGTTGGACAAACTCAACGAGTGCAACGCTTGGCTTCGCTCTTGGAGAAACAGTGGCTGGAGGCAGTGTTGAGTGTGCGCTTGACGGAGCGTGGACTGATTGCACCAGTGGCGTGACGGGCACAAGTGGCTCCTACTCCGTGAGCTCTCTCTCCCAAGGTTCACACACGGTTTCAGTAAGTCAGACAGATGCTGCTGGAAACGTGAGCGATCCCGGCACTAACGCATGGACTGTTGACACAACAGCTCCTGCCACGCCAGACTCATTCACCGGCGTTCCCACCAGAACCAACTCAACCACTGCAACCATTGGCTTCACACTTGGAGAAGCAATTGCTGGTGGCAGCGTCCAGTGCCAGCTTGACAGCGGTTCTTGGACTGACTGCACCAGTGATGTGACTGGCACAAGTGGCTCCTCCTCCGTGCCCTTTCCACCCTATGGTTCGCACACATTCGGAGTCCGCCAGACGGACGCTGCTGGAAATGTGAGCGATGTAGGCACAACTGATTCATGGACTGTTGACACTGCAGCCCCCGCCTCTCCTGCCTCATTCACGGGCGTTCCATCCAACTGGACTAAGGCAACGCACGCAACCATTGGCTTCACACTTGGGGAAGCAATTGCTGGTGGCAGTGTTGAATGCCGCCTTGACAGCGGTTCCTGGACTGATTGCACCAGTGGCGTGACGGGCACAAGTGGCTCCTCCTCCGTGCCCTTTCCACCCTATGGTTCGCACACATTCGGAGTCCGCCAGACAGACGCCGCTGGAAACGTAAGCGATCCCAGCACGACGGATTCATGGGCGGTTGGATTTGGGGCGACCGGTTGGACTTCGATCAGTTCCGGCGAATACTCTGCGTGTGGCGTCACCAACACTGGCTTTGGGCTTTGCTGGGGACCCAACTTCTTCGGAGACGCGACTGTTCCCTACTTTCCCGAAGGTGTTACTTGGACTTCGATCAGCTCAGGTGCCCAGCATGCGTGTGGCCTGACGAGCACTGGCGAAGCCCTTTGCTGGGGGAATACGGGCAAGGGGCGGACGACTGTGCCTACTTTGCCGACTGGGGCGACTTGGGTTTCGGTCAGTGCCGGATATGCCCATTCGTGCGGTCTGACGAGCACGGGTCAGGTCCTCTGCTGGGGGCTTAACGACTTCGGGGAGACGGATATACCCATCATGCGTAGTGATTGGACTTGGTCTGTCGTCAGTGCTGGGGGTATCCATTCGTGTGGTGTGACGAATACGGGATATGGAGTTTGCTGGGGAGCTAACGACTACGGACAGACGGAGGTGCCCACCTTGTCTGCTGGTTCCACTTGGGTTTCGATCAGCGCCGGTCACACCCATTCGTGTGGCCTGACAACTAATGGTCAGGTCCTCTGCTGGGGGGAAGGCGCCTTCGGAGCGACAACTGTGCCCACCTTGCCCTTTGGTTCCACCTGGGTTTCAATCAGTGCCGGTTATCTCCATTCGTGTGGCGTAACTAGCACTGGCGAAGCCCTCTGCTGGGGGAATAATTCATGGGGGCGGACGACTGTGCCTACTTTGGCGGCTGGGGCGACTTGGGTTTCGGTCAGTGCCGGATACGGCCGTTCGTGCGGTGTGACCAGCACTGGCGCGGGACTGTGCTGGGGAGAGAACCGGGACTTTGTAACGAGTGTGCCGGACCCTTTTGCGCCGGCAGCCCCTGATTCGTTTAACGGTGTTCCGCCCAGCCTGACCAACTCAACCAGCGCGACAATTGACTTCACGCTTGGTGAAACAGTTGCCGGCGGGAGTGTCGAATGCCGCCTCGACAGCGATCCCTGGACCGACTGCTCAAATGATGTGACAGGCACGACTGGCTCACACGCGTTGTCCTCTCTGTCCGATGGTCTACACAGGTTGTCAGTCCGTCAGACAGATGCTGCTGGAAATATGAGCAACCCCAGCACTACCGATTCATGGACTGTTGACGCCACACCCCCTGCGGCGCCAGCCTCCTTTATCGGTGTTCCCTCCAGCCCCTTGAACCCTTCGGTTGCGACGATCGGGTTCACACTTGGAGAAGCAATTGCTGGCGGCAGTGTGACGTGTCGTCTTGATGACGGTCCCTGGAGACCGTGTTCGGGCGTAAGGGACTTGAATGGTGCGTTCAAGGCCGAGGGTCTTCTCAGCGGTTCCCACACCGTGTCAGTTCGTCAAATTGATGCTGCCGGGAACGAAAGCGTGGGTACATCAGAGTCGTGGACCGTAGGAACTTCCGGCTGGTCTTCGATCAGTACCGGCCAGTCGTACGCGTGTGGCGTGGGGCGCACTGGTCAAGCCCTCTGCTGGGGAAATAACGACAACGGACAGGCAACTGTTCCCACCTTGTCGGCTGGTGTCACCTGGGATTCAATCAGTTCCGGTGACACCCATTCGTGCGGTGTGACGAGCACTGGTCAGGGCCGTTGCTGGGGAGTTAACGACTACGGACAGACGGAAGTGCCCACCTTGTCTGCTGGTTCCACTTGGGTTTCGATCAGCGCTGGTAGCACGCATTCGTGCGGCATGACGAGCCTTGGAGAGGCGCGCTGCTGGGGCAATAACAACAGGGCAATGGCATCTGCGCCCTCCTTGCCCGCCGAAGGTTCGACGTGGACTTCGGTCAGCGCCGGTTACACCCATTCGTGTGGTCTGACGACCACGGGCCAAGCGCTCTGCTGGGGATACGACGATAACGGCGCTCTGGCTGTGCCCGACTTACCCGAAGGTGTCACCTGGACCTCAATCAAGGCCGGAAACAAAAATACGTGTGGTGTTACCAGCGCTGGCCAGGCAAGTTGTTGGGGTTCTATAGGCGATTGGCATCCGGGCGACGTTGGACGTCGCAATAATGTGCCCGCCTTGCCTGCTGGTTCCACTTGGGTGTCAATCAGTCCCGGTAGGAATCATTCGTGTGGTCTGACGAGCGCTGGTCAAGCCCGTTGCTGGGGAAATAACGACAGCGGGCAGACGAATGTGCCCATCATGCGTGACGGTTCCACTTGGGTTTCGATCAGTGTCCGTTCAGATAACACGTGTGGTGTGACGACCACTGGCCAGGCCCGTTGCTGGGGAAATAACAACAGCGGGCAGACGAATGTGACTAGCACTCCGTGGAGTGCTGACATCACAGAGCCTTCTGCACCTAGTGGTCTTTCCGGCATTCCGTCCAGCCCGACTAACTCTTCCAGTGCAACGATTCACTTCACCGTGGATGAGGGAGTGGCAGGTGGCATTGTTGAGTGTGCGCTTGACGGAGAGTGGACAGATTGCACGAGTGATGTTTCAGGAAAGATCGGCGCTTACGCTCTTCCCCTCCTCCTACCTGGCACGCACAATGTTTCCGTCCGTCAGACAGATGCTGCTGGCAATGTGAGCGATGTCGCCACGACTGATTCATGGACAATTGACGGCACACCGCCTACCGCACCAGATTCCTTTACCGGTGTTCCCTCCAACCCGTCAAGCTCTTCTGCTGCAACCATCGGATTCACACTTGGTGAGCTTGGCGTCAGTGTCAAGTGCCGCCTTGATGAGCTTCCCTGGAGGCCGTGCTCGAGCGTGAGGGAGTTGAGCGGCGTGTTCAGGGTCGAGGGTCTTTTCAGTGGTTTGCACACCGTGTCAGTCAGTCAGATTGATGCTGCTGGGAATGAAAGCGTGGGCAAGTCACATTCGTGGACCGTAGGAACTTCCGGCTGGTCTTCAATCAGTGCAGGCGCAGCTCATACGTGTGGAGTTACCCTCACGGGTCAGGGTCGTTGTTGGGGAACGAGCAACAATGCGCGAACTACTCTGCCTACTTTGTCGGCTGGTGCCACTTGGGTTTCGATTAGTGCCGGTTACACCCATTCGTGTGGCCTGACAACTAATGGTCAGGTCCTCTGCTGGGGAAATAACGACAACGGGCAGACGGTTGTGCCCACCGAATCGATTGACCAGCAGGTGCCTGCCGGTTTCACTTGGACTTCGGTGAGTGCCGGCAACGCCCAATCGTGTGGTCAGACGAGCACTGGCAAGGGACTCTGCTGGGGGGATGCCGGCTACAGCGCCACAAACCCCCGTTGGCCCTCTTTGAGGAACACTTTCTCTGTAAGTTCCGGTGGGCATCAGACATGTTTTCTGGTTGGGAATGAGGCTCCGCTCGGGCACTATGCCCTCTGCGAGGGACCGTCGTCTACGTGGTCCCAGCCGGGGCCTGAAGGTGGCACTTGGACTTCGATCAGTGCCGGTGGCACCCACTGGTGTGCCTTGGCGAGCACTGGCGAAGCCCTTTGCTGGGGGAATGCGAGCAATGGGCGGACGACTGTGCCTACTTTGCCGACTGGGGCGACTTGGGTTTCGGTCAGTGCCGGATATGCCCATTCGTGTGGTCTGACGAGCACGGGTCAGGTCCTCTGCTGGGGGTTGAGCACTAATGGACGGACGACCGTCCCTACTTTGTCTGGTGGGGCGACTTGGGTTTCAGTCAGTGCCGGTGGCGCTCATTCGTGCGGCCTGACGAGCACTGGCGAGGCCATTTGTTGGGGAGATAACAGCTACGGGCAGGGGACTAAGCTCGACACGATTGCTCCTACCGCGCCTGCATCATTTACCGGTGTGCCGTCCAGCCGGACTAACTCACCGGTTGCGACGATCAGCTTCACACTCAGCGAGCCGGTGGCGGGTGGCAGTGTTGAGTGCCGACTTGACAGCGGTTCGTGGACTGATTGCACGAGTGGTGTGACTGGAACGACTGGCTCGTACGCTTTGCCACTCCTCTTACCTGACTCGCATTCTGTTTCGGTCCGCCAGACAGATGCTGCTGGCAATGTGAGCGATGTCGCCACAACCAGTTCGTGGACTGTTGACGCCACAGCCCCCGCTGCGCCTGGTTCATTTACGGGTGTTCCTTCCAGCCCATCGGGTTCGTCGGTGGCATTGATTGGCTTCACGCTCAGCGAGCCAGTGGAAGGCGGCAGTATTCAGTGTCGCCTTGACAGTGGTCTCTGGAGGCCATGTTGGGGCGTGAGTGGTGTCGTGCGAGTCGAGGGCCTTGTGAGTGGTTCGCACACGCTTTCAGTTCGTCAGATTGATGCTGCCGGGAATGTTGGAGATGCCGGCACAACTGATCCCTGGACGGTTGGAACTTCTGGGTGGTCTTCGATCAGTAGCGGAGGCGCTCATTCCTGTGGGCTTAATCGCGCAGGCCAGGGTCGTTGTTGGGGAAGCAGCAGCAATTCTCAGACGACGGTGCCCACCTTGTCTGCCGGGGCCACTTGGACTTTGTTCAGCGCCGGTTACGCCCATTCATGTGGTGTGACGAACACTGGTCAGGGTCATTGCTGGGGAAATAACAGCAACGCTCAGACGACCCTGCCAACCTTGTCTGCTGGCGCAACTTGGGGTTCGATCAGTGCTGGCCTCGACCATTCATGTGGTCTGACCAGCAGCGGAGAGGCCGTCTGCTGGGGGGATAGCAGTAAAGGGAAGACGACCGTCCCAACATTGCCTAATGGATCCACTTGGGGTTCGATCAGTGCGGGCGGGGCTCACTCTTGTGGTCTGACGAGCCGTGGTCAGGCTCTTTGCTGGGGAAGTAATGACAAGGGGCAGCGAATCGTGCCCGCTTTGTCTGGTGCGGCGACTTGGACTTCGATAAGTGCCGGTTACATGAGTTCGTGTGGTGTGACGAGCACGGGTCAGGCCCTTTGTTGGGGGGATAACAGCGATGCTCAAACGGCTGTTCCTACTTTGCCGGCTGGGGCAACTTGGACTTCGATAAGTGCTGGCATTTCCCATTCATGTGGTCTGACGAGCACGGGCCAGGCCCGTTGCTGGGGGTTGAGCACAAGCGGGCGAACAACGGTCCCAACCCTGTCTGCTGGTGCGACGTGGGTCTCGGTCAGTGCCGGCGGGGCTCACTCGTGTGGCCTGACGAGCACTGGAGAGACCCTCTGCTGGGGAGACAACAGCTTCGGGCAACTGACCATGGTCGACGTGATTGCACCCGCAACGCCCGGTCCGTTCACTGGTGTTCCAGCGAGTCCCTCAAGCTCTACGAGCGCAACAGTTGGCTTCACCATTGGGGAAGCTGTCGCCGGCGGCAGTGTTGACTGCCGACTTGACAGCGGCAGCTGGACTGCTTGCACCAGCACTGTTACGGGTACCAGTGGCTCCTACGCTGTGTCCTCTCTTGCCGACGGGGCACACACCGTTTCAGTTCGCCAGACAGACGCTGGCGGAAATGTGAGCAGTACTGGCACAAGCTCAGCCTGGACTGTTCGCACCACAGCCCCAGCAGCGCCCGCACTCTCGGGCAAACCAGCCTCAACAACCCCACTCGCCTCACAGAACATCAGTTGGACGGCTGAGGCCAATGCCACATTCACCTGCTCAGTTGACGCTGGCACCTACAGCGCTTGCACAAGCCCAGCCGTTCGCACGGGCCTTGCCTCCGGAGCACACAGCTTCAGCGTCAAAGCAACCAACCAAGCTGGCAAGACCAGCCCGGCGGCCACCACCTCATGGACGGTCACGGGCGGATGCCCCAAAGCAACCATCACCAACCCAATCTTCAGCGACCTTGGCCACGGCCACTACTGGGTCAAGCCACGCGCATCAGTAGGAACGTCACGAGCAGCCTGCCAACTCCTCACAGTTCAAATCTGGGGAGGCACCACCAAACCCGCCGACTCAGACAACATCCCATCCACCCCATCAGCCCAGATGGGAATCCTCAAATACGCAACAACCGTTCGCTACAGCCTCAGCAAAACCTTCACCCCCAACTGGATCCGCATACAGAACAAACTCGGCACCTGGTCAACCTGGTACCGACTCGGCAAAACCGGCTAATCCACAGGGCAGGACCAGCTCCACGGTGGCAAACGCCAATACTCTTGCGTCATGCGGACCAGCAAGGGGCGTTGCGGAACCGGTGTCCCCTATGACTCGCAGGCTCTTGGCCGTTGTCCTGCCGCCTAGCTTCCAGTCAATTAACCCGCAATATGTGGGAGCAAGTCCTCCATCGGCTCACCTCCATAGGTGATTTCGCCTCTGCGCATCCACTCGGATGAGTCAAAAGGAATTTCCACGATCCACTCTGACGGGGCATACAAGTGCCCCGCCGCCTCTTCTTCGTTTGAGGTCAATCCAGACTCCCTCCGTCGCTTGCCTACATCCTCCATGGCCTGATGAGGGGAGTGGATCTGACAAGACGGCTGTACTGAACGCGCCACCCCTTCACTCGTAATGAAGGGGTCAGCGGTTCGAATCCGCTCGTCGGCTTGACTCGCCTCCCACGCCGGGACTGGAACCAGCGTGATCTGGAGCTACAGCCCGAGCAACACTCTTGCCTCGTCAACCGCCGCCGGAGTTCTCTCCAGCGAAGTCGCGATCCCAGCGAGACGCTCGACCTTCCCAGCTCAGTCTTCGACGACCACCCTCATCATCTGCATGTAGAAGACACAGTGGGTCGTCGTGCTTGCATGCCGGTGAGCTACGAGCTCTCGGTACTCAGGTGATTCCCACCAGCCTGTGAGGGCATCTTCGGAGTCAAACTCGATCAGAACTGTGCGGCCTTCGGCACGCTCACCCTCGAGCATGTGTGGCGCATCGTCGTAAGCCACAAAGCGCCCGCCGTGCTCCTTGAGGATCGGAAAAAAACCCTTCTCATAGACGCGATAGGCCTCAGGGTCGTCAATTGTGAAGTGCGCGATGAACCGAACGGCCTTGCCGTCAGTGCATGGCTCAGGTGCGGTTGATCCCTCTGCTCCTGAAATCAGACAAATGGCCTGAGTCGTAGTCCCTGCGCGGCGATGCTTGGCGATTGACTCGTAGTCATCTGACTCCCAGTAATCAAGGACCGACTCCTTGTTTGGGAAGTTGAGCAGGACGGTGCGCCCCATTGGACGACTTCCCTCCAGAACTGTCCCGTCGTCGTCAAGCGCCATGAAGGTTCCCTCCGTGCCGCCGAAGAGTGGGAAGAAGCCCTTTTCGTATTTTCTGTACTCGTCACGGTCATTGATCGTGAAATGGCCAAGGAAATAGACAGGCTGATTCTCGGGCATGGGCTGGTCCTTTGATGTGGATGGCGATGCCCCGCAGGCTGCATTGGAAGATCGCGTTGGTGTTTGCGGTACCCGAGGTTACAGAGGATCGCGGTAAGTCAGTTTGCGAAGCGCTCGAAGTAGGCCAGAGCCGGCATTGGGACGCCCATGTAGTTGACGACCCCCTGTGATCTGAAACAACCACTGGCTCCAAAGCCGTCGTCTGGATCGGGACTGTTTCCTACGGCCCCTACCTCTGGCAGGTGTGGGTGGTTCGCCACCTCGCAGGGCCTTGGATCGGTAGATGCTCCGGGTCATTTGAGGATTTGAAGGTGCAGTGGTTTGGGCCCGAATTGGTCGCGGCATACGCAGCGACGCTGGTTATTGCCGCGCTCAGCTGGTACCTGCTTGAGAAACGGGCCCTTGCCTGGGGTCATACAGTTTCGAAGCGGATCGAAGCCCGTAACTGACAGCCAATGCACGATCCATTAGTCGGTTACCTCTCGCTAGGTAGCCGGCTTTTGCCGACGGAGCTCAGTTGGTCGACCACTTCACTCGTAACGAAGGGGTCCGGAGCTAAAGACTGCTGATCCTCAGGGGAGTAATGGTGGCGTTGGCCTACCACTCATTGGCGTCGCAACCGGCGCAGCGGCGCCGATGATCTCGTAGAGACCATTGCCGCCAACAAATGAGCTGAGTGGCGACCCGGTACTCCAATTGTTCGCAGACCAGACATTGCCGGATGGATCAATTGCCACGCCGGTTGTGTGTTGGATACCGGCGCTTGTAAAGCCATTCGCTGGGCTGATCAGGTCTCCAGGCTTCTTGCCAGGTGGGCAATTCACCGTCGCATTACCGCAGAGCTCGATGATGCTTGGGTTAAGGAAGCCACCAACCCAGACCCGATCCTTACCGTCAACGGCAATTCCCCATGTGCCGGTGAGCGCCTTCTGCCTGAACGGTGATCCGACCGCAGGGCGACCGTTTGGCTTCAGCTGAACAACAGCTCCGGAGAGCAGGTCAGATACCCAAAGGTTGCCGGCCGAGTCGAGTGCCATTCCCTCAGGTGAACGGACGCCAACCGATGTGAACGGCGAGCCTGCGACGTGCTGCCCATCTGGAGTCAGCTTTGCGATTGAGCCTGACTTAGCGCTGTCTGATCCGTTACCAACCCAGACCGAACCATCGTTGTCAATTACAACTGAGAACGGCTTAACGATTCCGCTATTCGCGCCGCCGAACGACTCGTCCTTCGTTGGATCACCGTTGCGATAGCGCGTCAGAGAGTCATTGCCGAAGTTCGCGATCCAGACATCGTTGTTACTCGGCGATACATCGATTCCCTGCGGCTTCGAGAGTCCGAGACGTCCGCCGTTAGCAAGCCCTTCCGGTGGCGATTGGATGCTGCCGTCGAGTCCAAGAATGGAGATCGTATTACCACCGAAATTGGCAAGCCAGACAAGACCATCACGGCTGACCTTCGTGCCCCAACCAATCCCTTGGATTCCACCTCCAACGATTGGACTTCCAGCGGTTGGCACTCCAGTAGGACTCAATACCGTTACAGCGGAACCAACACCGCTACCGCCGGGTGGAGCGAAGTTATTCCCGCTCCACGAGCGACCGAAGGAATCAAAGCTTATGAAGCCGGGGGCGTCGAATCCTCCAGCGGTATAGACAAGACCGATCAACCAGCTAGCCGGTGCCTTACGAAGCCCATTCGGATAACTGCCCTTAGTTGCGGCGAGCCGGAACAGTCCGGTCGGATTCGTGGTGGCGTTGCGCGCGAGCCCAGCGATCGCGGTAACCGTATTAGTCGGCTGACTATGGCCGGGCACCTTTGCAGCTTGCAGAAGCCGCAGACAGGTCGCCGAGCTTCCCTGCGTGCATGACAGCACGATGTTTGCGAGCGTGATGAAGGTCGGCAAGGTTGCCGTTGCGCTGCCATTCGGACTGCTCGCAATCAGTGACGAAACGCGTCCGGTCTCCTGATCAGCAAGGTTTGAGACTGTCGCACCGGCATTACTGAGGCCTGGCTCTGGGCCATAAACCAAATTACCGTGGAAGTACTGCGCCAACCCGTAAGCCGAGGCTACGGTCGTAAGTTCATTGATTGTAAGCGTCGTCTTCAACATAGCGCCCGTGCCACCGCCACACGTCATCGCACACCGGGCATTGTTCGTCTTCCGGACCGTAGGGCTGCTAAATGCGGGCGAGCCAATCACTGCCATCATCCGACGCCGCCCCGAAGCCTCCCCGGTCATCGCGTAGACAAGGCCGCTAGCCGGAACCGGGTAGCTGATCGTAAAGCTGCCGTCTGAGGCGGTGACCGCGGACCCCAATGTCGTCGTACTACCGAAGTTAGTGCCGTAGACAGCAACCGTAACCCCGCCGACCTTCTTGGAGTGGCTTATGACTGTTCCAGTAACAGTGCCTCCGACCCCCGCACTAGCGCTGGCGGCCAACGTAAAACTTGCAATGACTGTGATCGCCGCAATAGCGGCGCTGCGGCGGGTTCTTAGCATCGCCCGATCGTACACGCCAGGCTTCTTGGGCCAATCGCTAACTAGATAAAGAAAAGCGCATAGACGGTCATCACAAGCCCGAGTAGGCCAGCGGCAGCACCGCCAACCAACAGCCAAAACGCACCGGCAACGATTGAAATGGAAGCGAGCACGATTCCAATTTGAAGCGCGCCGATCGCCACTTCTAAGTACTCATAGGAACTGTCAGCTTTGGAGGTTTCGCGTCTCAACGATGCAACATTTGCCTTCAATCCGGATTCTTCACTGGCGAGTGACTTCGCTTCCTTAGCGTTCGTTAGCTCAGCAGTCCGCCTGCGTTGCTGCACTGCCGCCGACTGGCCGTCCTGGCCGAGCGTCTCGATCAGCGTTACATCGTTGAGCAGGAGAATCCGGTGATTGTCAAGTGCGTCGAGCTTCGTCTCAAGAACGCCAATACTGTTCTCCCCGTTGATTACGGTCTTCATCGAGTGGTGAGCATTGATATCTGCAATCGCAAGCACGGCCGCCATCACAGCGACAAGCACCGCAGTCCATTTACTGCGCGGGCTTATCCCGCTTGCGCCGCGCGGCGAGTCGCTGCTAATGACCTCATCAATCCGCTCCTGAGCGATCTTTGCTGCCTCATCCATTGCATCGGATCGTAAACGACAGCCGACCTCGACCACCGCTGCCAACCCCCACCAGCGGAGATCAATGGCGCCAAGCTACCGAGCAAGCCCTTGATAGGCGTCTGGCCTACGCGTCCTGAGAAACGGGAAAAGCTCAAGCCAGTCACGGCGCTGGGCTAGATCAAGCTCTGCGACGAGAACTGCCGATTGATCGCGCGGCGCCTGGCAGAGAACCCGGCCGTACGGGTCGCAGATAAATGACGAGCCATAGAAGCTGAGCGTGCCCTCGCGGCCTGTTCGATTGACTGCAACGACAAACAGGCCGTTAGCGATCGCGTTACCGACGATCACCTTCTGCCAGAGCGGCTCTGTGTCAAAACTTGGGTGGTCTGGCTCGGAACCAATCGCTGTTGGGTAGGCGACTAGGTCAGCGTCCGCAAGTGAGTAAGCCCGAGCAACTTCTGGGAACCACTGATCCCAACAGGTTGGCAGCCCGATTCGCGCCGTTACACCATCAATCTCCAGCTGCGTTACCGGGAAGCCTCCCCCGTCAGCCTCATCAGCTGGACCTGGTCTAAACCACATATCTTCCCTATAGCCCTCGGTCACCGGGATGTGCAGCTTGCGGGTCCGCTGAATCAGGCTGCCATCGGGAGCAACGAGAATCGCAGTGTTGAAGCCAAGTTCGTCATCGTCATCGATTCGCTCGTAGAGCGATGCATGTATCGGTACGCGGTGCTCGTAAGCCATTGCCGCCGCAAATCGAAAGGTCGGTCCGTCGAGCAGGTCTTCTGGCTGAACACCGTCAGCTGTCGGACCAAGTGGGTTGACGGCAAAATAGGGAGAGAGCGTCAGCTCTTGGAGGAAGACAATCTGCGCTCCGGCAGCGACTGCAACTGAGATGCCCTCGGCGAGAGAAGTTGTGTGCTGATCCTGATCCGCGTGCCAAGACTCCTGCACGGCTCCTACCTTCAGCGTTCCGCGGCCTGATTCACGCTCCCTTGCCGGTGAAGGCAGCGGCGGCCCGGCATCAATCAGAACCGGCCCAGTCACGAGGCGGCGGGCACCTGCTGAGTAATGCAGTGAATTCCGCCTCCGCCGAAGGCGAGCGTCAGAGCATTGACACCAACAATTTCACGGTCAGGAATCACTTCGCTCAGCTCAGAGATTGCTTGATCATCCATGTCCGGATCAATTCCGGCAAGCGGAACAATTACGCCGCCATTCACGTAATAGAAGTTCAAGTAAGGAATTACAACCTGATCACTGCTATGCGGGCGGACCGTGCGAGGCAGCAGGTCGAAGCAAACAACATCAATGCCAGCCTGTTCTAGTAACTCGCGATTGCGCTCCATTGGACCGCGGTTTGGGTCGCTGCCGGTCGCGGTCTGGAGTAGTACCCGACCAGGCTCAATGAAGTGGACGATGTTGTCGACGTGCCCATCGGTATCGGCGTCCTCGGCCAGCCCATCACCCAACCAGACGACCTGCTCAACGCCAAGCAACCTCTGCAGAGCGCGCTCGAGGTCTCCGCGATGCATGTCCGGGTTGCGACTGTCACTGAGCAGGCACTGCTCAGTCGTAGCAAGCAGCCCCGCGCCATCGACTGCAATTGAGCCACCCTCAAGCACAACCCGCGAACCACGGTGTTCGATGCCGAGATGATCAAGGATCAGCTTCGAAACAGCCTGATCCTTGTCGTAAGGAGTGAACCTGCCACCCCAGCCGTTGAAGTCAAAGTCAATCCCGAGGCGCTCGCCATCATCTCCCGTGACGATTATCGGCCCGCTGTCCCTCAGCCATGAATCATCTATCGGCAGGCCAATTACCTCGACGTTCCCCGACGGGCAGGCTCGCTGTGCCGACTCAACATCGGCCGGATTCGCAACCAGCGTAACCGGCTCAAACTGGCGGATTGCGTCAACAATCTCTGCATGGCATTCGCGGGCGGCATCAAGACCGGTCCCGCGCCACGCATCAGCCCGCGTCGGCCATGCGATCAGCGTACGTTCGTGCGGCGCCCACTCGGCAGGCATCGTCAGACCGTGATCGCTTGGTGCAGCGAACCCGGCCGCCATCTAGTGAGCCTTGCGTAGCCGGTTGCGCTCTTCCTGCTTCTCAACAACCTGGGCAATCAATCTGATCATCGAACTGTCACCGCTCGCCTTTGCATCGCCCTTCTCAAAGGCCGCCCGCCAATCCTTTAGCGTTCCCTTTTCGGCAAGGTGGTTGAAGCTAGAGCGCTCGATCTCCAACCGCACACGGGCGTGATCAGCAACGCCCTTTGTCACCTTAGGCCCCGGCACTTCAACGGTATAGGCCTGCACGTCGCTACGGGCTTTGAGACCGAGATCGAGGACGAGTTTCAACTGGGCGAGCGCTGGTACCTCGGCGAGAAATCGCTCAACAGCAGTTGTGATCAAATTCGGTGTTTCCGAGGATGACATTCAGTAAGAGTATCGCCGACCTAGTGAAGCAAGGTTTTCAAGAGAATAAGCGCCAAACCAAAGGCCACGGCGACCGCAGCTGAGATAACTGAGACCCGGATTCCGGCACCACCGCGACGGGCAGCAAAGAAGGCAGCGAGACCAAGCTCTGCCGTGCAGACAAACAGAGCGAGGTTTACCGCGAAAGCATCGGAAACAAAGTTAAATCCGCCGCATGCGAGGATCAGAACCGGAGTCGTTCCGGCGCCAACCATCGGCCATTGACGGCCAAGCTCCCGCTTCCAGCTGGCCCATGTCGGCGTCACCCCGTGCTCCGACCATGCGCCTAGCTCGTTCGAATAGACATGCGCTAACCAAAAAATTACGAGCGACATAACGACTAATGCCGCTGTAACGATTGAACGCTCGCCACTGCGCGGATCGGCAGCGGCAATGATCGAACCGGCAACAATCAACCCATATATTGCCGCGGATAGGTTGCGACTCTTGGCATCGGAAGCCGAGAGCATGCGAGTGCTCTCGGGAGCCTCATTTTGTTTTTTAGAGGTGCTCAGATCTTGTTGCGCTGCAGAAGCTTCTTACCGATGACCATCCGCTGAATCTCAGAGGTTCCCTCGCCGATCAGCAGCAGCGGCGCATCGCGATAGAGGCGCTCAATCTCATACTCCTTTGAGTAGCCATAACCGCCGTGGATTCGGAAGCTCTCCTCAACACAGAACCGGCCAGCCTCGGACGCAAACAGCTTTGCCATCCCAGCCTCAAGATCAGAGCGCTCGCCCGCATCCTTCATCCGAGCTGCGCGCAGTGTCATCAGGCGTGCCGCGTCAAGCTGGGTTGCCATATCGGCAAGCTTGAACTGAATTGCTTGGTGCTCACAGATTGGCTTGCCGAAGGTCTTTCGCTCCTGCGAATAGCGCAATGCAAGCTCAAGGGCTCGCTGGGCAATGCCAACACCGCGAGCTGCAACATTGACTCGACCAACCTCAAGAGCGTCCATCATCTGGATGAAGCCCTCACCGACACCGTCATCCTCACCACCGAGAATATTGTCTGCAGGGCAGCGGTAGCCATCAAAGACAAGCTCCGTTGACTCAACGCCCTTGTAACCCATCTTCTTGATCGTTGGCGGAACCGTGAAGCCCTTCCAGTCACCGGTGTTCTCATGGACGCCTGGCTCCTTCTCGGCAATGAAACAGGTCATTCCCTTGTAAGCAGGTTCAGCGTTGACATCGGTCTTAACGAGCACGAAGCAGAGTCCGCTCATCAGTCCGTTTGTTACCCACATCTTCTGACCGTTGATCTCCCAGAACTCATCGTCAATCTTCTTTGCGGTTGACTTGATCGCCTGGACATCGGAACCGGCCTCCGGCTCTGACAGCGAGAACGATGCACGCAAGTCACCTGTGGCCATCGGCGGCAGGAAGCGCTCCTTCTGCTCTTCAGTTCCGAATTGCATAAGCAGGTAGGCGCCAATGAAGTGGGTGTTGATGATTCCGGAAATACTGATCCAGCCTCTGGCGAGCTCCTCAACGATCATCGTGTAAGTGGTCAGGTCAAGCCCCATTCCGCCGTACTCCTCGGGGATCGTGACTCCAAACAGGCCAAGCTCTTTCATCTGATCAACGATTGGCGCAGGGAACTCGTCAGCGTGGTCATAATGCTCCGCGTTCGGGAGTACCTGTTCGTCAACGAACTGGCGAACCATTTCAATGATCGCTTCCTGCTCGTCGGTCTTATCGGTGATCTGAGGAATTGTGGCCATTTGTTTGAGCTCCCGGCGGTTGTTTATCGAGATTCTAAAGGTCTTACGGACCTGACCGATTAGTGGGTCAAGTGCAAGTCTAATGGCCGGGCGCCTATTCTGAACAGCCGTGAACCCAACGCAGGATC
>Ga0194058_10000513_pt1 | contig 18823 bp, 19 predicted proteins | sample SepL4417m_MetaG_FD_155490 | JGI IMG/M metagenome (GOLD analysis project Ga0194058, IMG submission 155490) | Anoxic zone freshwater microbial communities from boreal shield lake in IISD Experimental Lakes Area, Ontario, Canada - Sep2016-L442-17m | ecosystem: Environmental > Aquatic > Freshwater... | reverse complement strand
TTTGCGCAAATCCACAATCACATCAAAAACACTGCCTTTTGTGACGCGCACCAATTTGGCTTGCGTGTCTGGCGCATGTTGAAAATGCAAACCTCGCAAAACTCCTTTGCTCGCCGACATTGAATGATTGTCTTGCACAAAATCATTTTCAATGCCAAGCTCGGCAAATTTTTGCTTGGAATAAGTTTCCATGAAAAAACCGCGCGCATCTTGAAACACTTTTGGTTTAAGCAAATATGCTCCGTTTAAAGTTTTTTTGATAATTTCCATAAATTTCTACGAATTACCTGCCTACCGGACAGGCAGGCGAATTTTACAAATGTACGAATTACTAATGACCATTGTTACTGATTACTAGTTACCGATTACTTCCCACGCTTTTATCATAATATACTTTTGCAAAAAATAAAAGGATTAATACCCCATGGCAAGCCCTGGACCTTTGCAGGCTCTCGAGGCAAGCCTCGAGGTATTAACCCTTTTGTTATCGTCGCTCGCTTGGAAATGAAAGAGTACTTTCATTTCGCTCACTTCGCTAGATAATAAAAAGAGGCAAGCGCCTCTCCCTATCTCATCCACCTGCCAACAGGAAGCTGAGCCCTAACAATATAGCAATTTGACAATATAACAATTTTGCAGCCTATAAATCCCCTTTCAACAGTTGATTGAGTCTTTCCTTGAGTTGATCTGCAGTCGGTTCGTGATGTTTTTTTTCTTCGGAAACTGTTTCAGCTTCAATCGGCAGTTCATTTGCTGGAAAAGCAAAGCTATCTTCAAAATCTCCAATTGGCAAATTGGTTGGCACGCCAGCTTCTTCTTTGTGGTGAACTGGCATTTCTGGGAAATTCGGATAAACGCCCAAGTTGGCAACCTCTTGTTGAGAAGTCGAAGCTTCTGTTTTTTCTTCAACTTCATTTGCGAGCAAATTTTCATCTTCAAGAGCGGTTGGTTTTTCCGTTTCGTTTGGCTTGGCAATTGAGCGAGTTTCAAAATTCAACTGCGTGGCTTCTTCACTCTTATAAAGATCTTCCAGCGCTTCCAAAGGCATTGGCTCAGCATTTTTTTTGCCAAAATTCAAACTTGGCAATGGATTATTCCTGAAAATTTCTTGCAGCACGCTCAACTTTTGACTGAAAATTTTCAAATATTGGCAAGTCCAGGCCAGCAAAATTCCCGCCAAAACACTCGCCACCGCTATCGCTGGCCAAGTTGGGCAAACTGTTTTGGTCACGGGTTGCTCAATCATTCGCAAATCAATTTCCGTTTTGACATCATAAAGACCACTGGCTGTTTCAAAAAAAGTCTGCGCAGTTTTGCCCGCAATCAATTCGCCAGTCATTTGATCATCACCAGAAATTGAAATTGAAATAATCGAATTTTGTTTATCCAATTGCGCAGCTTGAATCATTTGATTCCAACGACTTTTGCGTTGCTCTGGTTTTTGACTGGCGGTTGAGTCCACAAAATTTGGATTGTTTTTGAGCAAGCGGTCATAAAAAGCCAAGGTTCTTGGAAGTTCCAAAAGATTTTGAAAAATTTGCGCTTGTTGCGAAACAGCGACTTCGGATTTCGGAATCACTAAAATCAACACTTGACTTTGATAACTTTTGAAAGAAAAAACACCCACCAAAAAAAACACCACGCTCAAAACCACCACCCAGCCTGCTTGTTTGGGTGAAAGCTTGATTTGTTTGAAAAAATTGTTCATTGGTTTAATACTATAAATAATAAGAAGTTGACTGGGTAGTTTAGCAGTTTTTTGAAGGGCTGTCAAGCGAAAATCATCACTCAAATTGTTATATTGCTAAATTGTTAGATTGTTGCACTAGAACGGAGCTAGGATCCGAAGCAAGAAATGTGGCAATTTAAACATGTAATACTAAAGCAACTTATTAGTGGTAGATAATCGTTGGAGGTCGAGCCTCCATTAGGGAGGCTCGACTTCCTTGCAACCACCAGTAATTTAATTGATTCGGTATAACAATATAACAATTTAGTGAATTTTGGACGCAAAAAAAGCCGTATATCTGTTGATATCGGCGGATTTGCGAAGTGCTTTGACTTCTCATCTTCAAACTGCTTTGAGCTGAAGGAAAACTTTTTTACTCTTCAAGTATCCCCACTTTTGGAATACCGAGTTTGGCTTAATCACTATCGTGATTTGGTCTTTCACATGGAATGACCGATTTTGTTGCCTGCATATCGCAAAGCAACACTTTTGTTATTTACTGAAAATGTTTTTGCTAATTGCTTCACATGGAAACAACAAACAAAGCATCAACGGCAAACCTCTTAAAGAACTTCAGCTACAGCTTAGGCGGACCATCAATAGTCTCTTTCCTAAGCTGTAACTTTTTCACATCACAACGACAATGGCACAGATACAGCAATCTCGTGAATTGAAAGCTGACCATTTTTTTCAAGAGCCTGAACATACTCTTTCTGAGCAGTAAATTCATTCTTGAAATCGGTAGCTTTCGGATCGATGTTGCCGAAGTCGCCACTGAGATATTTTTTCACTGTGCTCTCACAATCATTCTCTGCCTTGCGACGAGCTGGGTAAGGATTACTCTCATAAGTATTAATGTCCCCAGTATAATTCTTAGGAACATGCAAACGAGGAAAACCTTTATTTTCACCAACCCATTCAGGAGCGAAATTGTAAGTAACCTTGAACCTCTTTCCGCTGTTTTTGCCACTGTTGATCTCAATATCCCAACAAAAAGGATCCGTGTTAAAACCAACACTCCTGATAACATGTGCGGCAGCTGAATTGACAGCGCCAATTGTGTTGCCCTGTGCTGTCTGGATTTTGACCGAGACTTCGTCTACGATCTCCTTCTTCAATTTTGCAGTATCAGGAGTTATTGCCCTTTTGAAACCAGGCAACGACTTCCTTAACCACAAACCCACTAGGGCGACAACTATCAGCAACGCCAGTAAAACAACTCCGAACATTGATATAACCAACCAAGTGTTGGAGCTTTTCACAACACTGACCAACTCTTTCATATTACTTGAAAGAGTTTTTATTGTGCCTTTTTTGCCATTGAGATTATCGTCTAAAGCGACGATATTCCCATTAACTCTTCCGAGCGAATTATTTACCTCGGACTCTCTTTCTTTTTTTTCCTTCTTGCCACCTTCTGTTAAAACAACGATGCGCTTGTCAAACGCACCCTCGATCTGTTTAAGAGTTGGCCCAGTAGCGGGTGCCACTAATGTAGAAGCAATTTTCTGGGCTGGTAGGATTTGCATTCTCCCACCTTTCTTTGTAGAATCCGCAACAGTGACATCATCCCCGAGATTAGCTCCCTGAGCTGATGCCACAAGCCTTCCTCCTTCAATCCGCATTATCGCCTGTGCCATAGATAATGGCATTAGCAATAAAATTAAAACAAATAAAAACTTTTTCATTTGCAACCTCTTTGAATTTTGCGAGCGAGCCTTTTGAATGACTCGCTCAATTTTTGGAAACTATGCGTTAGTATACCCTGTAAATAATCTTAAGATCAGAATATTCAGTGGGCACTTCACGCATTTTATTCTTTTTTGCGAAAGACACCGCTGAAGATTCACCTTCAAGCATATACACCGCATACGCATGGTTCCAGCGAACAGAAGCGTCCAACGCTTTACCTTCTTTCGAAGCACTCGTCGGAGTTCCGTCCTTCTCACGACCATTTTCGAAATCCCTTTCGGCGATTTTGTACTCTTTAATGGCCAGACCGAGAAGTTCTCTGTCTTTTTCGCCTGTACAATGCCACCAGAAGAGATAGAGATCTGCTCTCTGAAGTCTCAAAAGTTGATTATTGCCACAAGGCGTTGGACAGTTCTTTGTCCTGTCAAGCAACACCGTTAACCAGAATTTAATCGTTGCAATATTGCACACCCTCTTTATTACAGGTGGTGCAATTGGCGGAACTGTAAATTGCGGATTGTCGATGCGTAGCACTGCGTACACAGCACCGTTTTTGATACTCTTTGAATTTTGAGTATTCGCACCACCAACACCGCCAGAAATAGCTCCACCCGTGACACAACCAATTAGTCCAGAGAAAGCGCCACCCAGAGTTCGATTTGAGGCATCTGCGTAGAAAACCCCCTCCGAATAATCTCCGACTTTGACCACAATATTTCCGCCGTAAATAATTCCGGCGTCATAACATGATCTATGTTGGAGATAGTTTTTTGGCACGAAATATTTTTTTGACGCCTCGGTATCATAAGTCAAAAGACCTACAATATTTTCCTCGGTTATCCTCATCGCTTGAAGCGACAAGGCATTATCAAAATAATATACCGGGCCATTCATGGGAGAGAAATCTCTCTCGATGTCAGGATAAAGGATCATAAGATCCTGCATCCGTCCCCAAGATACAGCCCCATTGGCTTTTTCCATCGCATTTATCATCACGCGATGTTTTTCCAATGTCCAGATGCGATAACCCTGTCCAGTATTGAAACTGAAATTGGATGTCGCAACTGAAGTGCCATACCCAGCAGCATCGATCAGTCCAGTTGGGGTTCCAATGTTGTGCTCAGGCGAGTTTAAAAGCGCCCGCTCAACAACTGAACTAAAATCAACATTTCCCCCAGTCGCATCCGAGTTTACACTCGAATTGACTATGACATTGTTTGTGTTTGCGTTACTGTTGTCAACAGTAACATCATCCGCAAGCACCGTGCTTGCAGAAAAAACCATCGCCGACAACAACAAAGTCATCAGCAACCCAATCGTCATTATTTTTTTCATTTCTATCCCTTTGTTGTTGTTTTAAAAAAATCCTAAAAAATTTTCAAGTTACTCATCCATGTCACTTTGACATAGGCTTATAACCGAACTTTTTTGACACCCATTTCTTTTTTGCCTTTTAATTGGCGAAATAGAATTGTCAATTCAAATGCGGTTTTGATTCTCTTAACTGCATAGTCTAGCACCTTTTTGCAATTTTGTCAAGGGGTTTTGACCTCACCAAAAATCCCTGCCCAGCACCCAGCCAAAATCGGCTTAACAGAGCCGATTTTGGGGATTGCTTTTTTAAATAGACTCAAATTGCTAGAATTTTGAATTTTGAATTTTGAATTTCTACCCCCTCCGCACATTGCGCAGTGCGTAGGCAAAAAACGAGTGATTATGCGCTGCGAAATTGACACACCAGTGTCATCCTGAACTTGTTTCAGGATCTCGATTACAGGAAACTAACTTAGACAAAGTAAGTAGATTCTGAAACAAGTTCAGAATGACAAAATGAGTTTGCCCCAGCAACAAGCACGTGCGGGAGATTTTCACCCAAAGGGTGATCATCCTCTGGATGACTTTTGTAACTTTTCTATTTTCAAGCGAAACGAGAGTAGTAAAAAATTTATTTTTTACTACCGAGTGAGCGAAGAAAATATGTACTCATATTAAAAGAAAAGTTAGCCCAGCTCTGGATTGCTTCGGATTTTCGAGTACAAAAATCCTCGCAATGACAGCTATTTTTTCAAGATTTGAATCCCAACAATTTAACAATGTAACAATGTAACAATTTATTTGGCTTTCTTTGCAACAAACGCAACAGCGCCAAGAGCAAGCACGATCAAGATAAACAAACCAGCAATCCCACTGCCCGTGGCTGGCAAATGCTTTTTGCCGTTCTTGTGATTTTCGTCATTATGATTTTTGTCATTGTCATTATGATCACCATCTTTGTCAATTTCAATCTTTGAAGATGAAGAAGAACTTTGACTTACTGAAGCATTGGCAGTGCTAGAAGAACTGGCATTGCCACCTTGGGCAATAATGCTCGCACCACCACCACAATTTGGGCAAGTTCCACCACCGCTGACAGTCACACTGCCACCTGTGGCAGTTGCATTGGAAGTTGAATTGACATTCACATTGCTGGTGTTGCTACTTTCATTTTTCACACTAATGTCCCCTGCCAAGGCACTGCTGGCTGAAAACAACACGACTGACAAAACCATTGAAAACACTACGATTTTTTGCTTGTTCATATGATTATTGTTTAAAAATAAATTAACTTAACTTATACTAACCGATACGAAACTACGAAATATATACGAATCTACGAAAGTTTACAGATATCCAAAATAAATTAAACTGTCTTTGCGAGGATGTAATCATCCGAAGCAATCCAGGGCCAGGCTCTGCTCCTTATTTTCCACTCCGCCCAGGGCGGATCGCGATGACGGGAAAGAAAAACAACTGTGAACCGAAAACCGTGAACTATTGAACCAATTCCCCCTTCACAATCAATCTTCTCAAACTCGTGCCGAGTGGCCAACAGGTGCTAAGGGTGAGAGTTGGGTTGGGCGTGTTGGCAAAAATCTTTTCATCATCAGGAGCAGTGACATATTTTTCCGTGATCTTATACTCATATTCAAACATCCTTCCATTGCGTTGCACGGCTTTGATGGTCACGCGGTCACCTGCTTGCAAATCATTGAGTTTTTCAAAAATGTGATTGTATCCACCCTTGGCCCAAAGATAGTTGCTGGAATGGCCAGAAACAATCATATTGCCATTTTGCCCAGGGGAAGCGGTTTTGACAAAATGTGCCAAACCGCTTTCCAAATCTGCCAACATCTTGTCTTCCACATCAGTCTTTGACCAAATCATCGGCGCGCTGACACCCATTTTTTCAATTTCAACCGAAACTGTGGTCATCGCTTCACCTTTTGCATCAGGGTCATAACCATTTTTGATTTCCACGGCGTCTGAGAAATTGTCACCATCCGTGTCTGCATTGTTTGGGTCAGTGCCGTGAAGATATTCCAAATAGTTTGCCAAGCCATCTTTGTCTTGATCACCGTCATACAAATTACTACCATCCAGATTGTTAATCCGTGCCCAATCTTCAAAGGCCAAGGATTTGACTTGCCTTTTGACAACAGCTTGCGAGGCTTGTCCATTTTGATTTTCTGGCCTGTTTACAACTAAATTATCAGCAGGCGCCTGCACGATAATGGCTTGCTTGGAGGCAGGATGCGGATCGAAAAAATTGACCACATAAAAAGCACCAAAAAAAACAGCAGAGAAAAGAATCACCAAGATGGCAATCTTTTTGAGTTGAAATTTGATATTTTGAGACACAAATGGCATAGGTTTAAAGCTTATTTAATTAACAGTGAACTGTAGCACATAAGAAAAATATTGTCAAGTATAGCAAAAAATTTCGCCTTGCGACGAAATTTCTTGTTTTGCTGATTTTGACCTTTGAAAACTATTTTCCGAGTTGTTTGTCCAATGCCTCCCTGATATCGCCGTAAGCAGCCGTTGGTTTTTGCAAATCATTGCCAATAAAGAGAGCGGGAGTGGCTTGAATACCGAAATCTTGACCATCTTTGATGGAACCATCCAATTTGTCTTGAAATTGCTTTGTGCTGAGGCATTTGGCAAAATCATTGACATTGAGCTTGAGCATTGCGGCGTAGCCCTTGAAAATTCCCGAAGCATCCGTGGCTTTGCTCCAAACTTCCTGAGTGGCAAAAAGTTTGTCCACGAAAGGCAGGAATTTTCCTTGCGCATCAGCACATTGCGTTGCCATTGCCACCGTGACAGCAGGCTTCGAAGAAGCTGGGAAATAGTTTTTGAAAACGAATTGAATTTGCTCGCCATAATCCTTGAGCATTGGCGTGACAATTTCCTGGAAAAATTTCTTGTCCGCTGGATTTTGCAAATAGGTAAAAGAAACCACCTTAACTTTGGCATCATCACTACCCAAGCGAATGTCATTTTGAGAAATTGAAGGAGCTACTAGATATTTTCCGACTGGAAAGCCAGCTTCCAAGGATTTGATCACATAAGAATCGCCTTGTTTTTCCAAAAATGGCTGAGCCTTAGCGAAAAGCTCTGTTTTTTCAATTTCTTTGGAAAAAACGAAAGCAGGCGCAGTCTTGATGCTAAATTGAGCTATCAATTTTTTGCCTTCAAAAGAATTGGTGTCAACTTTTTCTGTCAACATCGTTGGCAAGGCGCTCTTGAGGCCAACCAAAATTTCATCTGGTTTGCAAGCTTCGCCACAATTTTCGTCATTAAGCACCTTGATGGTGACAATTGGCTCCGCAAAAGCTACCCAAGTTTTGCCAGCAACTTGCGCCACATCTGTGCTTTTGAGCGCGCGCCCAGAAAAACCAGTGCCACGCACCAATTGCACGATGTCCACGAATAGACTGCCTACAAACAAACCTGCCAACAAAATTGCCAGCGAGAGCAAATTTTTGATTTTTTGATTTTTCTCATCGATTGAAGCAATCAAAACTTCCGCCACTGACTGCTCTTTTTCCGCAAAAATTTCTTCAGCAGGATTGCCAAGCTCCTCCTTTAAAATTTCTGCTTCTTTAATTTCTTTTTCATCCATAGTTTTAATAATTATTTAGTTACTGACTGCTAATTATATAAAATTAACTTAATTACCGAGACTATTATTTTCCCTGTCATACTGAACTTGCCTGCCTGTCCGGTAGGCAGGTTTCAGTATCTATTTACTTAATATAAGTAAACTTGCGGTAATCGAGATCCTGAAACAAGTTCAGGATGACACCTTTATTTTATTTGAATTTAATAACTTATTTACGAATTATTGATTATTGCTTCTTGCTTGTTGTTCATTGACCGCGGCTTGCTCGGCAGCAGCTTGCTGCAGGAGATTGTTTTTCATTGCATCAACATCATAGCGCTCAACTTTGGCTGGCAAAAGATAATCATTAAAACCAATGGTAATTTTCTTGACCGCTTCGGTTTTGATGGTGATTCCAATCAAAAAGCCCAAAATGAAAAACAAAGCAAGCTCAAAGAGCATTTCGCGTTTTTTCTTTTTTGCCAAAATCGGCGCGCTTGGAATTTCATCATTATCCTGAGCAGTGTTTTCGACTTTATTTTCTGTTTCAAAAATGACATCCTCAACTTCTTGAGTTGCCAATTTTTCTTCCTCATATTCCTTTTCCAATTCAAATTCGATTTTTTCCAATTCCTCTTCTCTTTTTTTGTCCAAATGCATAAGCCTTATTTTATGAGTTATTTATGGTCATACACAATACAAAAACTATCTCAGAATTTTTACGAGCTTGTTTGCTTTGGGGGACTTATGAGCGACAGCGAGTACTGAGCGATTGGTCATAGTTCCTGACCAAGAAGCGTGCCCCAAAAAGTAAACAAGCAAAGTAAAAATTTCCAACTTAGTTTCCAAGAACTATAATCTGCATATGACTCATTATTTATTACCCTCATCCTAGCATAACCCCATAAAACCTACAACTTGCAGGGTTTTGAAAAATGTTGTGTAATTCTAACCGATACGAAACTACGAAACTGACGCGAATCTACGAAAAATGCTAACAAAGAAAGGAACTAATAATATAAAAAATTTTATTCTTATTCCTTCCTCAGCGCCTCCATCGGCGAAAGTTTGGAAGCTTTGTAGGCAGGATAAAAGCCGAAGATGATGCCCGTAGCCATTGAAAAACCAACGGCTAGTAAGATTGAACTCAATGTGATCGGAAAATTAAGTTTAAAACCAAACGACGCAATCAAAATTGAAAGCCCAAGAGAAATTAAATAGCCAAGCACAATTCCCACGATCCCGCCAATCAGCGTGATGAAAATTGCTTCCAAGAGAAATTGATTGCGAATGTCGCCACTTGTTGCCCCAACAGCTTTGCGCAAACCAATTTCAAAAGTTCGCTCCACCACCGCCACATACATCACATTCATAATCCCCACCCCGCCCACCACCAAAGAAATCGAAGTCAATGCCAACAACAAAATATTAATGGTGCCAAAAACATCGCCAATGATTTTTTGTGCTTCTTGAATGGTGGAAACCGAAAAATCTTCTTGTTCTGCTTTTGGTGTTCGATGCTCGCGTTTGAGCGTGTCCGCCACATCCGCAGCGGTCACATCAATCAAATTGGCATCTTTCACTTTTAAAGTAATCATCCGCACATAATCGATTCCCAAAATCTTTTTTTGCAAAGTTTGCACGGGCATAAAAACAAGTTCATCATAATTGAAAAAAGTCACAGTTCCTCTTTTTTCCAACACTCCAATTACTCGAAAATTGAGTCCTTTGATTTTGATGCTTTTGCCAATTGCTTCTTGCTCGCCAAATAAGATGTCTTTAATATCCGAGCCAATCACCGCTACTTGTGCCAAACCATTGTCGTCACCTTCACTATAAAAAGTTCCCTCAGCTACTTTGGTGGCATTGTCCACCAAGGGATAAGCGGCGCCTGCCCCGAAAATCATGGCGCGCTTGTTGGCGTCCTGATAGCTGATGATTTCTTGTCCAATGGTGGCAGGAGCAGTATTGTCAATATTTGGAATTTTTTTCAGCGCCTCCGCATCAGCAATTTTCAAGGTCGTGATTTGAATGCCTTGCGCTTGTCCAGTGGCATTGGCTGAGGAAGTTTTGCCCGTGGCTGGCACTTTTGTTTCAACCTGAATAATATCCGTGCCAAAACTGCTCACTTGCCCCATGATATATTCCTTCACCCCTTGCCCACTGGAAGTCACCACAATCACTGACAAAATTCCAATCACAATTCCCACCAAAGTCAAAACCGTCCGACCAGTGTTGATGGTCAAACTATGAAAAGCTAATTTAATTGGAAGAAATAATTTATTCATATCTCAGTGCTTCCATAGGGCTTATCTTGGCGGCCTTTAGGGCTGGGTAAAGTCCGAACAAAATTCCAATTGCAATCGCCACCAGACTTGCCACCCCAACTGAAGAAAGTGAAATCAAAAATTCCCATTTATATCCCAACGCATTGATCACCACTGAAGTCAAAAAAGAAAGCAAAATCCCGAAGAAAATTCCGATTGCCCCTCCAAGCAAAGTCAAAAAAATCGATTCTATCAGAAATTGCGCAATGATGTGACGCGCCCTGGCGCCAACCGCTTTGCGCAAACCAATTTCACGAATGCGTTGATTGACGGAAATGAGCATAATATTCATGATCCCTACCCCGCCAACCAACAAAGAAATTGCAGCAATGCCAGTCAAAAAATATTTCAAAACATTGGTAATATTGGTAATTGTAGCAATAGCTTGCGCTGTGTTGCGCACTGAAAAATCATCCTCGGCTTGATTCTTGATTCGATGTTGAGCTCTGATGGTATAGGCAATATCAGCAGTGGCTTTGTCGAGATTTTCTGGCAAATCAATTTTGACTCGCATAAAATTGACATGACCTATGCCCAGCAAAATTTTTTGTGCAGTTTCCAAGGGAATGTAAGTCAAATCATCTGTGTTCGTAAAGCCACTGGCGCCTCTTTTTTCAAAGACTCCCACCACGGTGAAATTTGTGTCCTTGAGGGAAAAAACTTTTCCCAAGGGATCTTCATTGCCAAAAAGTTGCTCTGCCCGATTGGGTCCCAGCACGGCCACACGCGCCAAGCCTGCTTCTTCCTCGACTGTGAAAAATCTGCCAACCTTCAGTGTCACATTTTCCACATTTGAAAAACTCGCTGAAACCCCTTGAAAACTGGCCTCCGCGGAATTGCTTTTATACTTTTGCGTGGCTACCCCACTGACATAAGCGCAGCCATCAACTGCATTGGGCACATTTTTTTTCTGGAGCACTGCTTGCAAATCACTTTCCTTCAAAGTTGTGATCACAATTCCCAAAGCTGAAGCAGGCGGCCCCTTTTCATCGGAAGCGCCGGGCAAAACCCCAATCAAATTCGAACCAATCCCGGAAACCTGACTCAAGATGAGTTGCTGGGCGCTGGCTCCAATTGCCATCACGATGATCACCGAAGCAATGCCAATGATGATTCCCAAAATTGTCAAAAAAGAGCGGAACTTGGCCGCCATCAGATTGTTGTAGGAAATTTTTATGGGAGAAGATAATTTCATGTAAATTAAAAATTACAATTCAAGCATGCTTTATGGCTCACATTTTTACGAGCTTGTTTGTTTTTTAGACCATTATGAGCGACAGCGAATTCTGAGTGATTGGTTATAACTCCCAACCAAGAGCGTGTCCTAAAAAACAAACAAGCTCGTAAAAATTCCTAATTTAGTCATTAGGACGCCTTATTACATATGAGTAAATATTATTTCAGTAAATTGTTTTCTCCATCTGCAATCAATCTGTTTTTGACAATTTCATCGGAAACGATGCGTCCATCTTTCATGTTCAAAATGCGTTTGGCATGCTGGGCGGTGTAGGTTTCGTGAGTGACCAAAATCACGGTGTGCCCTTGATCATTGAGTTTTTGCAAAATTCTCATCACTGCCAAGCCCGACTTGGAATCCAAATTTCCCGTTGGCTCATCGGCAAAAATGATTTCGGGGTTGTTGACCAGCGCGCGCGCAATCGCCACGCGTTGTTTTTCGCCGCCAGAAAGCTGATTGGAAAGATACTGCGTGCGATGACTCATCCCCACCGCTGCCAAAGCTTTGGTAATTTTTTCTTGATTGCTCATTTCCAGATGGTCTTCGTCATAAAGCAAAGGTAGTTCTGTGTTTTCATAAACCGAAGTGCGTGGCAAAAGATTGAACGATTGAAAAACGAATCCAATTTTTTTGTTGCGAATTTTGGCCAGCTCATCATCAGTGTATTGGGTGATGTTTTTTCCTTCCAGCAAATAAATTCCTTCGCTTGGCCGATCCAACATGCCCAAAATTTGCATCAGCGTTGATTTGCCAGAGCCAGACGGACCCATGATTGAAATGAATTCGCCTTTTTGAATTTCAAAATTCACATCAAAAAGCACCGGGGTCTTCACTCCCTCAGTTTCATAAGTCTTGCTCAAATTTTGAACGCAGATTAAAGGCATATTATTTCGTCACTTCAAAAGTCACCACTTTTTCGCCACCTTTCAAGCCTGAAACGATTTCCACCATCCCATCATCCCCTTCCAAACCAGTCTCCACGGAAACTTTTTTGGTCAGATTTTCAGCTCCCAAAACATCCACAAATTTTTTGTCACCTTCCAATTTGATTGCTCGTTGTGGCACGGAAACCACATTTTCTTTTTCAGCTGTCGCAATGTCCACATTGGCGCTCATCCCAGCCTTGAAACGCGGATCCAAATTGTCAAATTTCAACTTGATGCGATAATAAACCACACCTTGAATCACCGTGGAAGCAGGGTCAATTTTGAAAACCCTAGCTTCAAAAATATCATTATCCGTCAGCGCGTCCAAAGTCACTTTCGCATTTTGACCAATTGAAACCTTGGCAATGTCAGATTCAGGAATGTTTGATTCAATCAGCAAATCATCCTTCTGAATCACCGTCAAAATTGGACTGTTGAGATTCAACACTACTGTCTCTCCTGGATTAGCATTGCGCTTAGTCACGAGTCCATCAAAAGGCGCAATCAAATCAACTTCTTTCAATTGATCCTCGATCACACTCACTGATGCTTGAGCTTGTTGCACCATTGCCCGCTGCGCATCGCGTTGTTGAATCGAAGAATCATTTTTATGATTTGTCATATTGCTCAAATTTTTCTGTTGCACCAAAAGTTGCGCTTGTGCAACTTTGAGCTGTGAAAGCAAAGTTCCAGTGTCAATCGTCGCCAGTTTCTGACCCTTGGAAATCGTGTCGCCCACATCAACCATGATGCTTTTCAGGGTGCCAGTGGTCTTGAAAGACATATCAATTTGCTGGTCAGGGCTCAGTGTGCCGGTGGCTGAAACCGTCCGCGCAAGCCTCCCTTTCATAGCCTGCGCCGTGGTATAAGTCGTAACTGGTTTTTTGCCTTTGAAAAAAGCAAACACGCTACCAGCAATAGCGATGATGATTATAATCCAAATTAGCCACTTTTTTGTTTTTTTCATTTCTATTTTAAACCTTTGTCATGCTGAACTTGTTTCAGCATCTGTTCCTTTTGCATAAGTCAACTTCCTGCATGCAAGATCCTGAACTAAATTCAGGATGACAAAAAATATACTATATACTTAAATTTATTTTACAACAAAACCTCCTGCTTCCCTTGTCCATCCAGCGCCTGATTAACCAGTGCGTCGGCAATTTTGTTTTTCTCGCGATAAATATGCTCAAAGGAAACTTTTTCAAAATCCAACATCAAATTCCAAATTTCCAAAAAATATTGCTGGATGCGAGGCTCTTTCAATTTGTACTGGTGCTTGAGTTGCTTGACCACCAGCTCGCTATCCAAATAGCAAAGCACGCTAGCTTGCTTGGCTGGTGCATTGCCCAAAAGCTGTTTGATTTTTTTGAGCCCAAAAATCAACGCCTCATATTCCGCGTCATTGTTGGTTTTCACCCCAATGCACTCGCCGTATTTTTTCCCCAATGTCTCGATGTATACCCCAATCCCAGCAGGCCCCGGATTGCCTCTTGAACCACCATCAGTGAACATCACAATTTCTTTTGCCATTTTTTTTGAAAACTATTGCTTAGTGTTTTAAGTTTAGCATCTTTTAAGTCTCCCGACCATTATTTGATAAAAATTTCTTTCACTTTCCCGGATATCACGAATCTGCAAAACAAGATCTCTGAAATATTCTTTGCTAAGATAAGCTCCATTTTTAAGTCTTATATCATCAAGCACATATCCACGCAAAGTGAAATCCTTGAGCACGCCACTTGCCCATTTGCGAAAATTTGTCGCTTCTTGAGAATTGACACGAAAACCAATAGCAATAATTGCAGTTAGGCTATAATGGCTTGTTTGATAGGTTTTTCCGTCATCGGCAGTTATTCCAAATTTTCGAATAACTGATTTTTCTTCCAATTCACTGTTTTTGAATATTTCTTTCAGATGATAATTGATGGTATTTATCTCCACTCCAAAAAGCTTGGCAATAAGTTTTTGCGTAAGCCAAATATTCTCATCTTCCACTCGAACATCGATTGTGTCTTTGCCGCTTTGAGTGGTAAAGATCAAAAATTCCGCCGTACTATTTCTAATGGTGAGTTTTTTCGTCATAACTATTTCTCGCTGTTATAGGTATTCTAATTTTAGCATTTTTAAACTTTCCAAGCAATCAAGACGACAGTTAAAAAAATAAAAGAGGTATTAATACCCCAGGGCAAGCCCTGGACCCTGCGGGTTCGCGAGACAAGCCTCGAGGTATTAACCCTTTTGTTATCGTCGCTCGCTCGGAAATGAAAGAGTACTTTCATTTCGCTCACTTCGCTAGATAATAAACTATTCGAAATTTTCGAATAACTGCCTGAATAAAAAGCTTCTTGAGTGGCTCTTCCACTGTTCACCATGAATAGCCCCGTGTTTTATGGTATGTTCCAAAATGGAACTAACCACATTGCGATCTTTGGTGAGCCATAAATTTTCTTAGCGTCTAGCATTTATCCTATTTTAAACCAGCCTCGCCACCATATATCCAATCCCGAAAGGACTCTCATAACTCAAAAGATTGAAGGAATATTCTTCGCCATGCAAAGCTCCCAGCAAAATCAAGATACTGCGAATGCCACATTCCCCTGCCTCATCCACAGTTTCTTTGGGCATATTCAACAAACTGAGCACATTCTTTTCTCCCAAATGACGAATAATCTCATGATCAAAAATTTCTCCTTTGGGCGAATAGCCAGCAGGCGCCTCTGGCGTAAGTCGATGAGAAAGGTCGCCACTAGCAATAATGGCAACCCGCTTGGTTTCATTGCCACTGATAAATTCATTGCTGCCAATAAATTCATGATTGCCAACAATTTGCTTGATAAGTTGACCATAGCGATAATGGCGTTTGTAGCTCACTAGCGAAAAAGATAGATGCACCACCATCGGCTTAGTCTTGGATTTCATATTTTTCGTAAGATGATAAAGTGGCACCAGCGCCCCATAATCCAAAAAATCATGCTTCAGGATTGCTCTCAATTTATCCGCACTGCAAGCGTAGGCTATCTTGTCAGCAATAGCCAAATCATTTTTGAATTTGTAAGTCTCCTCAATTCCAAACTGAGCAAAATTCCCCACCAAAGTGCTCGCCGAATTAATCACAAAGCGATAAGGTTCCATGTGGGCATGCGGCGAAATAATAATAATCGTGTCTGGAGCAGCCTCCTCCAGACCTTTTCGCAACTCTTTGAAAGCTGCCAAGGTTTTTTTGATTTTGGCCATTTCAACCAGCGTTCCCACCTTAGGAATACTCTCTGGCGGATGAGGCATAATCGCAGCAAAGACAATCATAATGTTTTTTGTTAACAAATCGCCTTTATCCAACTACCTATCACAAAAAAATCAACTTTCTATTTCATCTATACTTTAGCACTTTCTCGCCTTAAAAGCAACAAAAAACTGCCTTTCCCTGAAAAACAGTCCTTGATTGATATAAAGCTTCGAATCAGCTCAACTTTCTTTTGTCAGGGTTATTTCCACAATTTCCGAATGTCCTTCGGTTCGCATTGGTGTGCCCCAAGCTCCCAAGCCACAAGAAGTGTATACCGCAAGTCCGCCTTTGATTTTCAAGCCATAATCATAGCCCCTGAACATAAACTTTGTGGCAATGCCAAAGGGGAAAAGCTGTCCTTTGTGCGTGTGCCCACAAAGCATCAAGGAAATACCGAGCTTTCTAATTTTTCTGATTTGAGCTGGAATATGCCAAAGCAAGACGCTTGGCTGAGTTGAATTGAAAGCTGGGAGCTGCTTGATGGTTTCCGCAACCCTTCTCTTTTCCATGGGATGAGGATATTCAATGCCAATAAATTGCAGACCCTCAAGCACTCTCATTTCATTACGCAGAGCAACTATTTTGGTCTTTTTCAAAACCTCAAAAACCTCCTGAGTGTTTGTCAAATAAGTTTCATGATTGCCGCTAGCATAAAAAATCCCTTTTGGCGCTTCAAGCAAATCAAGTGACTGCGCAAAGACATCCAACTTCCCATCAGTTCCATCAAAAAGATCCCCTGTGATCAAAATTACTTCCGGTTTCAGGGAATTTATTTTTTCAGCCACTTGGCACATAAACTCTTCGCGATAAATATGCCCCAGATGCACATCTGAAATTTGCACAATTTTTTTGCCATTCCAAAACTTCGGAAGATTTTTGATAGGAATTTCAATTTTTTTCACAATTGGCGTAAAAGCATTAATGATGCCATAAAGAGAATACAGCGTAGCACCCACAATTGAAAAAATTCCCACAATTTGCCTGCTATACTTGAAGCCAAAAAGTGAACCAAAAAGCAAGACCAACCAACCAAGGGCAAAAAACAAAAGCAAATTTATCATAAAGCCAACCCAGATGCCAGAAAAAAAATAATATTTACGATTAAAATGATTGTCCCAACGATGAGCCAGTAAGGCTGAAATCATAATACTAAAGCCCAAAAAAGTTCCCAGCAAAAAAATTATCCAAATTGCCAAATTTCTCCCCAAGGGTGCTGAAAACGGAAAAAAATGAGCTACTGAAAAATAAACTGCAATATGAGCAGTTATATAAGCCGGAAAAACCAGCAAAAAAATCACACTGGATTTCAAGATTTTAACAATTCGATTAAACATTTTTACTTTATACCAAATCAAATAAATTAGTACCACCTTGGCGAAATAGCATTGATTTAATTTATTCCGTATTATATGCTTATTTGGCAAATTAAACCAAACCAAAAAACAATAACTTTTATATTTCTATTATAACAAAATAGACCAAGTCTGCCAAACTACACAACTAGGCCTATTTAAAAGGCTTACTTCACGCTCAACTATTCAAGAAAAACTAGCAAAACTTATTTCTTCTTAAAGGCCACGGTTGCCTTTTGGATACTGAGTAGTGGCGGTTGCTGACAAATTTCAGCATAACCCTTCACCGTGAAAGTTGCTGGTTTTTCTTTTGAAGAAGCTTTTATTTTCGAAGCAATTTCCTCCGTAGGGTCAACCAATTTTAATTTAAAACCACCATCTTCAGCAATATATTGCGAAGAATCAGTGTTTGGCAATTTTGAAATTTCATCCTTCTTCACTGCAATCACAATGCCACCCTCATCTTGAGAAACAAACCAACCCGCTATTTCAATCAAACCTTCATAATAACGAGATTTGCAAGTTTTGGAAACATCTTCATTTTTATCTTTCAGCGTCTTTATCTTTCTCTCAACACTGGGTTTTTCGCTAGTGGAAAGAGTTGCAGCTTGAATTTCTTCATTATTTTTCTGCCAAAATATGAAACCAACAACAACTGCCAACAGAAAAACCACAACAATGGCAAACTCACTAGAAACCTTGGTGTTTATTTTTTTACCAAGTTGCGCTTTTCCCTTAGCATTCGAGCTCAAGATTGCCTTTTTGCTAACCTTACTACTCGCCTTGGTGCTTACTTTCTTGACAATTGTTTTTTTTGCAACTTTTTTGGTTGCCACTTTCTTCGCATCTGTTTTTGGTTTTTTTGTGTTCATTTTTTTGTGAATTATTTTTTATTTTTAAAATTTTTTTTATTCAATTGGATAAATTGTTGAAATTGTGCTGATAATTGAAGGCAGTGCAAACAGCATAATCACTAGTGGCAAGAGCACTGTCACAACTGTGATAATCAAGGTCCACATAAAATATTTCCGCAGTTTCTCTACGGACACATACATTGCATCAATCTTTATTTGTTGCTCGTCGAGTTTTTGCAAGATTTCTTCCATAGTTTTTTTGAAAAATATTTTTCTAAAAGATTTGTAATTTATACCAAATCAAATAAATTAGTAGCTCCTTGGCGAAATAACATTGATTTAATTGATTCCATATTAGCTAAATAAATTATAGCACATTTTTTTCTTCTTGAAAATACTGTGGAAATTCAGTTTTGTCCCAAGGAATAACCATCCAGCAGTCAACCTCAATTCCATTAAAATCTGGCAAGAATTTGCAGTTTTTGATATTGGTTACTAA
>Ga0194058_10000510_pt1 | contig 18865 bp, 15 predicted proteins | sample SepL4417m_MetaG_FD_155490 | JGI IMG/M metagenome (GOLD analysis project Ga0194058, IMG submission 155490) | Anoxic zone freshwater microbial communities from boreal shield lake in IISD Experimental Lakes Area, Ontario, Canada - Sep2016-L442-17m | ecosystem: Environmental > Aquatic > Freshwater... | reverse complement strand
GTTTGATGTGGAGGAAACATTTTCATTTTGAATTGGTGGGGCTGAGGATGGGCTTCAGTTTTCAGGAGCGATCGGCCAGGCGGAATGTCGCGGATACTGGGAAGGCCGGGCATTTGCCTTGCGGGCGAGATCGGACATTCGCGCGGCATCCGAAAGACCCGCAAATTCGCAATGCCGGGAATCGGCCACGGAAGACGAGGGCGCGGCGGGATCGAAAAAGAACTGCTCGCTCACCTCATCGCGCATTGCAGGGTGGAAGACCCAGACCGGGCGCTGCCCGGGATGTCCGGACTCAAAGCCCGCCAGGGCATCGGCCAGCGCCTCGGGGGTCACCTCCTGGCTGAACGGAAGCGGAAGGCTGGCAAATCCCGCGCTGTTGGCAAAAATCAATCCCTCGTTTTGGCAGAGCGTGGCCAGGGCATCCGCGACGCCGGGAATCCAGGTGAAAACCATGTGCGTATCGAGATAGATCGGACGGAGGCCCAGACGGCGGACGAGGTCGAGCTGGGCCGAAATCTCAGCAACGATTTCCGGCAGGGCACCCTTGGAATCGAGCTCCTGGGTAGAGCGGTAAAACGTGCCGTCCTCCCCGGCAAGGCTGGGCACTTCCTGGCGCGCCAAAACCGGCCCCCACCGGACGCCCGACCACTCGCTGTTGATCGTCGCGTGAAGCCCGGGGCCAAACGAACCCTGGCGCTCGACCAGCTCGGCGAAGCGGTGTCTGAGAAATGGGGCCGGCGCCATAACCCCTGCATTGCGGACGAACCCGGCATCCAGGCAGGCCAGGATGGCATCGTTCGTGCCCGGGCTAACTCCGAAGTCATCCGCGCGAGTAATGAGAGGGACCGGGGCTTTCATGTTGGATTTGCAAGGGAGGCAACTGCTTGGAGGAACCCGTTCCGACAAAGGCTGGTCAGCCGACCATCGAGAACCTAATGCCGATAAAACACAATGAAAAAACTCTACCTTTCCCGCAGCCAGGCATGACGCAAAAGTTGCGCATCCCGTTCGCCTCCTCCAAGGGAGTCGGGTCGCCCCCGGCCCGATGCCGAATACCGTTCGAGGTCCCGCCGCCAGAACACAGGGACGATGGCGTCCCCGCTTCGTTTAGCGGAGCGTGCCCGCCTACACAAAGGATTCGCTCAAACGTGTGGTCAAACACCCACGAGGGCATTTGCGAGATACAGGGCTCCTCCACGCCCTGCTGCGTCTTCCCGACCGGGACGCCGCGCTCAGCCACCCGCAGATGGGAGCACCATGGGAAAGCATGGTGGTGGAGAAAATCCTGCGGCAGCTCAATGCGATGGGAATTCCCCATGAGTATTCCTACTACCGCACCGGTGCCGGGGCCGAAGTGGACCTCAACCTTCGCTCGCGCCAGAGTAGGTTTTTTCTTGAAAGCCGGCAAGCTGGCAAGTGATGCTGACGCTTCGCCATGAAACCTATCATTCTGGTCGCATTTTTCAGCTTTTGTGCAGGCGCAATGGCGGTCGCAGGGGCCGGCCCGCAAGCAGCCACCGCGGTCGATGGCGACGCCCGCCGCCAATGGGCGCTCTCGCTCGAGTCGGCGCAGATGTTCAACATCGACAACAATCCGAACCGGTATTTTTTTCTCACGCAGATGCTGTCGTTTGACTACGAGCCGTTCCGGGCCCTCGAGATCGGGCCGGTCCGGATCCGCACGCAGGTGCGCTCGACAATTTTCGCCTCGGCCATTTTTAACGGACCGGAGAGCTTCTACCTTGGCTGGGGGCCGCAGCTGCGCTTCCTTTTTCCGATTGGCCGGACCCCCTGGACGTTTTTTGCCGGCGGCGGCGCGGGGCTCGGGTATGCGGATGCAGACGAGTCCAACAAGGACGACTATGGCCTTGGGCAGAAGTTCACATTCATCATGCTCGCGTCCGGAGGCATCCGCTACGACCTGACATCCCGATGGTCGGTATGGTCCGGGCTGATGTGGCACCACCTCTCCAACGCCGACATGTCCGAGCCCAAGAAAAAAAACATCGGGCCGGACGAGCTCGGGATCGTCACTGGCGCGGCGTTTGCATTTTAGTTTACAGCTCCTTAGCCGGAGAAATCGCAGGGCAGACCCTTGCCGTCAGGATGTCTGAATTTGCGCGAGGACATTGAGGAATGGCACCTCTTCGAGAAGCCCGAAGCTATCATGGCGGGTCAGGCGGTCGCGCGTTGTGGCCGGGCTGCTGATTCCGCACAGGAACCTTGCGAGCGGCCTGCTTCCGCGCAGGGCGGCATGCGCTTCGGACCGCAGCTCCTGGATCCTCTTCAGATCCTCGAGGGAAATCTCCCTCTCCTGGCTGCGGGGCATGGGCGAGGGATGGCTCTCCGCACAGCGTCCGCAGTGGCCGCACGGGGCAGGGAGAGGCTCTCCAAAGTAGGATAGAAGGCGCCCGGTTGAACACCCGGGGGATTCCACAAAATCGACGATGCCATCCAGCCTCGCGAGGTCGTTGACCTCCCGCTTCGTAAAGATCCCGTAGAGCCAGGTGGCGATCTCCCGCGGCGAGCGGGCCTTGGCTCCGGGAAGAAGGCGGAACCTGTGCCTCAGTCCGGCCGGCTTCATTTCGATATCGCCCGCCTCCTCCAAATGCCCGAGAGCTTTCAGGAGCCGCTCGCGCGGCTCGCCTACGGCCGCCGCGACGGCATCCGCATCGATCGTGAGCCACCGCCGCCCGCGCTTCGCCGCCGCAAAGACCTTGCGGAGAAACCTCTGGCGATCCTCGGTGTGCCCGGCGATCACGCGATCCTCCGGGTGCCTGAACGCGATCTGAAATGTCGAGTAGAACACGCCCGCCGGCTCGAGGATCTTTTCCTTTTCGAGATAGGTGATGACGGTTTCGAGCACGAGCTGCCGGATATCGGTTGTGCGGGAAAGATCGTATCTGCTGATGTCGAACTCATCGCCCTGCCGGAGGAGGTGATCCACGAGGTGCCTGAGCGCCTGCTCCTCCGGCGTGTCGCCGAGCGTGAAGTTCTGAAGCACGACGAGGTCGTCCGCGCAGGCGAGCACCTCGCAGCGCGAGGGCTGGCCGTCGCGCCCGGCCCGCCCGATCTCCTGCTGGTAGTTCTCCAGCGTCTTCGGGAGGTTGTAATGGTAGACCGCCCGGATGTCGGCCTTGTCAATCCCCATGCCGAACGCGATCGTGGCGACGATGACATCGCAGCGTCCGGCCATGAAGTCGTCCTGCGCCGCCGCCCGGACATCGTCTGCCATCCCTGCGTGGTAGGCGCGCGCAATGATCCCTGCCTTTTGCAAATGCGCGGCCACGCTCTCGGCGGTGCGCTGGAGCGTGACGTAGACGATCGCTGGAAACCGTTTCTCCGCGTGCAGCTTCCGGGTGAGTTCCGCGATCCGGCCGGCCGCCTCGACCGGAGCGATGTGGATCGCGAGGTTCGGGCGGTGGAACGATGTCTGGATGCGGTTTGCGGCGGCGATCCGGAATTCCCGGCAGATGTCATCGGCCACCGAGGGCGTCGCCGTCGCCGTGAGCGCCAGCACGCGCGGGATGCGAAGCTTTTTCGCCAGCGACGCAAGCCGCAGGTATTCCGGACGAAAGTTATGCCCCCACTCGGAAATGCAGTGCGCCTCATCGATCGCGAGCAGGCTGACGTCTGCACGTTTGATGCGAGCGACAAATGTCTCGCTGACAAACCGTTCCGGGGCGACGTAGAGCAGCTTGAGGCTTCCGGAGGTGATCCCGTCGAGGATCTCAAAGACTTCCGCAGAAGAAAGCGTCGAGTCGAGGCGGGCCGCTGCGATCCCCCGCGCCCGCAGCACATCCACCTGGTCTTTCATCAGGGCGATCAGCGGCGAGACCACCAGGGTGAGGCCATCGAGGAGGATGCCAGGGAGCTGGTAGCACAGCGACTTCCCACCGCCCGTCGGGAAGATCGCCAGCGCCGAGCGCCCCGCGAGGAGCGCCCGCATCACCTGCTCCTGGCCCTCGCGAAACTTCGAATGCCCGAATTGGGCCAGCAGCGCAGCTTCGAGCGGTTCGGTCGTCATCGCGCGGCGGACAGCGTGCCGCCAGCGATCCACTGCGAGTCCAGGCGCTCAGCCAGGTTTTTGCTCGTGCCGCCGGTGCAGGCGGCGACGAGATGCGCAACCGCCTGCTCGGCCAGCCGATGCCGGGAGACCTTCATGGTTGACAGCGGGGGGGTGCAGTGCAGCGCGGCATGGATGCCGTCAAACCCGACGACGCTGACGTCGCCAGGCACAGAAACACCTCGCTCTTTAAGCGCCGAGATCGCACCCAGAGCCAAATTGTCATTTCCTCCAAAGACCGCTGTGAACGGGAGGTTCCGGTCAAGGAATTCCAGCATGGCGGCATGCCCGTCCGCCACCTCAAGCCCCGGAGCTTCCACGACATACCGAAACGGGATCGCATGGCCGGACCGCTCGCAGGCAGAAAGAAACCCTTGAAGCCGCGCATGCATGCGCAATGGGAAAGCGGAGTTCAGATGGACGATCTGCCGGTGGCCCAGCTCAAGAATCCGCTCAGCAACCTTTGCGGCGTCCGCCGCGTCATCCGTTGAGACGCTTGGAAGCGGCCCGGAGTATTCCGAGACCCCGATGATCACCGCAGGGCGCTCGAAGCTCTCCAATGCGGAAAAAATCTCGCTGGAGGCGGTTCCGAGGAGGGCGATGGCGGAAAGCGATTCCTGAATGTTTCCGACGCCAGCAGCTTTTGCCGGCCCGTCAAAAAACTCCTTGGCATCTCCCAGCGGCATCAGGTAAATCCCCTCGCCGCTCAGAAGCTTCCGCATTTTTTCAAAAATAAACCCGTAGAACTGGTTTGTTGCCGGGTTGAAATAGTGGCCGGTGATGAGCCCGACAATCCCCTTTCCAAGCACCGGCTTGACCCCGCCACTGGCTTTTTCGCTCACGATGGTCCCCACCCCGCGCCGCCTGGTGAGAACGCCTTCCCTCACGAGCTCCGTCATCACGCGATTCACCGTCAGGCGATGCACGCACAACTGGGCCGCCAGCTTGACCTCCGCAGGCAGGAGGTCACCCGGTTTCCAGATCCTCTGGTTCAGATGATCCAGGATGAACCGCCTGACTTGCTGGTAGGGGAAAAGTGACTTGGCCATAAGTAAAAAACGCAGGCCTTACTGCGATTCCGATAACACCGGAAGGGTCGCTGACCCGACGAAATTCCCGAATCTCATAATAAGCTTCTTGTGGCGGCTCAAAACCCCTCGCGCGTCGTTCTCGATCGTCCCGCTTTTCTCAAAAGAATCCCCGATCTTCAGGTTCCACTGCGAGCCATCGAGGCCGAGCGAGATTTTCTGCCAGGTGTCAACCTGCGGAACGTCGGCCTCTTTGAACTCCGATTCCGGGACGAGGGCGGATGTTCCGCTGAAGAGCTGCAGCGCCTTCAGCTTGCTCCACTTGTCGGCGGTGATCACCAGGATCCCGTCGTTCGGACCGAACTGGAGCCCGAACAACCCACCTCCGAATCCAGTCTTTCCAAAAGGCAGACTCTCGATGCGGACGTTTCCGCTCATCGTCCATGTGCTCGAGAGCGTGGCCACGGGCAGGTTGACATAGCACTCTGCGGTGGGAAATGAGACCACCCGCTGAGCCGTCCCGCCCGGCCCGTCGGCGCTGATGACAAAAGGCTCCCCGCCGACGCTTCCGCCCTCCTCCGCCTCGACGGCCGTCCGGAATGCCGCAGGATCGTTTTCCGTGATGGCGGAGAGGTCCAGCGCGTTCAATGGGGCGGCGAAAGCCAGCAGCGCGCACAGGAAAACGGCTTTTCCTGCGATGAGATATGGGCCGGGTTTCTTCAGCGGGGATTTCGGGTTCAAGGCGGGGATGGTCATGTTAGGAAAACATATTGGCATTAGCAGGGCATCCATGAGGAGGCAAGGAACTAGAGCGATTCCAGGTGGACGTCATCAATCCACCCAATGAAGTGGCCGAGGACCAGCGCCTTGGGAGCGTCTTTCGACCAGGGCTGGAGCCCGTCTTTCTGCACGACCTGTCGGCCGTCCACGCTGCAGGTCATCCGGTCGCCGGCATATTCGATCGTCACGCGGTGCCAGCTGTTTGGCGTCAGGCTCTTGATGAGCTCGATGCCGGGAAAGACAGCCTGTTTGTTGGCCAGAAAATACGGGTGGTTCGGCGCGCGGTTTTCGGTCCACTTCGCCTGCATCAGGCCGTAGGGAGCCTTGCCCTCCACGACGGCCAGCAGGAAATTGTCATTCCTTCCCGTGGGCACCTTGGCGATCTTCATCCATGCGGAGAGTTTGAACCCGCTGTTGACGGCGCTCGGGATGGCGAGCGTGATGCAGTCGTCGTAGCTGGATAGCTTGAGCGACGAACCGGACGGGGATTGCATCCAAAACGTCTCCGCCGGGTCGGGCGCCGGGTTTCCGGCGATCGTTGTTTCTAGCCCGGTCGCCGCGCGGAGCGCTTCTGCGGTAATGGGTTTGTCGAACTCGAGCAGCGCCACGGTGGCGGGGCCGCGGACCGATGGCTTCCCGCCTTCCCCGTCATGCATGCGCCCCCGTTTTTCCGCGAAGACCCGGCGGCCGTCAGGCAGCAACGCCTCGACCTCGATCTGGAAGTCGCCGGGTGCTTTCTGCGTGAAGGCGAACTCCGGCCCCTCGAAAAGCTCATGCCCGGTCGCCTCCCAGATGATCCTGGCGCGGGTGAGGTCCACGGAGGAGTCCAGGGTGAGGCTCACGGTTTGCCCCGGCTTGGCGTCTGCCGGAAACCCCTTGATGGTGGCCGGCACGGACTTCCATGGCTGTGTCGGTGCCTGGGCCATGAGGAGGGCCGAGGCGGCCATCCCTCGCGCCTGGTTGATGACGACGAACTCGGTATTCACGTTGAAGCTGTCGCCCCACCGGTCATAGAGCGGATACGGGGCGACCTTCGATCCATCGGAGGGGAAAGAGGTCTGGCCGAGTTCCTTCTGGTATCGGTTCAGCCACATGAACCCGCCTTGCAGGGCCCCAAGTGGAATCCCTGATACAGGAAGCTCCCGCCAGTCGTTCTGCGAATGCTGGTGGACGATGTCCCGCTGCTGAAACGCCCCCACGCCGGTGATGCGCGGCATGTTGATCGGATTCGCCCCGGCCTCGTATCCCAGGTTGGTCGCGATCGCGCGCAGGTAGGCGGGCTTTGGAGCGAGCACCTGCCCGACGGCGAGGTCGAGCGCCCGGTCGCCGCCGAAGAACCAGCCGGCATTCATAAAGGCTTTCGATTCGCCTGGGAAGCTCACCCCGTAGGCGCAATCCTCCGCGCGGCGCAGCTCGTCCTCCGCGCCGGCGGTCAGCTCCGACGTGCAGGCCTCGAGAAAGGCCGCGTCGAATTTTTCTGCCGGCTGGCGGCCGGTGCGGGGGCCGAAGACATAGCTTCGCATCGCGTTCCCGTAGGCTTCCGGAAGCCGCCACCAGCCCCAGCGCTTGACGTCCCGGCTCTTGGGGTCGAAGTGGGCTTTGAGGTCCTCCTGGATTTTCGGATCGCCGGTGGCGAGAAACATCTGGACCGCCGCCCAGACAAGCTCGTCATCGTGGCGGAAGAGATCCCCGTAATGAGTGATCTTTTGATACGATCCGTCCCAGCCGTATTTTGCGATGGCATTCTGGAGGAAATCCCAGCCCTTCTTCGCGGCGGCGAGATATTTCTCCGCTTCCTTGGGGTAGGCTTTTTTGAAGGCCGGCGATGTGGCGGCCTGCGCGAGAGCGGCCACCGCCGCAGCCGTGACCGCCGTGTTCTTGGGATAGACAATCTGCGGATCTCCGAGGTCCGGGGTCACGTCGTCCTCGTATTTGCGCTCCCTCGGATAGACGAGGAAGAAAAACCCGCCGTCGTCGTCCTGCATCTTCACCAGGAAATCAGACTCCCACTTCGCCATCTGGATCATATCGCTGATGCCGTCGCCGCTCTCCGGGATGCCGAGGTTGTCGAGCTCCGCAACCCCGGGGAACGAGTCCGCCGCGAAGATGAGGTAATGGATGAAGCTCGCGGAATTGATCGTGTATTTGCTGTAGTCGCCAGCGTCGTGGTGCCCGCCGCTCACGTCCACCTCGCCGGTTTTGATGATCGGGTAAAGGCTGTCGGCCGCCGACTTCATGATCGGCGCGGTGTGCTTGGGATCTTTGACGGCATCCGCGCTCGTGCCCCCGATGGACTTGTTGTGCGGGGATTCGGGAGTGATGATTTTTGCTGGTGCGGCATGCGACGGGCCTTGGGTGAAGCGGGTGAACGGCAGCAGGGTTCCAGGCGCCCCATCCTGCTGGTGGTAGATCCCGAGCGCATACGTGCGGGCCATCAGCCCGGCACCGTCGGCATCAATCCAGAACGGGAGCGACGCGCCCATGCCAGGAACCGCAAGCACGTAATGCCCCGGCTTCGTGAACTCCGAAAAATCCGCAGCGAGGACGTTCTGATAAGCTGGCTGGCCGAACCCCTTGTCGAGCCGCGGAACCAAGGCGCCCTCGAACGCCGCCTCTCCGGTCGCCAGATCCACGAGGGAGAACTTCTGCGCGGCGATCGGAAGCTCTCCGGCACTTCCGAGGTAATACCCGGCATACCCGAGCTTCGCCCCCGCTGCGGGATAAGCATCCTGGTTGACGTGGAGGGCCGGGTTGAACCTCCAGGCCTCGGCGCGCGCCGCCCATGCTTCCCCAGGGGGGATCACCCCTTCCCGCTTGCTTGCCACCTTCACCTCGGCCCCGTCCGGAACGGGCGCTGCCAGCTTGAGGTAGAGCCAGATCCCCACCCGCAGGTCGCGCACTTTCAGCGGCGCATAGAGAACCCGGCGCTTGAAGGATACCGCCTCGACCGCGACCGGCGTCCCGTTCACCGTCACTTCAAAATCTGCCGGGGCCGGACGCTTTGCCTCGTCGGCAAAATCCCAGATATCGAGCGGGGTCTCCCCCGACTCCTTCCGCGTCACCCGAGCCATCTCCAGCCACTCGGGCGAGATCACCCGCAGCCCGTAGTCGCCCGGCTTCGGAAGCTTCAGCGCCGCCACCTCGATGGTTTCCGCAGCCGCCAACCACGGGTTCGCCGCCAAGGCGGCAAACGGGCTCATCATCAGGAAACAAAGCAGAACGACGGCTGGGCGGGCAGGAGTTTTCATCAATGGGAATTTCATCAATGGGAATCGAGGCATCATATCAAGTGGTGGCTGCAAGGGATTCGGGCAGGGTCATTGAGCGAGATCGAGGGAGAACTCATTTTGGTCATCCTTCAAATATTTATCAACAAACGGGGAATACGTCTGGACGACGCATTTTTTTTCCGCAGGGAGGAACCGGAGGATCCTCAGGAACCCGTTGCCTCCGCCCTCGAAATACTGGTAGTTTGCCATCATCTGGTGGACGGTGTTCCCGCTGTCTCCCTTCATCGAGTTCCTGGCGGCGATCCCGTCATAGTGGCCGCAAAACACCATCTGGTAGCCCGCGTGTTTGCGGACGTGCTTGTCCCAGATCTGCGCTCCCGTATTGCGGGGAGACCCATCGCGATGCAGGCCGTAGGCAGCCGCATTTTTTTTGGTGTCCTTTCCCGACAGGTTCCCGTCTTTTCCAACATATTCATGGGTCGCCATCAGCACCTTGTAGCCGGGATGGGATTCGATGATCTGATCCGCCCATTTCAACATGGCATCGCTCGGGCCGAGCCCGAGGCTCAACACAAGAAATTTTTCTGCCCCGGCATCGAAGCGGAACCAGAAGCAGTCATCCTCCGGCATCTTTCCGCCCCAGCCAGGCAATTTTTCCAGCTCGGAGGGTTTGAAGTATTCCGTGAGGAGGGAAGTTTTCGGGCCGTTGTGCCCTGCGTCGTGATTCCCGACGCACGGGGCATACGGGACCACTCCATCGAGCACCTTGATAGCTTCCCTCGCCTTTTCCCATTGCCCCGGGCTGTTGTCGTCCGTCATGTCGCCCTCGTGAATCACAAACTTGATGTTCAGCTTCTCCCGGTTGTCCTTGATCCACTGCGCCTGTGCAAAAAGCTTTTTTTCCGCGCCTTCGTATTTGACATAATTTTGGGTGTCCGGGAGAACGATGACCGTGAAGGGAGCTGCGGCATCCCCGGCGCGGAGGATGCCCGACAGGAGGAGCAGGGCCGCCCAGGCAACAAATCCTGGAGATTTCCATCGCGCCAGCAGGCGGAGGAGAGCCCGGTCAACGACCCTGAAAGAATTGGCCATATGCAGGAATGGTGATCAGGAACATTCTCGATGTCTAGACTTCTTTTATTGTGTATTGACAGCCCATTTTTCTGGCTCTTATATTGACGACATCTAGATGGCATCATTCAGGTTTTCCCTCTCGATTTCCCCATTTTCTGAACATGGCTCACCCTCCGAAAAAACCGGCGCCCGAAGCGCCCTACCATAGCGACCTTGGCCCGAACGGGGAGGTGCCGATGCGCGAGAAGCTCGCCTACAGCATCGGGAGCCCGGTGGATGGCATGGCCGGGGGAGTGGTGGGGAACATGACCAATCCGATCTTCGTGATGATGATGGGGGTTTCTCCGAGCATTCTGAGCCTGGTGGGCATCCTTTACCGGGTTTTTGATGCCTTCACAGACGTCGCAGCAGGCTGGATCTCCGACAATGCGAGAACGCGGTGGGGGCGGCGCCGCCCGTTCGTTTTTTTTGGGGCGATCCTCACCGGCCTGTGGATGCCTGTGATCTGGTTTTTCCCCCAAGGCTGGCCGACCGGGATGCTGGTGACCTGGATGGTTGGATGCTGGATGGTGCGGGATGTTTTTGCCTCCGGCTGGAATATTCCCTTTCAGTGCCTCCTGCTCGAGATGACATCGAGCGCGAAGGAGAGGACAAACATCTCGGCGATGCGCTCGTATTTCGGCAATGCTGCCGGGCTGCTGGTCGGCTGGGTCTGGTTTTTTACCCAGCTCTCGGTGTTCAACGATGCCACGGGCAAGCCGGATATCATCCTGGGCGCGCGGTGGGTCACCGCGATTTTCGGGGGCCTGGTTATCGCGGTCGGCGTCCTGCCCGCCTTCTTTGTTAAGGAACGGTTTTATCATCAGGCCGAGAAGCAGGCAAAGGTGTCGCTGAAAGACAATTTCAAGTTCACCTTTACGAACCGGCCGTTTGTTCTTCTGACGATATTCACCCTGCTTTTCACGATCGGAACCAGCTCGAAGAACGGGCTCGCGTTTTTCACGAAGATGTATTTCGTCTTCGGCGGCGATCAGAAGCTTGCCGCAACGGTTTCTGGCGTCGAATCAACGATCACTCTTTTTGCGGGATTCATCGGGATCCCCGTCTTCCAGTGGATTGCCAAAAAATACGGCAACCGGAACTCGCTGATGACCGCGATGGCGATTGTTTCCACCGCGAGCGTGAGCACGATCTTCACCTACACCCCTTCGATGCCCTATCTCACCGTCCTCACAGGAATCCTTCTGGCCCCGGCGACCGCCGGGATGTGGGTCGTGATCCCGCCGATGCTTGGAGATATTGTGGATTTTGATGAGCTTCGGACCGGCGAGCGGCGGGAGGGCTCGTTTTCCTCGATTTATTCCTGGCAACTCAAGATGGCATTCGCTCTCGGCGGCGGGCTTTCCGGCCCTCTGGTCGAGCTCGTGGGCTTCCGGGTCGCGGCCGGGATCCACCAGCCAGAACATGTGATCTTCCTCATGCGCGTCCTCCTCTCGTTTATCCCGCTCGTCTTCGTCGGCATCGCCATGATCCTCCTCTGGAGATTCCCGCTCGGCCGCGCCCGGATGGCCGAGGTGAACGCCGAGCTCGAAAAGCGGCGCGGCACGATCTGATCTCATGATAGATCACCTTCCCTCGGAAGCGAAAGTGGCGCCCGCCCGGAGGCGAAGGAACCGAAATTCCCCCGCTTGCAACGCCGCCGGGATGGGCTAGCATTTTCCGATGCATCTTATTGCTCGATGGATCCCTGCGGGCGCCATGCTCTCGATTTGCGCGATCCTATTTGTCGGCTGTGCGGAGGACTATGTCCAGTACCCCCGGGCCCAATCGATGGAATCCGCCCTGCAGATCGCGCTCGCAAAACAGGGCTATTACCAGGGGCCCATTGACGGGGCGATCGGCCCAGCCACAAGCCGAGCGATACGCAACTACCAGATCGACAGGCGCCTCGCCCCAACAGGCAGGATCAACTCCGCCCTCGTTGTCAGCATGGGATTGACCGGGCAGGGAAACGTGAGCTTCCTGCCGGCAGCCTACTATCCCCCGTATTCTCCCCCAGCCTATTATTACCCTCCAGCCACGGTCATCGGCGTCGGGTGGGGAGGCTGGTGGCCCTCGCTCGGCTATGGCGGCTATGGCGGCTATGGATATCGAGGATATGGAAGATGCGGCAGCTACGGCTGGGGATACAACGGATACCGGAGCTACAACGGATACAACGGATACCGGTGCTACAACGGATACCGGTGCTATAACGGATACAACGGGAACAAGGGCTCCGGGAACAACCACCACCGGAGCTCGCACCATTGAGGCGAGGGCCAACGATGCCCCGGGCGGGGGGGCGCTCAAATTTCCAGGTTCACATTTTTGAAGGAACGGCCAGAATGCCGGGCACATGGATCAGGATGCGTTTTATTTCATCAACCATTTTTTGGCGCGTCCCGGGCTGGATGTGCTGATGGCGGTCGCGTCGAGCTGGGATTTTTCGTGGCCGTTTCTTATGGCTGGTGGGCTGGGGGTTTTGATTTTCGGCGGATTTCACGCGCGGGCGATGGTGCTTGTTGCGGGGGTGTCTGTTGGGATGACGGACGGGGCGGTGGTGAATCCGCTGAAGCATATGGTCGGGCGGCCGCGTCCGCATGAGATTTTATCTGGCGCGCGCACTCTGGATTTGGCCAAGGCGAGGCCCAGGTTCCTAGCGCTCTGGCAGCCATTGAAAGAAAATTATTCGCGGCCGGGATCCCCGCCGGCGCGAGGGAACTCGTTTCCATCCGGACATGCTACGAACGTCTTTGCCCTCGCGACCGTCGCGGCGGTTTTTTACCGCAGGTGGGGGTGGCTGGCCTATTTTCCAGCAGCGCTGGTTTCCTACAGCCGGATCTACGTAGGTTCGCACTGGCCGCTCGACATTCTGTTCTCATGTTTCCTGGGCACCGGGATCGCGCTTCTGTCCGCTCGTGCGCTCGAGGCCTGCTGGCGGCACTGGGGAGCAAAAGCGCTCCCGCAGGTTTGCGCCGCCCATCCTTCGCTCATCGCCCCATGAAAACCAAAATTCTTTTTTTGGCATTGTTTGTGGCGACATTGATCCGGTGCGGGTGGGTCTGGTCGCATGAGGTTGCCCCGTCGGAGGCCTACTTCTGGATGTGCTCGCAGCGGCTGGCTCCGGGATTTTTTGACGGGCCTGCTGGGACGGCCCTGCTCGTGCGGGCGTTTGGCGACACGTTCGGCTTTGCGCGGCTGTTCTGGCCGATGCTTGCGCTTTTCTGCAGCTGGTCTGCCTGGATATTTATCCGGCGGATCTATGAGGAAACCGCAGCCGTCTGGGGTGTGCTTCTGCTGAACGCGCTTCCGGTTTTCAACCGCGCTGCCGTGGAGGTCGGCCCACTCATGCCAGCATTAGTTTCCGTTCTCACGGGGCTGATTTTTGCGCGACTTGCATGGGCCGGCCGGCGGTGGGCATGGGCCGGTGCCGGCGCCTTTTTTTCCATTGGCCTGCTCTTCTGCTATGAGGTGGCGCTTGTGCCCGCCGGTCTGCTGGCCGCCGCGCTGGCTGCCCGCAGGCACCGCTCGGATATTCCGGGCCTTGCGGCGATGGCCGTGCTGTGCGGCTTGGCGCTTTGGCCGCCGATGGCATGGAACGCCTCCCTCGATTGGATCCCGATCGCAGGGGGAACGTGGAGGTCCGCATGGAATTTTCGCCTCGATCCTTTCCTGTCCAGCCTCTCGGAGCTTTTTCGCGCCTTCTCGGTTCCTGCCGCCCTGATGGTTTTTTCAGGAATGCTTTTCCTTGCGGTCTCCGCCCGCCTTCATGCGCGGGCCGGGTTTCTTTTGGCGGCCAGCGGGCTTGCCTGGGCGTGGTGCGCCTATCTGCTTTTCCATGGCGAGAGCGCGATCTCCGCCGGGTGGATCGGCTTTGTTCCGCCGGTCGCATTCCTCGCGTCATCCGCAAGAAAATGGAAGAGGGGGCCGATCGCGTGGGCGGCCGTGGCTGTTTTGGCATTGGGGACAGGCTGGTTCTCCGGCCCGCCAGATCCTTCCTGGAAGGCGGTTGCCGACGAGCTCCAAACCGCAGCACGGGGCCTTCCGGACAGCGGAAAAGGAGCTTTTTTCATCGCCGAGGACCCGGCTCTTGCGGCGGTGCTCGGATATCAAATTCCTTCCGGCGGGAGGTACCCTGCGGTCTTCGTGCCGGAATCCCCCGACATTTCAAACCAGTTCGGGATCTGGCCATCGTATGCGGATTTCGTCGAGAGCCCCAGCGTCCCCGATGAGTATTTTACAGAGCAGAAGGGAGAGAATCCCTTTATCGGCCGGAACGCTGTCTATATCGGGAACGAGCTCCCGCAGGCGATCAAGGGGGCATTTGCAAATGTCACGCCAGCCAAGGCCCTCCCTGGCTCGCGAGGGAAAAGCCTCACCATCTACCTCTGCACAGGATACCAAACCTTGCCGCTATAGCCGGCCCCTGAGCTGGTCGCCCGCCGGCGAAACACAGGAAAATAAACATCGCTAGAGGCGGCTCGCCGTGCTCATGATGCCCTGCAGGCAAGCCTCGGACATGCTGAAAAAAGTCGTTCTGACAAACATTTATACCTCCAAGTCCACCGAAATCATCGTGGATACGGATGATGACACCAAGGCCGTATTGGGAGCCGGGAAGGCACCGAATGAAACGGCGATCGTTTCGGACATCACCGGGCTGGACGAGGGGCTGCAGCGCGCGACAGGAAAGAAGCCGACAATTGATGAGGCCGTGACATTGTTTAGCGGCATGGCCCGATGCCTGGAGCGGAACATCTCGACCATCAAGAGCCTCGAGCTCATGGCCGCAAGGCTCAAATCTCCGCGCTACCGTGGCGCGATCGCCGACATCTCCCAGCGCGTCCTCTCCGGCGACAAGATCAGCGACTGCTTCGGGATGCACCCGGACCTTTTTACTGAGGATGTCCTCGCCCTTATCCGTGCCGGCGAGGAGTCCGGGCAGATCCATGCGGTTTTCAAGCAGATCGCTCAAGGCCGGAGCAAATCGGCAAAAATCCTGCGCAAGCTCAAGTCCGGGATGATTTATCCGGTGATCGTTCTCCTGCTGGCTGTCGTGGTCGTTATCATCATGGCCTTCACCTTGATCCCTGCGATCTCGAAGCTCTACATCGCGATGAACGCCTCGCTTCCCCTCCCCACGCGGGTGCTGATGGCGTTCTCCGAAATCCTCCTGAAGCAGCCCTACCTGGCGGCCGTCCCGATCATCGCTCTGATGGTATTTTTCAAATACTGGCCGAAGCTGTATCGCAAGCCGCCGGTGCAGATCGCCATCACCCACCTGCCCACGATCGGGAACATCATCAGAAAATCCTCTGCGATGGTGAGCTTTCGCACGCTTGCGCTTTTGCTGCACGCCAACGTGAGGATCTCGACCGCCCTCGAGATCGCGGCGAAGGCGTCCAACCATATCGAGTTTGAGCGGTTCTACGTCGCTGTCCGGGATCACATCACCGACGGGCTTTCGCTTCCGGAAAGCTTTCTGATGGAGTCCCACCGGCTGGGCCCCGACGGGCGCACGATTGCGGCCGTGGTGCAGATGGCCGGGGAGACCGGCGGGGTCAACGAGATGCTCGACGAGATCGCGACCGACTACGAGGAGGAGCTGGACATCATCGCCAGCCAGATCGACAAGATCCTCGAGCCGATCGTCCTCGTGATGATGGGCTGCATCGTCGGCGGGCTCGTCTATGCGATTTACGGACCGATTTTCAACCTCAGCCAGGTGATCCTGCCCAAGAAAGGCCCGCCTGCGGCGGCTGCGGCGGGCCGACGTTGAACGGCATGCAGGAGCGCTCCTCCCGACCGGGCGGACGGACGGGAGTCCTCGCGCGGATCCTCCAGCTCCCGGCGCAAAGCGTCTACTCCAAGTCGCTCACTCTCTTTGTTGTTTTTTCCTTCCTTCTCGGGCTGGCGGTTGTCCTGCTGACCAGCCAGATCATCCTTCGGGAATTTGAAGAGACTGAGCGGCAGGAGATGGTCGCGACCCTCCAGAGGCTCTCCCTCATGCTGTCGCGAGAAATCCGCCCCTTGGAGACCTCCTTAGCCGACTGGATCGAGCGGAACAAATCCTCCGGCGGGCGCCTGGTGCTGCCTTCCAACAGCGCGCTCGATGCTCTCCGGCTCGATTTTCTTTCCATCACGGATTCCTTCGGGCAGATCGAGGGCACAGTGTTTCGCGAGGCGACCCCGCCGGCTATCTTTTTGGCGTCCGCCCCCTGGACGCAATGGGTGTCCGGAAAATCCGGAGTTCGGCTTCCGAAGGCAGGCTTCATCCTTCTGGGCGACTCGCTGGCAGCGATTGTCTGCCATGGTGATGGGGAGGGGCGCCTGGTCGCTGGCGGAAAGATTTTTGAAGGCGAGTCCCTGGAGTTTCTTGAGGGCATGTTCGGAGCGAGGATTGCATTCCAGCCTCTTCGGACTGTGAATGTCAGCGGTGAGCATAGCGAGCCGCTCCTCCAGATGCTTGCGCGCAACGAGTTTTTTGTCAGGGCAGCCAGCGCAAACGAACTTGTCGGCCACATCCTCGTCCGCGGGATCAACGGCATCCCCATCGGGCAGGTTCAGCTTTCCCAGGGCCGCCCGCACTATGCCGAGGGGCTCCAGGCGGTGCAGGTGTTCCTCACGGTCCTCACGCTGGCCGGCGGAACGCTTTTTCTGGTGATGTGGATCCTGCTCGACCGGACGATTCTCGCCCGCGTCAGGGATCTCACGAGAAAGGTGGAAGGCGCCATCCTGCCCCTCAGCCTCGACTTCAGCGGCAGCGACGAACTGGCCACGCTGGCGAGGAGGATCGAGGAGCTCGCCGTCCAGCTCGACCGCGCGCGATCGAGCTACCGTGCGGTCGTCGAGGATCAGAACGAAATCATCTGCCGGTTCACGCCAGGCTTCGAAATCACGTTTGCCAACGGGATTTTTCAGCGGCTTTTCGTGCGCGAGGCACGGAACAACGACTTGTTGCAGCGCTGCCTGCCGCCGGTCACGTTCGAGCTGCTCACCAAAAAATTTCTCGCGATGGCACCCGGTTGCCCGCTCGAGACATTCATCCACCAGATCCTCGATGAGGACTCCTCCGCGCGCTGGTTCCGGAGCACCTTGCGGTCAAATTTTTTTCCGGACGGGACGTGTGCAGGCGGGCAGTGGGTTGCGGCGGACATCACCTCGCAGATCCAGGCGCAGCAGAGGCTCCAGAACTCGGAGCGGGAGCTTCGGACTTTGTCGAGCCGGTTGATGCGCCTCCAGGACGACGAGAGGCGGAAGATTGCGAGGGAGCTCCATGATTCCACATCGCAGAGCCTTTCTGCCCTGGAGATGAACATGAGCCTGCTCGAGCCTTTGGCCGGAGAGGAATCCATGCGGAGGCTTGTCGCGGAGACCCGGCAGATCGCCCGCGACTGCTGCATGGAGCTGCGGACGCTTTCGTATCTGTTGCATCCGCCGCTTCTTGACGAAGTGGGGCTCCCGTTTGCCATCCAGTGGTTCGCGGATGGGTTCGCCAAGCGGACAAAGATCCAGGTCTCGCTGGATCTTGCCGAGAAATTCCCCCGCCTCGAGACTGCGGCCGAGACCACGCTCTTCCGCATCCTGCAGGAGGCGATGACCAACATCTACCGGCACTCCGGCTCCAGCCGGGCCTGGATTTCTCTGGCGCGTGACGGCCGCGAAATCCGGCTGGAGGTCCGGGATAACGGGACAGGATTTCCCGAGAGCGATCCGGAAAAGCCAGGGGCTGGCGGCGGAGTCGGAATTGCCGGCATGAGGGAAAGGCTTGCTCAGATCGGCGGAGAGTTGGACATTCGCTCGTCGCCCTACGGGGTGAGCCTCGTCGTGAAAACCTTTTCCCATGGCCCAGACAAAAAAGAAAATTCTGATTGCTGACGACCACGAGATCGTGCGCCACGGCGTCCGCAACCTGCTTGCGAGCGTGCCTGCCTACGAGTGTTGCGCCGAGGCGACGACCGGCCGCGAGGCGGTGCGCCTCTGCGAGGAGATGCAGCCGGACGTCGCGATCCTCGACATCAGCATGCCTGAGCTCAACGGGATCGAGGCCGCCCGCCAAATCCTTAAAGTTTGCCCGCGCACGAAAGTTCTGATCTTTACCGTGCACGATGCCGAGCGCCTCGTTTATGAGGTTTTCCATGCGGGGGCGCACGGATACATCCTGAAATCCGATGCCGGGCGCCATCTTCTTGCCGCTATCGAGAGCATCCTCGACGGGCGGCATTACTTCAGCTCCCAAGTCTCCGAAGTCCTCTTCGAAAGCTTTCAAAAAAAAGGCATGCCGCATGCGCCTGCTGACGAGGGGTCGAAGCCGACATCGCGCGAGCGCGAGATCATCCAGCTGCTCGCCGAGGGCCACAGCAACAAGGAGGTCGCCTCCGCTCTCGGGATCAGCGTCAAAACCGCAGAGACCCACCGCGCCGCAATCATGCGCAAACTCGGGATGCACTCGATCGGCGAGCTCGTCCGCTACGCCATCCGGAACCAGATCATCCAGGCCTGACGCCGGGAGGGCGGGAGTGGCGCACGGGGAACTTCAGAGGTCCTGATCTCGCCGGAAAGTGATTTGGCACGTTTGTGACGTTTGCGGTTTATTTTAGGAGATCAGACGAGTTGGTAGATAAATCGATGGCCGGTCTCCGGGT
>Ga0194058_10000507_pt1 | contig 18930 bp, 17 predicted proteins | sample SepL4417m_MetaG_FD_155490 | JGI IMG/M metagenome (GOLD analysis project Ga0194058, IMG submission 155490) | Anoxic zone freshwater microbial communities from boreal shield lake in IISD Experimental Lakes Area, Ontario, Canada - Sep2016-L442-17m | ecosystem: Environmental > Aquatic > Freshwater... | reverse complement strand
GAATTGTAGTCGTCGCACCTTTTACGAGCTCGCCAGCAATACCGATGATGCACTGCTTCGGCGTGACTTTCGCCTCTTCAAAGGCTTGCTCGAGGGCAATATCGCAGTTCTTGATCACGCCATAAATATCGGTCACTCGCCCGCCCTGCATATCCGAAAGCGCCTGCTTCTGTCGGCCAACGCCAATGACATGAGCAGTATCGTTTTCAATAGAAAAAACTAGCACTTTTACAAATTCTGTGCCGATGTCTAGCGCGATCGCGTAGTGTTTTTTTGATTTCTTAAATAGTGCCATGAACTCCCGCTCCCTTTTTTATAACCGTATTCTTCACAAAGTAGGACAAAAAGCCCTCTTTACTAAGGTTATCTACATTATAATTAATAACCAAAATTTGTACAAGTAAGCATTTTTTATTAAAAAAATAGAGTCGATCCAGCTTAATGCTAGACCGACTCTCCGGTTTGACTACTTCTTCATTTGTCTCTGAAATAATGGCCAATTGCCATCCTTTTTCGGTGGCAGAGCCTCTGAACCTTCTTTGCAAGGAATACACTCAGTAGGCGCAAAGTCATGCATTTCAACATTAAACACTGCCGAGACGGGCAAGCCTTCTACTGATTGGGTATTCGAACGATTTACGAGAACAAGCATCTCAGGATAAAAGTTTACCTTCCCGAAATTGCCTTCTCTAATCGCGCGAATGGTCGCACCTGAGCTAACTCCGCGAGTCAGCAACTCATCAATCGCGAGGACTACTTTGTCTTCGTCTACATTGAAATTCCAGGTCTGACCGGAAGTTGATTTCTCAGTATATAAATACTGAGCCCGAAAAAACTTGGCTAAAAAGATGCCAATGCCCATTGCCCCGTAGCTCGGGGAAACAATAACATCGATCTTCGTTTCTGGGTGACGGCTGCGAAAATATAGCCACATCTGATATGCAAGCAATTCGCAAATATTTGCATACGACAGAGGTATTCGACTATTAATGTAACCGTCTGAGTGGTTTTTGCTCTTTAGCTCCGCATGCGGATCCTCAGGCTTGCCACTGTGCTTCCACCAGGATTCAAAGGCGACATAGATATGAATGAATTCTACGATCGAGATGAGCCGATCTTTTACGTCTTGCCAGTTTAGCTGGCGAAGCTGATCGATACTGGTCATTGCCAGAATCTGTTCCCTTGATATAGGCATAATTTACTTCCCCTTTGCAACTTGTCGCGCAAGTTGCCCCGCTGCAATTTCCATACAGAAATATTCGAAAGCTTCAGCTGGATCTTCGGCTTCAAAAATCGGGCGGCCGACAACAAGCATGTTGGAGCCGTTTTCGATGGCCCTTCTCGGCGTCACGATCTGTTGCTGGTCGTCCTTCTTGTCTGTTTCACATCTAATGCCTGGCGAAACCACAAGAAAGTCCTCGCCACACTTTTCCTTGATCTTCGAAGCGTGTTGCGCTGAGGCAACCACTCCGTCCATACCTGAAGATTTTGCAAGTTCGGCAAGACTCAAAACCATATCCGACATCATGCCATCACTGCGAGAATCCGTTTTGTGATATAACCCCATCTCATGAATGTCATCGACATTTAGACTGGTCAAGATCGTCACGGCGATCATTTTTGGTTTTGGAATGTGAAGATCCTCGGCTGTATTTGTCGCTGCGTTTGCAGCTGCAACCATCATCTTCCTTCCACCAAGAGCGTGAACATTCATCATCTCTATAGCGTACCCACATCGGTCGCCTGTCAGAATAGACTGTCTCACTGCATTTTCCACGGTTTGTGGAATATCATGAAGCTTTCCATCGAGGAATATCCGACAATTCTTGCGTTCATAGATGTAATTCATCACGAGCGCTGCCTCATCCAGCTGTGCCAACGTGTTGTAGCCGACTTTGAAATAATCGACACCAGCTGCACACATCCTGTCGATGAGCTTCATGGCGACGTCAGGATTGACGTCAAGTGGAACAATCAGGCTGTTCCTTGAGTTTGGTACGTTTGGCGGTATAAGACACATACCTTGCTACTCCCTTCCGCTTTCACGGATGTCGTCCTCATTTGTGTAAGGACAAATTGTTGCTAGCTTTCGGCTAGACTACTACAAATTGGCCAAACTATATAAATAGTTTAGCCTCTCCACGGAGAAATATAGTCCAAATAGTTTAAAAATGCAATGAAACGTGTTTTTGTCATCGACACGAAAAGAAGTTGTCATGCTGAATTTATTTCAGCATCCCGCCGTCATTTACAGGGCAACGAGATCCTGAATCAAGTTCAGGATGACAGTATTCTGTGTTGGATTAACTGAAAACTATCGACTATCGACTTCCTAGTCCAGTATCGCCTTGATGCGACGGATGCCTGAGCTTGAGCTCTCTTCTTTTTGAATCTTGAAATGATGGAGTTCGCTCGTGTAGCCAGCATGAGGGCCGCCACAAATTTCCGAAGAGACGAAGTCTCGAGATCCTGAGCGAACGGAGTGAGTCGAAGGACTAATCGTATAAACTTTTACCTTCTCACCATATTTAGATTCAAATACGCCCATAGCACCAAATTTCTTAGCTTCATCGAGCGACATTTCTGCCATGATCACAGGTAGATCAAGCTCGATCTGCTCGTTTACAAGCTTCTCCACTTCTTCTATCTGTTCTGGTGTCATCTTATCTGGATGTGAGAAATCAAAACGTAGTCGCTCAGCTGTAATATTTGAACCCTTCTGGTATACATGATCGCCAAGTACTTTTCGAAGTGCTGCAAGCATCAAGTGAGCTGCGGTGTGAAGTCGTCTTGTAGCCACGCCATCATCAGCTAAGCCACCCTTGAACATACCTGCCGAAGCAGTACGGGATAAATTTTGATGCTCACGAACTAAATTATTAAATTGTTCGATTGTTTCAGCGTTAATATCTACTCCACGAGCGTTCGCTTCTTCTAAGCTGATCTCAAGAGGAATACCAAACGACTGATAAAGATCAAACAAGTACTTACTATCAATCTCTTTGAAAGAATCCAAGACCTTCAAGCCGTCCTTTAGCGTTTTTCGAAACTTTGTTTCCTCTTTTTCAAGCTCAGATAATACTAGCTGCTTGTTGAAAAGATAGTCGCCGTTATATGTTTCAAAAACTTTTTCAGCAATCTTGTGCGTGAAATTTTCAGAAATACCGATCTGGTGAGCCTTCACGATCGCACGACGAATCAAGCGACGTAAGACATAGCCTTGATCCTTGTTTAGAGGGACAACACCATCGCTGATCATAAATGTCGCCGCTTTCAAATGGTCAGCAACAATCCGAAATTCTTTAATAAAATTCTCGTATTTTTTGCCAGACAAACGCTCAATTTCGTCCAATATGAGCTTAAATAGCTCAGTTTCATAGACATTACTCTTCCCCTCGATGTATGAGGCGACTCTCTCGTATCCTGAGCCAAAATCGACGTTTTTCTGATCAAGTAGCTCATATGTGCCGTCTTCTGTCTTGTTGTACTGCATGAAAACGTCGTTACCAATCTCCATCCAGAGCTTATCAGACGGATCAAACTTTTCTGGTGCTTCTCCAATCCCTGTCCAGACGAATATCTCTGAATCTGGCCCACAAGGCCCTGTCGTCCCGGCTGGTCCCCAGAAATTATCTTCACGTCCGAGGAAGGCAATTCTGTCTGACGACACACCAAGACTAAGCCAAACAGCAGCTGATTCTTCATCTTTTGGAATATTGTTCGCGGCTTCACCCTCGAAACAAGTAAACGCCATTTTATCCAAGCTAATACCTAGCTCTTTTGTATAAAATTCGAATGAAAAACCAATCGCCTCTTTTTTCCAATAATCGCCGAGCGACCAATATCCCATCATCTCGAAAAAAGTAAGATGAGAAGGATCGCCAACATCAGCGATGTCGCCAGTGCGGATGCATTTTTGTAAATCTGCAAGTCGAGTACCCTCAGGGTGTTTTTCGCCAAGCAAATAAGGCACCAGCGGCTGCATACCGGCGGTGTTGAAAAGAACCGTTGGATCATTCTCTGGAACGAGCGAAGCGGACGGAATTATTTTGTGACCTTTAGACTCGAAATAGCTTAGAAACTTTTGACGGAGCACCTTTGAGTTCATTATTTTGCACCTAGATTAAAAATATTATCGAAAATCCTTGACCAAACGAAGCCACGCACTTTTGCACTTTGAGGCTCAAGATCGGCTTTTTTTAGCTCAGTGCTAATGTTTAGTCCGAGCTCAGTTGCATACATGTCTGTATAGACTTGTTGATAGTGTGTGACCTTTTTTACATAATTTACAGTCTCGCTACCGGAATTGCTGTTTATGACCTTATCAAAAATATTTGCGCTAATCCAGCGATCTGCCGTGCCTGTGCCAGCGTTGTAGCCAACAAGAGCTTGTTCGACATTACCATTATATTTTATAAGGAGATCTCTGATATGTGCTGCACCAAACTCTACCGAAGTTTCAGCGTCAAAAATGTCATATGTTGGCCAGCGACCAGTCTCCTTCGCCATCGTCGCAGCGGTGCCTGGCATAAACTGCATCAGTCCCTGAGCTCCTACCGGAGACTGGGCTTTTGGATTAAATCTGCTCTCCTGCAAAATCACAGCAGCGACCAAAGCGGGATCAACGTCGTATTTTGTCGAGTATTTCACAATAAATTCAGTATATTTGAGCGGATAAACTTCATCGGCCACCAGACCTGGCAAAAAGAAATAAACCAAAGCAGCAATCGCTACGAAAATTGTTGCGATGCTGGCTGTCATTACCTTGGTTCTTTTTTTCATATTGTTACCTTTCGTTTGTCATAGAATATCAGAAAAAGATGATTCTGAAAAGTTTTTTCAAGGATAAAATTGTGAAAAAAGCTAGTTCTGACAAGGATATTGCGACCGTTTGTTATTCGACCATCGTTAAGATTATTGTTCGACTCTACGAAGTAGGTGGAGAACTAAACATATAATACTTCTCCACCCGCAATCCACACGGAGTCGAAGAATATACTAGAGCAATTAACAACAATCTTTTCAGCAATTTCTCAGAATTTATGCTATATAGTAAGTATATGAGAATATTAATCGTTGAAGATGACCACAAAATAGCAAATGCGATCAAAAAAGGCCTCGAGCAAGAGTCCTATGCTGTTGACGTGTCCTATGATGGCAAAGATGGCCTAGGCTCTGCTGTTACTGAGGAATACGACGTCGTAATTCTCGACAGAATGTTGCCAGGTGGAATTGATGGACTAAACATCTGTAAGGCCATGCGAGAGAAAGCAATTCACACACCAGTCCTGATGTTGACCGCGAAAGACAAAATTTCTGATCGTGTAGAAGGTCTAAACTCCGGCGCTGACGACTATCTGATCAAGCCGTTTGCCTTTGAAGAGCTACTTGCAAGGATCAGGGCCCTGCTCACAAGGCCAAGAACTAAAGTTGAAAATATCCTGAAAGTCAGAGATTTAGAACTAAATACGCTAAAATTTCTAGTAACGAGGGCAGGCAAAAATATTGCTTTGTCGTCAAAAGAGTTTGCTCTTCTCGAATATATGATGAGAAATCAAGATCGCGTTTTGACCAAAGATAATTTGATCTCCCACGTCTGGGATTACGATGCCGACATCCTACCAAACACCGTCGAGGTCTACATCGGATATTTACGAAATAAAATTGACAAACCATTTAAAGGAGAGCCAATCATCGAAACCGTTCGAGGATTTGGCTACAAAATATGCAAATAAGAAAATTTCCAAGCTACTTGAAGCTCACTCTATGGTATATGCTCATCGTCATGGGCATCAGCCTCGCTTTTAGCATTGCGATCTATAAAGTTTCATTTAATGAGCTAGATCGCGGTTTCCGTCGCCAACCTGTAGTCTATATAATGAATGGCAATGGCGATTTGATGCAGAAAAACGGTCTAGAAAAAGAACGAGCAGCTCGAATGGATGAAATTGATCGAAATATCAAATCATATCTATTTTATTTGAATCTAATCATATTATTGCTTGCAGCTTTTGCAAGCTATTTCCTCGCCAAAAAAACTCTTCAGCCGATCGAAGATATGGCTGAGCTCCAAAGTCGCTTCACGGGTGATGCTTCGCACGAGCTACGTACGCCGCTAACTGCGATGGAGACTGAGATTGAAGTTGCTCTTCGCGATGGCAAACTTACACTCGCAGAGGCAAAAGAGCTACTTAAAAGCAATCTTGAAGAGATAGAAAAGCTAAAATCACTCTCAAATAGCCTGCTTAAGCTCGCCCAATATCAAAAAAACGACCAAGAGCTAGCCAGAGTGAGCTCAAGTCTAAAAAGTGTGATAGAAGAAGCGATTAGCAAAGTAGATAAAATTGCTGCCAATCGAAATATTACAATCGAGAACAGTGCCAACGATCTGCTTATTTTTGGTGACGAGAGCAGTCTTGCAGAATTATTCACAATCCTTCTCGACAACGCAGTAAAGTATAGTCACGATAAAACAAAAATTGAGATTAGCAACATTATCCAAGGAAAACATGTCGTAATTTCCGTAAAGGATCATGGCCTTGGGATCAAAGCTTCCGATCTCCCATTTATCTTCAATCGTTTCTACCGAGCGGATCTCTCGCGCTCCAAACATCAGATTCCTGGCTACGGCCTAGGACTATCGATCGCACAGAAGATTGTGGATTTGAATAACGGAAAAATCGAGGTAGAAAGCCAGCCAGGCAAAGGCACAGAGTTCAAAATCAGATTAGATCTAGACCAAAGAAAATAATTTTTCCTTCGATATAAAAGACTCTCCTGAAATTCAGAAGAGTCTTTTATTATTCGGCAATCACGATATAATGAAATAAATTAAACAAGGACTGATATGGAAAAAATCGCTATCGAGTTTGAAGATCTGTCAAAATTTATGAACTTCAGTGAGATTCAAAACATGGAGAGCCATCTAGGAGTGGCTCAAGAAAAGATTGCCGGCCAGACCGGCGAAGGCGCCGAATCTCTCGGCTGGTTTAATCTACCTAGATCTTTCGACATGGCCGAAAGCGTTAAGATCAAGCAGGCAGCGACCAAAATTCAAGCCGTTTGTGATGTCTTTATCGTGATTGGTATAGGCGGATCATACTTGGGAGCGAGAGCAGCTATTGAGGCACTAAAATCGAACTTCTACAACAAACAGACTAAGCAGCAGCGCGGATGTCCGGAAATATACTTTCTTGGAGAAAATATCTCTGGTAGCTACGTTCACGATCTTATGGAAGTTATCGAGGGTAAGGATGTTTGCGTAAATGTGATTTCTAAATCCGGAACAACTACAGAGCCAGCTATCGCTTTTCGACTCATGAAAACATATTTAGAGAAGAAATACGGCAAAGAGGCCGCTGCAAAAAGAATTTTCGTCACCACGGATGCACATAAAGGCGCGCTTAAGACCATGGCTGAGGCTGAAGGCTACGAAACATTTGTGATTCCAGATAATGTAGGCGGTCGATTCTCCGTACTTACTGCTGTCGGTCTTCTACCGATCGCCGTCGCCGGAATAAATATAGACGAAATGCGTCAAGGCGCTGCTGACATCATACCAGACCTACTGATCAAGGACCTCTCTATAAACCCTGCTTGGCTTTATGTCGGAGCACGCAACATTCTCTACCAAAAGAACAAACAAATCGAAATTATGGCCAACTACGAGCCAAACATGCACTACTTCGCCGAGTGGTGGAAGCAGCTCTTTGGCGAGAGCGAAGGCAAAGAGGGCAAGGGTTTGTTCCCTGCCGCAGTTGACTATACGACAGACTTGCACTCTCTCGGGCAATACCTCCAAGACGGCGAAAGACATTTGTTCGAAACAGTTATCAAGATTGATGGCGAGAAAAAAGACATTACGATTCCTGCAGACGCTGAAAATCTAGATGGTCTAAACTATCTGACTGGCAAAAGCATGGACTATATCAATGGCAAGGCGCTTGAAGCGACTGTTACTGCTCACACCCAAGGCGGCGTGCCAAATATAGTAATCCAAATCCCAGAAATGTCTGCTTACTATATGGGCCAGCTTTTTTACTTCTTCGAAATCTCTTGTGCTCTTAGTGCATACATTCTCGAGGTCAATCCATTTGATCAGCCAGGCGTTGAAGCATACAAGAGCAAAATGTTCGAACTACTTGGAAAGCCAAAAGCATAAATATCAACTTCGAATCAAAAAAGCAGCCGATTGGCTGCTTTTTTGTATATTGTTCGACTCTGTGAAACAGGTTCTAAGTTCCCCTCCTAAATTAGGAGGGGTTAGGGGTGGTATTGTCAAGGAATCATACCCCACCCAACCTCCCCTTTCTAAGGGGAGGAGCATATGGCACCGGAATATAGATCGTAAAGCGCTTTTTCAAAATTAAAAATTATAGATTCATTTTAAATTCTAAATTTGTAAATTTTAAATTTGCTCTCGTATTACTTTACCAGCGCCTTCAGCTCATCAACTTGCTTTTGGATCTCGTCTATTTTCGCTTTGATTGCGGCAGTATCACCTGTCGCCGTCGTGGTAACGGGAACGACGGTGGTGCCAGTCGTTATGATCCCCTGTGTCACAAACGCATTAAACTGTTCCAATGTATCTACGCCGACGACTTTATTTGTCTTCGCATCGAAAAGTACAGTCTTAGCAATACCTGCTGCATCATTTGGAATGATTGAGAGCAGCCAGTTCAAGTCAGAACCGACTTTGATCGGTCTTGGCTCAGCAAGGCTAAATGCATCCCAGCTGTATGTTGGAAATTCACGTTTGATGTAATCTGCAGCGGCGACAGGACCAGTGAGCTGTGAATTTTGATTGTATTCGATAACTTCACGCTTGCCTGTTGTCGCATCAAAAAGGAATATTTTGTAAATACCATATGAGCTGCCGTATGGCTCTGCAACTACCATTTGCTTCAATCCCTCGGTGGTCGATGCGTGAAGTATTTCCTCACTTCCAGCAAGGCTGACAGCCTCAATTTGGTTCTTATGCAGGAACCATTTGTTGATCAGGCCACCCTTGTATGAGTACGAATCGGTATAGTAGTAAACAAGCTCCTTCGGATAAATTCTGTTTCCCTTCATATATGCAAGCTCCTGCGCCTTCTCTGGCGCGTAGTCTGTGATCGTGCCATCAGAATCTACCACCATGACACCAGCCCAATAAGGAACTCGGAAAACGAAGCCCTTGTAGCCCATATAAGGAACGACAGTTACCCATTTGCCAGCATCATTCTTCAAATAAATTGGCTCAGATGAATAAGTCACCGCGTATTTCTTCATTGCTAGTCGATAGTAAAGATTATCGAAAACGCCTATTCCCTCAGAATATTTGAACTCCTGATCTTCGATCGAAACTTTGCGTTCTAGCGTATCTACGTCTACGGTCACAAAACCAGTCATCTTGTTCAAAAAGTAGAGCAACCCGCCCTCTGGAAGACGAGGAAAGATTCTCTGCAATTTACCATCCATAAGCACGATCTGAGAATCGCCAAGAAATTCCTGTGGATTCTGAAACGTGTCGTCCGCGTATCTCTTCGCCACCTGTTTTGGCGTAAGACGGATAGGATCGAAAGTAGGTAAATCTGCCTTCGTCGTATAGTCAATCTGCTTCGAAGTGATGAGATAGCGAATTTCGCTCTCAAAGTTCAGCGCGACAAAAAGCAAGATCAGGAGTCCGATATAGCCAAATACTATCTTTGGCCCTACTTGATTGGACGGATGAATGGTATAGTTCTGCGGACCAGCGGGAACAACAGAGAGTTTGCCAAATTTCTTAATAAACATCACGATACCTGCGATTATCGCTAAGATAAGGATTCCCTTAAGAGGGCTAATCACAAAACCCATTACAAACGGATGAAAAAACGGTCGTAAAAACCAAACGATTAATAAGATGCAAATAATCGTCACAATCAGTCGAACTTTTGACTTCTTCATATTCTCCGTATATTTATAAAATTTTTCCGGTGCGCCGTAGCTCAAGCTTTAGCTTGGATTTAGCACGCTGAAGCGTGGTCTACGGGTCAACAATATTTAATATATTATTTACTTAATCATAAGATATAAAATATATTTTTGCAATGATTCCACAAAAAACGTCATCCTGAACTTGTTTCAGGATCTTATAACCGTTTAAATAGCGACGGGATCCTGAAACAAGTTCAGGATGACAAAAAATTAGGCGTATGGCTGGCGAATTACGGTTTTCAGCTTCTCTGGTGCTGACTTACGAGGGTCCCCTAGATAGATCTCATGATGCTTGCCAGACAACTTATGACCATTAGATTTTATATATTCGTGAATTTTCATGATGTTTGGCGCTTCTGCTAGATATGGACCAATATGCATCATCTGAGCTGATTTGCCCTCTTTGTAGCTCTCAAATCTTATTTTCTCGAGTGCAGGAAGATTCTTTTTCTTCTTAGTCAGAGTCAACAATTCTTCAAAAATTTCCTTGGTCACAAACTCAGGCTGCCGTATCATTGCAGTCCAAAGCCAGTTATCTCTGTTTCCCTTCTCTGGATCATAATCTCCAAAATCCTCCGCCCACCACAAACCCTCGAGCGGCATCACGCCGTAGTCGACTCCCTGCGTTTTCTTGATGTGAAATTTGATCCCATAGGCGACGGGATAGAGCGCTTCGATAGCTTCTGAGTACTCCCCCGGCTTTCCTGGATCGCCCTTGCCATCGATCATGATAAAGTTCATCGCAGGCACATCAACTTCAGAGATCTCTTTTGCAGATGGATTAAAAAGTTCTTTGTCTTTCTTTTTGTAATCAATCTTTACCATAATGTCTCCCTAAATTAATTATTCTTGTATGTTGCTGTCATTCCGGCGGTGTTTCAAGTTCCTCCCCTAGATTAGGGGAGGTTAGGTGGGGTAGAGTTCAATAAAAACCACAGCATACCCCCTCCAGCTCCCCCTAATTTAGGGGGAGAGATTAGACCTCCGTCCCTCTGTCTCTCTGCCACTCCGTCTCTCAATAAAATACACCATTTCGCACAAATATTTAAGCAAAAAAAATCCTGCTAAATATTATATTCAGCAGGATAGGTAGATTTGCAACTATTTTATCGGTGCGCCGTGCAAGGCGACCGATTTGTCGTTGTAACGTGAGTCATCGGTAACTTCGCGTGCATCTGCTGCCCAATTTGGCAGAGTGAAGTCATCAGGATCTTCATTTGGTTGGAACTCACATTCGAGTTTGATGTGCCCCTGATTTCTATCATGATAAATGTCGAGTTCGAGCAGATGGTTTCGATAAGGAATCGGGTAGCGATCCTTGAATATTCGTCGGCCTGCTGTTGCGGCCCAAATATGTTCAAATACCCAAGCCGGAATTGGTCGATCAAATTCACGACGGAGGATTCCGCCAACACCATCTTTGCCTTTTACAGCCATCGTATACTGATTGTCAGTATCACGAATTCGCAGTTCGCTACGCTCATCCACGAAGATATAGCCCTGTCGAATCCTTTTCGCTTGTGGCAATTGGATTTTTGGTATTTCTGGCAAAATCCAGCGTCTCTCTACTTCTTTATCCATGTAGACGGAGAGTAAATTTAAGACCTCAGATATTTTCTCTTCCATGCTCAGCTTGCCAGAGACAAAATGCCAGTTCGGGTGACCTTCCCACGCTTCGCGTGTTCGCATCTCAAGCGCCTGTGCTTGTTCGAGCGTTTCTCGCCGATGCGGATTTGTTGATTTCAGCTGATCATAAAGTGCAGGGTTTGCTGTTGCCAAGGATTCAAGATGAATAATCATCTCATATTCCTTAAACGTCGGCTCTGCTTCGATCTGAAATCTCTCTGCTAATTCTTTCTGTCCGCCAAGCAGGTATGCTGCTGGGTCCATCTTTCCCCGATCACATATGATCAGGCTTTGCCCGTTTTCACGAGCGGACTCAACCAATTGCGATTCCAGATACTTCTGTAGCGGAATAATAGTCCGCTGCAGCTCCTCGAGCCAACGTTCAGAATAGCTGATATCGCGACCAGCTAAGGGATAACCCATTTCGAAAAGCATGGTTGCGACTTCTTGGGCTACAAGCAGCTTCGATTTCGAAAATTCTGCGAGAATCGCATTTAGGATAGTCGTTTTGCCAGCACACGGTCCACCAGTCAAAACAATTTTTAGAATTTGAAGCAATTTTTCCAGACATTGCGTCATCTTTTTCCCCCTCCAAATCAGATTTTTTGTGCGTCTCTTCAGACTGCTCCATATTAGCAGAGATCCTCGCAATTGCAACACGAAGCCATTGTCGCAGTCTGATCAATATGTTATAAAAATGATGAGGAGGCTAGAATCATGAAAAATATTCTTGAGACCCCGTGTCCCAACGAAGCTGTAGCAGCTATTGGCAACTACTTCGCGAGTATTCCAGAATTGGTCAGCCAGTTAGGAGGAAAACTCGAAGAAGCTTACTACCTCGGCGATGCAAGGCATCACCTTATCATCTTTCGTTGTCTAAACGAAAAATATTATCACGTTTTCCATCTCGGCTTTCGTCTCGAAGCCTTCGGAGGCCTGATTCCAAGCTGCATGCAGAATCTAAACAAAGCGATTACCGCTGCGCTCGAAATGCATTGTGAAGCAGAAGCAAGCAACATACCGCTTGGCGCAACCGCCGAATACTTCGAATTTGTTCAAAGCATCGGCGTACCAGAGTATTGCTTACGACAGTGGAAAATTGCCTTCCCAAAACTCGAGGCAGATAGCTGCGCTCGACAAAATCCCGACATCGTCGGTTTCTAAAACATTGAGCTGCTGCTTATCCAGCGGCTCTTTTTTTATTCTCTTATGCTTCACTCTAAACACTCAATAATCCCCACCTAGCCTCCCCCTGAAAGAGGGAGGGACAAGAAGTCCTAATCCCTAACCCCTAAGCCCTAAGCCCTAAGTCCTAAGTCCTGAGCCGCCGTCCTCTAGCATATTCTTCAGGTATTTAATATAATAAAGTTAGCATCTAAATAAGGAGCTTATTATGGATTATGGCAAGATTATCGGACGAGCTTGGGAAATTACGAAAAAATATCGTTGGCTTTGGTGGCTTGGACTTCTAGCTCTCTGGGCAGAAGGTTTTGCTGCCGCACCTAGCAATATGTTTAGCTCGAACAACAGTACTAGTCCTACCGACCAAGGTACCAATAGCGATCTATTCCAAAGATTTATGCCTGCAACTCCAGTAAGCGGAGACCAGTCAGCCGGAATTTTCAACTTCTTTCCAAAAATTCATGCTGCGTCTGACACGGCCCTTGCGAGCGCCCAATACAAAGAAGAAATGCAAAAAGTCGCAAACTATTTTGCCGACAACATCTGGATAGCTGCATTGATCATCATCTTCATGATAGCTATTGGACTCCTCATCGCCTATATCAGCTACTCTGCCAAAGCAGGCCTCATCTTGTCGGTGAAAAATATTGAAACTGCAAAAAAAGAAATTGGTTTCAAGAAGGCGTATCATGAAGGCCGTGACTATGTATGGAAACTTTTTGGCCAAGATGTTGTCGTTGGCCTCATCATCGGCTTCGCGTTTACTATTCTAGCACTTATCTGTTTCCTACCTTGGATCATCTCACAGACTGATTCCTCTATTCTTTACGGAATTCTTCTTGGTGTGATACTGATCCTGCCTGCCATCGCCGCCACAGTCTACATTGGCATTCTGCTTAGAATTGCTTCACGCGCGATCGTAATCGATAAAATGGGAATCTTCGACTCCATCGCTCATGCTCACAAAATTGTCAGAAAAAACCTAGGCAATGCATTCGTTCTCTGGCTTATACAAGTCGGCATCGCACTTCTTGTTTCTCTAATCCTTATACTATTCGTCTTTTTTATTGTGATAATTATGGTTTTGGCTGGAATCATCTCCGCACTTGCATCACCTATCCTAGGCGCTATAGTAATCACAATCTTGCTAGCCGCTATGCTTGGTGCGATGTTGTTTGCCTCTAGCGTGTTTAACACTTTCCTTTCGTCTTACTGGACCCTTTCATATAGAGCGCTTGATTATCTTGCTGGTAATAAAAAATAATTCTTGCTCTCCGTAGTACAAGCTTTAGCTTGTTTGATCGTTGATCGAGATTTATGCTTAATTATTTGATACTTAATTGATATTTGATACTTGATACTTGATTATTTAGTAAATATTAGGAGTTTCATGGACGAAAAAGAAAAAGTCGAAGAAGCAGCACCGCAGGCACCAGCGGGCGTGCCAACAGCTGGCACAGTTTCTGGCGTAAATGGACCAATGCCAGCAGAGCTACACGGCTGGAACTGGGGCGCATTTTGCTTACACTGGATTTGGGGTATCGGGAATAGTACTTATATCGCTTTCTTGGTATTTGTACCTTTCGCAAACGTTGTAATGCCTTTCGTTCTCGGTGCCAAAGGTAACGAGTGGGCTTGGATGCATCGCAAATTTGAATCTGTTGCACAGTTCAAAGAAGTTCAGAAAGCTTGGACTATATGGGGCTTATCCATCTTGGGCTTTAGCATTTTGATGATAATTATCTTTTGGAAAATTATCATTATTCCATTTGTAATTATGTACTTAATGATAACCGCGCAACCTGGTCAATGGTAAGAACATCTTAAGTATTAATAAAATAAGACCCGCACTTCGCGGGTCTTATTTTATTACTGCTGTTAGCTCTTTTGCTGTCATCTCGACCGTTCCTGTTTTGTCATTCCCGCGAAGGCGGGAATCTTGCGCTATTTATTAATATGAATATAGATAACCTCCTCACATTCTACACGATCGACGATATTGTGAGGAGGTTATCACATTGCAAACACAGAAAAAAGTCCCCCACCAATTTAATGATGAGGGACAAGTCTTTATTTTTTTTGGAAGTTCCAGCAGCCAATGCAGGAAACTTCACCCTTTTCGAGCAAAGAAGCGTTGGTGAGGATTTCAGTACGCCGACCAAGGCAAGAATTGCATTTTTTTTCTGCAAAATTCTTGCACTCGTGCCCGCAGACCCCGCCGTACTTGCGGCCGCGGATTATCTGCATCTCTGCAGAGCTCCACGCCTGCGACAGGCTGGTCTCGCGGACGTTTCCGAGATCGACGTCCATTGCCCCTATGCAGGGGCGAATCTGGCCATACTGCGACACGTACATGTGGTGCATGTAGCGATCACAGACGGTTCCAATGTACGACTGCGACAATTCCCAGCTATTGCCGAATTCAACCTGATCAATAGCCTGAAGCTCTTCGAGCTTCGCCTTGACTTGTGCATCGTCAGTGCACAAGCTGCATTTCGCGCCACGGCCACGTTTCAAGACACTGTCGCAATCAAATATGATGTTGCGGTTACGACAGAACCGCAGTATTTCGACCATCTCGGCATAGTTACTGAGCCCGCCTATCGAATCTTCCTCAGTCATAATACTGGTAACCAGGGCCATTCGGGATTTACGCCCGAACATTGCCTGGCACTTCGCCTCGTCGGCGAAACCAGCCTTAATCAGTATTTCGATTGCTTCATTGCGAGCTTTACCATAGCCAACCTTCATACGATTGCGACTCGGGTCAGACACGAACCTGTCCTGTTTTTGCTCGTCTAGGGTGTTGCCTTTCAGCATCACTTCGACGGGCAATTCGAACAATCGTGCAGCCAGCTCAGGAGTGATGAACTCGCCTGTTGTGAACAGGGTTACATAAAAACCGAGTTCGGCACAACGATTCAGAAACCGCATGGTCAAGTCAAAGTTTGACCCTGGAAGCAGCGGCTCGCCTGCCCCAGGAATGCCGATTGAATCGACACCCATGGCTTTCGCCTGAGTCAGGATTGACTCGTAGACTGCCCAATCGAGCAGTTTTTCCGGGAATTCCGGGGTTCCGCCGTTGGCGTAGCAGTAACTGCACGCCAAGTTACAGAAGCCGGGCAATTCAATCCATAAGGATTGAAGCTTCCCAGTGTTCACTCTCTCCAGCCCATGCTGAACGGCTTTCTGACTGACGGTATTATAAAGGTTCTTCATATTTTTTCTCCTTGGTCGGCACCTTTCGTGCCTGCACCATTTGCGTTTCAACGCTCTAGCCATCAAGATTTACGCTTAATGACTCAAGATTGAGCCCCGATATCTTTATCGGGGCATGTAAGCACTTTATTGGTTGCAAGCCGCTGGAATTGTCTGGCACCAGCTACCGCTTATTATTAGGACCATAAAGTATACGATCCACAACCGACTCTCCGTGACAACACAGGCAATAGCAATCGAAACTGCTATGTCTTGGATGCCCCACTCCCCAGTCAGCAAAAATCACATCTTTGCCCGCACTACTTAGCACATTTCCTATTATGTCTTTTGCTCCTATAGTTGGGCTGATAATCACTATATCGGCGTTTGCTGCTAAAGCTTGCTCGATTATGCCTTCATTGGATTCACACCGAATATTGGTTATTTCGAATCCCCATTTTTCCAAATACTTTACAGCGTAATCTCTGCAATATAGCATCGTTACTCTCATCTATTTTCTCCTTGGTCGGCACCTTTCGTGCCTGCACCTCTTCACTCTGATTTGCTTTCGCTCTTCATCGTGACAGAACATTGTACCACATCATTTCATAATTGTCAATACTTTGTGACGTTAATTACGCATTTTCTGACGATTTTGAGATCATATTTCATAATTTACATTTTGACCATATTAGTCATGTACAGCATCGATATATGCAATTTTATCGATTTTAAGCGCCTACTATTGACAAGACATTTAGTTAGGTATATAATATAATCGTCGTAGATTAATGACGAAAATAAAGATAAAAGGAATAACATGAACAAAGAATTAGAAATTACACTTGAACAAATTGGCCTAAACGAGCGTGAAGCGAAGGTATATCTTGCTGCTCTCGAGCTTGGCGAGTCTACCGTGCTCCCTATCTCGAAGAAATGCGGGATCAAACGAACGTATTGCTATGATATTTTGACTGACCTACAAAAGAGAGGCCTAGTCGCTTTCTACGAGAAGAACGGACGTAGACGCTACTTCGCCGAAGATCCGAAGAAGCTTGAAAACTTGCTTCGCGAGAAGCTAAACAGCTTCAAATCTGTCTTGCCTGATCTCCAAGCTATATTTAACAGACCAAATGAGAAGCCACGAGTACGCTTCTATGAGGGAATTGAGGGTTTGAAGCAAATCTACGAGGAAACGCTCTCCTTGAAGCCAGAGGACGAAATGCTCGCTTTTGGCCAAGCTACTCTCATACACCAGCTCTTTGGTGACGAATGGGTCGAGAACTATCTTGCACGTCGCAAAAAACGCCGAATATTTCAGCGTGCGATAGTCGAGGATTCCCCTCTTGCGCGAGCTCATCAAAAAAATGATGAAAATGAAAATCGCGAAACTATCCTAATTCCACAGGATCAGTTCCCTTTTGCGAACGAGATCAATATATTTGGCAACAAAATTTCGATCGTCTCTTTCGAGGACCAGATTGGTGTTGTCATCGAGAGTCAAAATGTAGCCAAGACTCAGCGCTCAATCTTCGAGCTCTCTTGGCGTGGTGCAAAAAGTATTGCGGAAGACAGTATATAGGGCAAATTATTTTGTCATCTTAAGCATAGTTTGTCATTCCCGCGAAGGCGGGAATCTATATATTTCGCCTGGATCCCACCTCTCAAGCTTACAGGCTGGGATGACAGAAATTATGTTCCCCTCCTAATTTAGGAGGGGCTAGGGGTGGTATTATGTATACAATAAAAATCATACCCCACCCAACCTCCCCTTTCTAAGGGGAGGAGCAGATCCTGAGCCCTACACACTGGTGCTTGGAGCACTTGGAATTGGTGCTGGAGCTGCCTCATCCTGAGCAGGCTCGGCTGCGACTGGAGCCTCTGCCATCGCATCTTTTTCAATGAGTGGCTTCTCTTCGCCTGAAACGAAATCAGAAGGACTAGTAAATTTCTTTGGGCTGATCTCGTATTTCGCTTCAAACTCAGCTTGCGATAAATCGTCTACAACTTCTTCAGGAATACAGCCTTTGAAGTACTCTTTTGGCACGATCTTCCAGAGAATCCCTGCATTGCGGAGAGGCCCTTTGATATAGTCGATCTTAGTATCTGTCCAAATGGTTATCGGCGAGGTCTTTGCTCTCTCTTGCAGCTTCTCAACCAAAGGCATATTTACGACTTCGTTGCCGCCTTCATCCTTCACAAGCAATGTGCCCTCGACATCAACAAATACGCCTGGCAAGGATAATCCCTTAAATTCGGATTCCGGACCGGTCTTCTCAGTGGTATTCACCTTTTCTAACATTTCTTCAAGCGTCGCTGCTGGAGGTAATGAGAAAAGCAGACGTGCGTTTTCCATCCACTCGGTCTTTTTTTCGGGATTAGATCCATCTTTAACTACATGCGGCATATCATGTTTCAGGCGCGCAAGCAGAGTTTGGTCCATCTCATGAGTAGCCAATCGTATTGCCAATTCATCTTTTGGTCTTTTACCCTCAATTGCTTCTGTAATCTTGCTCTCGAGATTATCTACAATTTTTATCATATCGCAGTAAGCAACGTTTGGGTGGCCAATTGCCGCCTGAAAGCGTCCATTATTCGCAATATTGTCTCCCATCAGGGTACATAGTAGTATCGCAGTATTTGGATCATTCGCTTTAGCCATGGCATAATCTAGCCCTAGCTCCTTGGACCTGTTGCTTGTTAGCTCTGCTGAAACAATTTCAATTTCACGACCTTTTAAGTCAATTTTCACTCTGTCAACAAGCCTACGCAGAATTATTTCGATCTCTGGACTGAAACCCACATACTTGATCATTCCCACTCCTATCTTTAGTATTATCAATTTGTTTTATTGTAGCATATTTCTAAATAAAAAATCCCCACTACCGGAGTAATGGAGATTGAACTTGTTTCTTTTTCTTTGAACGGGATATGCCTTGTGCGCCAAGAACAATAGCATTCGTTATG
>Ga0194058_10000504_pt1 | contig 19006 bp, 20 predicted proteins | sample SepL4417m_MetaG_FD_155490 | JGI IMG/M metagenome (GOLD analysis project Ga0194058, IMG submission 155490) | Anoxic zone freshwater microbial communities from boreal shield lake in IISD Experimental Lakes Area, Ontario, Canada - Sep2016-L442-17m | ecosystem: Environmental > Aquatic > Freshwater... | reverse complement strand
AGGAGATCACTCAGACTCAGGCCGACATACTCTATTATATTTGGATGCTACAAGAGTGGCATCCCGCTACCCAGCGTGATGCCAAGGAAGCGACTGCTTATAAACAGCTGATGATAGGAGGTAATGGCAGCGGCACAACGGAGTATCCCAAGCCGACTGTTTTTCCCAATCCTCCCCCTGCCCCTGCTCCCGGCATCCAAAAACGTCTTTTCAGCCAGATTGCCCGTATTAAGGCCAGCCTTAATTATAATGAGGCTATTGGTAAAGACCTGGGCATTATTGCCATACCGGATACCGTTGAACATTTGGTTCCTGAATTTTGGCTTACCGTAGAAATGGGGCTTGATGTAACCCAAGTGCGCATCGATTTTACTAAATACGGCCACGATGGTATCTGGATTGAAAGCCGAATCAACGGCGGTGAGTGGGCTTTTTTAGCCATTGACACGGTTAAGCCCTATCTGGATGTGCGTCCACTCGCGCCCGGCAATACCCACGAAACCCGTGAATATAGAATGCGTTGGTGGGACAAAAGCGAAGCACACGGCGAATGGACCGGCGTACAAAAAGTGGTGTTAGGCTTGTAATTAATATCGGCTATCTATTTAGGCGGGACAGCGCGTAGGATGGGTAGAGGCGATAGCCGAAACCCATCATAATGGATTCCTTATATGATGGGTTTCGCGCTGCTCTACTCATCCTACTCCAATGCCGGTCGGGATTTACAACCCCGACTGAAACGTTTGAAGGCTTCAATAACTTTCAAAACAGGAGTACTGGGTTTGTAAGCCCAATCACGCTTCAGCCCGGACAGGGTACGTCGGTCAGCTTGCCACAAGTAGCGCTGGGGCTTGCGGATTATGCCCTCAATCTTGGGGACTTCGGCGTGGGTAATCTGCCTGCCTACAGGCCTATGATACGACTTGAATACCTGCTGACCTCATTGTGTTATTATCTGGTTTGTTGACAAGCAGTAGCCCTTAAGATTACATTAATATTTATAAAATAATTTACCTGGCACTTAAACACATGACCACCATTACTTTCGACACACAAGAATTAGTCAACGAACTTGAAACAAGTGGATTTACGCGTAAACAATCAGAAACAGTAGTAGCTGTGCTGAAAAAATCACAAAGTGAACTGGCTACCAAGAACGATATAGTTCCACTTGCCTCTAAAACAGATTTACTTGAACTCAAAGTAGATCTGGTTAAATGGGTGGGTGCCTTAATGCTGGCGCAGGTTGCCGTGATTGCTGCTCTGGTTAAACTGCTCTAAGCACAATTCATAAATCACCAAGCTTTAAAAACAGCTCTATTCGGTACTTTACCCCACCCACGCGCTATTGATGTTTCTTGATTGCACCGATAAATCCTGCAAGCTCTGCACAAAAATCATTAGGGGGTCGCCTTAACTGTTGTACTCATTCCCAAGCTCCAGCTTGGGAATGCAGAGGGGGATTTATCTAATAAAATCTCCCCTAACCCCTCTTTTTCAAAGAGGGGGACTGAACACTTACCACTACAAATTATCAGCGACTGAACACAGCAACCGCGCATCAGCCAGGGATTGTTCAATCAGGTTAACGGGCAGCGCCTGATTCTGACTTAAAGATAAAGCTCGCACAATCGCCGTCACTTGATCCTGGGTTAATAGTTGTTGTGGCAAAACGTCACTGTATAACCACAAGACTGCGGTATCCGCTGCGGGAACGTGGACAAGTCCGGCAATGGCCGCCGCGTTGGCCAATAGGGAGGCGGCCAATAAATCCATGACGCCTGCGCTGGCTTGCTGTTCCATTAAAATTTCCGCAGAGCGCAGCTTTGCCTCGGCCATAACAACCAGAGGATTTAACGTTTTTTGGCTTTTAACCTCAGGTTCAAACAGCAATCTGGAACCGGTAACCGGTGAAGCCGCACCCAATCGCTGTAATCCGGCAAGGGTTCGGGAATCAATAACAACAACGGGAACATCGGGCTCGGATAAGGTCTGTGCCGACTCGTCATCAGCATCGTCGGACTGATTAACAATCACCAGCAAGCCGCCACCAGAACCCAAAATACGCACAATGCGGGTATTAAAGGTACGCTGGATTTTTTCTATCAATTGTCGAATCTGGTTGTCTTCTTCCGTTTCGACAGTGACCGATTTTTTAACGACTTGAGCCTGTGTTTGTTCTGCGGCATCAGGTAAAGGTACATCGATAGCTTCAATCGGTCTATTATCTTCGACCTTATCTGCCGCAACACCCGCCAAATCATCTATCAAGGTTTGCAGCATTTTTTTGGAGACCCCGACCACATCCTCGGAGGCTTCCGGACTGACAACATTATTGAACAAATCCCGTTTGCCTTTTACCAGCTTGGCAACCTGCTGTTCATAAGAGTCTTCGGCCAGCAACAAAAAAACCTGCACATTCTGTTTTTGCCCCAACCGGTGTATGCGTGCGATACGCTGATCCAGCACCGCAGGATTCCAGGGCATATCCAGATTAATTAACACCGTTGCTGATTGCAGGTTTAAACCCACGCTACCGGCATCGGTAGAAATAAAGATTTGTATCGCATCGTCCCGCAGAAACCTGTCCATCAGTTCACCGCGTTTATGACCGGGAATGCCACCGTGCAAACGGACACAACCCAGCCCCATCGCCCTAACCAAAGACTCCACCATTTCCGTCATTAACGCCCATTGCGAAAAAATAACGGCTTTGCGATTACTTTGCAAACACAATTCGTCCAGCAACCGGTATAACTCATCCAGCTTGGGTGAGCCTTGGGTCACTTTATCCACCAATCCCGCAGCATCACAAGCCATGCGTGCCTGTTGCAAAGCAGACATCATCCGGTTTTGCTCGCCAGGCGTTAACGGCCTGCGCCTGGCTATTTGTGCCAACTGCCCTGCCGCCTGCATGGCCGAGTCATGTAATTCCTTTTGCATTTTATCCAGAGGAATATCCAGCCGCACTTCGGTTCTGTCCGGCAATTGATCACTGATCAAGCTGCGATTGCGCCTTAACATTACCGACGCGATACGCCGCCTTAATTCCGACAGATTACGATAACCAATCACTTTGCCTCGCTCATCAGTCACATGAAACTCCAGCAAACATCGCCACAGCGGCCCCAGCACCCGCGCATCAACCACTTGCAGCAGACTGTATAAATCCTCAAGACGATTTTCCAGCGGCGTGCCGCTCAACACAAACATATAGCGTGAGGGGATTAACTTAATCGTTGAGGCAATTTTAGTGCGCCAATTCTTGATACGTTGCGCTTCATCCAGAATCACCAAATCAGGTTTTAGCGTTTCGCTGATCACGCTAAGATCACGTACCGTCAATTCATAATTAACGATAAAAAACAGCGCATCAGCCCGATATTGTACAAACCGGTTTTCTGCCACACCCTGAATAATTTGCACAGAATGTGAGGTAAATTTTTCAACTTCTCTGGCCCACTGATGTTTTAATGAGGCAGGACACACCACCAGAACTTTCTTGATACCCGCATTATCAACCAGCCAGGAAGCGGCGCAAATCGCCTGCAAGGTTTTACCCAAACCCATATCATCCGCCAACAAGGCGCGGCCACGGGATGCCAAAAAGGCCACGCCTTCGGTTTGATAAGGGAACAAGCGGCCTTTAATACCCGGAAGAACACCATTAACCCGCATAATTTCTTGGGTAATCTGCTGAGATCGCACCACTTGCGACGCATCCTCCGCGCATTGATGCACATAGTGCGCCGCATCATCCCCCACAAAAAAATCGTCGCGCCCCAATACCTGCTCGGAAAAACGAAAAAAATCTTCGGGCAATCGACCGCTAAAAACACCGTCCTGACCAAAGAATTCTGAAAAAAGAGCCGTTAAATCCGCATCAACCTGCGCGGTTTTATATAAACGGATCACCGGACGAGTCGCTGATTCCCAAGCCAAATACGCAAATGAAACCGGAGAACCGGCTTTTTTTAGTTGCTTATAGCCCGGTTTGTTCTTGGCAAAATGTAAAGCCGCTTCAATGTGTTTGCAAGTACCCAACCGATTGGTCGCCAAATCAGGGCAAGTACAATAATTTAACCGTTGATCCAGTGAGCGAATTTGTACCTGATATGATTTTTTTGTATGCGTAGCGGAAATAATCGACGTGGCCTGCCAAGTGCCAAAACCTAAATTACCGCTGATTAATTTGACAGCGACTTCGTTTCTACCTTTTTTTACCCGTTCTAAAATAGCCTCATCGACCGCACTACCTAAAATCTTGTCGTCGTCATAACCAAATTCTTCAGCGTAACTATATAAAGCTGCAATCGCATGTTTGCAGAAACCGGACTCCGGACAATCACAACTGACCAGCAATTCATTGCCTTCTCCCTGCGTCAGTTCCACCCAATAAGGCTCGGTAACATCCGCATCTTCCACTTGAGCCGTTAGCACATTGTCCAGTACGTCCAGCGCAAATACCCGCTTCTCGGAGAAATAAGCCAAGCCCTGCTTCACCGTATCGTCCGAGGCAATCGTTTTTAAACGCTCGGTATCGTAGAGAAATAAATCGTTATTCATGGCAAAACAGCTCAGGCGGAAACAAAGGCCATATTTTACCGGAGTATTCCGGTTTATGCTTAGGCATTGGCGTTTTGCCAAGATAAAAACACCCTGTTGTTTCCGTCAGTACCAGAACATGAACCACGAATCATTTATGTAAGTTTACCTGGGTACTTGCCGCATTTTGTTCTAATTGTAATTGGGTGCTTGCCGCATTGCGCTCAAGTTGTTCTTTAGTAATTGCCGCATTACGGTCTAATTGTTCCTGGGTACTTAACCCGTTTAGATCAAGCTGAGCCTTAATTTTTGCAGGGTCTTGTTCGTGCTGAGCGTTTATTGACGCCGCGTTCTTTTCTGACTGCGCCTTTATTGCCGCCACGTTTTTATCCGACTGTGCTTTTATTGCCGTAACGTTTTTATCTGATTGTGCTTTTATTTTGGCAGCATTCTGTTCGGCAAGCTCCAATAGTCTTTGATACTCGGAAGATTGCCCGGCGACAACCCCTTGAGTCTCTTCACAATCCGATATTGCGCCTTTTTTGTCGGAACATGGTTTATTGGCCGCCATTGATGTTAACGGGAGTAACAGGAGCATTAACAATATTTTATTCATGGCACTAAATAAAATAATCAGCGACAAACTCGGCAAAATCATCTTGCTCGGTTTTCTTGATCGGGCTTTGTAGTTTTTTTGAAGAAATATCCTCTATATCGTCCAGACACTCTTCACGGTAAGACTCTCGAAAATACTTCGCCCACTCACTTTTGCTTTTACAGAGATCGTCAAAAGAGCCCATAAACTGGAGTCGCAATTCAATTTCTCTTAAAACCAAATTCAGACTATTCAGCAAATCATCACCCTCAGCATGGGGTGCCGACTGTTCAATAAGCCTGGCAATCTCTGCTTTGACCGCTGCCATATCATCGCTGGCACCCTCAAAAAGCGTATTGATGAAATCATTTTGTATCGCTTGTTGCATCTCTTTTTCAGTCTTATACCAAAAGAAACTGCCTCCCGCACTCTGCTCGTGATCGTCTTCAATATAAAATCCAAATGGAAATTCAAGAGGATTTCTTCCTTGCGCCTCGTCTAAAGAGTTTTTTAAATCTGCTTCCGTGTTCATTGGCTATTTACCTTTTTAATGTTGTTATGATTTGGCAGGCAAGACGATTTTAACGCCACTGATTGGAATGTCGCCTTTATATAGTTGTTTGGCAAAGTCAGGGATTAATTTTGTCATCCTGCGTTGATAATCATCTTCCCACACTTCCTTTAGTTTATCCCTCGCCAATTCATTGATATGTGCTTTACCTGATGCGTCAATTAAAACCATTGCCGTGTCCTCTTTACCCGTTATGTCATTTTTATGCGTAGTGATTGCAAAAAGGAAGTCATCTTTATCTTTAATCAGGGATGCTAATAATTCATCCAATAACTCTTCAAATTCATATTCATATAACTGATATTCCATTTTGCCATCATAGAGCAAAGCGTTTTGTAATACTATTTTTAGGTCATTTGCTGTTGTTTTCATGATCTTAAGATTGATTAATGTGTTTTATTCGGCTAACAAAGTAGCAATAGCTGACTTGGCATTACACTGCGCACTGACTTCTGCCAGCTGTAATTCGTTCAATTTATGTTTAATAGCTTCAGTGCCATTAAAGTCAAATGCTTGATAATCCTTTTTGGCAAAGGTAACGATTTGACACTTCTTAAAGGGCTGATTTTCAAACGGCATTTTTGTAGTAGTCAGATTTAAGGGTGCAGTGCCTTCCAAACCGGGTGCATAAATCATAAATTCACCTTTCATCGCCAGCACCGCACGATATTGATTGGCACCGGTTAAATACAAGTACCCTACTTCAACCTCTTTTTCTTTTAATTTCATCTTGTTAAGCTCCTTGATTTATTTCATTCCCGATTGAACACAACACACGTTTTTTGGCTACCAACCGTTGCTGTGCCGGTATTCCGGTTTATAACCATTCAGTCCGCAGCTCTGTTATTTATCGTGCAAAAATCTCGTTGTGCTGACGTTCGATACCTTCGGTTAAATTAATGCCTTCGTCATTGAATAGATCGCCGGTAAAAAACAAACGCATATTGATGATCCAGGCAACTTTTTTAACCTTATTATTTTCTATAATGATGGTTGACAGTTTATTATCGTTATTAACAATCATCGCCACCGTTGTTTTTGGGTTATTCATGTCTTCTTTTAGCGCTCCAGACACAATATGCTGAGCCGCTTCCATGGTCAGCACTCGATCATCCGTATGAATCAGCTCGGCGTTATTGGCATTTTTAAGTGACTGCGCATCAAAATAACCAATATCGTAAACAATCTTAAACAGTACAACCATCATAATCGCGCCACCAAAAACAGAAAGACCAATTTTTAATCGCCTTCTAACACGAGGATTTGATAACTTTTTTTTAATAACACGAATTTTCATGGCTACACTATTATGAATATAATTAAAAAAGATCAACTGATCCGCTGCCCGTCACCCACTGTTAACTTTATTATAAAAGAATGAGATAACAAAGTTATAAAAGAACAGTATAGTCAACCCCAAAATCCGGACAGTCGATTAAGGTAACTCGTAATAAATACCCCCCACCCTATCGTTCCCACGCTCCAGTGTCACTGCCCACAGTTAAGTACAATAACACCGTAGGAGCGGGCCATGCCCGCGATATTTTGGCTGCAATGCTTGGCTTTAGCTTCTTCATCGCGGGCATGGCCCGCTCCTACAAGGCTTAACTGTGGACAGTGACGCTCCCGCGTCACGCAACGCTGGAGCGTGGGAACCAGGCTAATTATGGGGGATATTTTCTGCGTGCTGCCTAAGCTGGCCATAACGGCAAACCTCATAAGGCCATTTACGCCGCAGCTCTCTGTCGAATATCAATCAGCACTTGAACCATTTTATCCACCTTGGCGGTTGAGAATACGCCTTCCGGCCCCTGCGGGTTAATATCGGTAAATGGTGATTCATAAAGCCGATCAGGTTCCATCACCCCATTTTCGGTGAGATATTGCACGACAAGGTCGATAAACTCAATTTGGTTCGGTGTGGCTGTGGTGCCGGAGATGAATTCGCTAAATGCCTGAGTGGCTGTCTCCCTGTCCAGTCCCACCAACGAACGGATAAACATGCCCAAGCCATGACTTTGCTCCTTCGCCAAGTTGATCAGTTCCGTCGAGCCACCGGCATCGATGAGCATGTGTTCCAGCTCGGTAAGGTCTGATGGCGTAAGCGGCTGATTACGCCGCAGGCGTTGCAGTGAGACGTGGCTTTCATGCGCTCTGAGAAACTGACGGGCTTTCTCCCTGAACTTCGCCAAATCCATACCCGTACCGACTTGAGGCAGATCAATCGGCGTTTCATAGCCCAGCTCATCCTTAAAATCCGTATAAACAACGATCTTCCTGGTTTTTTCAATCAGCCTCACCAATGCCCGTAGTTTTTTACGCATAACTTCCAGCATGGCAACCGTCACATCCTCCCACCACTCGTCACCGGCAATGGCCTGTATCAGTTGCATCTGGGCCTTGATGGCAGGAATGGCGTCTTGTTCTTCCAAAGCGCTGGCAATCGCCTGAATCTTCTCTCGAAGACTTTTGAAATCAGGCTTGGCCTGAAGAATGGCCAGTTGAGTCCGCAGCACCAGCATATCAAAGCGCTTGCCGTCTTCGTCCTCATCGCCCAATTCCGTTGGCAGGCCTGCCACGTTATTGGCAAGCTCGTTAAAATCATCAAACCCCAGCACCTGCCACGACGCGGGGTTAGCGTATTTTTCTACCGATTTGCGCTGTGTCCGCACCACAAAATTATCAAGGTTCATGGCGGCAACGTTCCGGTGCAAAAAGTCAGCCGTTTCGTTCCGTAACTGTATTTCATTAAAGTGATAATCAGCTCTTTCAGCGACTTGTTGACCGGCTTCACGTTTTTTATCCAGCTCGGCAACCATCGCCAGTCGTCCCTTAAATAACCGGGTACTTAACGATTCGCTGGACGAACCGTCATAATGATCGGGGTTCTGGCTAAAAAACTCAAGGTTTTGGCAATAGTCGAACAAGTAGAAAAGCTGTTTATGCGCTCCCGGGCCGAACAAATTTAGACACAACCGTGTCCCGCGCCCCAGCATCTGCCAGAACTTTGTTTTTGAGCGAATGATCTTAAAAAACACCAGATTAACCGCTTCCGGCACATCAATTCCGGTATCCAGCATATCCACCGAGATGGCGATATGCGGCATCTTGTCCGGGTTGGAGAAGTCATCGATCAGACTTTGCGCATACTCGGTCTTGTAGGTTATCGCCCTCGCAAAATGGCCTTTATAATGCGGATAATTGATGTCGAAGCGCTCGGCAATAAAATCCGCGTGGGCATTATTTTTGGCAAAGATGATGGTCTTGCCGAGTCGGTCGCCACCCGCCACTTTCTGGCCTTTCGTCATCAAATGCGCCAGCACCTTGTCCACAGTATCGGTATTGAACAACCATTTGTTCAGCGCAGCGGCATCGACGGAATCCGGTGTGCTGCCATCCTCGTTCCATTCCAGCGCATCCCACTGCTCTTTTTCATCCTCGCTTAGGTCGTCATATCGGATACCCTCGCGTTGAAATTTAAGCGGCACAGAAATGGCTCTGGGCGGCACCAGATAGCCATCGGCAACCGCCTCATCCAAGGAATAAGCATCAGTAGGCACGCCGGTTTCAAGATCAAACAGCCCGTAGGTATTATGGTCAATCTCGTCTTTAGGTGTTGCGGTCAAACCGACCAGCAGCGAGTCGAAGTAGTCAAAGATGGCGCGATACTTTTGATACACCGAGCGGTGCGCCTCATCGATGATGATCAGATCAAAATGACCGACACCAAAACGGCGTTGCCCATCGACTTCGCTCAGGGTGCACCCTTTATTGTCGCCTGCACTGAGCGAAGTCGAAGTGTCAATCAGCCCCATCATGGTCGGGTAAGTAGAAACAAACACCCTGCCCTCGGTCTGTTTCTCGGTCACCAAATTAACCGGCGAAGAATCCGGCAGATGCTTTTTAAAGGCATTCACCGCCTGCCGAACCAGCGCCACCCGATCCGCCAAAAACAATACCCGTTTGGCACGGTTACAACGCATCAGCAAATCAGCAAGCGCGATGACGGTGCGCGTCTTGCCGGCACCGGTTGCCATCACCACCAAAGCCTTGCGCTGATTGTCCACTTCGATGGTTTCGGCTATCCTGCGCACGGCGCGGGTCTGGTAATAACGCTCGATAATGTCGGTATTAATGACGGCGTCTGCCAACGGCTTGTGACTGGTGCGGCGCTGAATTAACAGTTCCAGCTCCGGTTTCTTGTAAAAGCCCTGAACAGCCCGAGGCGGATAACCGACATCATCCCATAACCAGTGCTCGTAACCATTGGAATAAAAAATCACCGGACGCTGGCTATATTGCGCCTCCAGACAATCCGCATAGAGCTTGGCTTGCTGCTGCCCGACCTTGGCATTCTTTCGGGTACGCTTGGCTTCAATAAGTGCCAGCGGCTTGCCGTCATCGCCCCACAACACATAATCAACGTAACCGTTGCCCGCGTTATTGGGCATACCGCTCACTTCGATTTCAAAGTTGTTTTCAGTCAACTCCCAGCCCGCTTCTTTAAGCAACAGATCGATAAAGTAATCGCGGGTTTCAGCTTCGGAATAATCGTGGGTATCAGGCTGCGCTAAATTGGCTTTTTTGGCAGCGGCAAACGCTTCACGCAGGTCTTTTAATTCTTCATTGAGTGCGGTTTTATCGGATAACAAAACAGAAAGTTTTTCATCACGGTCACGAAGCCCTGCTTCCAGCTTTTTTAGTTGCTCCAGTGTTTGCAAAGGAACGGCCACAGCCTTGGGTAACCGCTCAAAGGAAAACCGTAATCCGGGATCGGGACGTGCTCTTTGTCCATAAGTTCGGGCCAGCCAATAACAAAAATGAAACAGCTCGCGAGTGGCGGTCAACGCATCGGCAGGCAGTATTTTACGATTGCCATGCACCGCCAGATTACCGAGATCCTTAATCAGCTTGGCTTTGGTGAACAGCGCATCGCCGACCACCTGCCGGAAACTGGGTTCATGAATCAAGGCACTCAGATGATCTTGATACGGCAATCTAAGTGCCGGGTCATATTTATACAGCCATGCCACCGCCATTTCCAGAGTCCGACGGGCATAAAAGCACGCCGTTCGCGCATCGGTGTTGGCCATGGCTTCCGCTTTGATAGCGGCCTCAAGCAGCAGGGGCCATTCGGTTTCGAGAAACTGGAAATGTGGGGAAGTCATGGTTAAATCAATCCAGTCGATCAATCAATTGCTGAACTTGCTCATGCAGTTTAGGTAAATCTTCATGAATGGTTTTCCAGACCAATTCAAAATCTACTTTGAAATAGCCATGAGCTACACGGTTACGCATGGCATAAATGAAAGTCCAGGGTACTTGCGGGTGAGATTCAGCATAATCCGAATGGTAACGCTCAATGTTGCGCGATGCCTCGCCAATAATTTCGAAATTTCTGACCACAGCATCTTGAGTCTTTTCATCATCAAGAAAACTGACTTCATCCATATCTTCGATATAGCGATGAATACGCTCAATCGCTTCGACTATGTGCCCGAGGTAATCGGGAATACGCAGAATGTCTTTTTTACTCATACTGGTCGGGCCTCATTTATCACCTGGTCACGAAATTTGTCTGGTAGCGCTCGGGGTGTCAGGACATCGACCGTGATGTTGAGTAATCGGGCAACTTCAACCTGAATCTTGGCAATATCGAACAACGTGGTTTCCGGCGTTGGGTCGACCAGTAAATCCAGATCGCTATCTTCTGTGTCATCACCATGCAATACCGAGCCGAACACCCGCACGTTTTTGACCCGGTGACTCAGTGCGATTTCGCGGATGGCATCGCGGTGGGTTTGCAGGGCTATTGATGGGCGCATTTACAGTTCTCCACGGAAGGCTCGGTGTTGGAGGGAGGCGAAAAGGGCATCGAGTTCGGATAAGGCGCGACGTTGAATGATTTGCTGACTTTCAATAACGCCTGCAACGCGAATAAAATCTTGTTGGAGCTCCATAGGAGGGAGTAGTAATGGAAAGCCCCGGAGCTGAGTCACGTTGATTGATGCGATTCCGGTTGTCTGCTTTGCGGAGCGAAGAAAGTATTTTTTTCCTCGTTGACTACCAACCAGCCAGTTCAGAAAAAGTGGTGTAATATTTTCGGTTATTAACCGCACTCGAAAAATATGGTTCTGATGAATACATTCGAGCAATTCATCATTCCAAAGCGTCCCTCGGCCCAACTTATCAGGGTCTCCCCCCTCAGTGAGTAGCAAATCATTCTTTTTCAACAGGTAACGTTGAATTTCATCTTCAGTGGCATCAATTTCTTTAACAGTAGACAGATTAAGGGCTTTGTCTTGAACGTTTGCAACTGCGAGATATGGAATCGTCCGAGCTGTTTTTCCATTGAGGTTTCTACCCTTTGTAATTCCTGAAACAATTTGTGCTACCTCACCCAACGTGGTCGATTCCGGCCATGCTTTAGAATTTGTAACCGGGTCACCAAACATCTCAATGAAAATAGACTGCGTGAAGCTATCCAGTTGCGCCAAGGCTTCCCGACGTTTTTCTCTAAGCGCATCGGCTTCGTCAAGAATGGCGGCGATGCGACATTGTTCGGGTATGGGTGGATAAGGTATTGACGAAGCTAACACTATTCGGACAGATACTGCCGGATAACTTGCACCGGTTGCCTTCTTCACCATATCAGAAACAAACTGAGGTGACTTTACCCAGTGAAACAGATAGTTACTATCCAGAACATTCGTAATGGGTCGTAGGACGCAAAAACCTGTTGAAGCGGTTGCATCACTTAGATCGGCAGTAATTTTTGCTACTCCATTAAGATTCGGTCGGACAGTGGAAACTAAAACGTCGTTTGTCTCGACAAGTTGGCGTGCCCTACTTGGTGCCTCGCAGCAGGCAACCTCGCGTATTCCAACAATCTCCTTTTTGTCTTGGTCGACAGCGCTTAAGTCTATGTATTGGAACGTCTCGTCCGAACCTGCCCGCAGAGGATTCCATGTTTTGGTCGTCTTGATCAAATCCCCAATCGGTCGGCATTCCCAGCTGTTCACGTGAGCATACCATCAAGCTTTTTCATCTCAACAATCACGACACTTGGAGCCGTCTGGCTGGGTTGTTGGAGCGATGCCCACGTCGCGACGTAGGCGTCGCTCCCACAAAATTTGTTATCGACTTTCATGACAACCTTCATCACCGAATCCACTCAAAAACATCAAACCCGGCTTGCTCGAAAGCATCAAACTCATGGTGATCTGCGGTGACCAGCTTGGCATCGCTGTCTAAAGCCAAGGCCAGCGCAATACTATCGGCCAGGGATATTCGACCTTGCGATTTGAATTCGGCAGCGCGTAGCAAAACTGCCGGTGTCATCGTCCATACGATTTCGATACCCAGCTTTTCCACACAATCCAGCACTTCTTTTGCAGCCTGCGTATCCTTTTGCCTGCGCACTGCGTCATAGGCAATTTCCAGCACATTAATAGCCGTAATACGAATGGGTAAGCCGGAAACAAAGACCCGCTCCAATACAACTTTACCTTCTTCACCATTAAACAGCGCAATTAGCGCACAGGCATCGAGTACATAACCGCTCATAACCGAATTCTTTCTTCGAGTGCCTTTTCCTCGGTTTTACGAGCCATGAATTCATCGCTACCGCTTAACTTTCCTCGCAACGCCCCAAACGCGGCCTGAAAAGCCAACGCACGATTGGCTTTTTCGCTGGGCTGTCCAGACGTATTCTGTGGATTAACGACAACCAACAACGGTGTTTCCGGTGGCAGGTCAAAGGGCTCGTCAAAAATGACCGCGTGACCGTCATAATGGGCTTTCAGTGCAATTAAAGGCATCTTATTTTCCTCAGTTTTTGGGTTTGGTAATTGTGACTTAGGATAACATTGAATCAAGCTCTTTCATCCCCGCCTGAATCTCGGTCTCCAACTCGGCCAACTTGGCCATAATCACTTTGGGCGGCAAATGCTCAACCACCTCATGTACGACTTCCTTGTAGCGGTTGATGGACAGGTCATAGCCATTGGCAACAATATCAGCCTTAGGCACACAAAAACTCTGCGCGGTACGAGGGCGTTCCAGCTCAATGGTTTCTCGTGAGCCCCATCGGGTCAGCACATCGGGCAAGTTATTCTTGCCATGTTCAGCTTCGGTTAAGGCTTCGGCAGGCGTTACCCCCAGCTTTTCCTCAGGCAACAGCGGTTGGCGTTTATCATCCAGGCTCCAACCATCGGCCAGCATATTGTAAAACCAGACGTTATTCGTGCCGCCGGAATTGGTTTTGGTAAAGATCAGAATCGCCGTCGACACTCCGGCATAGGGCTTGAACGCACCCGATGGCAGAGAAATAAGGGCATCCAGCTTTTGATCCTCAACCAGCATTTGCCGCAGTTGCTTGTGCGCCTTGGACGAGCCAAACAGTACGCCGTCCGGTACAATAACCGCCGCCCGACCACCGGGTTTGAGCAAACGCAGAAACAAGGCAAGAAACAGCAATTCGGTTTTCTTGGTTTTGACAATGGCCAGCAAGTCTTTGGCGGTGTTTTCGTAATCCAGTGATCCCGCAAAGGGCGGATTGGCTAAAATGAGCGAGTATTTTTCTTCATCACCGGCATGATCTTGGGCCAGTGAATCCTGATAACGAATGTCGGGGTTTTCAACGCCATGCAGCATCATGTTCATACTGCCGATGCGCAGCATGGTATTGTCAAAGTCATAACCGTGAAACATGTCGTGGTGGAAATGTTGGCTGGCTTGGGCATCGCGCAGAATTTCCGGATGCTTCTCGCGCAAGTACTCACCGGCGGCGACCAGAAAGCCGCAAGTGCCGCTGGCCGGATCGCAAATCACATCTTTGGCATTGGGCGCAGTCAATTCCACCATCAGGCGAATAATGTGGCGCGGGGTGCGAAACTGACCGTTCTGTCCGGCACTGGCAATCTTGCCGAGCATGTACTCGTAAAGATCGCCTTTGGTATCGCGGTCTTCCATCGGGACGTGATCAAGCAAATCCACCACCTTGGACAGCAAGGCGGGAGTCGGAATGGTAAAACGCGCATCCTTCATGTGATGGGCGTAAGTGGAACCATCACCACCCATGGTGCGCAGGAACGGGAAAACATGTTCATCGATGACAGAAAACATTTCTGCCGGAGCAAAATTCTTAAAACGTGACCAGCGCAGATCGTTGTAATCGCGGCCTTTGGCATCTTGCCCTTCCGGAAAAACTTCACGTTCCATCGGTTTGCCCAAACGCACGGATCTGTTTTCTTCGAGGGTATGCAGATCATCCAGACGACGCAGGAATAACAGGTAGGTAATTTGTTCCATCACCTCCAGCGGGTTGGAGATGCCGCCTGACCAAAAGGCGTTCCAGATTGAGTCGACTTGGCTACGAAGTTCGCCGGTGAGCATGTTTCAGTCCCTGTGTATTTTTGTTGCGCCGCCATTTTTGACGGGCAGAGTTGATTAAATAGCCGATACTATACAACAGTCAAACTGAACTACGGATTTTTTTGGGATACACGACGGCGATTTAGTTTGGGAGTCGATATTTACAGACTGCTTTTTTATAAAAACAGCCGGTTGCTGTCGTCATACCAGCATTTCAAACGCGTGGGGATTAAAAGCCAAGCAGCCCCTTTAACAAAAACATGGCAAAAACATGGGGTCAGGTCTTGAAAAATAATATTTTTATGTGTTACTGCAAGACCCAATCCTGATATTCTTTCAGTTATCCTCGACTCCATTTCGTTATGTCGAGGTTACTTGCTACGATTGAGATAAAGCCATTTATTTTTCATCTGTACCCACAAAATAGTGTTATTATTTATATTTGTGGGCACACAATAGCCATTATGATAAATAGAAGGTGATTTATGACTATCGAATTAAACAAACAAGATGTCCTAAAAGTCCGCATGGATGCAGTGACATTACAATTACTTGAACAAGCCAGGGGCTATGTTGAACTGGATAGAAGTAAATTTATTCGTCAAAGCATTCGAGAAAAAGCCGCAATCATTATTTCAGAACATGAAAAAACGCGCTTTAATCCCGATGATTGGGAGATGTTTTTTTCTATGCTGGATAATCCGCCAGAACCCACTGAGCGCATGAAAAAAGCCGCATTATCTTATCAAAGAATAATCGCCGCCGAATGAAGTTTGAACGTTTAGACACCCAAAAACATCATCGAAAAGACTTTGATTGTGGCGTTATCGCACTTAATTTATATCTGCAACAATTTGCCAATCAAGGTCAGAAGCGTGGCTTAACGCGCGTTTATGTGTTGGCAAAACAGCAACAGATTATCGGTTATTATTCAATCTGCGCTCATTCGGTGCCTACCGACCAGTTACCGGATAGCACCCGATTAGGCCGTTATTCTGAAGCACCCTTTTTGCTATTGAGGCGCTTAGCCGTTGATAAGCGCTATCAAGGTCAAGGCTTTGGAGATGCCCTGATTTTCCATGCGTTTAGTATCACAAACGAAGCTGCCGAAAAAATAGGCACCTTAGGTATTATAGTTGACGCCAAAAATGAAAAAGCAGCTGGTTTTTATGAAAAATTTGGCTTTAAAACCCTATCGGCAAGCAAAAATCGCTTGGTACTGCCTTTTTCAATGATTACAAAATTACTTTAAAAACGCCAGTCATGTCGGGCACGAACAGATGTGCCCTATAGACATCAACTTAAGACATTTCACCACGAAGACACGAAGAGCACGAAGATTTTTTCAATGCACAATAATTCGGTCTGATTTGCTTGAATCCCTATCCGCGTAGTTACGTAGCGGTGTTACTTGACCGGTTTCGCGATATTTTTTATAGTCAGCAAGCACTTGGGCATGATCGAACGCCAAGGGTTCGGGCAGCTCATCTACACTGAATACACGACAATTCTTGGCATCATCGGCGGCTATCGGCGTCCCTGCGGCTTCTGCGACATAAACCGCCGTCACTGTATGTCCACGGGTATCGCGAAGCGGGTCTGAATAAATGCCCAGCAACGCTGTCAGTTGCACAGCCAAACTCACCTCTTCCTGAGCCTCACGCACAGCTGCCTGTTCAACCATTTCACCCACATCCACAAAACCGCCGGGAATAGCCCAGCCATACGGTGGATTGGCACGTTCAATTAAGACAATCGGGCGACCTGGAAAATCAGTCAATTCAATAATAATGTCAGCGGCAAGCAAAGGAGTAATAGGTTTATACATGGTAAACTTCAGAAAATAAGGATGACAAATCAAAACACGGATTAACAACAACGTTGTAACCTACTCAGCCGTTAAAAAATAGAACACAGATCACACGGATTTGACGGATAGACACGGATAAGGAAGGTTTATAAGTTTATCAAATAAAATGAAATCCGTTGAAACCCGACTAATCAGTGTCATCCGTGTTCTATGATCAAAGCCAACATCGACTGGGTCGTTACAAAACGTTTTTATTAATCCTGATCATGACCATGTTTTTTGGTCAGTAAAGCCATTGTAACGGATATAAATAACCCAAACACCATTACGATGGTATTGATCGAAAATCCGGCATCAATCATCATGGCATAAGCTCCCAACATCAATAAAATACTAAGATTTTCGTTAAAGTTTTGCACCGCAATGGAATGTCCCGACCCCATCAGTTGATGGCCTCGGTGCTGTAACAAGGCATTCATTGGAATCAAAAAACTGCCGGCAAAAATACCAACCAGTACCAGCATCATGACTGCCACTCGCCAATCAGTGACCCAGAACATGCCTAACACAACCAGCCCCATCGCTATTCCCAAAGGCAATACTTTTACGGCATGTTCCAATAACACCGTCTTGGCAGCCACCACAGAACCGATAGCAAGGCCCACCGCAACAACGGCAGTTAATTGGGTGGCCTGCTCCAAATCAAGCTTTAACGCGACCGCAGACCAAGCCAGAATGATTAAACGCAAACTCGTTCCTGCCCCCCAAAACAGTGAGGTTACGGCAAGCGATATTTGCCCCAAAGGATCTTTCCATAACAACAGGAAACAGCGCCAGAAATCGGTGACTAAAAAACCTGGCGTTGGTTTTGACAAGGTATGCTCAATGGGCAGCTTGGGAATGTAATAATTAAGCAGGGCCGCCACGAAATAAAAACCCAGTATGACAAAAATTGCAAACTCGGGAGCCGTATCAATACCGCCATTGAACCGAAGTGCGCCCAGTTGCTGAACAACGTGATCCTCAACACGATGGCCAATCAATAATCCGCCACATATCGCACCCAAAATAATAGCTCCAACGGTCAAACCTTCCATCCAGCCGTTTGCCCATACCAAACGATGTGCGGGGAGACATTCGGTCAGAATGCCGTATTTGGCCGGCGAGTACAACGCCGCACCCATACCCACCAAGCCATAGGCAAGCAGCGGATGCAAGCCCAATAACATGGCCGCGCAACCCATTATCTTGATACTGTTACTGATGAACATAACCCGACCCTTGGGCAACGCATCGGAAAATGCGCCCACAAACGGGGCAAGCACGATAAAGGCGAACACGAAAAATTGCTGTAATACCGGAATTTGCCAAGAGGGTGCATTCAGGGATTTAAGTAGCGCAATAGCCGCGAACAGCAGTGCGTTATCACCCAATGATGAAAAGAACTGTGCCGCAAGAATGATATAGAAACTTCGATTCATACAATTATGTGTCTGGTGCCGCTCTTTAAAATACAGCGTCACTGCGCTATCAATGGGTGAGGTGATTTCCTGCGTTAACCTCAAGCGTCTCAATATCGGCGATACTCGCGTCAGTCATTTGCCACTTTAAAAGCTCCAATGTGCCATTAAAATGCTCTACGATGGCGGTACAGCTTTCCACAAAATCACCGGTATTGATATATAAAAATCCGTTGATATTTTTCATTTCTGCATGGTGTATATGCCCACAAATCACACCATCCAGATCTTTGTCGGTCAGCGTACTGACGATGGTTTCTTCGTAATCGGAAATAAACTGCACCACATTTTTGACTTTAAACTTAACATAGGCAGCGAGGGAGAAGTTTGATTGTATGCCAAGCCAACGCCTGATTATTCGAAGAAAACGATTGACCCAAATTAAAAAGTCATAACCTTCGCTCCCTATCTTGGCCATCCATTTGTAACATTGGGCAATGGTATCGTATTCATCGCCATGAACAACCAGAAATTGCTTGCCGTCAGCGGAGGTATGCACATCTGAATTTTTAACGACAATATCGCCAAAGACATAATTATCGTAATCCCTGACATTTTCGTCATGGTTACCCGGTATATAAATAACCTGA
>Ga0194058_10000503_pt1 | contig 19063 bp, 19 predicted proteins | sample SepL4417m_MetaG_FD_155490 | JGI IMG/M metagenome (GOLD analysis project Ga0194058, IMG submission 155490) | Anoxic zone freshwater microbial communities from boreal shield lake in IISD Experimental Lakes Area, Ontario, Canada - Sep2016-L442-17m | ecosystem: Environmental > Aquatic > Freshwater... | reverse complement strand
CCGATAGTGAGACGGGCCTTCGTTACCAGCAGCACGCTGACCGAGGCAGCGAAGTCGTTCTCTTCGCTCGTCTGCGTCAGAGCGACCGCGCGTTTTGGTGTCTGGGACCGGCCACATATGTGCGACACGAAGGGGAGCGTCCGATGTCGATCACATGGCGGCTCAAACATCCGTTGCCGGGAGACCTTTTCACCCAGTTTGCCGCAGCAGTCGCGTAGGTCACTGCTTCTAGCCGTTCTCTATGTCTGACGAATCCAGCGCGCCATCGCATCGAGCAGCCTTGGCTGACGGGGATCATCAACGTGATTGACATTCCATATACCGGAGCTCGTGATCGCGGATCGATCGGAGAAGTTCCCGAGCCAATTAGCTGAGGCTGAGTCCGCTTGGGGGTTCGACCGGGCACTCAGCAGCGAAATCGCCCCTCTCTCTATCAAGCTGCGTTCACTCAAGGGGCCGGGCTCATCGTCAACACCGATCCATAAGAAAGGCATGCGGCCGATGTATTCAGACACGCGTTGCTCGAGAAGGTATTCGCTTTCGCGTGTGATCCGATCGGCAGAGCTTCCCTTGCCCCAGGTTCTTCCGATTCCAGCCGGGTCGCCGTCTCGCCTCAAGAGCGATGCGCCGACATGCAGACGAAACACGGAGCCGCGATGGCTCCCCCCGCCCGCAAGCATGCCACCGACGTTGCCTCGATGCTGGGCAAGACGCCCCCACAACGTGGATCTGGCCCCTACTCCCAGAGCGTGAGTGCCAACTCGAACTGTACGCGCCGACCCATCTGCTCGAATCTCGCCTTCCTCAAAGAAAAAGTACACGCCTCGTTTCGGCCAGTTCATGGAACCGGTGCACTCTTCCAACGTGCGCGGCCCGCCAGTTTGCGCTCGGAGTTCATTGAGCAGTTCATAGAAGTCGTCAAGCTCACTCATACGGATGAAATGCCGTGCTTTCTGGCCTTGGCGTAGAACGCAAGTTGCCGTCCTTGCGTGAGGCCAAGCGTTGGGATTACCACGACCCCACCCCGTTCGACAAGGCCATCGGTAAGCCCGAAATCGCGGTAGTCGGAGCCAGCATGAATTTCGAAAACGTGGCCTCGCAGGTCACCGAGTTTCTGGTCGATTGCCACCAGAGTTTCTTGGGCCCACAGCCGACGAGCGCCGCGGCCAGTGCCAACCAAGGTCACGTTGTAGGGCGCAAGGATCGCATCTGGTTCGACCACCCCATGAAGCGCTGACATGACGAACCATCGGTCGCATGTTTGTTCGACATACCAACGCCGACCTCTGAAAAGCGAGGAGACATAGAGCTCCTGCGCTGTAGATGGTCGGGCAAGCTTGTCCTTTACGCAACCAACGAGTCCTATTCGCACCGTGCGCATCAGAGCCGCTTTCGCGGCTGCAGTCAATAGCAGGTTCTCAACTGGCATTCCCTCGCATTCGGCGGGCTTGCGACTTGTCCCGCCCCCAATGTTGGTGGGAGGCGCTGCGCAGTACGCTGCCAAGGTGATTGAGACCTCACCGAAGCGAAGTCGAAATGTGTTGGCGTACGTGCTCGGGGGGTTCATCACCTTCGCTGGCGTGATGCATTTTGCGAGTCCTGGGTTTTTCGACAAGATCGTTCCGCCGTGGTTGCCACCCAACCAACGCTTCTGGACATACATCAGCGGCATCGCCGAACTGGCGGTAGGCATCATGGTGTTGCGTCCGCAAACCAGGCGCAAGGGTGCGCTGGCCGCGGTAGCAGTGTTCATCGGCGTGTATCCCGCAAACCTCTACATGGCTTGGGATTGGCGGCACCGGCCGGCGTCTGAGCAACTGATCGCGTACGGCCGTTTGCCGTTTCAGTTCTTGTTCATTTGGATCGCATTGCGCGTGGCCCGCCGCGCAGCGCAGGACGCGCAGTGACCGCAGTGTTCAACCTCGACGACTCATACGCTCGCGAGCTCGTCGACCTGTGCGAACCGTGGCAGGCGGCGCCACTACCAGCTGCTGAGTTGCTCGTACTCAACGAGGCGCTCGCTAGCGAACTCGGATTCGGCGTTGAAGCGCTGCGCTTGCCCGACGGCATCGCAACATTGATTGGTCAGCGGTTGGCGCCCGGTTCGCGTCCGGTTGCGCAGGCGTATGCCGGCCATCAGTTCGGTAACTACTCGCCGCGACTCGGCGACGGACGCGCGTTGCTGTTGGGCGAATTCGCCGAACCCGACGGACGTGTTCGCGATCTACATCTCAAAGGTTCGGGTCGCACTCCGTTTGCGCGCGGTGGCGATGGCAAGGCTGCCGTTGGGCCGATGCTGCGCGAGTACGTGATCAGTGAAGCGATGCATGCGCTGGGTATCCCCACAACTCGATCGCTCGCTGTTGTGGCAACTGGCGAGCACGTAATGCGAGACACGCCGTTGCCTGGCGCAGTGCTTACGCGTGTGGCCGCGAGTCACCTTCGCGTCGGCACCTTTCAATACGCCGCAGCCACGGGCGATGCTGAGCTACTCGAGCGCCTCGCCCGATACGCCATCGCTCGTCATTACCCACACGCCGCCAACGCAGCGAATCCGTACCTTGCGTTCTACACCGAGGTGGTTGAGGCGCAGGCGTCGCTGTTGGCGCGCTGGATGTCGGTGGGCTTCGTGCACGGTGTGATGAACACCGACAACATGACCATCTCGGGCGAGACGATCGATTACGGGCCATGCGCATTTATCGATCGCTACAACCCGGCCACAGTGTTCAGCTCGATCGACCACGGCGGGCGCTACGCGTATGGAAACCAACCAGTAGTGGCGCAGTGGAATCTTGCGCGTTTGGCCGAGACGCTGCTGCCGTTGTTTGCAGAGACCACAGAAGAAGCAGTTGAACTGGCAACCGCAGTGTTGGTGTCGTTTACCGAGCGCTGCGATGCGCATCGATCGGCCGCAATGAGCGCCAAGGTGGGCCTTGCCGGCGTTGGGTCTGACGACCCAACGTTGCTCGACGATCTGCTCGCGTTGTTGCACGCGCAGGCAATCGACTTCACGTCGTTCTTCCGGTCGCTTTCGAATGTGGTGCGAGGCGACGCTGAACCCACTCGTGCGATGTTCGCCGACGCGTTGGCGTTTGATGCGTGGGCGCAACGGTGGCAGGCGGCTCGAGCGAGCGATGGCCGACCCGCCGACGAGGTAGCCGTAACGATGGATCGCGTGAACCCGATCTACATTCCTCGCAACCATCTGGTTGAGGCAGCGCTAGTGGCAGCGACCGCTGGCGATATGAAGCCATTCACCCAACTGGTTGATGTGCTTGCCCACCCATTTGTTGAGCGCCCAGGGTTGAGCGCATACGCATTGCCTGCGCCAGCTGAAGGCGCGCCATATCGCACGTTCTGCGGCACCTGATCAGGCTTCGAAGCCGAGCGAACCCGTTGGTGGCATAGGCGTGCAGCGGCTCGGTCTGCGAGAATCGTTGACAGCTATCGATCCCCACCCGAACGAGGAAACCATGCTCTTTGCCGTCCGCAAGATCGTCACCTTCACTGAAGAGATCCATCATGATCTCGGTCCGGTTCGCGAACACCCAGCGATGAAGGGCGCGATCGCCGCCGTGGTGACCAATCCGTATGTGGGTCAATATGTGCAGGATCTGAGCCCGGCAAGCGCTGAGTTGAAAGCACTCGGAGAGCGAATGGGCAACACCCTCATCGCTCATCTCGGTGGTGATGCGAGCGCGATCGATGCGTATGGCAAGGGCATCATCGTTGGCGCTGCGGGTGAGATAGAGCACGGCGCGATGTGGCACATTCCTGGCGGCGCCGGCATGCGTGTGGCGCTTGGCAAGGGCACCTCGATCGTGCCGTCCACGAAGAAGGTTGCAGGCATGGGCGCTCGCCTCGATGTGCCGCTTACGCATCTCGAGTGGAGCTATGTGGGTAGCCATTACGACGCGATCGAAGTCGGTGTTCCCGATGGGCCCAAGCCCGACGAGATGGTGGTCATCTTGGCTATGGCCATTGGTGGACGCCCTCACGCTCGTTTAGCCGGCGGTTTCACGCTTGCTGACCGCGGCAATCCTGGAGTGCCGGCATGAGCCCCGCACTCAGCGACAACCCACAGCAGATTGCGGTCATCGGCATCGGACGCATGGGCTGGCACATCGCCGCACATTTGGCGCACGCTGGTCACTCGGTAACTGTGTGCGACGTTGTGCCCGGCATGGCCCAGCGGTGGGTCGACGAACACGGCGGCGCGATGGCCGACAGCCCGGTCGATGCAGTGAAGGGCTGTGCCTTCGTCATCAGCTCGTTACCCGCCTGTCGCGAATTGCGAGCGGTGGCCGCTGGAATCGCCGACGCGCTCGCACCGAATGCGGTGTGGATCGATCACTCAACCACATCGGTTGAGGCCGCTCGAGAAGTGGCCGCGGCTGTCGCTGCGAGCGGAGCGAGCTTCCTCGATGCGCCTGTGTCGGGCGGTGTCGATGGCGCTCGCAACGGCACGCTCACGGTGATGGCCGGCGGCACCGAAGCAGCGTTCGCCACGGCCGAGCCAATCGTTGCCGCGTATGCGGCGCGCAACATCTTGATGGGTGATTCGGGTGCCGGTCAGCTCACCAAAATGACGAACCAGATCTGCGTGATCGGCCTCTGCCAAGCGTTGGCCGAGGGACTCGATTTCGCCGAGACCGCTGGACTCGATGTGATGAAGGTTGTGCACGTAATGCTGCAGGGCTCATCGGCTTCGTGGCAGATGGCGAACCGCGCCGACAAGATGCTCGCTGGCAACTTCGACTTCGGTTTCTCAACCACGTTGATGCGCAAAGACATTGGGCTGCTGCTCGCCGAGGCAGGCGAGATGAATGTTCCGTTGCCCGTTACTTCAATGGTCAGCGGAATGCTTGATGAAGTCGACGAAATGGGCGGAGCGCAATGGGACTGGTGCAGCTTGATGCAGCGCCAACGCCAGAGCCACAGCTAGCAGAATGCCGGTTTTCCGGGGCTTCTATGGATTCTCGGAGCCAAGGATCGTGACGAGGTCGCGGGCGTCGGCCAACAGGCGCACAACGTCGAGCCGATCTTCGGACACGAAGTAATACCAGTGGAACGGGAATCCCTTGAGGGCGCAGGCCCGAAGTCCGGGAATGTCGCACGCCTCGCCAACGTGCGGCGAGCCGAGATGCGGCATTCGCTCGACGGAACGGATCGAAGCGAGAGCTGCGTCGAAAAATCGGGTCGCCAACTGCGCTCCGCCCGCCGCACGGTAGTGAGCTGTTGAGCTGATCAGATCGGCCTCGGCGAGCGGGCGAAGCCAGGCTGGGGTCACGTTTGCGGGCCCAGAGCCTTGCTGCGTAGGTCGGCCACGGTTCGACGATTGAGCGGGCGCGCCGGGCCTGATTCGAGGCCATCGGTGATGAGTTCGCGGAGACGTTTCCTGGCTTGGTCTTCTTGATCGCGGCGCACGAGTTCGCGCAGATATTCGCTGGTGTTTCCGTAGTGCCCCGACTGCACGCGTTCGTCGATGTACGCGCGAAGCGACTCCGGGAGGGCAAAGCTCATCGTGTTGCTGCTCATTTGCTCATCCTGCAGCGAATATTAATAGTTGTCAACCCTGTCCGGAGTCCGAACATAACCGTGAACCCGGACTCAAACCGCCAGCGCCACAGCTAGCTCAATTCGTACGCGGCGGGGTCCACATCGTGGGTCATGCCCCAGTAATCGACGAGCCGCCACGGCATCACCGTGACCACTCGCCCATGCCGGTTGCGGTAGTAGGTGCTCATCCCCGGATGTGTCCAGATCATCTGCTCGTGCGCAGCGTCGACCGCGGCAACATGCTCGATGTGTGCGGCCGCAGTCACCTCAATTGTGTGAGCATCGCGCAGCGACATCTCGACGAGGCATGACGTGATGTGCCGAGCCTGACATTCGGATTGGAAGATGGCGCTTCCACCATGACCGAGTCCGGTGTTTGGGCCCTGCATCACAAACATGTTCGGGAAGCCGGGCACGGTGATACCCAGATACGCCGATGGATTGTCGTCGGCCCACACATCACGAAGGTTCACTCCATCACGTCCGGTGACATTCAGCTTGGCCGTCATGTGGCTCACCTGAAAGCCGGTTGCAAACACCACCACATCGGCCTCGCGATGGGTGCCGTGGGCATCAACAATGCCATCGGCCGCAACGTGATCAATCGGTTCAGTAACCAACTCGACGTTGGGCTGCAGCAACGCTCGAAACCAACCGTTGTCGAGCAAAATGCGCTTACCGAACGGCGGATAGTTGGGAAGGCATTTGTCGATCAGGTCAGCACGGTCGCCGAGCGCTGAATGTAGGTACTCGGTCATCTCGCGCCGGTGTCCGTCGTTGCGTTCGTTGATCGAGCGGTCTTGGTGGGGCCACTGCGGATCCTTTTGGATGAACGCATGCAGGCCATCGCAGAAACGCCACAACATCGTGAAGCGATACCACGCTGCATAAAACGGTAGGTGCTCGAGCAGCCATTGGGTGCCGTCGGGAATTGGCTCGTGATAGCGCTCGATCGGCCGCGCCCATTGCGGACTGCGCTGGTAGATGGTGAGTGAGCCGACTTGATCGGCAATGGTTGGCACGATCTGCATCGCCGAAGCGCCGGTGCCGATGATGGCCACGTTGAGACCCGTGAGGTCGAGATCGTCGGGCCAGCGAGCCGAATGAAACGCGGCACCAGCGAAGTCGTGCAGGCCATCGATGACGGGAAGCTGTGGTTCGTTGAGTTGACCAATCGCGCTGATCAGAATTGCAGTGCTTGTGTGCTCGGTTCCGTGTGAGCCTTCGAGCGTCACATTCCAGCGGTGGGTCGCGTGATCCCACGTAGCGCTCGTCAGCGCAGTCGAAAACTGCACGTGCTCGGTGACGCCGTATTCGCTGCTGATGCGACGCATGTACTCGTTTAGTTCGGGTTGCGGAGCGAAGAACCGCGACCAACGATTCGGCGGCGCAAACGAGAACGAATATGCGTGGTTCGGCGTGTCTACCGCACAGCCGGGATAGCGGTTATCGCGCCACACACCGCCTACGTTCTCGCCCAACTCGACGATGCGATAGGGGACTCCCAACCGCTGCAGGCGCACGCCCATGGCAATGCCACTGGCGCCTGCGCCAACGATGAGCGCGTCGAAACCAGACAGCGGTTGCGGGTCTGCGGGCGGCTCAACATCGCGACTCACGAGGCCCATCTCTTCGCGCATCATGCCGATGTATTCGGTAGGTATGCGCTGGCTCATACACACGCTCATCATCAGCGACATCAGCTCGTCGTCGGGCTCGCCAATCACGGGGGTGTCGTCAGCGTGCGCAGCAGCAGCGGCGCGGATTTCGTCGGCGATGTGCGGCGGAAAGCCAGCCGTCTCGTCGGCCACTATGCGGGCGTCTCGGCTGGGCAGGTATGGCGCCTCGAGCCAGCGCCGATCGCCAGTGAGATGCACGAGACACATCAGCAGAACGCGCAGGTCACCCTGTGCGAAGGCTTCGTATGGGGCGGCACTCATCGGTGTTTCACAACGGCGAGAGTCACCACGAACATCACGCCACCTTAGGCCGCACGATCGTGGCGGCTACGTTTGGCGGATGAGCAACAGCGACATCAGCGAATCGGCCGCTGCCGCCACAAGGCAGCAGGCGCCGTCGTGTGCATCATGCGGATCTCACCTGGCCACGCAGTGGGGCACGTCCGAAGGCCGGGCGTGGCTGTGTCGCGAATGCGCCACGTTGCACGGACTCGGCTGTCCGTAGCCACGCGTTCTAGTCTTCGAGCACACGGCTGGCTCGATGTTCGGGCCCGGGGGATGGAGGGCCAACATGGCTGAGATTCATGGCACGTTCGACGACCGATTCGTAGCAATGCGCGATCTGCTGAGCGCAAGCATCGATGCCGGCACCGACGTTGGTGCGTCGGTTGCGGTCACCATCGACGGCGCTCCCGTGGTCGACATTTGGGGTGGCTGGGCCGACGCCGAGAAGACCACGCCGTGGCAGGCCGACACCATCACCAACGTGTGGTCCACCACCAAGACCATGACCTCGCTGGCCGCCTTGGTGCTGGTTGATCGCGGTGAGCTCGACGTGTTTGCTCCGGTCTCAAAGTATTGGCCCGAGTTCGCTGCCAACGGCAAAGAAGCAATCGAAGTGCGCCACCTCATGTCGCACACCTCGGGCGTTTCTGCGTGGGCGCAGCCGGTCATCGTCGACGACATCTACGACTGGGAAAAATCCACCTCGATGCTCGCAGCACAAGAGCCATGGTGGGAGCCCGGCACGCAGTCGGGGTATCACGCGTTGAACCAAGGCCACCTCGTTGGCGAGGTGATCCGTCGCGTCAGCGGGCAAAAGCCCGGCGAGTTCTTCGCCAGCGAGATCGCTGGCCCGCTTGGCATCGATTTCCATATCGGCCTCGACCCAAGCGAGTACCACCGCATCGCCAACGTGATCCCGCCACCGCCGATGGAGATCGATTTCGCCACGCTCGATATGAACAGTGTGTTGGTGAAGACCTTTATGGGCCCTGCTCCCGATGCTTCGGTCGCGTGGACCACCGACTGGCGTCAAGCCGACATCGGTGCCGCCAACGGCCACGGCAATGCTCGCTCAGTTGCGCGAGCGCAGTCCATCGTTGCCTGCGGTGGCGAACTCGATGGCGTGAAGCTGTTGTCACCCGCCACCATCGACCTGATCTTCCAAGTGCAGTCGTCGGGCATGGATCTTGTGCTCGGCATCGACAGCACGTTTGGCATCGGCTACGGCTTGCCCGGCGTGTCGTACCCATATTTCCCATCGGGCAAGATCTGCTTCTGGGGTGGTTGGGGTGGCTCGGTCATCATCGTCGACACTGATCGCCGGATGACCGTTGCCTACATGATGAACCGCATGGATGCCGGCCTCGTTGGCGACGTGCGCGGCGAGAGTTTGGTGCGTGCCGCCTACGCCGCGATTGGTGTCACGGCTTAGGTCGCTGGCTCTAGGCGAACACCACTGTGGTGGCGCCCACAAGCAGCACGCGGTCTTCGGCCCAGTAGCGCACAGCGCGTGACAACACTTGCCGTTCGGTGTCTTGACCAAGGCTGACCAACTGCTCGATGGTGTGAGCGTGGTTCACTCGCGCAACGTCTTGCTCGATGATTGGTCCCTCGTCGAGATCGGCCGTGACAAAGTGCGCTGTGGCGCCAACCAACTTCACTCCGCGCTCGTGCGCTTGGTGATAGGGCTTGGCGCCTTTGAACCCGGGCAAGAACGAGTGATGGATGTTGATGGCTCGTCCGTTTAGGTAACGACACAGGTCGTTGCTGAGCACTTGCATATAGCGAGCCAAGACCACGAGTTCAATCTCATGCTCGACAATCAGGTTCTTGAGTTGTGCTTCTTGGTCAGGTTTCGTGGCTGCGGTTACCGGAAGGTGCATGAACGGAATGCCGTGCGCCTCAACGATTGGGCCGCAATCTGGATGGTTCGAGACCACCAGTGGAATGTCGATCGGCAGCGCTCCGCTGCGCCAGCGGTAGAGCAGGTCGACCAAGCAGTGATCGAACTTTGAGACCATCACCATCACGCGCGGCCGATACGACTCGGCCCTCACGTGGATCACCGCGTCGGGGTCAACCAGGTGAGCTGCGATCGCGTCGCGAACCTTCGTTGCGTCGGCTTCGGGTGTTGAGAACACGGTGCGCATGCAAAAGGTTTGGGTGATCGGCTCGCCGAACTGCGAGTTCTCCAAGATGTTGCCGCCGATGTCGAGTAAGGCGCTGCAAACGGCGTGCACGATGCCCGCTCGGTCAGGGCACGTAAGGGTCAAAATGTGGTTCGGCATCAAATGAGTATGGCACTATGGCTGCATTACCCCGCCCATCGCGGCTGGGTCGTTGCACTTGCTGAATTTGGGGGACAACGTGCAGGTGAGTCAACAGCGCGACTATTCGATGATGGGCGACGATGGTCGTGCTGCAGTCGAGCGCGGCCTGGCCGATGCCCAGTGGTATCAATCACCGGTTGCGCGCAAACGAATGAAAGAACTGATGCAGCGCAGCGATGGCCCAGCTATCCGCGACACGGTGCTGTGGCTTGGCCTGATGATCGCGTTCGCTGTTGCTGCGGTCATGTTGTGGTCGTCGTGGTGGTGCGTTCCGTTCCTTGCCGCCTACGGAGTTCTCTACGGCTCGGCTAGCGATTCGCGCTGGCATGAGGCCGGCCATGGCACTGCGTTCAAGACTCGATGGATGAACACGGCGGTGTACCAGATCGCGTGTTTCATGATCGTTCGCAACCCCACCACATGGCGTTGGAGCCACACCCGACATCACTCCGACACCATCATCGTTGGGCGTGACCCAGAGATCATCGGAATGCGGCCACCCAAGCTCGGCTCCATTGCGCTCTATTTCTTTGGGGTTCTCGATCTGCCACGCGGCCTGCGGGCCATGGTGCGCCATGCACTCGGACGCATCTCTCCCGATGAGGCCAGCTATACCCCCGAGTCCGAGCATCGCAAGGTGTTTCGTGACGCTCGAATCTGGACAGCGATCTACATCGTGGTTGTCACTGCGAGCATCGTGTGGGGCTCATGGCTTCCGGTGCTGCTCGTTGGGCTGCCGCGCATGTATGGCGCTTGGCATCATGTGCTCACTGGGCTCACTCAGCATTGTGGTCTCGAAGAAGATGTCACTGATCATCGACTCAACAGCCGCACGGTGTACATGAATCCAATCAGTCGATTCATCTATTGGAATATGAACTATCACCTCGAGCACCACATGTATCCGTTGGTGCCGTTTCATCACCTACGCGAGTTGCACGATGAGATCAAGCACGATCTGCCTCCGGCGTTACCGAGTATCGCCGCGGCATATCGTCAGTTTGTGCCGGTGATGTTTGCTCAGCGCGCAGACCGCAGCGTGTGTATTCACCCGCAGTTGCCAGCACCGCACAATGCCGAAGGGACGCTGAACGCATGAGCACCTGGACCGACATGGGCGCAGCCGACGACATCGAGCAAGAAGATGTGGTTGGCGTTGAGATTGATGGCCGGGCGTACGCGATTTATCGCTCGCCCGACGACGCGTACTACGCCACCGATGGGCTCTGCACCCACCAACAAGTGCGCTTGTGCGATGGCCTAGTGATGGGCAACGTCATCGAATGCCCCAAGCACAATGGCCGATTCGATTACACCACTGGCGAGGGCCGCGGCGTGCCGATACGCGAGAACCTGCGCACGTATCGGGCCAAGGTTGTTGACGGTCGAGTGCTTGTTGATCTCGGCTAGCGAGGTCGACGAACGGTTCAGCCGTCGCGAACCACCGTGGTTGTGCCGAGGTAATCCCAGACACCCTTGCGGGTTGGGTCAGCCAGAATGAGCACGGCGCTGACAAGCCAAAGAATGCCGCTCGTTATCGATCCGAGTACCAGCTTGCCAAGGCCTTCGCGGAGCAGCATCTGGGTCATGGATGCAGGGGCACCGGTGTTGGTATCGACGATGCGCAGGTTGAGCATTTTCTTCGCCGGCGAGGTGGACTGTTGCCAGAGCACGATGTCCCAAATCAGCCAGCCGATGCCCAGCGTGACGATGGCGAGCAAGATGTCGAGCATGAAGGCACCGAAGCGCACGCCGTTGCTGCATGGCACAACTGTCGCCGAGCTCGAAGAGCTACCGAAGTAGTTGCTTGGTGGTGGCGGCGGTGGCGGTGGTGGTGGGAATGAGTCAGACATGGGGGTCTCCAACAGGATTGCGGTTGATGGCCGAGGCGGCTTGGCACGGACAATAGTTCACAGCGTTAACAGGCCTGCTCCATTTCGGGCGACCTGCTGACGGATGCGCGCGATGCGGCGGCTTACCGTTTCGCGACGCTGGCCAACGAGCTGCGCGACTTCTTTCACGCTGTAGCCAAAACCGTCGACCAACATGAGGAGCTCGCGGTCGATGGGTGAGATGCCTGCCAGGCATCGCGCCAACAGAGCCTCAATGTCGCACTGGTGCGCCACGTTGTCGGCGACTGGCTCGCTGGTGTCGATCAACGTATCGAAGAGCTCGGACCCGGAGTCGGCGATGGTGGCGTTGCCAGAGAGGTAACGCCGGCGTGGAGCACGTGCGCCGCCGCCGAGGTCTGCGAGGCGGATGCCTTCGCCCCGTTGAACTCGTTCGCGCCGATCGAATGAGATAGCGGTGTACCGAGCGGTACCACGCGCGAAGCGAACGGGATTTGGAAAGCGGGCCATGATGCGTTCTGCATCGGTGAGAAATGTCTCAGCCACCGCTTGAGCAATGTCGCTGGCATCATGCTGGCCGCGCCGCCCACAGAACTTGATCGTCTCACAAAAGACTGCGGTGGCGTATTCGTCAACGCTGTGGGGCTGACGGCTGGTGATGGGAGTGGAGTAAGTGTTTGGAACGGTGCCTCTGCGCTCACAGTTGCCGCACGGAACGCGGCTTGTTGGTCTGTTGAGGCGAGTATGCGGCAGGGGTGTCACAACGTTTCGCAACGATTCGCGACGTTGGGGTCACTCGTCGGTAGCGAGGCGAATCCATACAACGTGATCGCCGGAGGGGCCATTGTCGGCGGCTCCCCAGAACGAATCCCAGCGCTCGCCGGGGCGCATGCCGCGCATGCGATGAGAGTTGATATCGCGACGATGGCTGCACGCAATATCGGATGAGATCTGGGCGGCCGTGGTGCGTGTATAGAGGCGATCGACGCGGACCCAGCCACCATCGGAACGCGCTTGATCGAAGGTGCGCGCCCAGAACGAGTTGCGCCCTTGGCTGGCGAATTGCTGCGTTGAATTCATCGTTGAATTCATCGTTGAATTCATCGTCGAACCCTCGTGATCGAAGTCGGTCATGAGGGGTCTCCGGGTTCAGATTGCTGGCGGCAGTTATCGGTGAAAGAGGTGGAAGAGTAGTGAATCATTTTTTGCTTTCGAGGATGACTATTACTCAACGTGAACGCGCGATATGCGGAAAAGTGTGACCCAACCGCTCGCAACATCCACAACGAGTTGTTGCCTACCCCGATAGGCAACAATCGACAGCAATCTGCAGGTAAGGAGCGGGTGCAACTTCCCTACAGTGATGGCAGCGTGAAGGTAACACGAAGCCCCTTCGCAATGTCATGTACCTAGGTACACCTAGACCGTTTTTGGCGCCTACTAGGGGCCAAAAGCGGTACACCAGTTGCGTTATTGCGAGCTGATGCTGGCCCTGAACTCGCCCTCGCGCATTGCTGCGCGGGTGGCCTCAGATGGGTGATCGAGTCGGGTAAGGGTGACGCCGACTATTTGGGCCGTACACGGGAACTGAGGTGGGTATGAGCCCACCGGAGCGCCGGTGTCGATACCAATATCGAAGGTCTCGCCGCTCATCGAAAAAACGAGGGGCACGGTCTTATCAACGCGGGCGCTCGCCACCACTGCATCATTCACAATGAGCGCTGCCTGGCCGCCTTGCCCAAATCCGCCGTCGTACGCGAACTCAACGGTGATGGTGTGTTCGCCGGCGGGAAGCGCCAGGGGGTCTCGCACCACATAGTGCTCGTGACCAAACCAGTTATAGAGATAGGTGGCATGTCCGTCGGTGTCGAGGTAGATCGACCAACCGGCCATGTTGCCGCCCTGGCAGGCAATGACCCCGGTGGCGCCGTCGGCGGGAACCACGATGTCGGCGCTGATGCGCCATGAACAGTTCTTCAGATTGAGCACCGATGATTCGGGCATGCGCGTGTGCGCAGTGGTGTAGGTCATCGAGTCGATGCCGTCGAGCACATGCGGAACTGCGAAGTCGCCATGCCGAGGCGAACCGGGGTCTCGCAGCGGATACACGCCGTAGTCGATTGCGCTTTGGTGAAAGATCTCTTGCAGTTCGCGAAGTTTGTCGGGATATGTAGCCGCGAGATCTACCGCTTGCGAGAAGTCGTCGTCGATGTTGTACAACTCCCACTTCTCTTGCGGGCCATCAAACTCGAAGCCCTGCAGACGAATCCAGGGAAGACGACCGTGAAAGCACGAAGCCATCCATCCATCGTTATAGATGGCTCGGTTGCCGAGGATCTCGAAGTATTGACTTGTGCGATGGCTGGTTTCGTGGGGATTGTCGAATGTGTAGGTCATCGAGGTGCCGTGGATGGGCATCTGCTCGATTCCGTTTACCGCAGCGGGCGCGGTAATGCCCGCAATTTCATAAATAGTGGGGGCGATGTCGATGACATGATGAAATTGTTGACGAAGCGCGCCGGCATCGGTGATTCGTTTTGGCCACGAAATAGCCATTGCGTTGCGAGTGCCGCCGAAGTGTGAGGCCACTTGTTTCATCCATTGGAATGGCGAATCGAGCGCCCACGCCCATGCAATGTTGAAATGGTTCTCGCAACGCGCTGTGCCGAAGTCGTCGATGTGCTCAAGCAGCCAATCGGGATCTTCAGGCACGCCGTTCTGGAACGACGGCGCGCTCCACGCGCCGTGGATGGTTCCTTCGGCGGATGCACCGTTGTCGCCCGTGATGTAGATGACGACCGTGTCGTCGCTAAGGCCCATTGCGTCGACGGCATCGATCACGCGCTTGATCTGTGCATCGGTGTGTTCGAGGAAACCAGCGAAGACTTCCATGAGTCGCCGCGCCACGGGGCGGTACTTGTCGGGGTAGTCGGCCCACGCAGGGATCTGTTCGGGGCGCGCAGTGAGTGCCGTGTTTGGTGGAATGACTCCGAGGGCGATCTGACGGTCGTAGATGTGTTGGCGTAGTTCGTCCCAGCCGCCATCGAACGCCCCGCGATATTTGTCGCTCCACTCGGGCGCAACGTGATGCGGTGCGTGCACCGCTGGCGTGGAGAAGTAGCAAAAGAACGGACGGTTCGGAGTGGACGCCTTTTGCCGTTGGATCCATGTGATTGCCTGATCGGCAAGGTCTTCGGTGAGGTGGTAATTCGCTTTGCCCAGGTGCGGTGAGATCGCTGTGGTTTGGTCGTACACGGGCGGTTCCCATTGCGAAGCCTCGGCGCCGATGATGCCGTAGAAACGGTCGAAGCCCATGCCGGTTGGCCAACGATCAAATGGCCCCGCTGGACTCTGTTCCCACGACGGCGTGAGATGCCATTTGCCGAAACATGCCGTGCTGTATCCGGACATACGCAACACCTGAGCGACGGTTGCCGACTCGGGTGGAATGGCGCTGTCGTAACCGGGAAATGAGTTGGCGATCTCGGTGATGCCGGCCATGTGCACTGAGTGGTGGTTGCGTCCGGTGAGCATGGCGGCGCGGGTGGGCGAGCACAGCGCCGTGGTGTGAAACTGGTTGTAACGCAGCCCGCGAGCAGCAACGGCATCGAGGCCTGGTGTGCTGACCGGACCCCCAAAGGTTCCGAAGGACCCAAAGCCCACATCGTCGAGCAGCACGAGCAAGATGTTGGGTGCCGAGTCGACGGTGCTTGGGTTCGTGAGTCGTCGTGGCGTTGAGTCGGTGATGAGTCGCTCGGCCGAACCGGTAAACGGCGGAGTTGGGCGGGGGAGGCTCACGCTCTGGTCCGCAGCCCGGCGACCTCGAATGAATCGAGGGCTGCCAGCAGTTCGGCGGTGTTGCCGGTGACACGAACGTCGCCAGCATTGATCGCATTGGTGATGTTGGTGGTGCCCGTCACGATGTCGATCCACATTGACGCAGCGCACGCAATGGTGATCGAGGCGCCGGTGCCATCGGTGGGGCAGGCAACGCAATTGCGAACGTGTAGCCCGCATGTGGAGCCATCGTCGAAGCTCCATGCAATGTGGGTGTCGACGCCGAGCGCACGTTCGGGTTCGAGCAGCACGCGAAGAATGTGCACGGCGTCGCTGGGCGGCGACAGCGAGAACTGCCGCTTGTGCAAGCGGTGCACATAGAAGCGTGCTCGGTCTTCGCTGCCGTCGAGGCCGCGGGCCCGGGCGAGACACCAGTTGCGAATGTTCGCAGCCGGAGTGCGTTGCGCAATGGTGCGCAACACTCGCGCCAAGAGATGACGATCGGCTTCGGTTGCGTCGTCGCTACGGACGAGCCAACTACAGAGCTCGAGCGCCCAACGCAGGTCGTTGGATTGGATGGCTTCCTGCGCCTGCGAACGCACGGTGTCGTGCCCGCCAAACCCGGCGATGAGCCGATTGCATCGATCGGCCGGCGGAAGTGGGAAGAGATTAGATTCGTCGCCGTCGAAGAAGCCGAACAACCCAATCTGAATTTGGCGAGTGTGGTGCTCGGACACGCCGTAGAACTCAGAGGTGAGGTAATCGTCGTCGTAAAAACTGGGCAGCGTGACCGTATGCGCCAGTTCGCGACTGGTGGCCCCCATGTTGATGTGGCGAACTGTTTGATCCCATAGGTATTGGATTGAGTCGCGGTATTTGGTGACTCGGGTCTTGATTTCGTCGCGGCCGTAGATGACCGGTCCGTGCGCGGCAATGAGGTAGTCAGCGTTGAGCGATAGCAGGTGATCGATGCCGCGCAGCAACACGCGCGGGTCTCTGTATTCCTCGCCGCGAATGGCGAAGATGTTGAAGAGCAGCGGCCACACAAGGTTGTTCACACAGACACCAAGCGACGGGAACCAGTAGGTGACTGAGTCGTCGGCATCTGAGGGGGCGTGGGTGACCTCGATGGTGAGGCCCGCCACGGTGATGGTGGTGTCGCCAGCGAACGTGTGGGTAGCCGGGATGTGTCCGTAACGAAACGGAGCGTGAGCGGGATTGCGATAGAAGTGGCCGAGGCCCACATTGACAATTGCGTCTTCGCCAACTGAGGGAAGGCTTGTAGCAAATTGCTCGGCGAGGCCGCGTCCGTAGGCCGGGGCAATCTCGGTTGCGGCACGGGCCCGGTTGATGGCCACGCGCTCGTGAGCCCAAATGGGCAATGGCTCGACGTGATTGTCGCTGAGTACGGCGGCGGTACCCGACACGTAATGGAAATGCGTGTAGAGCACCGCAGCAATCGGACGGTCGGTGTGCTGACGAAGTTCGGCCAGTGCTTCGGCCATCTCTTCAATTGACTCGCCGGTATCGATGACGATGATGCCTTCGGGTGCGTCGATGAAGGTCTGGTTCGAAAGCCCATTACCCATCAGCGACCACACTCCAGGTCGCACCGTTGCGAACGTGCGAGCAAGCAACTGCGACTGCTGGAGGTGATCGCGATGGGTAACGCCGCCATTTGGGGCGGTGACGGTGTCTACCCCCGAGGTAGAAAAGCTTCGTTGCCGGCCGGTCTGCTGCATAGACCTAGACAGTAGGTGCCGACGTGAAGTGTCACATGCTTGGGCGGCCCTGGGTCAGGGGTTCGTTGGTTTGGGCTTGTTGGTGTCGAAGCGGGACACTCGACCCCGCTGGGTACCCCGCACCTCTGAAAACAGTCGCTTGCTGCTCGCCTCGCTCCACTGACCGTTGTTGAACTCGAGCAGATCGGCGCGTGCCTGATCGAGTTCGTCGCTGTGGCCGGGCACCGCGCTGAGCAGCGCGATGGACTCGGTAAGGGCGCAGCGGGCGCCGAATTCGTCGCCATTGAGCAGGCTGTCGTGGGCCCGCTTCTTCGCCTGGGCCGCGCGCAGGATGTTGACCTGTTCGATGACTTCTTGGTTGAGTGTTTGGTCGGCGCTGGGGTCGTCGGTGGCGTTGATGACCACAGGAATGGTGACCGTGTGGAGCGAGACATCGCCGATTGTGGAGACCCAGCGCACGATGATGTCGCCAAGGCTCACTGCGCCGACCGCATCGGCTGATGGCATGGTGAGCATGGCCACCACCCGCCGTCGCTCGCCGCCGTATGCATCGCCGAGCGCCACCTGCATGCCGCCCGGCACATTGGTGATGGGGTACTCATTGAGAATGGCGATCTCGACGCCGGCCACAGGGCGCAGCTCGACTGAGATGTTCTGTGCCACGACTGAGGCCAAGCCCTCGAACTCGGCGGCGAATACCTGTGGTGCTTGGTCTGGCCCAGCACACCAATAGTTGTTGCCGGCGCCTGCATCGGCGAAGGCTGCCAACAGCACTTCGTCGTAGCCATCGTCGAAGCCGACTGTGGTGGTGGTGATGCCCTGCTCTTTGGCGGCGGCGGCCATCGTGCAGAGCTGTGCAGAATCGACGATGCCTTCGTTGGCGTGGCCATCGGTGAGCACGATGATGCGCCGCAACGCGTGCGGCCGCACATTGTCAGAGAGCATCTCAAGGCCCTTGAGCCAGCCGCCGCTGAGGTTGGTTGAGCCGCGTGAATGGATGTTGCGAACAGCAGCACAAGCCGTGTCGAGGTCGTGACTGGTGAGTGGCAAGACCATCTCGATCTCGTTGTCGAATGCCACCACGCCGAGACGGTCGTGGGGGCCAAGCAGACGCAGCAAGCTGCAGGTGGCTTCGCGAACGGCGTGCATGGGCTCGATGCCCATTGAGCCCGACCGGTCGAGCACGAGCACGACATCGAGCGGAGCCCGAGTAGTGGGGGCCGCTGGCGGCGCAGCCAGCTCGAGCATGAGGTGTACGACACCATCGACGTTGACCGCAAGGAGCGTGCGGTCGAGCTTGATTGAAGGTTGCATATCGTGCTGCTTTCTGGAGACGGAAGATGCCCGGTGGGCGGTCTGCCACTTGCGTACTGCCAACCCGTTGGGACGGGCTGACAGGACGAGTATGAAGCAAGGGTGTGACACGGTTTCGGTGTGCCAAAGCGACCCCGGCGGCTTTGCGCCCGTGTCAGACTCACGCCCATGGGTTTGCTCATTCCGCACGATTTTCCAATGTCGTCCCTCCGTAACGATGCCGAGCGCGACGTGGTCAATGCACTCTGCGAGGGTTTGTCCGACGGTTGGTATGTGCTTCCCGATGTGGGGCTTACCGGTTACCGCGACTATCAGATGGACATCGTCATTGCCCATCAGAAAGATGGCATAGCGGTCATCGAAGTGAAGGGTCATCGCGGGGTTTCGATTCGTAACGGACGATGGATTCACAGCGGCAGCGAGCTTGTCCCACAGCCCTTCGATCAAGCCTCAAACAACTCCTACGCGCTGCGTGATGCCATCCGTGGTCATTCGTCAGAACTCAAAGACGTTGAGATCAAATC
>Ga0194058_10000501_pt1 | contig 19101 bp, 21 predicted proteins | sample SepL4417m_MetaG_FD_155490 | JGI IMG/M metagenome (GOLD analysis project Ga0194058, IMG submission 155490) | Anoxic zone freshwater microbial communities from boreal shield lake in IISD Experimental Lakes Area, Ontario, Canada - Sep2016-L442-17m | ecosystem: Environmental > Aquatic > Freshwater... | reverse complement strand
ATCTGTCCTTCTCCAACACTGGCCCGTCTGTGAATTATTCCTTTCTTCAGGGCGGATATTTGGTTGTGGATTATTCCTCGAAGGCCGTGACTTCTATCGTCACCCTCACCGATCCGCAAACGGATCTTCTCTATTTCACGACAGGCCTCCTTTCTGGAACCTACATGGAGATGATTGCCGAGGGGTCGGGGCAAGAATACGGCGTGATCTCATCAGCTTCGGGATCCAGCACAGACAATATCTCGTTCCAGATTCTGGGAAAAACGAATCGCAAGACAGACATCGGGGCCGGCAACAGCCTGAGCATTGCGCATAAGCTGAAGGGGTATCTGCTAGCCTCCGCTGCGGAATCCTCCTCGAACAGCACCTCCTCGAACAGCACCTCCTCGGGAAACTTCACCTACGGGTTCGCCGGGGCGAGCCAGGTCACGTCGAAGCTCCAGTCCAATCTGACAGAGGAAGCGAACAACCTGCGGCTGGACGCGGCGGCGACGATTGAAAACCTAGCGACGGTCCTTGAAAACCGCGGGGTCGTTCCTGAGCCAACCGCAACGCCAACCGCAACGCCTTAGCCAGCGGGTTTTAGCGAGTTAGCGGCGGCGGGGTGCCGGGCTCGCGGAACGTGATCCGAGCCTTCGTGAGGTCGTAGGGGGAGATCTCGACAGAGACAGAATCGCCAGGGACGATCCGAATAAATTTTTTGCGCATTTTTCCGGAGATGTGCGCGAGCACGACATGTTCGTTGGGCAGCTTCACCCGGAACATCGTGCCGGGAAGCACATCGACAACAACCCCCTTGCTGATTACGCATTCGTCTTTGGCCATGAGAACGTGCTTTCTATCAGAGATCTGGACGGGAATCAACCCGCACGGATGGTTTTTGCGGGAGGAAAGAGTTGATCTTGCCCAGCAGACCGGTAATGTCCGAAACGTTTTGTGGAAAAAATCATGGGAATTATTTTAAGGATAGCGGCGATAGCGGCGATGGCGGCAGCGCCGGCATTTGCTGCAGAAAGCTACATCGTGGTGGACTGCCAGACCGGGCATGTGCTCGCCTCCAAGCAGCAGGATGACAAGCTCCCCGCCGCGAGCCTCACGAAGGTGGCGACCGCAGCCGTCACGCTGGACTGGGCGAGGTCCAACGACGGGGCGCTCTCAAGCCTCGTCGAAATCTCTTCGCTGGCGCTCGCGGCAGGCGGAGTCAACCCCGTTGGGCTTCAGCCCGGCGATCGGCTCAGCCTTCGCGATCTGCTCTACTGCTCGCTTCTGGCCTCTGACAATGTCGCCGCCTGCGCGCTCGCAGAATCCGTCGGAGCACGCCTCCCGAACAGCTCGGGGCTCGATCCCGCAGGAAATTTTGTCGCCCACATGAACGCGCTCGCCCGGTCGCTCGGCATGAGCCGCACGCTTTTCCTAAACCCCTCGGGATTTGACGCCATGGAGAAAGGGGCCAAGCCGTATTCGACGGCAGAGGATCTCGCGCGCCTCACCCGGTACGCATACAATGTTCCGGGGTTCCCCTTCTACGTGGCCCAGGCCGACCGGCAGGTGCATATTTTCCGAAACGGCACGGACACTCCGTTCGATCTCAAGAACACGAACGAGCTTCTCGGGCGGGATGGGATTGACGGGGTGAAGACCGGGAGGACCCGCCTCGCCGGAGACTGCCTGATCCTTTCTGGCGACCGGGCTCCCGAGTCGCGCCGCGAAGGCGAGCAGGTTTTTGTCACCCCCCGCCGGATTATTGTCGTCATGCTGCGGTCGCCAGACCGATTCGGCGAAGGGCTCAGCCTGCTTCGACAGGGTTGGAACCTCTACGATGCCTGGGCGGCAGAGGGAAGAAAATCTCCAAAATCCCAGTCGCTTGACCGCTGAAATACTCACAAAACCATGGATATCTCGACTCGCCTGCAATCCGCCATCCGCGACATACCGGACTTTCCCAAACCCGGAATCCTGTTTCGCGACATCACGCCGCTGCTTGCGGACCCGAAGCTTTTTCGCGAATCCATCGGTGAATTTGCAAGGATCTGCCGTGCAAGCGGAGCAGAGAGCATCGCGGGGATTGACGCGCGGGGGTTTCTTTTCGGCGCCACGGTCGCCTACGAGCTCGGGCTGGGGTTTGTGCCGATCCGGAAAAAGGGGAAGCTTCCTTTCCGCACGATAACGGAATCCTACGACCTCGAATACGGAAGCGCGGAGATTGAAATCCATACCGACGCATTCCGGAAGGGCGAGCGCGTCGCGCTGATTGACGACCTCCTTGCGACTGGAGGAACCGCAGGCGCAGCGATCAAGCTGATCCGGCATGCTGGAGCGAGCGTCGTCGCGGCGGCATTTTTGATCGAGCTGTGCGGGCTCGGCGGCCGAGCTGCACTCGGCGACGTGCCGATCGAAGCCCTCGTCAAGTATCCCTAACGGCCTAACGGCCCAGCCGGTTTGTCTCCTGCTCAAGGGAGGCATCGGTTCCCTCCCTTTTCAGCTTTTCTGACAGGTCGCTCCGAGGCATCATCGAGGGATGAAACATCAAATCCTTGGGACCAGCGGCATCGAGGTGACCCGGCTTGCGTACGGCTGCATGCGCATTTCCGGCTCGTGGGATCGCAGCAGGGTGGACGCTGGAGCCATCGCCAATGCGCTCCATGCCCTTGAGGCAGCGGTCGATGCAGGCTACACGTTTTTCGATCACGCAGATATTTACGGGGATACGGCGTGCGAAACGATTTTCGGGATGGCCATGGAGCAGCATCCGGCATGGCGCAAGGAGCTGACGATCGCGACAAAATGCGGCATCCGGTTTGAAGATGAGCCGCTTCCCGGCCAACCCCATCGCTACGATTTTTCTTATGAGCATATCGTCCGCTCGGCGGATGAGTCGCTGGAGCGGATGAAGATCGAAACGATTGATCTTCTGATGTTGCACCGACCGGATTTCCTTGCGGATCCTGAGGAGGTCGCGCGGGCGTTTGTGAAGCTGCGCGGCGACGGGAAGGTCCGGGAGTTTGGAGTCAGCAATTTTCGTCCCTCGCTTGTTTCGGCGATTCAGATGGCTCTGCCGTTTCCTCTGCAGGTCAACCAGGTGGAAATCCATCTGAGGCGCCTCGATAGCTTCGTTGACGGAACTCTCGACCAGTGCCTGGAGCATCGGATCACTCCGATGTCGTGGAGCCCGCTGCAGCAAGGGAAGCTGGCGGCCGGCTACGAGCCGCCCAAAGGTGCTCCGGACTACGAGCGCCATGTCTCGCTTCTGAAGGCGCTCGATGCGCTCGCCGGGGAATTGGGAACGGATCGCACCGGCATCGCTCTCGCCTGGCTGCTGCGGCATCCGAGCGGCATTGTGCCGGTGATTGGCAGCGTAAACCCTGACAATATCCGCAAGGCTGCACTCGCCACGGAAATCGAGCTCGAACGGGACGCATGGTACCACATCCTGCTAGCGGCAAGGGGGGAAAAGCTCCCGTAGCCGGCAATGGGATCCCCCGCATGGGCGGAGATGGCGAGCCATCGCCCTCAACATCCGGATTGCCATATTTGCAACGGCTCGCCCCCTGTTTCAAACCCAGCGGAGGCATTTCGGCTTATAAAACCTTGAGATCCCCTCCGATCATCACCCACTCGACCGGGCGGGCATGATGCACGATGGCTTCGGCAGCATCGGCGGGGCTGCCCGAATACGGGAGGGCGATGAGATCGGCGGCTGATCCATCGGAGATTTCCCCCAGCCGGCCGGCCTGCCCGATCGCGCGCGCTGAGTTTCTTGTCACGAACTCGATCAGCTCGCCCGCAGAGAGCCATGGGTTTTTATGTGAAAGGCATCGCATCTCGGCAAAGAGGTTGAGCCCTCGATTGCTGGCGAGGCTGTCTGTCCCGAGGCAGAGGTTGAGACCCTCTTTCAGGAACCTCTCGATCGGAAACCTTGCGCGCCCGAAGTATTCGTGGCAGCACGGGCAGTGGATGATCGAGAACCTTCGCCCCCGGAGGAGCTCCCAGTCGGTTTCCTCGATCTCGTTCATGTGCGTGAGAAGCGCGCCGTCAGGCAATGCGTCTCCGGCAATAAGCCTCGCCACAGGCGATTGGCCGCCAGCATCGGAGAGATTCCGCCCCAGACCCTTCAAGAAATCGTATAGCGGCCCGCGCGCGTGTCGGAACATCTCGAACTCCTCATCCGACTCGGCAAGGTGGGTCATCAGCGGCATCCCAAATTTTTCCGAGCAGAACCTGGCCTGCCGGTAAAGCTCCTGCGATGCGGTGTATGGCGCATGGGGGGAGAGCCCGAACCCCCCGCTCTTCCCCTCGAAGAAGCGGAACGCCCCGGCGACGACATCCTCCGTGTGAAACCGGTTTCGAACGTCCATCATCTCATAAAACCACCAGGTCCGGATCGGAGGGGGAGGCATCCGAACCATGAGCTCCGGAAATGCCTCAATATTGAAAACTGAAGTCGTTCCGTTGGCAAGGAGCGCACGAAACCCTGCCGCGATCGACTCGAGATAATCCTCATCGCTCAACATCTGCTTCAGATCATTGATCCTCCGGATCCACTGGGTGAAGCTCGAGTTCGGAAAAATCGCACCCCGCATCACGGAGTAGTCGAGGTGGCAGTGGGCATTGATGAGCCCGGGCATCAGCACGACATCGCCCAAATCCACCGCAGGCCTCCCGTCCCATCGCCCCCACGAAGAGATCTCACCGGCCTCGACGCATACCATCCCGTCCTCGAAGGGAGGGGCGGCCACCGGGTAAACGATGCGAGCGCGCAACGTCTTCATGGGGAACAAGAAGCCCAGTCGGCACGGCCAGAGAATCTCTGGAGGAGGTTCCGGCTGAAGACCTCCTTCTGGTCGCTTGTTGGGATGAAATCCATGCAGGGAGTTCCAGGCGGCATGCTTACTCAAGCTCGAAGTTGATGTTCACGGAGTAGGCGCCGCCGGAGGAAAGCCCGCTGGGCGGGGGATCGATCTGCGCCACCCGCTTCGCCGCCGCAAGGACGGACTCGTCCATCACCGGGTTGCCGCTCGCCTTCACAATCTCCGCACTGGAAATCTTTCCGTCTTTTTCGATCCGGATCCTCACCGTGCAAACAAACGATTTCGCTTGGTCGAAAATGGATGTCGGCTGGTCCCACTGGCTGTAAAACTTGTCATGGATGAGCTCGTGATACCATGCGAACCGCGATGCATCCCCGCCTGCACCAGATTTTGCGGACGTGCCAGCCCCCTGCGCCGCCGTGCCAGACCCCTGCGAATTTCCTGTGCCTTTGGAAGAGGATTCCTTTGCAGAGCCCCCCGCAGCGCCAGAGGTTTTTGGCGAGGCATTCGGAGAACCAGAGGCTTTCGGCGAGGCTGAAACGTTGGGCGAGGAAGCGGGGCTAGCCGCGGGCTTGGGCGTTGGCTTGGGCGTTGGCTTGGGCGTCGGCTTGGGCGTTGGCTTGGGTGTCGGCGTGGGTGTCGGCGTGGGTGTGGTTAAGGGAATATCCGATTCTGTGGGCGTCGTTTCCGGGGTTGGCTCAGGGGTAGCTTCCGGGGTTGGCTCAGGAGTGGGAGGTGGCTCAGGAGTTGTTTCCGGCTCCGGCATCGGTTCGGCGGTGGAGTTCTGAGGGCTGGCCTTGCCCCCCTCTGGCTGGTCTGCGGAGAATGCGCCTGGATTCATCCAGACAACTTCCCCCGCAGGTTTTTTGATCTCACGGTTCGAGAAATAGAAAAAGGCCGCGAGGGCGAGGAGGTGAACCGAAGCGACAAGCGCGAGGTTCCAGCGGAATCGCGAGCCATCCATCTTCAGGGTTTGGTTGAGTCCTCGGGATGGGTCATCACTCCGACTTTTGTGATGCCTATCCGCTGGAGGATATCCATCACGGAGACGAACTTTTGGACGGCGAGGTCCCTGTGCGGGCGGACGACCACGGCGGTAGCGGGGGCCTGCGCATGGAGGACTGCGAGCCTCGACTCGAGATCCCCTGCCGTGACCACCTCGGCATTCAGCTTCATGACATCGTTTTTATCTATGGAGATCGTGACGACCTCAGCCGGGTTCGGGCTGGTCTTAGATGTCGAGCTGGAGGGCACGACCAGGTCGAGGCTGTTTTCGATGAGCGGGGTCGTGATCATGAAAATGATCAGCAGCACGAACGCGAGGTCGAGCAGCGGGGTGACGTTGATCTCGCTCAGCGTCTGCAGGCTTTGTCTTGAGGAATAGCGTCGCATGGCTTCAGCGTGGCGTCCGGCGAGCCTCGCGCACCCCGTGCTCGACATAGCGGTGCTCGATTTCCGAGGAGAGCTCGGCCGCAAAATTATCTCCTTGCACGATCATCGAGCGGACGCTGGTGACCAGGAAGTTATACCCGAACATAGCGGGGATCGCGACGAGGAGCCCGACGATCGTCGTGATGAGTGCTCCGGAGACGCCCGGCGCCATGGCCGCGAGGTTGGCCGTGCCAGCCGTGGCGATGCCGGCGAATGCGTCCATCACCCCCCACACCGTCCCCAGCAGGCCGAGGAAAGGGCCTCCGCTGACGGCGGTTGAAAGAATAATCATCTGCGACTCAAGCTTCAGGGCGGACTCCCCGGCCGCCCGCTCCATAGCCGCCTGCACCGCCCGCATCTGCGCCGGGCTGATTTTTTCAGCCGAGTCGAGGCGCGCGCGGAACGTCTCGTCCACCTCGGTTGACCCAAGCATCTGAAAGCAGAGCTCGGCGGTCCCGGCCTCGTAGATCGCATAGAGAGGGGATCCCTCGAAATGCACGCCCTGTTCGTAGATCCGCAACGGAAGGCGGTCGCGGCGGAACAGCGCCGAAAACCGTTCGCTCTGCCGCCTCGCAAAATGCAGGTAGCGCAGCTTGGTGACCATCACGGACCAGCTGAAAATCGAGGCGAGAAACAGCGCGAGAAGAATGATCTTCCCCTCGAACGTGCTTTCTACCAGTGCGTAAACGAGTCCGGCGGCGATCATGCGGGCCGGATTCTTCGGAAAGGAATCTCCATAAATATAAATATTACCTGACCTTTGGCCTGCAAGAAATGCAAAACTTTTTCCTCCGGCCGCGAGCTTGGGGGAGCTGCGGGAATCGAGCTCGGTGGCCCGGCTGGCACGCTGCCGGGCTGGAAGCTCAAGGTTTTTTCTCCTGCCTTCCGGTAATTTGTAGATAAAATGACATTCTCCGGCTAATCTCCGTCCGCATGCATCGCCACATCGTCTGCCTCTTCCTCGCCTCGACCCTCGCAGCTCACGCGCAAACCGCCGCGCCGCGCGACAACCCGTACGATGTCATCGGGAAAGTATTCCAGCCGCTCTGGGGCGTCCTGCTGGCGGGCACGAAAAGCCCGAACCATGCGGCGACGCTCTCGATTTCTCTGGCGGAGGTCACCGGTCGGCTGCCCGCGAACATGAAGGGGGCCGCGTTGAGCGCTGCGGTCCAGTTTCCTGACAAGGTCCGGCTCGAGGCACCGGTGCTCGGCGAGCAGTTTACCGTCTGCCGGAATGGAGATGAGGTCTGGGCGACCCCCGGCAGCAAGGTCGAGTTCCTCCTTTCCCAATTCAAGGTCAAACCGAAGCACAACCAGCAGAAGCTCACGACCCCGATCTTTATCCCCGTCTCCGCCCAGCAGGCAATTTTCCTTCCCGCCCTCTTTGCCATCATCCGTCCGGACGTCGCCGAGGTGGAACCTTTCAACGGCGAGGACTGCCGGGTGCTCACTGCCGGGCTCATGCCCGAACTGGCAAAAGCAACAAAAGCAGAGGATTTCCAGGGCCGCCTCTGGGTTGCCCCAGGCTATCTCCCACGCCGGCTCGAGGTCGTCCGCAAAGACTTCACCGCCGCATTCGACATTCAAAACCTGAAATTCACGCCGGAGCTCCCGGCCGCGACCTGGCGGCCTCCGGAAGGGACGACCGACGTCTACCGCACGACTCCCGCCATGCTCGAGGGCCTCCTCTACATCGTCATGAACTCGCTCAAAGCTAGCGAGGCAGATGCCCCGTGGCTGAAGGCGAAGTAGCCGGCGGCGGAACATCCACCTCGCCGGCGTCAATCGGAAAAATGTCGTCGAGCCCCGCGACAGAAAACTCCTCGACAAAGCTCCCGTTCCCCTGGAGGAATCGCAGGCTGCCGGACGAGCTGCCCCGGCGGATGGCTGTCCGCAGGATCCCCTGCCGGGAGCTCACATCAACCAGCGGAAGCCCATCCGGAGAGACCAGCCGGCTGCCGGATCCATCGCTTGCCACCCGGACGGAAAGAAAATCTTTCTGCCCGGTCAGCAGGTTTTCTTTAAGCCGGAAGCGCACGTCTTTTTCCTGCGGAGCCCCGCCCGCATCGGCGCACGGCCTGCCATCCACAAACCCGAAGCTCGCCGAGTTGAGGATCGTCCGCTCCCACTCGATCGTCCACTCCCCTCCGGCAGAACGAGCCATCACGCGCAGTCGTTGCCCCCCGGGAAGCGACTCGAGGACCGCAAATTTTTCCGCAGCCCGCGCGGCCCGGATTTTCTCGGGCTTCGGATCGTCGGGCGCTGGAAAAAGTGTCCGGAGGATTTCGCCTCCAAACGTGGCTTGCCCGACAAATGGCGCATCTTTCTCGACCCCAATGAACCAGAATGTTCCCGGCATCCCGAGCGCCAGGCTTCGCACCGCACTAGGCATTTCACTTTTGAAAAAACTTTTTTACGAATCCAGACGCCATCTGCCGATGCGCCGATCAGGGTGGAGGCGTCGGCATCCATCGAGGTCAATAGGGCGGGGGCTTCCGTCAACGTTTCACGGGGGGGGCGCGCCACCCCCCTGCCTGCCTCGCTGCCATCCAAAATCTGGCTGGCCGCCGGCTGAGAATCCAGCGCGATGGAGGCAATCCCTCCTGGCAAGCTCGCAAAAACATCCGATCCGTTCGCGGCGAGCGCCACCGGTGCCGCTCGAGCCCCGAGGGGAGTGGCTGAGATCTCGTTCCCGTCAGCAAGGGAACGGAGTCGCATCTCCGAGGGCGAGATCACAATGGCTGCCGACGAGTTTACTGCGACCAACGGCAAAAAATCCGGAGGCGCCGCTGACGACCACAAGAACCCTCGATCCTCGGAAACCCGCGCAAGCAGCAGCGCGCCCGGCTGAGGCTCGGCAAGCAGCAGCAAATCCCCATTTTCCAGCAGGGAAAAATCCCTGATCAAAGAGAATCCGGGAAACCCGTCATCCCCCGCGAAGTCGTTGAAAAGAAACGCCTCGCCAGAGACCCGCACATCGCTCCCGATCAAGTATCCCCGCAGGTGGTAGCGCCCGGCAGGCAGCGCCTCGCCCGCATCGTTCTTCCCGTCCCAGTCGGTAACCAGCCCGTTGAGCCCGATACGGAATTCCTCCTGCCGGGCGAGCCGGTGGAGCGTCCGCACAAGCCGGCCGGTGCGGTCGAATACCCCGAGCGTGATCCGCCCGTCATCGGGAATGGCAAACTCAACGTCCGCCTGAGCGGCCCATGCCACAAGAAATACCGCGAGGAAGCAAACCGTTTTCACCTAAGCTTTTTAGATATAGTATCTCCAGTCAATGTCGGGGAAGAGGTTGTCGCGCGCCTCGCACGCGGCGAGCAGCGGCTCGTCGCGGCCGCCAGCCTCAAGCATTTCGTGGAGCCTGATGAAGCGAAGGATATGGTCCTTTGTCCGCCTCGTCGCGTAATCGGTTGCCGTGCCGGTCTTCATGAGGAACGCCCAGTCGCTCGACTGCGCAAGGAGGAGCTCGCGGGCCATCTGGCGAAGCGTGCGCTGAACAAATTTTGAGCGCGTCTTCGCGTGCTTCCGCGCGGCGGCGGTCATCCTGGCGGCCGCCGTGTGCAGGTGCGGGTAGATCCAAGAGTTGCACCGGTCGAGCCAGACCTCCCAATACCCCTTGTTTCCCCAGCTCGAAGGAGAGGGCGAAACCATCTGGAGCGTAGGATTCTCGGAAAGGTAGAGGCTCGGGGTCGTCAGGCGGAAAACCTGTTGGTCATATGCGGCCTTGCGCAGGAAGAGATCCAAAAACTCCGGCCCCTCGAACCACCAATGGCCGAAAAGCTCGGCGTCAAACGGGCTGAGCACGAGCGGTTCGACCGGCAGGATCGATCGCAGGTGCTCGATCTGGCCCATTCGGGCGCGCAGGAAATCCCCGGCATGCGCATCGGCCGCACCCATCGCCCACCCCCGGTTGTAGATATCCTTGTGCTCTGACCCAGTAATCCGGTGGTATTTGATGCCGGTATTCCTGCGGTGGCCGATATTCGGAAAAACCTGATGGAGATAATCCTCCGGCAGCTCATTGCCGATGTCGCGGTAGAAATCCCGATAGGCAGGGTCACCAGGGTAACCCTCCCTCGCGCTCCAGACCTGCCGGCTCGACTCCCGGTCGCGGGCGATCACCGCCGGGCCGGCCGGAGTAAAATACGGGGAATAGATCGCAAACCTGGGCCTCGGCTCGCCATACATCAACCCATGGGCATCCACCACAAACCACCTCAGATTCGCATCCTGCAGGATCCGGTCGATCCCCGGAACATAGCCGCACTCAGGAAGCCAGATCCCCTGAGGATCGCGGCCGAAGCACGACCGGTGATAGTCGCGCCCGATAAAAATCTGCGCCCTCATCGCCTCCGGGCAAACCTCCATGAGCGGAAGGAAGCCATGCGTCGCAGCGCACGTGATGATCTCGATGATCCCGTCTTCCTGCAGCTGCGCAAATGCGGCGACGATATCGCTCCCGATCTCCCCAAGATAAAAATCGCGAGCGTCCGAAAGCGTCCGGAAGTAAAGCTTCGCCAGCTCGTTGACGCGAGCATCCCCTGCCGTCCTCCCGATCTCCATCCTCGCCATCTCGATGCCTCGATCCAAATACCTCTCCGCCCGGTGCTTCAGCAGGCTGTCGCGAAGCATCGCGCAGAGCGTCGGGGTCATCGTGAACGTCAGCTTCACCGGAGCCTTCTCCGCCACGAGCCTCCGCAGGATCTTCAGCAGCGGGATGTAGGTTTCTACGATCGCCTCGTAAAGCCAGTCCTCCTCAAAAAATTCATCGTGCTCGGGATGGCGCACCCACGGGAGGTGGGCATGCAGGAGCAGAGCGAGTGAGCCTTTGTGCATATCGAGGCAATGATCCTACCAGCTCCGGCTTGCAGCGGCAAGAGCTCAGGCACCGCCCAAATCCGCGCTTAACGAAGGAAAAAAGGGGGGAGATCGGCTTCGCATGGGGTTGGGAGCGCACAGCAATCATCGATAAAACGGCGACAACGAAATTCTTTCAGAATTCCGCTACGAGATCGCCAGAGCCAGGCGCAATGTAGAGGAACGCGGAACGTGTTTCTTCAGAGCCGAGCTTAAGCGCGGATCAGGGCGCCGGATCACGGCTGTGCGCTGGTGAAGGCGAGCCCCCGGGCCTGTCGGTCGAGGAGCTCGCTGGCCAGCGCCCGATACGCGGCGGCTCCCGCGCCGGAGGGATCGTGCTCGAGGATCGTGCGCCCGTGGCTCGGGGCTTCAGCGAAGCGGACGGTGCGCGGGATCACCGTCTCATAGACGACCTCTTGAAAGTGGTCCCGCACATCCTTGACGACGGCCGGGCTGAGGTTTGTGCGGCTGTCGAACATCGTGAGCAGGAGCCCGGATATCGCTAGCCCTGGGTTGGCACCGCTGGCGCGCACCCGCTCGGTGACCTCCATCAGAAGCCCGAGCCCTTCGAGCGCGTAATACTCACATTGGATCGGGACCAGAATCTCGTCGGCCGCAGCGAGTGCGTTCGACATGAGGATACCGAGCGACGGAGGGCAGTCGAGAAGCGCAAAATCAAAAGCATTCTGCTCCCGGATGTCCCCGAGAACCCTTCTCAGCTGGAGCATGTGGTCGTCCATGCGGGCGACCTCGATCTCGGCGCCGACCATTTCGAGGTCGGCGGGGATGGCAGAGAGGTTCGGGATCCGGGTCTGGAGGATGAGCTCGCGTGCCGGACGCGCTCCGATAAGCGACTGGTAGATGCTGCCGGAGGAGGCTTCCTTCAATCCAAGGGCGCTTGTCGCGCTAGCCTGGGGGTCGAGGTCCACAAGCAGGACCCTCTGCCCGAGCTCTGCAAGCGCCGCAGAGAGGTTGACCGTGGTCGTGGTCTTCCCCACGCCGCCTTTTTGGTTGGTGATGGCAATAATTTTCATCGGGAGCTGTAGTATTTGACGAGGCCCTCCGTGACGGAGTCCGCATATTCGCGATAGATGCTTTTTCGTGCGATGCCGCCGAAATCCCTGCGCCCATCGTAGTCCCCTGCCTGGATCCGTGCGAAGACGTTCCGGCTGTTCATGACGTAGGGCTCAACGTAAACCACCGGGCAGGTAAAGAGCCGGTTGGCAAGGAGGTTGCGGGCCCAGATATACGGGTTCGCATTGACCCGGACCACGCTTCCCCCCTGATAATTGTATGGGGGAAGCCCGGTCGCGCGGGACATCGCGTCGGACATGGCATTCGTGAGCGCAAGCTCCTCGGAGAACGACCGGTCGAGCAGCTTCACAAGCATGTCAAGCCGCTGGTCGTCGTAGGAAAGCTCATCGCGGGTCAGCGCGCCGGAAATCAAAAAATGGAGGTGGTTGTCGCTGACGAGGCGCGGCGCTCGCTCGTTCCCCCAATCCTCGGCGTTGAAGTGGAGGCAGAGCACGACGTCCGGGCGGATCGCCTCGTTGACCAGGCGCGCGCGGCGTCGGATCTCGCTGGCGCGGTAAAACAGGCGCTCGCTTTCCTTGGCGACAGCCTGCTTCGTGGGCGCATCGCCTTTTTGCTTGAGAGCTTCGATGGCCGCCCCCCGAAGCTGCGATGGCCGGGCGCCGGTAGCCGGCGCCGGCTTCGATCGGGTGAGGAACACCTCAGCCCCGAGCGACTGGAGCCGGGGAACCAGCAGCTTGGCGACGCGGAGCGTCATGTCGCCCTCGGTCACGGGCGCGGAGGCTCCGATCTGGAACCACCTCTCCTCCATCTTCGCCCAGCTCCCGCCCAGATGCCCGGGGTCGAGCGCGATCCTCAACCCAGCCAGTGGCTTTCCCTCACCGGAAAGCGGGATCGCGCCTCGCGCCCTCCAATAGACCGCCGGCCGCTTTTCAGACGCCGCATCCGGCGCAAATCTCAAACGATACGGGCTCCGCCCGGGCGAGGTCCGTATCGTTGCGCCGTCGCCATCCACAGAAATGGACTCCGCCCACGCCCGCCCGGGCGCATAAACCCGGTCCAGAAGGGCCTGAAAATTCGCCTTCGTCATCGTCTCCTGAAACGCATCGAGCCTCGACCAGTCGGGAGCCGGGGCCAGCGGGCTCAGACGCGCGTGCGCGCTCGCGCAGAAACCAATCAAAGCAATCGTAAAATAAAGAATTCTCAAGATCGTGCTTTTTTAAATGCGTTCGGGCGTTCTTGCGATAAAAAGGATGGATGATACGAATTCTTTTTTTGGGCGATATCGTCGGCGAGCCCGGCCGCAATGCAGTCACCCAGGCCGTTCCCGTGTTCCTCAAGGAGAGGGATGTCGATTTTGTGATCGTCAACGGGGAGAATGCGGCCGGCGGGCGCGGGATCACCGGAAAGATTGCGATCGACCTCCTGCGCTCGGGGGTCGCGGTCATCACGACGGGCGACCATGTCTGGGATCAAAAAGAGACGGCTGGATTCATCGCGACCGAGCCGCGGCTCCTGCGCCCGATCAATTACCCGTCCACCGCACCCGGCCAGGGGAGCATCGTCCTCAATACGTCGAAGGGTAAAATCGCGGTCATAAACGTCCAGTGCCGGACGTTCATGCATCCCCCCCTCGACAACCCGTTCCACGCAGTCGCCAACGAGGTCGAACGCCTCCGGCAGGAAACCCCAGTCATCTTCGTGGACGTCCATGGGGAGACCACCAGCGAAAAAATTGCCATCGGAAGATTTCTCGATGGCAAAGTCTCTGCGGTCGTCGGCACGCACACGCATGTGCAGACGGCGGACGAGAGGATCCTGCCTGGCGGGACAGCGTTCCTGTGCGATGCCGGAATGTGCGGGCCATCGGACTCGATCCTCGGCCGCGAGATCGCCCCGATCCTCCAGCGGTTCACAGAATGCCTGCCGGTTGCCTTCCCGATCGCCAGGGGGCCTGTCCACCTCTGCGGAGCGCTCATAGACGTCGATCAGGTCGGAGGAAAAGCCATATCCATCCAGCGGGTACGGGAGCTTGCCCGCCAGGCTTAAACATAGGGGGCCGGCTCAGATAGCGCAGCTCTTTGTCCGGCGGAGCTCGAGGCAGCACTCGCCGCCAACAACCGAGTGGCGGGCGATGCGGAACTCTCTCTGAGGCTGCAGAAAGCCCCCGGGCAAGCCGGTCAGCGAGGGGGCCAGCCGGCCCCCGACAATGACCGGCGCGATGGCCAGGCGGATCTCGTCCACAAGGTCCTCCTCGGCCAGCGCCCGCAGCAGCGCTCCCCCACCCTCACACACAAGCCGCCTGACTCCGAAGTCGGCCCGCAAGATGAGGAGGGCGCGCGCAAGGTCCACCTTCTTGCCTTGGAAAAGGAACAGCTCCGCGCAGCTGGCTGCATCCGACCTGAGCCGCTCAGGCATCCGCGCAGTGGAGAAGATGACGGGCGGAGGCGCCGTGCAGCAGGAAGCTTTCCAGGCAGGGCCGAGCCGGCCGTCGTTCGACACGATGACGCGAAGCGGAGCCGGCGGAAGCCCTCGGGCCATGCGGGCCTCGCGCAGGCCATTCGCCTCGTGCCACAAGCTCATGTCACCTGCCACCGTGGCACAGCCGGAGACCACAGCGTCCGCCCCGCCCATCGCCTCCTGGATGCGGGGCTTGCTGGCCGATAGCCCGGACAGCAAAGGATTCGCCGCACGGGAGGAAATCTTGCCGTCCGCAGTCATGGCCGCGAGGGCAATGACGAACGGACGCTTCATTCCGGAGCTTCCTCGGCGATCGCCTCGGCAACCTCCGGCGCGCAGGTTTTTAGCGCCTTGTGGGCAACCCGAGTCACGAGGACCGTGACGAGAACCGTGACGGCAAGCTCCGCAGAATACGCGACCCACGCCAAAGGGCCTTGGTGGAGGCCTCCCTTCGCCGCGCGGCCGATGACGGCACCTCCGTAGGCGTAAGCCGCGCTGATCGGCAGAAACCCGACCCATGAGGCGAGGAGGTAGCGGAGGAGGGAAATCCTGGAGAGCCCGAACGCGCAGCTCACCAGGCTGTGCGGAAGGATCGGAGAAATTCTCGTGAGGATGATGAGCTTCCACCCCTCGTTCGTCGCCGCATGGTCGAGCGCATGAAACTTCCGGCTTTTGGAAAATTTCCGGGCCATCCATCCTCGGAGGAGGTAGCGGGTCGAAACGAAGTTTGCGAAGGCGCCGGCGACCGAGCCGAGGGAAACAAGCACCGTGCCGGACCAGAATCCGTAAACTGCGCCTGCGCCGAAGCTGAGCACCGAGCCAGGAAGAAAAAACACGCAGGACAGTGCGTAGAGGATGACGAACCAGATCCAACCGAGCCAGCCGCTTTGCTCGACCAAGCGCATTCCCTGCTCCATCCAGTCTGTCCAGGCTTCAAGCATGGGGCGCGTCCTCCTGCCCGTGCAAAGAATTGACCCCCGGCCGTCGGCATATGCCGATGAGAACCACACATCGCTGGGGAGTTGCCATTATTGGAGTATGGGAATCCACGGGAAAGAGTTTCTTATCCATCAGACCGCAGTCAGGTCAAACAGCGTCAATGCACGCGACAGAACCTCGCCCACAAAAGCGGCCGGGGCAGCGGCGATCCCTTGCCACTGGCGCTCGCGCCAGTCGAGCGAGCGGATGTGGTCGCACAGCACGACGCCGGTGACCGGAAGTCCGCCGGGCACCACCAGTTCGAACGGATAGCCCTTGGCCCGGCTCGTAATCGGGCAAAACACCGCGAGACCTGTTTTTTCGTTGTATCGCGTATGGCTGAGCACAAGCGCCGGACGCCGTCCCGCCTGCTCGCGGCCAGCTTGCGGGTCGAAGACCAGCCAGCCGATGGCACCCAGTTCCGGGAACGGTTTCTTTTTCAAGGAGCCACCGCCTCGCTTCCCAAATCCTGGCCCCATTCGGTCGCGGGGTGCAGGTTCCCGGATTTCACCCCTTCCAGGAGATCATCGAGACTGGGGTGCCTCGGCACGGGCCTCAGCGTCAGGCCGGACGCGCTGACCTTCAGGGTCACGGCATCGCCTTCGCGCACTCGGATCTCCCTGGCCACAGCGATGGGAATTCGCAACGCCAGACTGTTGCCCCATTTCTGAACGGTTGCTGTCATGTTTCTACATTGATTACACAACCGGGATCTGTCAACCCGAACAACGACAGAAATCTCCCCGCACCGACGAGCCTCTGCGCGGGCCAGCAGGCGTGAACGTCACGGAGCTGGTGGAAGGAATATTGGCGTAGCCAAAGGCAGGCAAGGCGCTGGCTTCTTTTCAAAAAGTGACAGCACGCGGGACTGACGCATTTTCCGCTCCGGAAGCCACGGCGACGGCCGCGCGGCCGGGTTTATAGAAGCTTTTTCTCCAGGATCTCTCCGGCGATCGCCGGGTTTGCCTTGCCTTTCGAGAGCTTCATGAGCTGGCCCTTGAGAAAGTTTAGCGCGGTCGTCTTGCCCGATCTGTAATCCGCGACCGGCCCGGGGTTGGCCGCGATGACCTCGTCGGCGAACGCCTCGATCGCGCCCGTGTCGCTGACCTGCTTGAGCCCTTTTTCCTCGACGATCACGGCGGCCGGCCTGCCGGTGGCAAACATCTCGGCGAAGACGTCCTTCCCCTGCTTCGAGCTGATCGCGCCAGCATCGATAAGGTTCACCAGCTCGTCGAGGGCCTCCGGAGCAACCGGGCAGCTGGAGATCCGGAGCGAGGCCGCAGAGATCGCGCTCTGCAGGTCGTTGAGGATCCAGTTCGCCACGTTCTTGGGCTTTCTGGCACCTTTCGCCGCCGATTCAAAATAGGCGGCAAGATCGAGGTCGTTTGCCAGCACCGCCGCGTCGTAATCGCTCACCCCGTAATCCGCAACGAATCGCGCGCGCTTATCCCACGGCAGCTCGGGGTGCCGCTCGCGGGCGGCGGCGACAAGCGCTTCGGTGCGCACGGGCAGCAGGTCGGGATCTGGAAAATACCGGTAGTCGTGAGCGCTCTCCTTGATGCGCATCAGGGCGGTCTGCCCGCGCACGTCATCCCACCGGCGGGTCTCCTGGTCGAGCGAGCCGCCCGACCGCAGAATTTCGATCTGGCGGGGGATTTCAAAGGCGAGGCTCCGGCGGACCCCCGAGATCGAGTTTAGGTTTTTGAGCTCGATCTTCGTTCCGAATTTTTCCGTTCCCGCCGGGCGCACCGAGACGTTCACATCGCAGCGGAGCTGGCCCTTCTCCATATCGGCATCGCTGATCCCCCCGTAGATCATCACCTGCTGCAAAACCGTCAGGTATGCGAACGCCTCCTCCGGCGAGGAAATCTCCGGCTCTCCCACAATCTCGAGGAGGGGAGTTCCCGCGCGGTTGAAATCAATCCCTGTCGCCGTCTCCATGTGGAAGCTCTTCGCCACATCCTCCTCGAGGTGGATCCTCACCAGGCGAATGTTTTTGTCCATCGTCGCAATCGTCTTCTGCGCATCCTTCGGATACGCCAGATCGTGCAGCGGCACCCCCCCGCCGAGGCAGAACGGCACGTCATACTGGCTGATCTGGTAGTTCTTCGGCATGTCCGGATAAAAATAGTTTTTCCGGTCGAATTTGCAGACCGGGCCGATTTCGCACCCGAGCATGATGCCGGCGAGGGCGGTGAGCTTGAGCGCCTCCTCGTTCATGACCGGCAGCGCACCCGGCAGGCCGAGGCAGACCGGGCAGACGTTCGTGTTCGGATCCGCCCCGTATTCCACCGCGCACGAACAAAACATTTTGCTGCGCGTCTTGAGCTGGACGTGAACTTCGAGCCCGATCGTGACAAGGTATTCGGTCATGGGATTTTTTTATGTGATGGGGAAGATTGGGCGGTTGGGAACGCGTAATCGAGCGCTTTTTGCAAATCGAACCCTTTGAGCTGCCTTTGAAGGTCCGGATCCTGAACGACCTGCAGAAGCGCCTTGCTCTGCATCAGGGAGAGAAAATCCTTCTGCTCCGCCGCGCGCGCAACCGAACTGTCACGCAGCAGGGCTTCCAGCTTCGGGTTCTGCAGGATCTCCTGAACGCCGGGATAATCAAGCAGCCGCATCATCGCCTCCCGGTCGGAAGTCAGCTTGCCGACCTTGACGATCATGTCATAGGCCTCGGGCGGAACGATGTCCACCGCCTCGACGGCCTTTCCCGCAGGCCCGAGCTCGAGCGAATCCTTCATCGTAAGCATCGCCTTCGCGAGGGAAGACGCGGACTTCGCTGGCCGTCCGCCGATCGCAACCTGCGCCGCAACGCCGACGGTCCGGATGAGGGTGATCCCGCCCCAGAGGAGCGCCAGCCCGGTCAGCAGACCGAAGAATGCTCCCCCCAGCCCGTAAAACATGCGCACCATCCCGGAGGGCTGGTGCTCGGTGCGCTTGAAAAGGATCGCGCCCAAAAGGAGCGCCAGCGCCAGAACAACCAAGGTGGCAACCGCCCCCAGCAACGCGCCGAAAAGAAACCCGTACCCAGGAATCACCTTCTCGACAACAAACCCGGCGGCCTGCCCGGCAAAAATCCCGAGGACCCCGGAAAAAACAAACGCGGAAAAGTGGATGGCGCTGCGGATCACCCCGCGGCTCCACCCGCCCCAGATTTCCCAAAGCAGGAGCAGCGCGGCGGCAAGGAAGATCATTCCCTGCCAGAACGGAGAGGCGAGATTCATCGTGGCAGGGCATCCAATCCGAGCTGCCGCAGCGCATGGTCGCAGAGCACCAGCGCCGCCATGGCCTCGACGATCGGGACGGCGCGGGGCAGGACGCAGGGGTCGTGCCGGCCTCTCGCCGCAAGCGTGGAATCCTCGCCGGCCGCAGTCACGGTGTCCTGGCGCCTAGAGATCGTGGCGGTCGGCTTGAAAGCGATCCGGAAGATCAGGTCCTCACCGTTGCTGATTCCTCCCTGCACCCCTCCAGAGCGGTTGCTCGTCGTCCGAACCCGCCCGCCCTCCATCCTGTAGGGGTCATTATGCTC
>Ga0194058_10000491_pt1 | contig 19228 bp, 17 predicted proteins | sample SepL4417m_MetaG_FD_155490 | JGI IMG/M metagenome (GOLD analysis project Ga0194058, IMG submission 155490) | Anoxic zone freshwater microbial communities from boreal shield lake in IISD Experimental Lakes Area, Ontario, Canada - Sep2016-L442-17m | ecosystem: Environmental > Aquatic > Freshwater... | reverse complement strand
ATCCGGTGGCCTGCACCATGACCTCATTGGGGCTCGGTGCCGCGTACTGATTGATCTCTGAGTTGAGTTCGATTGAAACGCCGTTGCGTTGGCACTCGGCAATGAGCCAATCGATGAGCGGTAGAGCAGGGCCCGCAACACGTGCGACGCCACCGAGACCGGACGAGCGCTCGACAATGCGCACGCTGTGTCCGCGCAAGGCAGCGACCCGGGCTGTCTCTAAACCTGCGGGGCCACCGCCGACCACCACCACGTTGCGAGGATGGCGTGAACGTTGGTACCAATCGGGGTCTTCGGTTTCGCGACCGCTGGTGGGTTCGCCGACACAGCTAACAATTGGGTTGCGCGCGTCACGCACCTGACAGCTTTGATTGCAACGGATACAGGGTCGGATCTCAGCGGCCTGGTCGTTGGCAAGCTTGCTGACCAACGAGGGATCGGCGATCTGGGCGCGGGTCATCTCAACAGCATCAGCGACGCCATCGTTCAGTGCCCACTCGGCTTGGCCCCAATCGACAACTGACCCCTGCAGGATCACCTTGGTTGTCGGGCTGCTCTGCTGCACGGCATCGCGAACGCTGCGGCACACATCGATGTTGAAACCGGTTGGCTCATGAAAGTCGGGCCGGGTCTTTTCGATACTGAAGATTGCGCCCCGAACAACGACGAGATAATCGAGTCCGCATGCGGCGAGTTGGGCAGCAAGATCCGGCGCAGCTTCGGGGGTGATACCGGCCCAAGGAGCAAGCTCGTCGCACGACAAGCGAAAGCCAAGCACGCGGTTGGCGCCAAGGTTCGCTCGCACCGCGGCGATGACTTGCCGGGCGAGCAGCGCGCGGTCGGAGCCCCATTCGTCGCCGCGTTGGTTCGTGAGGCCCGACAGAAATTGGCGAATCAAGCTGTGTTGTCCGGCGTTGATCTCGACGCCATCGCAATCGGCCTGGGCGGCGTGTTGCGCTGCGAGACCAAACCCCGCGACTACCGCAGCGATGTCGTCGGCCTCCATCCACTTCGGCACCTCGCGGCTGTTCACCTCAGGAACTCGGGAAGGTGCCCAGAGTTCGCGTTGGCTGTAGGCCGACGAGCCTTGGCCGCCAGCATGATCGAGCGAGGCAATGAACAACGAGCCGTGGTGGTGGCATGCCGTTGCGGCGAGTTGCCAACCGGCGCCGCACCGCTGTGCCAACGGCGAACGCTCGTAGGGCCAGTCGCTTTCGTGCACGCTGGCACCTTCGCCCACCACGATTCCGCAGCCACCTTCGGCGCGCCTCGCGATGTAACGAACCCAACGTTCGGGCAACGCACGCGAGTCGTCGGCAAGGTTGGTGACGTGTGGTCCGAACATCACGCGGTTCGGGGCAGTCCGTGGTCCGAGCTGGATCGGTTCGAGGAGGTTCATGGCCTATTGATTCTTGCCGAGGCCGAGTTCTTCGTGCCGGATCAGCCGCTTGATGTTTTCGACATGACGCGCCAACACCACAAGGCCGAGGGCGACGATGACGCAGATCTCCCAAGCGGGTGCGCCAACGACGGCCGCACCGATCGGAAGCAACACAACGATCGCGATTGAGCCGAGCGACGCCTTCTTGGTGAGCCTGCTGACAGCGAACCACACAGCAGCGAGCACCACCGACACCAGTGGCTGCAGCACAAACATGGCACCGCTCACGGTGGCCACCCCTTTGCCGCCGGCGAAGCGTTTGCTACCAAAGCGATGCACCACGGGAAGCATGTGCCCAAGCGTGGCTGCGGCCACGCACATGTATGCCGTGAAGCGACCGTCGATGAGCCAACCGCCACCGGCTGCGATGGCGCCTTTGGCGGCGTCGAGTGCAAACACCAGCACGCCGCGCTTCCAACCGAGAACGCGGCTCACGTTTGACGCACCGGGATTGCCGGAGCCATGCGCCGTGATGTCGACGCCGCTTGCTCGCGCCACCATCGCCGCGCTGGGGAACATTCCCAACAGGTATGCCGCTGGCACGAGCAGCACGATGATCAATGACACGCTTTCATTGAACATCATCGCGGGGCTCAGAGCGTGGGTTCAGCTGAGAACGCTGAGTTTGCGCGATGCAGACAGCGACACGGCTACAGGCTTGCTGTGGTCCATCGCGGGCTTTGGGTTGAACGCAGAGTCGACACCCTGCAGCAGTTGATCGCCATGGCCGGTAACACATTCGGGGTCTGGGCCGTCGAGCGGCAGACCCGTGAAGAACTTGGCGGCCATGCATCCGCCCTGACATGCGTCGTAGCTGCCGCAGCTTGTGCACGCGCCTGCCGACTGTGGCTCGCGGAGCTCGAGGAACAACGGGCTCTGCTTCCATACGTGGCTGAATCCGCCTTCGTCGCGAACCGAGCCGGCCTTGAACTCGTCGTGGATCACGAATGGGCATGCATACACGTCGCCGATTGGATCGATGAGGCAAACGACTCGGCCAGCGCCGCACATGTTGAGCCCCGGCAACGCGTCGCCCAGCGCATTGAGATGAAAGAACGAGTCGCCTGTGAGCACGTTGTCGCCGTGAGCCATGAGCCAGTTGTAGATCTGGCGTTGCTGGGCGTTGGTTGGATGCAGATCGTGCCACGTGTCGGCGCCGCGACCGCTGGGACGCAACCGGGTGATGCGCAATTGGGCACCGTACGAGTCGGCGAGGGCCTTGAACTCGTCGAGCTGATCGACGTTGTGGCGAGTAACGACCACACTGATTTTGAATGGTCCGAAGTTTGCGGCGGCCAAGTTGTCCATCGCCCGCCGGGCCATGTCGTAGCTGCCTGGACCGCGTACTGCGTCGTTGGTGACAGCGTCGATTCCGTCGAGGCTGATCTGGATATCGAGGTAATCCATCGCGGCGAGGCGCCGTGCCTTTTCGGCATCGATGAAGGCGCCGTTTGTGGAGAACTTCACGCCGATGCCATTGCCAATTGAGTATTCGAGTAACTCGAAGAAGTCGCGACGCACCATGGGTTCGCCGCCGCCAATGTTGATGTAGAACACCTGCAGATCGCGGAGTTGGTCGAGCACTTGCTTGGCTTCGGCGGTGGTGAGTTCGCGTTCATCGCGCTGACCGCTAGAAGACAGGCAGTGCACGCACTGCAGGTTGCACGCGTAGGTGAGTTCCCAGGTGAGACAGATCGGTGCATCGAGGCCGCTCTTGAGTTGGGTAACGAGTGTTTCAACGCTCACGGACGATCTCCGATGATTTCAATGATTCGAAGGCCGTGGCGAAACTCGGCCAACGACCGGGAGCAATGCCGCATGCCTGCAAGGTGTGGGCTAACGATGGGTGCTGCGACAGATTTTTGGCAACAGCAACAACGTCGAGGTGTTTGAGAAATACCAACCGGCGATTGCCGTAGTGATAGGCGAGTGCGCCGAATGGCTCGGGGCGCAGGGCCACCTGAGGATTCAACTCGAGCGCAGCGTCGAGCAGGCTCGAATCGGTCATGGCTTAGTAGACGCCGCACATACCGTCGATGGACAGCTCTTCGACGAGCAGTTCTTCGACGATCAACGACTGCTGAGAATCGGCGTGCGCGATATCGGCATGAGCGGTATCGAGCGTTGTGGTGACGGTCTGCGTGATGTCGTCCATCAGATCCTCCTGCGGGCTGGGAGCCAGTGTGTACAGCACCGAACGCTAGGGCTTGGCGCCGCGTCGCGCCAACATCTGTGTCATCACATCGATTTCTGAGCCCTGCGACTTCACGATGCTGTTCGCGACGAGGCGTACGTCGGGCCGCTGGGTGCGCGCCAATATGGCGACGGCCATCTGCACGCCACCACGATGGTGGGCGATCATCAACTGCAGAAATGAGATCTCGGCCTGGTTGATGGGCAGCGTGCTCAGAGCCGAAATCTCGGGTCGGGTGGCCATCCCCGGCATCGACATGGCTGAAGCCGCCGGTGAGGAGTTCATCACCATCGACCCCATATCGGCCGAGTTCGCCTTGGAGTTCGTATCCATCCAGGCCATTGGTGTGTTTGTCGAACTGATCGGAAGGCCCCATTCGTCGAGCCAGCCGTTCATTCGGCCGATCAGGTTCTGTTGCCCAAGCGCGATATTGGCGGCGATCAACTTCAGGTCTGGATCGGTGGTGCGGTCACGAATCGCTTCGGCCATGGCCACGGCTTGCGCGTGATGCACTGACATATCGCGCGCAAAGCCCACCTCGGCAGAGCTGTCGTTGGGGTGCGTTGACAGGTCAGTTGTGTTCGACGTCGCACTCGAACAAGCAGCAAACACGATCGCCGCAGCGACCAACGTGCCGAGTGTTCGGGCAAGGGTGTTGGTTCGGTTCGCCGCTACTCGATGGGTGAGCCGATCGCTCCGCTGCACGTGACCCCCAGTTCGGGTGTCTGGGGGCCCTCTTCGTACTCAACGACAAACGCGGCGAGGCGTGGGTCGGTGACTGAATCGAGACGCAATTGCTTGCCCCACGCATTGGCGACGACAGGTTCTTTCAGCCCTTCGTAGGGACTGACCAACACGTGTGTGTGATTACGAGCAAACGCCCGAATGATCTCTACTTGATCTGCAGGCAGATCGGGCCGGTAGGTGAGCCACACGGCGCCATGCTCCATGGAGTGCACCGCGTTTTCGTTTCGCACTGGCGTGTCGTAGATGCCGCAGTTCTGCCACTTGGGGTCATGGCTGCCGCCCACGGGTGGTGACTGTGGGTAGCTGACCGGGGTGGTGACGTGTTGCTGCAACAGCGGGCCGAATGTCTTGACTCCCACGATGTCAGTGGGAACAGAAATCTCGGCGGCGGCAGCTGTGTCGGCGGTGGCGGGGGACGTGCCTCGAGTTGTAGCTGTAGTGCCGGCGCTGCTTGAACAGGCCGCGGCCGCAAGGGTCATGACCAGCGCGGCTGCGAGTGTCGTTGATCTCATCGTCCGATTCTGTCAGTAATCCCTGCAAGGTAGCGACGCGGGGCTACTAACATCTGCTTCCCCCTGCGGACCGAAACATGGCTGAGCGCATCCTTTTTCCTGAACTCGACAAAGAACTCGAACAGCTGAAGTACGCGCGCGCTTGTCGTGACCAAATGATCGCGGCGTTCGAACGGGTTGACCCCGACAGTTCGGCCGACGACATCACCAAGGAGTACATCGAGGTCACCGTTGCCGAGGCGCTACAAGATCTGCGTACGCCGGGTGCCGGAGACTTCTTCGGTCGTATCGACGAAGACAACGACCGTTGGTATATCGGTCGGCGGCACATCGAAGATCAGCGTCATGATCCGGTGGTCATCGACTGGCGAGCACCCATCGCTGCGCCGTTCTACCGGGCCACATCTGTCGACCCATTGGGTGTGAAACATCGTCGCCGCTTCACATTGGCCGATGGTGAGATCACGGCCTATCTCGATGAGCAACTCGACGATCCAGATGCCGCTGGTGCCGCGTCGGGCATTCCCGATCCCGTGCTCGCCGAGATCGGTGCGGCACGTACCGGCGCGATGCGCGAAATCGTCGCCACCATTCAGGCCGAACAAGACGTGGTGATCCGCGCCCCAATGCAACAGGCGCTCATTGTGCAAGGCGGCCCGGGCACCGGCAAGACAGCTGTTGGTCTGCACCGCGCCGCGTACTTGTTGTTCGAGCATCGCCGCCAGTTGGCACGCGATGGCGTGCTGGTGGTGGGCCCCAACAAAGTGTTCCTCGACTACATCGGCAACGTGTTGCCGTCGCTTGGCGAGCGCAGTGTTCAACAGCGAACCGTGCTCGATCTGTGTGTGCCGCGTATCGAGATAGGTGGGCGCGATTCGGTAGAGATGGCCCGACTCAAAGGCGACCCGCGCATGCTCGCCGTGTTGCAACGCGCAGTGCGTGGTGGCGTGCGCGCCCCCAACGAACCTGTTCGCATCCCAATGGGTGCGCGTACGTTGGTTATCGAGCCTGATGAGTTTGCGGCGTGGATCGAGACGGCCCTTGGTGGCTCTGCGGTCACGAGGCCTTTGAACCGCCGCCGCGATGCGCTGAAGGCGATTGCCCAACAAGACCTGATGCGCCGTACCGAAAAAGAAGACGCTTGGGCGAAGGCCACGGTGTTGCGCGATGCGCTGACTGCAGCGTGGCCTGTGCAGCAACCCAAGACGGTGCTGCAGCGCTTGTTCAGCATCGACACTGTGATGGCCGCTGCCGCCGACGGCATCTTGACCGCCGCCGAGCAGAGCGATTTGTTGCGACTCGGTAAGCCGGGCTCGAAGAGCAGGCCGTGGACTCCGGCCGATCAGCTGTTGCTCGACGAGACGAATTCATTGCTGAATGGGCCGCCGTTTCAGTTTGGTCATGTGGTGGTCGACGAAGCGCAAGACCAGTCGGCTGTGGGCTTGCGTGTCATTGGCCGTCGCAGCCCTACGGGGTCGTTCACGATTCTCGGCGACCTCGCCCAGAGCACAACTCCGGCGGGGCAACAGAATTGGCCCGCGGTCGCGCAGTATCTCGGCGCGACCGACTACGAAGTTGCGCATCTCACCATCGGATACCGCGTGCCCGAACAGGTGCTCACGGTCGCCAATCTGTTGCTCGCGTTCACCGGAGTCGACACCGTGGCAAGCCGCAGTGTGCGTCTCGACGGCGAGGCGCCGACGATGCGAGTAGCCGAAAGTGCCGACCTCGCCGAGGCAGTTGCGCAGGAAGTACTCATCGCTCGGCATCGTCATGTGCTCACCGGCGTGGTTGCGCCGCGACGGTTACACGAAGCGATCGCATCAAGCCTGGCCGCTCATTCGCTCGAGGCAGTAGAGCGGGTGCAAGACCTACAGCGGTCACACATTCCGGTGTTTACTGCCGAAGACGTGAAGGGTCTTGAGTTCGACGCAGTTGTCGTGGTGAACCCGGCCGAGGTTTTCGATGGTTCTGCGCGTGGAGCACGCCTGCTCTACGTGGCAATGACCCGCGCTGTACAGGTGCTGCGGATGGTCGGCGATACAGCCTTCGACGCCGAGGCGTTGTAACGTCGCAACCAATAACCAACTCGTCTCGTCAAACTTGGGAGCCACCGTGAAGACCAAAGCGGCAATTCTGTGGGAAATCAATACGCCTTGGAGCGTCGAAGAGATCGACCTCGATCCGCCAGGCCCAGGCGAAGTGTTGGTGAAGCTTGCTGCGTCGGGCATGTGCCACAGCGACGAGCATCTCGTTACGGGTGACCTTCCGTTTGGTCTGCCAATCATTGGCGGCCACGAGGGTGCCGGCGTTGTGCAAGAAGTTGGCGCTGGTGTCAGCTGGCTGGCTCCTGGCGACCATGTCGTGTTCGGGTTCATCCCCAGCTGCGGCCGTTGCGCAAGCTGTTCTACAGGCCATCAGAACCTGTGCGACCTCGGTGCTCTCATGGGTCTCGGCCGTCAGATCACCGATGGCGGAAGCCGTCACCATGCCCGTGGGCAAGACCTCGGCATCATGTGCATCCTTGGCACCTTTGGTCATCACACCGTGGTGAACGAGGCCAGCTGCATCAAGATCGACAAAGACGTTCCGCTCGATCGAGCGTGCCTGCTTGGCTGCGGCGTCGTCACCGGTTGGGGCAGTGCTGTGTACGCAGCCGAGGTCAAAGCTGGCGACACCGTGGCAGTGGTCGGTGCCGGTGGCATTGGCTCAAACGCAATTCAGGGGGCTCGACTTGCCGGCGCCAAGCGAATCATCGCGATCGACCCAGTTGAGTTCAAGCGTGAGAAGGCAATGGAGTTCGGCGCCACCCACACTGCGGCCAGCATGGCCGAGGCGATGCCGCTCATCCAAGAGCTCACGTGGGGCACGATGGCCAACAAGGTCATCATGACCATGGGCGTTGGGTCGGGCGAAGTGATTGGCGAAGCGTTGGCTCTCACCGCCAAGCGCGGCCGTGTTGTAGTCACCAACATCCATCCAGCTATGGAATACAGCGCCAGCATGAGCCTGCTCGACCTCACCTTGATGGAGAAGCAACTCGTTGGTTCGCTGTTTGGGTCGGGCAACCCACGCTCCGACATTCCCAAGCTGATGGGCCTGTACCGCGACGGTCTGCTCGACCTCGATGGCTTGGTCACCGCCGAGTACCCACTCGAAGGTATTAACGAGGGTTACGACGCAATGCGTGCCGGAACCAACATTCGCGGCGTCCTCAAGTACGACTGAGTTCTTGTCGAACCCCGAGCGAGCGTTAGATTGCAAATATTCGCCGAGTGAGGGGTAGTGAGTTATGAAGTCACGCGCAGCAGTGTTGTGGGGCATTAACCAAGAGTGGAAGATCGAGGAAATCGACATCGATCCACCAAAGGCTGGCGAAGTGCTGGTCAATTGGAAAGCCGCTGGCTTGTGTCACTCCGACGAGCATCTCGTCACCGGTGACATGGTGCCGCCACCCGAAGTGTGGCCACTCATGGGCATCGAAGACTTCTTCCCCGTTATCGGCGGCCACGAAGGCGCCGGCATTGTGATCGAGGTTGGCCCCGGCGTCACCAGCGTTCAAGTTGGCGATCACGTTTCGGCCAGTTTCGTTCCGAGCTGCGGCCGTTGCCGTTACTGCTCAACCGGTCGTCAGAACCTGTGCGATGCCAGCATCGGCACGTTCGTTGGCGGCATGATCACCGACGGCACCCACCGTCACTTCATCAACGGCAAGCCCGTCACCCTCATGGCCAAGGTCGGCACGTTCTCCGAGTTCGCTTGCGTGGCTGAGAACTCGTTGATCAAGGTCGAGCCCGACTACCCACTCGAGTGTGTAGCGCTCGTGAGCTGTGGCGTCGCCACCGGTTGGGGTTCGGCTGTCAGCCGCGCCGAAGTCAGCCCCGGCGAGACCGTGGTGGTTGTTGGCATCGGCGGCATCGGCATCAACGCCGTGCAAGGCGCAAAGATGGCTGGCGCTCGCCACGTCATCGCCATCGACCCAGTTGAGTTCAAGCGTGAGAAGGCCATGGAGTTCGGTGCAACGCACACGTTTGCCTCGATGGAAGACGCCGTTATGGCCGTCGCCGAGCTCACCTGGGGTCAAATGGCCGACAAGGTCATCATGGCTCCAGGCGTGATGTACGGCGATCTGATGCAACTCGGTATGTCGCTTGCCGGCAAGGGCAGCACCGTTGTGGTCACCGCCGTTGCTCCAATGGCGCAGACCCACGCAGCCGTCAACTTGTTCGAGTTGTCGATGTGGCAAAAGGAAATCAAGGGAACCATCTTTGGTTCGCTGAACCCTCGCGCCGACATCCCTCGCCTGCTCGGCATGTACCGCGATGGTCAGCTCAAGCTCGACGAACTCATCACCAAGCGCTACACGCTCGATGAGATCAACGAGGGTTACCGCGCCATGCGCGACGGTGACAACTTGCGCGGAGTCATCATCTACGCATGATCGATCGCGCCCTACTCGACAGGCTGAGTACGCATGTCGTTGGTCGCCAACGCGAAGTCGAACTGGTGCTGGCGGCCCTCGACGCAGATCGTCATGTTCTGCTCGAAGGGCCCCCGGGCACCGGTAAGAGCACGTTGCTGCGTGCCGTTGCCCACGAACTCAGCCTCGGATTCGAATTTGTCGAAGGCAACGCCGAGCTCACCCCGGCGCGCCTCGTTGGTCACTTCGATCCAGCGCGGGTGCTCTCCGACGGTTACGACCCCGATGTGTTTGTCGATGGTCCGCTCATCAGCGCAATGCGCGAAGGCTCGTTGCTGTATGTCGAAGAGATCAACCGCATCCCCGAAGAGACACTTAATGTGCTCATCACGGTGATGAGCGAGCGCGAGTTGCATGTGCCCCGACTTGGTCGTGTTGCTGCCTCGCCGGGGTTCCGACTCGTGGCCGCAATGAACCCGTTCGATGCCATTGGCACTGCACGAATCAGCGGTGCTGTGTACGACCGCGTGTGTCGTCTGGCCGTGTCGTACCAAAGCGCCGCCGAGGAATCAGCAATCGTGGCGCGGGCTATCAGCACCGCGAAGGTGGCCGAGCCGGTGTCGCCAGCCTGGATCGCCAAGGCGGTCGAGGTCGTGCGTCGCACTCGTAGCCATAGCGAGTTGCGTGTTGGTTCATCGGTTCGCGGAGCCATCGACGCAAGCGCTGTAGCGGCTTCGCTGGCTCAGTTGCGTGGCGTGCCGGCCGACGATGCAGTCGCTGGTCTCGACGCCGCCATCATCGCGTTGTCGGGTCGTGTGCGTGTTCGTGAAGGCGGCACGCGCACCAGCGACGAAATCATCGCCGAGTTGTGGCAAGAGATTTTTGGTCGGGTCGACCAGTCGGGTGACGCAACCGGTGGAGACACATCGGGAAAAGCCTCAGCCCCGACGGGGGCGCCCCCCGCCCCGTAACCAAAGAAGGCGAAGACGCCGATGCTGCTGTCAGCGAGAGCGCGCGCAAGACCATGTCTCGTCGAGACCTGTCGCGTAATCCTCGCTTCGAGCAAGTGTCCCCCGAGGTCGGCGAACTCGATGAGGCCGCGGTCGACGAAGCGTTGCAGGCCGACCCCGACGACACGATGGCGTTGCTGGCCGACCTCACGGCCGCAACCGATCCAAAGTTGCGCGAGCTCGCGAAGCGTCTAGCCGGTCGCCTGTTCCTCGATGTGAGCCGCCGTGGTCCTGTGCGTCCGCGTGGTGTGGGCAAGTTGGTCGAGCAGCCGTATCGCCCCGATGGCGGCGATCTCGATCTCGACGCAAGTCTCGAAGCCATCGGCGAAGCCCGCGCTACCGGCGGCGCAGTCGATGTGCAGCGCTTGCGTATCCGCGGGTGGGCTCGCCCCGGCACTGCGTTGTGCCTCATGGTCGACCGCAGCGGCTCAATGGGCGGCAAGCCGTTAGCCACCTCTGCGGTGGCTGCTGCCGCCGTTGCGTGGCGGTCGCCAGCCGACTACAGCGTTGTCGCATTTGGCAAAGACGTGGTGGTCGCTAAATCGCAAGATGTCTACAAAGACGGCGACCGTGTGATCAACGACGTACTCACGCTGCGCGGATTCGGCACCACCGATCTTGCCGGAGCGCTTACGGCGGCGCGGTTGCAACTGCATCGGTCGCAGGCCGGGCGTCGCATCGCAGTGTTGCTGTCCGATTGTCGGGCAACTGTTGAGGGTGATGTCATTGCCGCTGCTGCATCGCTCGACGAATTGTTGATCATCGCTCCCGAGGGTGACTCCGATGAGGCGTACAAACTTGCCGCAGCGGTTGGCGCCAAGATCACCTGTGTGGCTGGGCCATCGGGTGTGGCCGAGGCGTTGTCGAAACTGCTCGACGATTGACAATGGTGCGCCCGGCCAATTCACCGTCTGCTGCATGGGTTCTAAGCTGAGCTCGTGACTTTGCTGACTGCCGCCCCATCGCTCGAACCTCAGATCTTTCCCGTAGGCCGACGCTCTACCTTGCTCGTCGATGCTGCACGCGACAACCGAGTTCTGGGCGTAGACATCTGGTATCCCGCGGCCGTTGTTCATGAGCCGATGGCCACCTACGAACTGTTGCCGGGCATCGCTTTCGAGTCAGCGGGCGCCCGCCACGAACCTGCTGTAGCTGCAGGCCAGTTTCCGATGGTCTTGTTTTCTCACGGCCGCACTGGCATGAGGTTTGCGTATTCGCTGCTGTCCGAGGCGCTCGCAGCGCGCGGCGCGATTGTGGTGTCAGCCGATCACCCGGGCGACGCCTTGGCCGATTGGTTGCTTGGCACCAATGTCGACGACCGAACCAACGAGATGAACCGCGTCGGCGACGCCGGGTTCTTACTCGACTCGATGCTTGCCGGAGCCGCGCACGTCACTGGTCTCCCCGACGATTTGGTTTCGGCCATCGACCCCCAACGCATTGCTGCCGTTGGGCACTCGTATGGCGCCTATACGGCTCTGGCAACGGTGGCGGGCGCTCGCGGAGTTGCAGCCGATACACGCGTCGGAGCCGTCGTTGGAATGCAGGCCTACACACGCACGATGAGCGACGCAGCCCTTGGTCGCGTGCACGCGCCCACGCTGTTGGTTGTTGCCGAACTCGATACTTCGACGCCGCCGGCCAGCGACGCAGACCGGCCGTGGGCGCTGTTACCCGGCGAGCCGGTGTGGCGTGTAGACCTTGCTGCCGCTGCGCATCAGGCCTCAAGCGACATCGGGTTGTACGCCGAACTGGCGCATCAGATTCCCGACCTTCCCCAGATCGTGGTGGACTATCTCGAGTCGAGTGCCAGAGACGCCACTGGCCCTGGGCTTCGGCCGTGGCGCGAAGGCTTGCTGTTGCACACCGAAGCGACTTGGGCGTTCCTCGATGTGGTTTTGAACATCGATTCTCAGCGTGGCGCCATTGCGGCGGAGCATTTGGCCGACAGCGACGGCGTCACTGTGCAACGCCGCTGACTCTTCAGCAGCGCACGTCGCGAGGCGGCACGATGCCCTTCACGTTTTCTTCGGCCCCATCGCCGCCTTGCGGGGCAGCTGTTGTGGCCGTAGTGGCTGCTGGGGAGGGCGCTGCGGCTGGGGCGGCTGGTGCCGCAACTGGTGCGTTCGTCGGTTTTTTGGGCATCTCGAGCAGTGGGGCGCGACCGCGGAACACCGAGATCACCGCTTGCATATTGCCGCCGGTCATCCGCGGGATCAGCACCAGGTTGGCTCCACGTGTCTCGGACGTCACCTCGATTTGGTAGGTGCGTAGGTTGCCTTGATCGAGTGCTTTGATGACGCCAGCGAACTCGAGCATCTTTTGCAACGTGAGGTCAGGGTCGGTCACCACGTATTGCTGGGCGGTGCGGATGAGCCCGCGTGCAATCGACGGTGTGTACACGCCAGTGGCCAGTGCCTTGGCCACAACGCGCCGTAAAAAGTCTTGCTGGCGCGAGATGCGACCGAGGTCGGCGAATCCATCTTCGACCCACTTGCCACTCTTGGGACTGAGGTACTCGTAGTGGCGCGAACGCACGTATGCCAACGCATGATCGCCGCTGAGGTTGAAGCATCCGGGCGCCGGCACGCTGAGGCCTGTGTGAGTATCGCGAGTGGGGTACTCAAACGGAATCGCCACACCGCCCACTGCATCGACCAACGTTTTGAATGCACAGAAATCGACCTGAATGAAGTGATCGATGCCGATTCCGAAGTTGTCGTAGATGGTGCGGATCAAGGTGTTGGGTTTGTTGCGCACGTATGCCGAGTTGATGCGGTTTTCGGTGTCGGTGCCGTGAATTGGTACCCACAGGTCGCGAGGGAACGACAACACCGCGGCCTGGCTGGTGGCCGGATCGACCCGCATGATCATGATCGTGTCGCTGCGCTGGCCGGTTGACGAACGGTCACCGAAGGCGCCAGCAAACGGCGAGTCGGCGGCGATGCACGCGTTGTTGTCGGCACCGGTGATGAGAAAGTTCATCGCCTTTGCGTCTGCCTCGGGGAACGCTTCGGCGGGACCGAGGTGCATTGAGTCTGCCTTGGCCAAGTTGACCACAGGGGCCGACTTTTGCTGGCTGCTGACCAATCGTTCGCCCAGCACTAATGCCGTACCGCCCGCAAAGCAGGCCACCGCCAAGAGGCAGTTCACGACCACGATCAGCTTCTGCGCTGGCGTGTGCCGGCGCTTGAATCGTGCAGCATGGGTTGACATGTCAGGTTGACGCTAGTTGTCGCGTCGGCGTGATGCGCAGCACCTCTCGCCGCGAGCCGTAACCGTTAGGGGCAGACGACATCCTTGGGCGGCACGATGCCCTTGACGATCTCGGTGGCTCCCGAATCGGGAAGTGCCACTGTGGTGGTTGTAGGCACCGGCTTGATGGTGGTGGTGGTTGTGGCCGGCGCGATTGAGTCGGGCGATGAGCTGGTTGATGCGGTCGTGGTGGTGGTCGCAGCAATTGTGGTGGTGGTCTCGAAGACTTGCGCTGGGGCACCAGCAAGACGCGCCTTGCCCCGGAAGATCGCCAAGATGGCCTTCATGTTCTGACCCGTGAGGTGCGGCTCGATGACTGCGTTGCCGTTCTTCAAGATGCCGAGACCCTCAACTTGGTAGGTCTGCATTTCGCCGGGATTCAGCGACTTCATCACGCCGGCAAACTCGAGCTCTTTTGCCAAGGTGAGATCGGGATCGACCACTACGTACTTCTGTGCCACGTTGATGAGCGTGCGTGCCCGATTGATATTGAACGCGCCTTTGTCCAAGACTTTGGTGACGGTGCGACGTAAGAAATCTTGCTGACGCGAGATGCGGCCGTAGTCGGCGGCGGGGTCTTCTTTCCACTTACCAGTCTTGGGATTGAGGAACTGGTAGTGGCGGCTGCGCACATATGCCAACCCGGCTTCGCCGCTGAAGTTGAAGCAGCCCGGTGTGGGCACATCGAGGCCTGTGTTGTGATCGCGCGCCGCAAACTCGAACGGCACGGACACCCCACCTACTGAATCGACCAGCGACTTGAATGCGCAGAAGTCGATCTGCACGTAGTGCTGAATGGTGATGCCGAAGTTGGTGAAGATGGTGTTGATGAGTCGCTGCGGCTCGTTCTTGCTGTAGGCGCTGTTGATGCGGCTAGACCCGTTGCTGCCGTCGATCTTCACCCAGAGGTCTCGGGGGAACGACAACACCGCGGCGCGACTCGAGACCGGATCGACTCGAATGACCATGATCGTGTCGCTTCGAGCGCCAAGGCTGGTTCGGTCGCCGAAGGCCGAGTAGTAGGGCGAATTTTTCGACACACAAGCACCGTTGTCGGCGCCCGTGATGAGAAAGTTCTGAGCTTTGGGGTCGGCATCGGGGAATGGTGCAGAGGTGGTCGAGGGGCCGCTGGTGTCGTCGGTGCCGCCAGTAGTGATCTCGGGAGCTGCGGTGTCAACCGTGGGGCTCTTGATGATTGCTGCGGTCTTGTGCAAACCGTTGATCACGCTCTGGCCGAACACGAGTCCGGCTGAGCCAAGCAAACAGGCCAACACAACGATGCTGTTGACAATGAGCACCGCGTATTGAGCAACGTGACGGCGGCGCGAGGTGCGGCCGACTTGTTGCGGCGGGTTGCTCTCTGCTTGCTCAGTCATGAAGCGGCAAGGCTATCGCTGGGGGATGGGCCTGCGTTACGCGACCTCACGACTCGCGGAGAAACGCCCGACTAGCGTGCGTTCTCATGCGATTGATGGCGCCTCCCCCGAGCTGGGTCGAACGACTCGACAAGCTGCACCTGCTCACTCCGGTGCGCATTGCGATCGTCCTTGCAGTTGCGATCTTGATCACCTTCTTCATTCGACGATTTGTCGTTCGATTGTTAAAGCCGGTCTTTGCTCGCACTGCTGCGGCCGACGATCCGCGTGCCGATGCGCGTCGCCGAGCGCTGAGCTCTTCGCTGCGGGCCGCGCTGGTGGGCATTGTGTGGTCGATCACGGTCATCACGGTCATCAGCCAACTCGGTATCAACGTCGGAGCGTTTGTCGCGGTCGCCACCGTGATCGGCGGTGCGGTTGGTTTCGGCGCGCAGATGTTGGTGCGCGATGTCATCGCCGGTTTCTTTGTGCTGGCCGATGATCAGTTCGGGCCGGGCGACGAGGTCGATCTCGGTCACGCTCGAGGCGTGGTCGAGCGAGTCACTCTGCGTTCAGCGCGTCTGCGCGATGGTGAGGGCACGATTTGGTATGTGCCTCACGGCAACGTTGCCCGAGTTGGCAACGCGTCGAAATCGGCCACGGGTCCGCTCGATGTCGAAGTCGATCGGGCTATGGACATGGCAGTGGTTACCAGTGTGGTGGCGACCTTGGCGCAACGACTTGCCGCTGACCCCGATGTGTCGCCGATCTTGGCGGGAGAGCCGAGAGTCGTTGGAATTATGGACATCCGTGATGACCGATTGGTGTTCCGCGTTCGCGTGCCCACCCAGCCTGGTCGTCTCGACGATGTGCGCCGAGCGTGGCGACTATTGGTTCTCGCTGCGTTTGCGAACGGCGATCTCGTGGCGCCAGCGCCTGTGATTGCAACCGCTGCGCTGCGACCCGACAATTCGACGGGCTGATTGCTGGGGCCGAAATACCACGAGCACCGTCATGTCCAGATCTTGGCCCGAAGGCGGTCTGCGCATGTCGATGTCGGGGTCTATCAAGCAGATGGCAACGGTTCGCCGAGGGTGATCGAACAGCTGAACTCGGCAGCGGTGGCGATTTCGAACTGAGCCACCGAGCCAGCGTCGCAGATGTCGGCCTGACCCGCCTGAATCGCAGCGTGCAGACTTTCGGGTGCGTGAACCACCAATTGGTCGACGTTGGCGCGCTGGCTGAGTTTGGCTTCGGTCTTCGAACGACGCACAAGGGCGACGATCTCGCACACAACATCAAGCAGCGCCGGATCGGCTGCTGCATTGGTGTCGTGCGTTGAATCGAGCGACGGCCAAGGTGCGCGATGGATTGATCCGGTCTGCCACCAACTCCACACCTCTTCGGTGGTGAAGGGAATGAATGGAGCGAACAGACGCTGCAAGGTGCTGAGGGCCTCGCGCAGCGCGGCGAGAGCGCTGGCGGCTGCGGCCTCGCCGTGAGTGGCATAGGCGCGGCTCTTCACGAGCTCTACGTAGTCGTCGCAGAACCACCAAAAGAACGCTTCGGTGCGCTCGAGCGAGCGCGCGTAATCGAAACCATCGAACGCCGTGGTGCACTCGGCCACCAACGCCGACAGCCGCGCCAGCATCGATGTATCGACCGGGTTGGTAGCAACTGCGTTGGCGTCGGGGGTGCCGAAGCTGAGCACGAACTTGCTCACGTTGAGCAGTTTCATGGCGAGCTTGCGGCCCACCTTCATCTGATCTTCGGTGAGCGCTGTGTCGACCCCAGGTCGGGCCGAGGCCGACCAGTATCGAACGGCATCGGTGCTGTACTGATCGAGCAGCGCCATGGGGGTGACCACGTTGCCTTTCGACTTCGACATCTTCTTGCGGTCTGGGTCGAGGATCCATCCGCTGAGCGCTGCGTTGCGCCATGGAACGGTGCCGTGCTCCCAGTGGCCGCGAACGGCGGTGGCGAACAGCCATGTGCGAATGATGTCGTGGCCCTGTGGGCGCATGTCCATTGGGTACACGCGCGAGAACAAATCGGGATCGTCTTCCCATCGGCCAGCGATCTCGGGGGTGAGCGACGAGGTGGCCCACGTGTCCATCACGTCGGGGTCGCCGATGAAGCCGTTTGCCGCACCGCGCTGATCATTGGTGAACCCGGCCGGGCAGTCGGTAGACGGGTCGATAGGGAGGTCTGATTCGGCGGGCACCAAGGGTGAGTCGTAGTCGGGGTTGCCGTCGGCATCGAGTGAGTACCACACCGGAACCGGCACACCGAAGAAGCGTTGACGGCTGATGAGCCAGTCGCCATTGAGGCCTTCGACCCAGTTGGCGTAACGGTGCTGCATGTGCGCGGGGTGCCACGTGATCTCGTCGCCCCGGGCAACCAGCGAAGCGCGCAGGTCGGCCTCGCGGCCGCCGTTGCGGATATACCACTGGCGGCTGGACACGATCTCGAGTGGACGGTCGCCGCGCTCGTAGAACTTGACCGGGTGCATGATGGGGCGCGGTTCGCCAAGCAACTCGCCCGACTCGCGCAGCATCTCTACGGTTTGCTTGTGGGCCTGCTTGCTGCTGCGCCCCACGAGCTGTTCGTAGAGGGCAATGCCTTGCGCATCGGTGATCCACGGCGCGTCGTTGATGAAGCGACCGTCGCGGCCAACGACGGCGCGGTTCGAGAGGTTGAGCTCGCGCCACCAGGTGACGTCGGTGGTGTCGCCGAACGTGCAGATCATCGCGATGCCGGTGCCCTTTTCGGGATCGGCCAACGGATGTGCAAGCACGGGCACTTCAACGCCAAACAGCGGTGTCTTCACCGTGACGTTGCCGAACAAGGCTTGGTAACGCTCGTCGGATGGGTGCGCCACCAAGGCAACGCACGACGGCAGCAGTTCGGGACGAGTGGTGTCGATGATGACATCGCCGCCACCGTCGGTGCGATGGAACGCAACGTGGTGATACGCGCCACCAATTTCGCGGTCTTCCATCTCGGCTTGGGCGACGGCGGTTTTGTAGTCGACGTCCCACAGCGTGGGTGCGTCTTGCGTGTATGCCTCGCCGCGCTGCAGGTTGCGCAGAAAGGCGCGCTGGCTGGCGCGGCGCGAGTGGTCGTCGATGGTTGTGTACAACAGCGACCAGTCGTATGACAGGCCGAGTCGGCGCAGCACTTGCTCGAAGATCTGTTCGTCGTGGGCCGTGAGCTCTTCGCACAACTCGATGAAGTTGGGGCGCGAGATGGCGATGGCCTGATGATCCTTGGGTGGCTCGCCGCGGAATGGCGGGGTGAAGCTGGCGTCGTAGGCAACGCTTGGGTCGCAGCGCACGCCGAAATAGTTCTGCACCCGGCGTTCGGTGGCGAGGCCGTTGTCGTCCCAACCAATGGGGTAAAACACGGCCTTGCCGGTCATGCGCTGATAGCGCGCCACGGTGTCGGTGTGGGTGTAGCTGAACACGTGGCCGATGTGCAGCGAGCCGCTGACGGTTGGCGGTGGCGTGTCGATCGCGAATACCTGATCACGAGTGGCAGTGCGGTCGAAGCGGTAGATGTTGTGGGCATCCCATTGTTCGGCCCAGCGGGCCTCGATGCCCTCAAGAGATGGCTTGTCCGGAATCGTGGTCATAGGGAAGCAAGGCTACCGAGCCACCTCGCTCTATTCGGGGAGAGTTTGTGCCTCGTGGCCTGCGAGGGCGCGGGTGACGCGATCGGTCCAGTCGATATCTTCGGTGCTTCCGCCGGCGCTCTTGATCTCGTCGCGCTGTCGTGAGAGTTCTACGGCGGCAGCGGCCACGTTGGGCGTGAGTTCGCGAGCAGCAATATCGCTGCGCAACCGACTCGCCAGCGCAGGGCTTGAACCGCCGGTGCTGATGGCCATCGTGACAAGCCCCTGACGAGCAACGGCCGGCAGGATGAACGAGCAGTTGGCCGGATCGTCGGCGCTGTTCACCCAGACTCCGGCGGCCCGAGCATCGCTGGCCACTTGCGCGTTCACGGAGGGGTCGCTGGTTGCGGTCATCACCAGTTGATAGCCCCTGGCCTCGCCATCGCGGTACGGGCGTTGCTCGATGTGGGCGGCCAACTCAGCGAGGTCGGGACGTATTTCGGGTGCCACCACGGTGATGGCGGCGCCGGCGGCTACAAGGCCCCCGGCCTTGCGAAATGCGATCAATCCGCCGCCCACGAGCAACACGGGAACACCCGTCAAATCGAGGAAGACCGGGTAGCTAAAAGGCATCTCAGCAACCTACCACGGTGTAATTATTAAATCCCGATCGTTTTTGTC
>Ga0194058_10000490_pt1 | contig 19234 bp, 23 predicted proteins | sample SepL4417m_MetaG_FD_155490 | JGI IMG/M metagenome (GOLD analysis project Ga0194058, IMG submission 155490) | Anoxic zone freshwater microbial communities from boreal shield lake in IISD Experimental Lakes Area, Ontario, Canada - Sep2016-L442-17m | ecosystem: Environmental > Aquatic > Freshwater... | reverse complement strand
GCGGAAAAAATAACACATGCGCGTATATGCGCATGATTTGGAAAAAAGTCAAGCGCATATTTTCAAGCATGCGGTGAAAAGTTTCTGGAAACTTACAATTTCGCCTCAAAAACAGCTAAACTGTTACAAGGGAACCTGTCCGGCGCGCAGCAACAGTTCCGCGACACCTCCTTGGCAATGAAGGCGCCCCCCTCTCAGGAACACCCGCTCAGGAATTCCAGAGATGCAGCAGGGGACTCCCTTGCTGAATGGCTCGCCAGGCGAGAGGCTCGCACGTTAATCGAACAAGCGCGGGAGTAGCCGACTTTCGACTCTTTCCTGCCTGCTTCAGCCTGATCGATAATCATTGAAGCGTCCTGCGATGATCAAACGTAGAGCCTGGAGCAATTTAAATAATACTATAGCCACAAGCGGCGAACCAATTGCCGGCATCGGAGGCGGTGACATGGGAGAGCGCTCTGGCGATGGCGGCCAAGAGTTCTTAGGCGCGGAAGGCTTCCGTATCGGTCGCGCCGTCAATGGCCATGAATGCCGTCCAAGCGTCCAAGCAAATACGGAGAAAATCATCGTCGTCGTCGTGCGCCAGTGGCCATGAGGGCAGGCGAAGTGCAACCTGTCTGCCGCTCCAACACGCCCTCCGGCTTGTGTGGGAATCCTCGCAGGGAATACGGTGGAGGTGATGGTGGGGAGGTTTACTCTTGCGCTGATCTTCCGTAAGCGGAACGCCCAGTAGGAGCCCAGGCGGGAAGAATCCGCTTCGGCCTCTATGGCGGGTGGTCGAAGGGGAATCGCATCGGCAAACCGGATTTTCCTTGATCAGGTGTTTTATGCCTGCGTCCAAGGATCGGACCCTAAGGGATTCCTACTAAAATCGGGTCCCGATATCAAAAACGTGATGCCATCCCCAGGCAGGAAGCTCTCTTTCGAGAGCTTCGCCACTGCGGTGAAACTCAGACTAAGAGTGATTCTAGTCGGTTCTGATTCGGATTTGTTCTGATTCTTGACTGCTGAAGATCGCGTCGATCGGTCTGGCGAGCGCCATGCCCGTGAAGCAAACCTGGAGCGGTTTTGCCGGGACCATAAAATCCAAAACCAACAACAAATAAATACCATGTCAACACAAACTATCGAATTCGCGCCATCCATGGCAGCGAGCCACAACAACGAAACAACTTCACCCTGGGCACCGTCCAAGAGTAGCAGCTATATGGATCTGGTCCTCAAGCCTGAGACTCAGACGCGCCGGCTGCGCTTCGCTGTCGGACAGACCTGGGTCAGAATCGTACCGGCATTCAAGTCGAGCATCCATAACTGGATGATGCCCATCCATGTGCTCAATTTTGAGGGCGGGCGATTTGCCCACCCAAAATCGCTCAAGAGAAATGCAAAAAGCGTTTTTGACCATGCCTACGCATGGGCTCAGGAGCATCAACCCGAATTGCTTTTCTCCAAGACAAACAAGGCAGGCGTGAGGCTTCTGACGGACCCCATGAGTGTCTTTTGGGTCTTGCACGAAGCGGAGGGGGAAACGGTTGCGCGCCTCTTTTTGGGATCCGGGTACGATGGGTCTCGCGGTGGGGTGCCGGGCCTCGGATATCAGCTTTGGCGAATGACCAAGGAGCGAGACGAAGCCGGCAACCTCACTTCCGATCCCGTGGATCCTCAAGGAGGGCTTCTTGTCTGCGTCGAAAAAACTCAACCGAAGGGTGCAAAATATCCGAGCTATGGGCTCCGTCTGGGCCGACAACCCTCGCCCGTCGATTCCTTTCTAGCCAAGATGGCCCCCGAGGAGGTTGGGGCGCTCTGTCCGCTTGAAAATGTGATCCGGGAACTGACCGAGGATGAGCAGTGGATATGTCTCGCGAAGGTGATGTCGCAGGACATTGTCGCACAGATCCGATCCGAGATTCAGCGGTAACCGTTACAGAAATCATTCGTAAACGGGAGACTGGGGTGGAAGGAGCATCCTTCCGCCCCTTTCCCTCCCCTATACGCAACCTTTTACAAATCAGATTCAACTCTTGAACAACACTATCTCCACCCCATTAATTCTTGATCACCAAAAATCCGCTTTTGATAAGCTTTTGGCATTGGCGCGAGCTTGCTTTTACACTCAACGGCAAACGCTTCCGATCCGGCCCAGATCAAACACGCTCATCATCGGCCCGTCTGGAACGGGAAAAACCTTCCTGGCGAGTGCGATCGCAGAGAAAATCGGCGCCCCCTTTCTGTCCATGACTGTTGGCGAGTGGATCCTCCTCGGATGCACGCACAGGGGCGCTGAGAGCACATGGCCGCTGATCGTGAGATTTCTTCTGACAAATCGAAACAGCGAAGGGGTTGTACTCTTCGTCGACGAAGTTGACAAACTTTGCGGACACACCAGTTGGGAAACGTTCCTTAGAACCGAAATCTTTAAACTTCTCGACTTGGATGTTCCAGAGGGCATTTGTAACAGTGACAATGATCGAATCGGTGCCGAGGATCTCAAGGCAGCTCGGGAAGTGCTCGCCAATCGAACGCTGATCCTCGGTGCCGGTGCATTTCAGGAATTCTGGGAGAAAGGATCTCAATCATCGATCGGATTTTCCCAGATATCCTCACCGCCACAACAGATTTCCCTGTGCGACCTGACGGCGACTCTTCCCCGGGAACTCACCAACCGGTTTCGGTCAGATCTCATTGTGCTCTTGCCGCTGACAAAGAGCGACTACCACCGCATTGTGAACGAAACGTCGGCCCAGGTGCCGGTATATCTGAGGGCGAATTTTCTTCGATTGGCGCTCGAGCGAATCGAATCCGCAATCAGGTGCCAGCAAGGCTGCCGCTTCCTTGAGGAGGTTATGATGGATACGGTGATCGCCGAGCGGGAGAATATCAAAACCTGGCGGAAAACCCTAGGACCCTTGTGCTCGGAAGACTCCACCCCAGTGATTCAGACCGGTCCGTGAACTCGGCGGCCGACTGGTTAAACGGCGATGGTGAGTGTCTTGTTGGCAGTTCTGCACCAGATTTCCTGGAGGGAGGCGAGTCATTGCCCTCGCCTCCCCCCATTGGCCCCCCTCCCACGGCTAGGGGGGAACACTTTTAGCAGATGAATATCAGGTGCCTCTGTGCGCCTGGAATCCGGTTTCGGTCACCGGATGATCAAGGGGGGGTAAAGAAATATTTGACGGTTTGGCGCGAGGTGTTCCAAACAAGAAAAACCATGAAAAATCTCAATCAACAGACAAACCTCTCCTCAATGAACGATATGGAAACAGACAATATCAGCCGCGACATGATGGGCAGAAAACCCGTGTTGTGGAGAACCAACACGCGCACGGTGTTGACCGACCCGAGCCCCGAGTTCGGACACAAGCTCCTGTGCGACGGGCTCGTATTCAACCTGGGGGACGCCTGTGCGTTTTCCTGCGAATACTGTTACGTGGAGGCTGTTGCGTGGCGCTTTGCCGGGCATGTCGTTGACCGGCACAACGTCGTGGAGGGTCGGGCGGGGAACGCGGGGAATTGTCGGAAGTTTGAGGAGGTGGTTATCCGCCGGGCCAATGCGCTCAGAGTGCTCGAATCTCAGCTGACCCGCCGGGACGGAAGCCCCCGGTATCCGGATCCCGACGACCACCGGGTGATTTACAGTTCCACTCTCGTGGATGTGGCTGCAAACATGGAACTGCTGAAGGAAACGGCGGAAGCCTGCAAGTTGATCCTGGAAAAAACAGGCTGGCAGATCCGGCTGCTTTCCAAGAGCAACCTGCTTGCCAAGCTCGTTGACTATATCCCCGAACGCCACCACCGGCGTTTAATTTTCGGATTTTCCACCGGAACCATTGATGCCCGTGTCTGCCGGGCCATCGAGTCAGGCACACCGGCTATCGGCCAGCGGATCAAGGCTCTTCACCACCTTCAGGAAAGCGGGTTCCGGACTTTCGGCATGATCTGTCCGAGCTTGCCGCAGGAGGATTACGCAAAGTTTTCGCGCGATGTCTGCGAGCAGATTCGAGTGGACCGCTGCGAGCATGTGTGGGCGGAACCGATCAATATCCGGGCTGCCGCGATGCCGCGCACCTTGGCCGGACTCCGCCGGGAGGGACTTGACCGGGAATCTGAACTTCTGCAACGAGTTCACGGACCGGGAACGGAATGGGAAGAGTATGCGCGTCAGACCTTCCTCGCGCATGCCCGGAACATTCCGCCCCGGAAGCTGCGCTTCCTGCAGTATATCACCCCGGCTTCCGCCTCCTGGTGGGCCCCCATGAGGGAGAGAGGCGCTGTGCTGCTGGGCTCTGATGCCCGCAAGCTTTGACCCCGCGAAACTCCCTGGGAAATTCCACGGGAAGGATTTCTTTTGGGAGCTGTGAAAAAAACCCTGTGAAAAAATCCCTTGCGGATTTATTGAGTTGTGGAAAGCTGACCTCGTTCTGGGGGGAACAGCAGGCCGTCGTGGCATTCGTCGCGGCGGCCTGCATTTTTTCTCACGACCCAAACAAGTGTTTGGCCCCGGCCTGCATGGCGGCAAGTACAGCACCTGCCAGATAGGTGAGGATGACCTGCTTTTGCAGCATTTCCAGAAACCAAGACGGCTATGAAAAGGTCGCCTTAAGTAACAATGCGTTTCATTTCTGGATATTTATCAGATATTCCATTACATCCTTGACCATGAAAATCCGCTTAAAAGGGGTTTCGTTACCGGATCACGAGATTGTCGTTTCGAGAGACGACAACCGGGTGTCGATCCATCGTGCTGTCCGGGCCGGCAAGCTTCGGAAACTCGCACCCCGTATCTATACGGCAAACTTGCAGGACTCTCCCGAGAAAATCATTCGGGCAAACTGCTGGACGATTGCAGGCACCCTCTTTCCTCAAGCTCTCATTTCTGATCGCACGGCGTTGGAGCAGCGACCCGCAGCGGATGGATCGGTTTTCCTCATCACGGAAAGCCGGTCCACCCATTTGGAGCTTCCGGGCATCACCTTCCGACCGAGGCCCGGCCGGGCCCCGATGGAAGGATATGACATGCCCTTTCTGGCCGGCCTTTGGATGTCCTCACAGGCCAGGGCGCTTATGGACAACCTGCGTTCCACGCGCCGGCGCGGCCGCGCTCGCGCGACGCTCACCAGGCAGGAACTCGAGGAGTTCATCGACAAGATGCTCCGCAACAGCGGGGAGGCGGTCCTCAACAAACTGCGCGACCAGGCCCGGGCAATCGCTCCCCACCTGAAAATGGAGGCCGAAGCCGAAAAGTTGTCCGCCATCTTCGGGGCGATGATGGGCACGCAGGATGAACCGCTGTCATCGGATCTCGCCGTCTCGCGTTCCAAGGGGATCGGCTATGACCCGGATCGTCTGATCCTCTTTGAGGATTTGCGGGCCTCGCTTGCTTCCCACCCGTTCGCGGAAAGATTGGCACGGGAGGGAAACCGCTATCTGCCATTCTTTGAAAGCTATTTTTCCAACTTCATCGAAGGCACGGAGTTTGACGTCGGAGAAGCCTACGACATCATTTACGAGGGCGTCATCCCCCGGGAACGCCCCGACGATGCCCATGATATTCTCGGCACTTTCCGGGTCGTTTCCGATTCCGGCGAAATGCAGCGCCCCCCCCGAACCGCAAAAGAGTTCATCGAACTCCTCCGGCACCGGCATTCCGTGATACTCGCGGGACGCCCCGACAAAAATCCGGGCCAGTTCAAATCGCAGGTCAACCGGGCGGGCGAATCGCGCTTCGTGGAACCGGATCTTGTTCTGGGAACCCTCCAGCGCGGATTTGAACTGCTGCCCACGCTCCAGCATCCCATGGCCAGAGCCACCTACGCGATGTTCCTCGTCTCCGAGGTCCATCCGTTTGCCGACGGCAATGGCCGGCTCGCGCGGATCATGATGAATGCCGAACTGCACCGGGCCGGACACGAACGGATCATGGTTCCAAACGTCTATCGGAGCGAGTATCTCCAAGCCCTCCGCGCGCTCACTCACAACCGCCGAGCGGACGCTCTCATTGCGGTGATGGATTACGCCCAGCGATTCGTCGGCGGAATTGACTTTTCCAACTATCCGGATGCCGTGAAAGCGCTTGAGAGCTGCCACGCCTTTGGAAAACCGGCTGATGCCATGGGCGGCGGCGACCGGCTGATCCTGCGAGACTCTTGATCGCCTGAATCTCGTAGGTGCTGAGATACCGAAGAGGCTTTCGCTTGGATGTTTCACGGCCAGTCAACGAGATACGTCAAAAACCCGCTGCACCTGCGGCCAACCTTTCCTGGCCTCTCCGGCAATGACTCGAAACTGTTCGGAAAACGTCACTTGTGCCCCGCTGTGCGTGTGTCCACACAAAACTGAGAGCGAGCGTCTATGAAAATATCCTGAGATCCCCCGGATGGCGCTCCCAGCGGATAAATTCGTGTAATGCGGGAGGTGATGGCCTCCGCAGGGCCTGCCGTCGTAAAATGCGGCCCAGGTAAATGGTGGCACATGAGTGGCGACCCAGACGTGCTCGTAGCATTTCAACGCATAGGGCAGGACGTCGCGAAAGTAGTTTGCAGATTCCTTCCCCAGCGCGGCCATCTTATCGAACATTCCCTGATCGGAGAGCCTGCAGAGATCCCCAATTTTTTCCTGATCCCGATTCTGGATCACAGATCGGCTGCCCCATCCTGCCCGCCCGTCGGCCCAACCTCTGTGACCAACCAGCGCCGCACCGTTGGCCAAGGGAATGATTTCTCCATGGCCGAGGTGACGCAGGTTTTTCTGCTCTTTGCAGACATCGGTGACCGCCCGGTCCACATCATCGAATGAGGAACCGTAAAAATCATGGTTTCCCAGAACAAAATAGACAGGTCGTGTTCCGAACGTCTTTCCCAACTCCAGAAGGTGAGAGGGGAGCAGGTGGGCGTTGGAAATGTCCCCGGTGATCACAGCCGCATCGGCGCTTTGGCTGGCCAAGACACCATAGAAAGCCTTCAGTCTTGTTTGATCCACCCTGTCCAAGTGGAGGTCCGTTAACCAGAGCAGCTTCATTCGTGCTCCTTGTAGTATTTTGGGACGATTTTGGTGACGAGGTAGATCGAATTGAATGTCTCGACCTTCGAGCCACTCAGGATGCGGACAATCGTCGTGGACGCGAAAAACCCATCGGCTTCGACCCCGTTGCGCCAGGTGCGGAAAGCATGGATTTTGCCGCCGACATTCACCGGCTCGAGCAGAATACCCCGGAGTTCGTAGTCGACCGGGAGCGAAGCACAGTTGTTTGAACCTCCGGGCACCCAGTCGGTCCAGGATGACGGTTCGGTAACCGGATTCTTGCATGCGGAGAGTTTTCTGATCAGCACGTTCGTGCCTGCGGGAATGGCAATTTTCATGGGGATATTTGCGGGGGTTTGTTGAGTCCCATCCATTCGGCTTCAGGCGTGAAGTTGAAGGAATATCCCTCGATTAGTTGGATCCCGAAATCATGCGGTTCAGCCCAGCGGAGCGTCATTGAGGGGTTCTCGCAGCAGCGGAATCCCATCACGAACCGCACGTGCCGGCCGACGTGAAGAATGCCCCGACAATAGCCGTGCAGAAAATCGAACCGGCAGTGGCGGACGTAAATCTGAATGATTTTTCCTGGCTCGGGCTGCAGGAGAAAAGCTGCGGGTTTCATACGGGCTCCTGAAATGGGGAAAATGTAATGCGCTCGGCAAATCCTTGAGGGCGCAGAAGAATTCCCTCGCCGGTCTGGAGCTGACGCAGGACGGCAGAGGAAAATTTACGCCCTATGGATCGGCGGGCGGACTTGGATTTTTCCACCCAGAGTTGTGGTGAACCAAACTCGTAATTCGGAAGCCGGAAAGACGGCGGGGCGGGGGTGCATGCGTAGAGCACGTCCTCTTCCTTGTCCGCTGCTTCCGGAACAGCCGAGTCAAAATACTGCAGGGTTTCGACGCAATCCGTGACCATGAAGATTTTTGTGCAGCAGTTGTTGAGGAGGTGTGCGGCACGGGCACCAGAGCGCATGCGCCCGGTCAGTGCACTGATGCCCTGCGCCGAGAGGATGCACCCGACTTTGACCTCGCGACATTTGTCCAAAAAGAAGGCATCCCCGTCGTCGGTCGATCCGGTGGTGACAAATGAGGGGAATTCGTCTGCCACGAAATAGACGGGGCGGGTCAAATTGATCGGACGAACGGCGGCTCCATCAAAATGCCATCGGCACTGCCGCTGCAGGGCGCACGCCTGAAAACCTGTCTTGATCATATTTCGGTAAACCTCAGCGGTTGGCCCGAAATGGACCCGGCTCAAGGCCACGATCACGACGCGGCCGCGGTCAATCACATCTTCAGGCTGGAACTCGTGTCCGCCAGAGGGAGAGAGGATGCCGGCCACACGGCTGTCGCGCAGGCAGGAGACGTAAGCCCGCGCATAATTGATTATGCATGACCAAGTGCTGGAAGACAGGTTGCTTGTCTCTCCACCCAGATACTGCCGGGCCATCTCCGCTTCCGACGCGGCGATCAGATTTCCGCGTTCGGCGATATCGAGAAACTGCTTCGCCTCGCCCTCGTCATCATCGTCCTCGGACCGGAGGGCACAAATCAACTGGATGGCGTGGGCGATTCCCTCAATCCCGCCAAGATCCCCGAGTCCACGCGCGCGGGCCACCACAGCAGCCACCTGCAAAAGTCGCCGGTTGTTCTCGCGCCAGAAATCATCGTAGGAGCCTCCCCCTGATTCTGGATGCAGACCACGCACCATTTCGATGAGACGCTCGGCTACAGCCCTGCTATCATTCCCAATCCCGGAGAACGGGTCAAACCAGGCATTGCCACCGTGACCGATTGTGATGATCGCGTCATCCCGCCCGGCGGCATTCATCACGTTTTCGACATGCGCTGGCATGTCGCCCTTGACATCAAATATCAAAGCTCCGGCCCGCTTGTCAGGATGTCCTGCATCACGGCCTAGAGCCTGAGCGAGCAAAGGCAGGATGACGCTGCGGGTCTTGCCACATCCGGTGGAGCCAAAGACCACGAGATGCCGGAACAGATCCTCGGAAGAAAGTGTTGCAAGCATTTTAGATCTCGCCTCCAAGGAAATGGCACGTCGCTTCCTGAGCCTTTGCTATATCCTTCAAAAACTCTACAGACACAAAAAAGTGTCCGTAAAGAGTGCGAGCCTTAAGGCTGAAAATGACCTGCGGCTTGTCGTGCAGAATCCGCAGGGAATCAAGTGCCGGCATAAACTTATCGCTGCCGGTGGCGAGCTGATACGCTATGATTTTCTCGGTGAGCGAGAAACAGCGCAGAGGCAACGTGCGCAGAAATTGCGTGGTTGCGGCAGCCATAGCACCGTCGAGATCAAGGTGGTATCCAGGGGAAGCCAAATTCGCCCGTCGATCCAGTATGTCGCGACGGAAGGCGATGATTTCCATACAGAGATCATGCAACGAGAGATGCTGTGGACGGGTGGAGCTTGTCATTGGATGATGTGATCAATAATTTTGATTTCGAGCGCCTCTGCGGCGGAGAGAAAGCGCTCCTGACGCAGAATTCGTCGTAGGCGGGCGCGGGGCAGCTTGGTCGTTGAGAGCAGGATATCTTCGAGTTCCTGATCGAGTTCACGGTGCAAACGCGTGGCCGATTGGATCTCTTCCAGTCGGCCGGCCGTGCGACCGGAACTCTGGTGAAGCAGGATGCGGCTATGCGGAAGCGCGTAGCGGTAACCGGGCTCCCCGCACGCCAGGATCACCGCCCCCATGGAGGCCACGGTCGCCGAGGCCAACACAAACACGGGGGCAGGGATGTGCCGCATCACATCAATCACACTGAGCCCCGAGGAGACGCATCCTCCGGGGCTCGAGATGTGCAGCAAGACCGGATCAGTGCCCTCGTTTCCGAAAGATAAGAGTGCTTCGATCACGGGTCTCACCGACTCGGAATCCACCGATCCAAAAAATCGAAGGATTCGCTCGGGCCTGCCTCCAGGGGAAACCACTTTACGTCCGCTGAGCATTCTCCTCCTCTCCATCAAGCTTGAAAACCAGCTCCTCAACCCGGTCGCAGACGAAGAGGGCAAATGCCGATGCAACGCTTCCCCCGCATCCGTGGCTGACACCGTATTTAGCCGCGATCAGAACTGATCGCGTCAGGAATGCTGTCCGGCACTGAAAGTGAGTCTGGTACATCGGGCGAAGTGTCTTTCGCCACATGTCGGCGCTTTCCTGGACGATTTTTTTCAAATATTCGTCATCCTCGGCGAGGATATATAATTCGAATCGGTCTTGTTCGCTGAGGTTAAAAAACGCGGCGTAGAAACCTATCGGCATAGCAAACTCTCCTTTTTGGGCAAGTGCGAGTGGCAGATCCTCTGCCCATGCTGCGGGATATAGCGAGCAGGGTCGGGGACAGAGTGCATCTTGTCTGGTGGAGCTCCCTGTTGGAGCGCGACAGCGGTGTATTGCGAGTTCATAATTCTTGCTCTTACCCCTATCAGTCGAAATCTGGCCTTTTGTTAAGGCTCTATTTTTTTATCGATCGGGCATCCGTAAAAAACGGGGGATCAATGCTTGGAAAGCGCCATGCCTGTCGGCAAGGCGTTTCACACAGAAAGATTTTCAGGTGTTATGATTAATACTTCATCAAAATCGGCTGCCTCTCCCAAGAAGGCAGGTTATTCAATTCCAGAATTAGCGGCTGCGTGGTTGAACTATTGCGACCATCCCGAAAGTCCGAACGCATGCGAGCATTTAGCTATTCATCTGGACCAACTTTTCAAAAACAGACTGCCCAACGGGCAGTATTCCGGAATCCTGCAGGGACGAGAGGATGAGGTTCGTCAGGAGGCCTACCTGCTTGTTGGAGACTATCTTTCGGGCAACAAGGACCTGATTGCGGCTACCGAGGCCAGAAACCTAGTGGAGATCTCCAACCAGATTCACAAATCCCTTGCCGGAAGCATTCGGAGCGTCTCCCGAACGTTAAAAAAGAAGAGCAATCGGCATATGCGGTTGCACGCGTATGGCCAGGATCTCGACGGGTGTGCGCAATACGCGAACATCCATCCAGCATACCGCAAGTCGCTCTGGGACCTTCCATTCGAAGCGCAGCGAGATTTGGTCTTCGCAGCCATGCGCACAGCGGTCCGGGAAAAACTCCTGCAGACGCGCAACGCAAATATTGCCATCAACATGGTGAGCAAGGGGCTCAACCAGCGTCAAATCGCCGCGATCATGGGAGTCTCCCCGGCGGCGGTCCATCAGCGCCTTGCGCCTGTGCGGAGATTTCTCAAAAGTCATCTCGAGAATCAGGAGTTTCCCCTCGTATGACCGCGCACCTTTTGCCGGGAGCAGGGAAGTTCGACGCCACGTTCCGTTGCCTAATTGAAACGGCGCCCCGTTCAAAGCAAAATCCAGAAATTCGAAAACCTCAGGGCACCCTGTATGTCACAAAGCGAGAAGAAATCGAAGCTGGGGATTTGAAAAGGTTGTTGACCACATTCGATCCAAGGCATTCCCAATCGCAACTCCGGCCTTTGTGCGGACGTGTGCATTATACGATCAGCGGTTACGACCAAGTAGAGGAGGAGATCTTCGAAATTCCAGAGGTTCGGAATTTCTATCGTCTCGCACACGAAGCCTGGCCACACTGGCTCTATGGAGCTGACGTCTCGAGCGACTGTCTGCGTGCGATCGCTTTCTCTTCCATCCCAAACCTGTTCGTCAGGCGTTCTCCTGGAGAGGTGCACGTTGAAGTTGCGGCGGCGGATTTGCAGCAATTCTTCAATGCTTCGCTGCCTGCGGCTGCCCTACTGCACCACCGCGCAGGGATTCCAAAGAAACAGGGTGTCCGAAACCTCCAATTCGTCGCTGCGTATTTGGGAATACCGACCTCATAGGCGAACGAATTGCCTCGGCATGAAACGTGGATTTCTTTGTCAAGTGTTTCTCGTTTTCGATCTTATCGATCATCGAGGTGCCGATGAGGTCAATTCTAGGAACGTGAGATTTTTCGCGCGCAGCGGATGAACAATGTCCAAACTGGACATGGCGACAAACCTTTTGCGTCAAAGATCCATTCCAAGATTGTGTTCCGAAAAAAGGCGGAGGAAATTCCCACTGTGCGTAACAACTGCACGGAAACAAAAACCAACAACCCCAATACAACATGAAATACAGAATCCAAAACATCATCGTCGACCCGGATAAAGCTCTGCAGTCCTGGCGCGAGTCAGAAGACTCCAACGGCCGAAATCTCGTCGGACGCATCACGCAAAGCCAGTGGCATTTCCAAATGCTCCACCGGTTCAAGTCCGGCCGCTACTTCCTCGTGCATCTCTCCTGCGTCAGTGGAGAAACCGACACGTGCGAAGAGGTTTCCCACGAGGAGGCTGCACTCTGGCTGCTACAGTGCGATAAGGACCTGCCCGAAGAGCACCAGCACTTGGAGAGCACTCTTTCCGCGTAGGGATTGACGTTGCTTGAAAAGGCCGGGGATTGGAATTCCCCGGCCTCTTTCATTTCGATCCTTCGAGCTTTTCGAAAGCGGAAGGAATGGATTGCTGCGACAATCGCCGCCGCTCGAACAATGTGGCCGTATCAGGCCTCAGGTTCCGGATGGTGGCGGCGCTCATCTTCGGCTGCCTTTTTGAGCTGGGCGCAGTATTGCTCAACCAACCGGGAGAACTCCTCCAGGATATGCATCCGAGCCATTCCTTCGATTCTGGACCAGGCCGGGATCATTTTCCCGCAGGGCATTAAATAGCTTTTCGACTTTCAGACTTTCGTGAGCCCACGCAAAAATACTTGCAAAAATATCGATCATGGACTACGGATTAAGCTGATCTCGTCGGGGGCCATACCCAATGTTACCCTGACAGCTCTTCCTGCTGAGCGTTTTGGAATCCGAGCGGGACGTCGAATCACCGGGGAACTGGACCTCGGGACGAAGCGGTAGAGATCGTTGGCCACGACACGGACCGCCACCGCAAGTGCGGATAGGTGGGAACCCGGTCAGCATTGGGGAGGACAGTCAACCATCTCCAATGCAACGTGGCCAAACAACTTGATCAGTATGAGATCATAACGCCGCTCCCTCAACGTCCGGGGACAGAATGCCGCGCCGTGCGCGGCTTCGTGAGTTGGTTGCGAGAGGAAAATCTGGAAAATCAATATGAAGAAACACGAAAACTCATTTGCTCAGCAACCCCATAAGGTGCCGTTGCGAATTCACCGCGTCCGCACCCTCTCCCTTGGAGGATTGACGCTCAATCGCCATGACCCACAATCCGCCGGTCATCCGACCGACGGCTACGCGTTAGCGATGCTGACAAAGGATGTCGAGAGGGAATGCTCTCTGGTCCATCATCCGCTCGAACCGGATGGCGAGGGAAACTATAACCTCGAATCCGTTCCTGAGAAATCTATTCTCATGTGGACGCCGATCGACGGCACCGCGCCTGACTACGGAGCCGTTGTAGAAATTCGCCCGTACGAACTGGTCTACGTCCCGGCTGACTCGCCGGAGCACGCTTGGGAGATTCTTGACTTCGACCAAGCGTAGCTCATGTCAGCGGCGTCTGATCCCACATTGGCCTGTGACAACCCGGTTTGAAATCGCAAACCCTTTCCTGGCATCATCCCCCTCCCTCTCGCTAGTTCCGGGGTGGAGGTATCTTGTATTCGGCTTTTTGGGGTGGGGACCACGGGATGAGGTCAAGGAATGGCCTTTGATCCCGTAGTCACGCTCCAACACCGTCGGCTCCCGACGCTCGGATTCATCGTGTAGATCTCGCCCGGGGCCTGCATGATCTGCGCATCCCGCCCGCTCTGGCTTGTCGTTCAACGCAGAGCGCGCAACCCAAGAATTTTGCACTGCTCTCTCAGGATAAAATTCGGATGTTTTTTTCCACCAGCTCGGCCCTTTTCATAGGCCAAGCAGTCTGGATTTTTTGGCCGCAAAATCCAATTTCACCGTCAGTTCCCCGATCTTGGAATGCAGTTCACGGCGCTCGCTCTAGAAATCCCCACCTCCCTTCGTTCCAGCCAGCTTTTCAGGCGAAGGCACATCTCCGTTCCCTGCCCTTTGCGGCAGAGGATGATGAAGTCGTCTCGTTTTTGGCGTGGCACCAAAAAGGTGTGCGTAGCATCTGATGTTGAGACAGGATTTGACCCTCCTTCCTGTTATTCAGAAATTATAACTTGCATTACAATATGAAAACGATATAAAAGCAATCAATGATTTCCATTCTAGGAGAAAAAGAGGCTATGCGTTCTCTGGGGGACCGACTGAGATCGCACCGGTTGACCAAGAATCTTACGCAGCAGTATCTGGCCGAAATGGTCGGGGTGACGGTGCCGACTTACCGCAAAGTTGAAGCGGGAGATGGAACGGTCGAGTTTCGCCATGTGGCCCGGGCTTTGGGGGTGATGGGATTTGGAGACGCGTTGGGGAATCTCATTCCCGAATCCGAGCCGGAGTTGCGCCTGAAAGACCTGCTGGCTCCGGAGCGCAAGCACGCCTCGCCTAGGAAGCACAATTAAATGGAAAAACGACTTCGAGTTTGCTGGTGGGACGGCGCAACGGTCGGGCACCTGATCCACCGGGGACCGATCTACTTCGTTTATGACGAGACCTGGCTGCGCCGGGGAGCCAACCTCTCTCCCATCAGCCTGCCGTTCACGGATGTCGCATTCAACGGAAGCAAGGGGATCGAGAAACTTCCGGGACTGATCGCCGATTGTCTTCCTGACGCGTGGGGAAGAAAAGTGGCGCGCGCGGAATTCGCCGCGCGGAAATGGGCAGAACCCAACGAAATGTCGCTTCTCGCCTGGCGTGGCGCGCGCGGCCTCGGCGCGCTGAGGTTTCTCCCTCCGATGGACGAAGGAAACGATCCCCGGCTCAACCGGGTGAGCGCCGCCGCCCTCGCACGCGGAGCGGCCGAAATCGAGCGAGGGGAACCCTCGGAGGTTCTGCCCCAGTTGGCGCGGGGGGGCAGCGCCGGCGGGGTGTTCCCGAAATCGATCGTTCTTGCCTACCCGGATGGGAGCCTCCGCGTGGGCGAACCCGACGCCGAATCGGTGCCGGGGCTCATCAAGTTTGATATGAGCGAAGATGGCGCGGGCGCACGTTCCGAACACATTTTTGCGTGCATGGCGCGTGCGGCCGGAATCCATGCCGTGGAAACCCGGCTGCTCGAAGACGCGCCCGGCTCCGCCCGGCGGCACCTGTTTGTCACGCGGTTTGATGTGCCGGCACCGGGAAGCCCTCAGCGCATCCACTTCCACACGGCCAGCGGGCTGCTCCACAAAGGGCCGGGAGACCTCGACTACCGGGATCTCTTCCGGCTGGCTCTGCGACTCCACGTCAAAGCCTCCGATCTGCGAGAAATCGCTCGCCGGATGGTATTTAACTCGCTGGCCTCAAACATGGATGACCACGGGAAAAATCACGCTTTTCAACTCGATGAAGAGGGCGGGATGTGGACCCTCACGCCGGCTTATGACATCACGTTTTCCGCCGGCATGCTCATGCGCGGCATGACGGTTGCTGGCGAGGTCTGGCCCCGTTTGGAAACCATGGAGGCCCTCTGCCGCGACGCGGGGATAACCCGCGAGGAGTACCGCTCAATCTTTGACGCCGTGGACGCCTCGCTTTCCCGTTGGCCGGACCTTGCTGAAGCCGGCGGGATTTCCCGGGCCGGAATCCGGGAGGTCGCCGAAAGGTTCGCGAGAATCAAAACCGTTTTCTCTTGAGGGGGGGGAGCTCGTTTCTCGGATGGATCCACATTCGGGGAGAACCGCGAACCACTTTCTGGCATCTTCTTTCGTGGCCTTCTCGTCGTAGTTGCTGTGGATCTTCTCGACGGATGTGCCTGCCTCCCAGGCGACCTCTCCCTCGTTTCGGATCAGGGCCAATCGGTAGCTGATGAAGGAATGGCGGAGCGTGTTCTGGGGCCAGGGATCGATGCCGATTTTTTTAGCGATGGTCGTCAGTTGGGTGAAGCGATCGGCATGGGGGATGATCAATCCGTCGGGCTGGCGGCATGGCTCGAGCCATGCCGCGCAGGCTTTCTGGTATGGTGGGTTCCGACGCACCTTCTGCCGCCGCGCGATAATTTTTGGAATATCGATGGTCTTTGTTTTCACCATCCGCCAGTGAAGCCTGAGTGCCTCGGATCGGCGCAACCCTTGGAAAGCGCACAGGGCCAGTGCAGGAATGAGCCTTCTGGGAATCGAGTCGAAGAGCTTCCTCAGTTGGGCTGGAGTAAGCAGACGTATGTCATCAAGCCGGTCGTCGTCATCCTCCCAATCTTCCCGGGACTCCTCTGCCCAAATCGCGGGATCGACGCGTTCGATCTCGGTTTCCGTGTCCGGAAGGTAGCCCATCCGACGTGCCCAGCGGAACATTGTTCTCACGTAGGAAAACCGATTCTTTTTGGTTCTTGGCTTCACCGGCATTTCGGCCAGCCATTTGGAGAGTTCTCCTACGTGCAGATCGAGAATAAGCTTTTCTCCAAATTGATCCGCAAAAGGCTTTGTGTCGTTTGACAGGCTTTCGCGGCTTCGTTTGGCGCGTGTGGCCTTGCTGGCGAGAAATTCGATCCTGACCTCGTTGACCGTCTTCGTGACCGGTGGGCGGCGGGTTGCCTTGAGGAGCCTGGCAGCCTCAACAATGGATGCCCCGACCAGTTGGCAGATCTCCAATGCTTTTTCGTAATCTACGAGCTCAAGCCCGGTTAAAATCCGCTGCCGGATCTCACCCTTCGCCAGCCGGACTGCGATTTCGTCAGCCAATGCCGAGGCCTCCTCTTCGGTTGCACGAGAGGTTGATCGCTGTCGCCCATCTTCTCGCCAAAACAATTGCCATGAGACATACTCGTTCCCATCCTTGGTTTGGATGCGTTTGGAAACGCGAACGGCCTGGCCACCGCGCGTGATTTTTTTCGGTTTTCGAGCCTTCACTCCTCTCAATGCTAGGGAAACGCTAGGGAATTGCAATAATAACAGCGATTGCTATGGTAAAAGCACACGGGTTCGAATCCCGTTAGGGTCGCCATTCTTTCTGAGTGGCAAATCGCCTGAAAACACTGATAAATACAGGCGCTGATGGCTTCTCGTGCGTGACAGCGCAAAATGCAGTTGATGGCAGTTTTGGCGGATATTTTGTCACGCATTGTCACGCAAAAGTGACCCTCAACCCCTTTTTTTGAAGAGTTCGCAGCTTCATACCCTGTATCGGCGAGGCCTGAACAGTTTTGCGGCGCGGCAGGAAAAGCTTCCGGGCCTTGGGTTCCGGCCAACCAGGATCGCAATTCCGTGCTCGCAATTCCGATGACAAATGGCCTCCCAATCGGTAATATTGCAGCGTGTGGCCCGATAATGAGACCGTTGATGACCTGATCGGATTCAGAGTTCATGCTGAGCTGATTGCAGAGGTCGTAGCCGATCCAAAGTTGTTGCCGGTCACAATGGGAGTATTCGGGGACTGGGGTAACGGAAAAACCAGTATCATGAAGATGCTGGAGGCAAAGTTGGGCGAGAACGACGACATTGCTGTCCTCTATTTTGATGCGTGGCTTTTTGAAGGCTACGACGACGCCAAAAGCGCTCTCATCTCGTCCATATTAAAACAGCTTGCTGGCCACAGGCGCTTTCCAGTGGCTCTCAAAGACCAAGCGGCGAAGTTGATTGCCCGGGTCAATTGGATGCGGGTAATGAAAATGGGCTGGGACAACGTGGCGTTACCAGCCGTCTTGGCTTACGCGACAGGAGGGGCAACTGCCATACCCGGTTTCATGGGTGCGCTGAAGGGCCTCTTTTCTTCTCAAGCAGCTCCTAGCGCGGCTGAATCGGTCACGAGCGAAAATATGGAGGGCTTACTGAAGCCATCTGCTGAAAGCGACATTACGGAGGTTCGAGACTTTCGCGAGGCATTCGGAGACTTGCTCAAGAAGACAAATTTTAAGGCGTTGGTTGTCCTCATTGATGATTTGGACCGATGCTCGCCAGACCGAATCGTCGAGAACCTTGAAGCCATCAAGTTGTTTCTGAATGTGGGGAACACCGCTTTTGTAATCGGCGCCGATCCTCGGATTGTCCGACATGCTATTGCCGTGCGCTACCGCGATTCGCTCGATGCAGCCAAAGCCGCGGCTGAGCCTGCTTCTCAAATCGAAGCGAGTGCCCAACTCGTCCGCGACTACGTGGAAAAGCTCATTCAAATTCCATATCATCTGCCCCGCCTTTCTCCTGCGGAGATTGAGACTTACATGACCCTCTTGTTTGCCCAGCGGGACCTGTCACCGGAGCAATTCAAACTATGCGTTGCCGCTTGCGAAAAACAACGGCTGAACAATCGATTCAGCACGTTTGGCTTGGCTGGTGTCGTTGCAGCTTTGAACGGTGAAACCTTACCGAATGAACTTAAAGAATCATTGTCCTTCACGGCGGGTGCCGCCCCAATGTTCACCGAAAATCTGAAGGGTAATCCACGTCAGGTTAAACGATTCCTCAACGCGTTCACATTACGGCGCAAGCTGTCAAAAGTTGCTCGAATGGATTCACTTCAAGATGCCGTCCTTTTGAAGTTGATGCTCTTGGAGTATTCGGCGGATGAGCGCTTCAAGGAATTGGCAGGATGGCACCAAGCGCAAAACGAAACTCCGAAGGAAATTGTTGCCATGGAGGCCGGATCTGAAATACCGAAAGGCTGGGAACGCGACAGCCTCAAACGGTGGATTGAAATGGAGCCGAAACTCACTGGCGTCGACTTGTCCGACTACTTTTGGTTGGTCCGCGACCGACTCGCGTCCTCGCTTCTTGGATTGACACTCGTTCCGCCAGTCGTCCGGACCGCTTATGACGCACTCTTGACTGAGATGGGACGCAAGGTTGCTCCGGCGACACTGAAGGATCTTCGCGATGACGAAATCGACAGTCTATTTGGGCTTTTGTCCAAGCACGTCCAACGGGATCCTGAGTCGGGCGATGGTTATAAAGCGGTATTCAAGCTGGCTGAGTCTCGGAATGAGACGATGCAGAGAGCCGTCGAAATGGTTACGCAGCTCCCGGCTGAAAAGCTGCCTCCTGCGCTCCTCCCCCAGCTCACCGTGCTGGCCAAAACCAATCCCCCACTCAAGCCCCTCGCGGATGGGTTGGTGGAATATTTGAGCAAGCAGGGCGGCCGGACCGCAAAAGCGGCCAAAATCGAGAAGAAATAATCCTATGGGAACTTCTGCAGCTTATACCCCGACGCCCCAATGG
>Ga0194058_10000489_pt1 | contig 19240 bp, 17 predicted proteins | sample SepL4417m_MetaG_FD_155490 | JGI IMG/M metagenome (GOLD analysis project Ga0194058, IMG submission 155490) | Anoxic zone freshwater microbial communities from boreal shield lake in IISD Experimental Lakes Area, Ontario, Canada - Sep2016-L442-17m | ecosystem: Environmental > Aquatic > Freshwater... | reverse complement strand
GACCTCCTCGATGCCTTTGACGAAGCCTTTATCGAGGATGTCGCCGGGGGGCAGGCCGGCGTCGAGGCCCTGCTGGGCGAGGGCGGCGGCCTCTTCGGCCTCGCCGTCGATGACGGTCTGCTTCATCTGCGCGTACAGTTCGTCACTCATCGGTGTCTCCTTGGGTCAGCGGGGCTCGCTTCACTTGCCGGCGGCGACGTAGGCGTCGACCATGCCGTCGATCGTCGCCTTCATCTCCGCGGAGAGCGGCTCCGGCTTGTGATTCGCCATGATGTCGCGCACCTTGAGGTTCGCCTTGTCGGTCAGACTGAGAGAGCCCTCGTCCTCCCACTTCGTCTGCGTGCCGCGGTTGAGGATCGTGGGCTTCCACTGCAGGGCGCGCACGTGCCGCTTGGTGTGCTTGCTGCCGAGAAAGTCGCCGCCCTGGCCCACCTGGGCGATCGTCGCCAGGCCCAGCGTCTCTTCGTTGACCACGATGCCCTCGAGCGTGCGGCGGTTCAGCGAGACGACTTCGTCGGTGATCACCACGGACTCGGCGGCGCCGGTGAGACCGAAGTCGAGGTAGCCGATGTCGTGGTTGAGGTTCGAGCCGGCCTGCATCGAGAGCAGGGTGAGCTCGGCGATGTCGAGGCCCGCCTGGGCATCGACGCACTGCGAGTCGCTGGTGCCGGCGTAGCCCCAGTTGGGGATGTCCATCCACTTGGCCATCTCGACGATGCCGAGATACGTCGTGTAGTACTCGGCGGAGTTGTACAGAGCCTGCACCGTGTTCATGTCGAGCTTGACGGGGCCCATGCCGGTGAGCAGCGGCGAGCCGGGCCTGCGGAGCTGGTGGATGACCACCCCGAACAGCGACTCGGCGACCGCCTGCGCGATGTGGCCGGCGTGGGTCATGGGCGCGGTGGCGCCGGCGATCGGCGCCGGCGAGTAGATGAGCGGGATGCCCCAGTCGGCGCAGAAGAGCAGCTTGTCGAGGACCTCGGGGGCGTGCTGCAGCGGGCTGACCGGCTCGCCGTAGTGGATGAAGTACGGCTTCGCGCGCAGCTCCTCAGCGCCGCCGCGCAGCTCGCCGGCGATCTTCCACATGACCTGGATATCCTCGACGCCGGCGGCCGTCATGACCATCGGCTTGGTGGTGTTGCTCACCATGGCGCGGAAGCACTCGAGGTAAGAGGCGTAGGCCTCGATGTCGTGCGGATGGGCGCTCGACATGATGAAGTCGATGTTGGGGAGCCCGTCGCAGAGATGCGCCATGCGGGCGGTGTCGGCGAGCACGCTCAAGCGGCGTTCCCGAGTCTCGAAGTCGTAGATGCTCATCAGGTCGGAGCCCGTCCCGAAGTACGAGTTGGCGCCGCCGAGCTGCATCGCGAGCTCGCCGTTACGGTCGTACACGTGGATCATCTCGGGGATGGTGTCCCGGGCTGCGGCGACGGCATCGCGTGGGATCATGACGACGTCGTTGGCCGCGACCGCGGCGCCGGCGCCGTTCACGAGGATGTCGCGGGCCTCGGCGTGCGGCACGGTCATGCCGATCTCGGCGATGATCGTGAGCGCGGCGTCGTAGATCATCTGGCACTTCTCGTCCGAGAGAAGCGTCAAGCGGCTGTTGAGCACAGAGGTGGGCAGGTCTTTCATCGTCTTGTTTCCTCCAGAGATCAGTTGTAGCTCTCGATGAACGCCTTGAGCTTGCCGAGGCCTTCCTGGATCTGCGCGGCGCCGACGCCCGAGTAGGCGAGGCGCAGGTAGTACTGGTCCTCGCCCTCAAGGGCGTGGCCAAAGTGGAGCCGCGTACAGAACGACACGCCGGTGTGGTCGAGCACGAGGCGGCGGAAGCTCTCGTGATCGGCGCAGCCCGTGAGCTTCACTGCCCCCGTGACGTTGGGGTACAGGTAGAACGTGGTCTCGGGCGTGAGGCAGTGGATGCCCGGCGTGGCGTTGAGGATGCCGAGGGCCACGTCGCGACGACCCTTGAGCCTGGCCATCATCTCACGCGGACCACTCTGGTCCTCGGTGAGCGCCGCGACGGCGCCGTACTGCACGAAGTGGTTGGGGCACGACTCGATGTTGACGTTGAGCGTCGTGATGATGTCGATGATGGGCTTGGGGCCGATGGCGGCGCCCAGGCGCCAGCCCGTCATCGCGTACTTCTTGGAGAAGGTATAGAGGATGACGCAGCGCTCCTGCATGCCGGGCAGCGAGACCAGCGAGCGGCCGGCGCCTTCGAAGCGCACGTCGAAGTAGGCCTCGTCGGCGAGCACGAGGAGGTCGTGCTCGCGGACGAGCTCCGCGAGCCGCTCGAGCTCCTCGGGGGTACACTCGGCGGCCGTGGGGTTGTGCAGGTCGTTGAGGATGAGGAGGCGCGTGCGCGGAGTGATCGCCCGCGCGATGCCCTCGAGGTCGAGGCGGAAGCCGTTCGCCTCTTCGAGGTAGGTGTAGGGCACGGCGACGCCGCCGAGGAACTCGATCATGGAGCCGTAGATGGGGAAGCCCGGGTTGGGGTAGAGCACTTCGTCGCCGGGGTCCATGAGCGTGAGCAGGAACTTGGCGATCACCGGCTTGCCGCCGGGCTGCACGGAGACGTTCTCGGCGGCGTAGGCGAGGCCGCGGGCGCCGCCAACGTCCGCGGCAAGGGCCTCGCGCAGCTGCGGGATGCCGGCATTCGGGCAGTAGGTGGTCTTGCCCTCACGAATCGCCTGCAGCGACGCCTGGACGATGTTCTCGGGCGTCGCGAGGTTGAGGTCGCCGAGGTGGAAGGGGTAGATCGTCCTGCCCTGGGCGGCCAGCGCCGCGGCCTCTGCCGAGACGGCGAAGACCGTCTCGGTGCCCAGCCGCGCGACGCGCTGCGCGACGGCGAGATCGGCTGTCGGGGCGCCGCGGTTCATTCTTTGGTATACGCGGCGAACTTCTCGTGCTCGCCGTCCAGCATGTGGTAGCAGTGCTCCTCCTCGGGGAAGGCCGAAGCGCGCACGTCCTTGACGTACTCCGTGAGCGCCGCCGTGGAGACCCCGGCGAGATCGGCGTACTTCTTCACGAACCTGGGGGTGAAGGCCTGGAAGGTGCCGAGCACGTCGGAGACGATGAGCAGCTGCCCATCGACCTCGCCGCCGGCGCCGATGCCGAGCACGGGGATCGGCAGCTCGGCGGCGATGAAAGCCGCGACCTCGGGGGGCACGGCCTCGACGAGCAGCAGCTGCACGCCGGCGGCATGCAGGGCGCGGGCGTCCTCGACGACGAGCCTGGCGCTCTCAAGCGTGCGGCCCTGGGCCTTGTGGCCGCCGAGCTGGCCGCTGCTCTGCGGGGTGAGGCCGATGTGGCCGCAGACCACGACGCCGGCGGAAAGGATCGCCTTGACGCGCGTGATCACACTGACGCCGCCCTCGAGCTTGACGGCGTCCACGCCGGCTTCCTTGAGGAAGCGGCCGGCGCTCCGCACCGCTTCCTCGTCGGAGACCTGGTAGCTCATGAAGGGCATGTCGCCGACGACGAAGGTGCGGGGCGCGCCTCTGCGCACGGCCTCGGAGTGCACGATGCACTGGTCCATGGTCACGGGCACCGTGCCCGGGTAGCCGTAGACGCACATGCCGAGCGAGTCGCCGACGAGGATCATGTCGACGCCGGCGGCCTCCTCGAAGGTGGCCGTGGGGTAGTCGTAGGCGGTGAGCCAGGCGATCCGCTGGCCGGCGCGCTTCATCTCGTGCAGGTCGAACACGCTCTTCTTCGCGGACATGGTGCGCCTCCTGAGGGCGGTGGGGGTCAGACGGCCCGCGGCTGCGGCGCCGACGGGTATCTACGCTTCGGTGGTGACCGGCCAGCCCTGGTCGGCGACCGATTCCGCCATGATCAGCATGGTCTCGAGGTTCATGACGCCGGGGATGCGCGCGATGTCGACCCTGATCAACTGGCCGAGGTGGTCGAGGTCGCGCAGGGCCAGCTCCACGACCATGTCGAACTGGCCGGTGACGTGGTAGCAGGCGCGCACGCCGGGCACGTTCTGGATGCCCTTCTCGAACTCCATGATGGAGCGCTCGCTGTGCTCCCTGAGCCGGGCGACGACGAAGGCACGGACGGTGATCCCCAGCACCGCGGGATCGATGATGGCGCGGTAGCCGCGGATGGCGCCGCTGCGCTCGAGGCGCCGCACGCGACCGAGCATCGCCGAAGGCGACAGGTCGAGCGAGCGCGCCAGCGCCAGATTGGACATGCGTCCATCGGCCTGCAGGGCCAGGAGCACGTCACGATCGAGGGAGTCCATGGCTGCCTTCCATCGACGAGGTCAGACTGCGCGAGTATTCAGCGAAATGTTCGCTGAGTCAAGACGAATAGAGAACATTCTGCCGTCAGAGCAGTGTTATCCACACCAGAATGTCCAAAGAGCCTGCCGACGTGCGCAGGACCACGCGCTCAGCCCCAGACGGGCTCGCAGCGATCGCAGAGCCCCAGGGCGTTCCAGGCGTTGTAGGCAAGCCCGACCGCGGCGTGCTGCTTGTAGGGCAACGAGTAGCGGCCGGGGATGGCGCGCCGCACGGCGTCCGTGCAGCCTGCGGCGAACAGACGGGCCGACTCATTGTTCGCCGGTCGGCCCTCCAGGAGCTCCTCCAGGCGAGGGTCGCGGAAAGCGGCTTCGCCGACCGCCCCGAGCGCGACCCTGGCCCCCGACAGCGTCATGGCGTCGGCGTCGTAGTCGACGACGAGCGCCATGCTCAGGCGCGCGACCGTGACCGTCGAGCGCGAGCCGATCTTGGCGAACGTCGTGCGCTGGTCGGCGCCGAGCGCCGCGAAGCTGACCTCGGCGATGGCCTCGTCGGGAGCCAGGCTGGTGCGGCCTGACCCGACGGTGATCTGCGTCAGCGGCCGCGTCGTGGTCCGGCCGCCACCGTCGATCGTGCGCACCTCGGCGCCGAGGGCGACAAGCGCCGTGACGGTGTCGGCACACGGCGACGCGTTGGCGATGTTACCGCCCACCGTGGCGACGTTGCGGATCTGCGCCGAGCCCACCTGGGCGGCGGCCTCGGCCAGGCAGCGCGCGTGGCGCCGCACCAGGGGATCGGCCTGCAGCTCGGCGAAGGTGGTCAACGCGCCGACGCGCAGCATGCCGTCCTCGAGGCGTACGTAGTCCAGCTCGCGCACGCCGGACAGGTCGATGAGCAGGTCCGGCTCCCAGTGGCTCTGGTGCATGCTCCTGATCAGGTCCGTGCCGCCGGCCAGCAGCCGGCTGCTCGGGGTGGCGCGTTGCAGGGCGGCCGTCAGCTCCTGGATGCCGCCCGGCGTGAGCAGTTCGGCGCCCACCATCAGACCGCCCCCCCTTCGCGGTCCGGCTCCGGCGGCGGCGTCGCGGGCTCCGCCGGCGGCTCGCTCGCCGCCCGCACTGCGGCCACGATGGTCGTGTAGCCGGTGCAGCGGCACAGGTTTCCGGCCAGGGCCAAACGGATGGCCTCCTCGGTCGGGTGCGGGTCGGCCATCAGCAGCGCCTTGGCCGACATCAGCATGCCCGGCGTGCAGTAGCCGCACTGCACGGCGCCGTGCTCGATGAACATGCGCTGCAACAGGTCGAGCCCGTCGTCGCCGGCAAGACCCTCGACGGTGAGCACCTTCTTGCCCCGCGCCTGCGCGGCGAGGACCAGGCAGGAATTCACGGCTTTGTCGTCCACGATGACCGTACAGGCGCCGCACTCGCCCTCTGAGCAGCCTTCCTTGACGCCCGTCAGCCCGAGCTGCAGGCGCAGCACGTCGATGAGGCGCGCCGTAGGCCGCACATCGAGCTCGTGCTCCATGCCGTTGACGTTGAGCGACAGTCTCATCGGCCCTCCTCCTCTTGCGGATGGAGGGCGGCGAGGATCTTCTCGGGCGTGGCCGGCAGATCCGAGAGCGACGTGCCCAAAGCGTGGTTGACCGCGTTGATCACGGCCGCCGCGGTCGGCACCATGGCGATCTCGCCGACGCTCTTGGCCCCGAAGGGTCCGTCGTCGCCGGAGTGCTCGACGAGCAGCACCTGGATGTCGGGCATGTCGGGGGCGTTGACGAGGTGATAGTTCTTGAACCCATCGACACCGCTGCGTCCCGCCGCGTCGACGTCCATATGCTCGTACAAGGCGTAGCCGATGCCCATCTGCACGGCGCCCTGGAACTGCGCGTGCACCATGCCCCTGTTGATCGCCTGGCCGACGTCGCCCACGGCGAGAAAGTCGGTCACGGCGACCAGGCCGGTGGCGCAGTCGACCTCGACCTCGGCGAACTGCACGGAGTAGGACGCCGGGTTGGAGGTCGCGTAGTACGTGACCGACGCCGTGATGGCCGGCGAGTGCCGCATATGGCTCAGCCGGGCGATGTCCTTGAAGGCCACGCCGCGCTGCCCATCATCCTGGACGTGGACCTCGCCACCCTCCACCGTGAGCCTCTCCCTGGGCTCGTGAAGCAGGTCGGCGGCGGCCGTGACGATCTCCTCTTTGAGCTTCTCGGCGGTGGCCTTGGCGCAGGCGCCGACGACGTAGGTCACCCGGCTCCCGAAGGTGCCGTAGTCGAACGGCGTGCTGGAGGTGTCGGCCTCGCCGGCGGCCACCAGGTCGGGGCTGACGCCGAGCACCTCGGCGATGATGACCTTCATCACGGTGACGATGCCGCAGCCGACTTCGTGAAGGCTCGCGCCGAGCTCGAAGGTGCCGTCCTCGTTCATCTTCAGCGTCATGTTGCTGGCCTCGGCGAACTTGCCGAACATGCCGTTCTTGTGGGCGCCGCAGGCCACGCCCACGCCGCGGCGGTACCGCCCGCGTCCGGGGTCGCGCCCACGCCTCGCGCTCCAGTCGAACGCGGCCGCCCCGCGTTCCAGACACTCGCGCACGCGGCCGTCACCGATCGACATCGCCGTGACCGGGTCCACCTCGAAGGGGTGCATGAGATTGCGCAGCCGCAGGTCGACCGGGTCCATGCCCAGCTCGCCGGCCACGCGGTCCATGTGGATCTCCAGGGCGCTGATGATCTCCGGCGCGCCCCAGCCGCGCATGGCCCCTGCCACCGGCGTGTTGGTGTACACCGCCTGCGCCCGGTGGAGGTAGTGAGGCAGCCGGTACAGCTTGGTGATCTTCCTGCACATGTGCACGGCGTAGTCGGAGGTGCTCGATGCGTACGCCCCGGCATCGAGCACGGTGGCGACCTCCATGTCCTCCAGCCGGCCTTGCGGGCCGCAGGTCGTGCGGATGGTGGACGCGGTCGCCGGCCGGCACATCGTGGCGATCATGCACTCCTCACGGTCGAGCAGGAGCTTGACCGGGCGCCGCGTCTTCTGCGCCATGTACGCCGTGACCGGCTCGAGGATGAACTCCGTCTTGCCGCCGAACGAGCCGCCCATGGGCGCCTTGATCACCCTGACGCGGTGGTAGTCCAGACCCAGGAGGTCGGCCACGACCGTGCGCGCGCCGTACACGCCCTGGCTCGTGCTCCACACGGTCAGACCCCCGGTACTGTGGGGCTGCGCCACGCAGACGTGCGGCTCGAGCGCGGCGTGGTGGATCCGCGGGGTGCTCGTCGTGCTGCTGAGCACTACTGCGTCCGGCGACGACTCGACGCCGCGCCCGCACTCCTCCTCGTGCTCGAAGAACACGTTGCCGCCCGGGTGGATGGGCAGGTCGTCGCGGCGCTGCGCCTCCTCGGTGGTGAGGAGCGCCGGCAGCTCGGTGTACTCGACGTCGATGAGGGCGACCGCGGCCGCGGCGATGGCCTGGCTGGTCGCCACGACCGCGGCGACGCGGTCGCCGACAAAGCGCACGTGTTCGCTGAAGAGCGTCTCGTCCCGTGGGCAGAGCTCCTGCTCCGGCGTGAGCCGGGCGCGGCAGTACACGTCGGCCGGCGTGTTGAGGTGCGAGAAGACCCTGACGACCCCCGGCAGCGCCTCGGCGGCGCGGGCGTCGATGCTCGTGACCATGCCGTGCGGGATGGGGCTGAGCAGGAGCTTTGCGTACAGCATGCCGGGCAGTTGGATGTCGCTGCCATAGACGAGCTCACCGGTGACCTTCTGCGCCGCGTCGTGTACCGGGTACGTCTTCCCCACGTACTGCAGATCCTGCGTCAATCTGTCTCCTCGTCTTCAGGCGGGTTTCGGAGTCTATCAACTCCCATAACCGGCCGTCGGTCTGGTCGCCGAGCTCGATCGCGCGTCAGATCAGGCTCGCCGGGGGTCGCTCTTCGGGCTTGCTCTCCGCGAACCACTGTTCAAAGTCGGTGCGGCAGCGCTGCGCCGCCGGGGCCGCGCAGGCGCCGCCGGCGGAGGTGCAGAGCAGCTCCGGCGGCAGGCTGCGGCCGATCTTGTCGGCCACGTCGATGGCTTCGTGCAGCGGCAGCACCGCTTCATGGCCGGCCAGCGCCAGGTCGGCGAACACGTGCGCCATACACGTAGCGGCGATGATGCGGCTGCGGCACGGCTGGCAGAGGCCCCCCGGCATGGGGTCGCACGGCATGCCGGTGAAGGCCTGCAGCGCCAGCGAGGCCGCGTTCTCGACGTGTTCGGGCGAGCCGCCGGCCATCTCGACGATAGCGGCGGCGGCCATGGCGCCGCAGGTGCCCGCCTCGCCGCTGCAGCCGGTGACCTCGCCGGTCGGCGCCGAGCGCGTGTACGAGATGGCGCCGATGCCACCGGCGACGAAGAGCCCGCGCAGCAGGTCGTCGTCGCTCAGACCGCGGGCGTCCTGCACGGCGCTCATGGCGGCGTAGATGTAGCCGGCGCCGCCGCCCATAGGGCCCGGCACCACGACGACTCCGGGGATGCCGGAGCCGGCCCCGTAGGCCCACTTGATGGTCTGCGCCGTGACCCCGTCGGTCACGGCTCGGCCCGACGCGGCGTGATCTGCCCAGCGGCCGGCGAAGTCGGGCTTGAATGGGCTCGTGGGGACGACGAGGTCCTCGTCGTACACGGCGCGCGTCTGCCGGCGCATGAGGCCCGCCAGCACGCGCATGCGCTCGATGATCCGCGCCCGCGACCACCCCGAGGCGTCCATCTCGTACTGCACGGCGACCTCCCACAGCGGCAGGTCTTCGTGCTCTGCGATCTCGCGCCAGCGGGCCATCGTGTCGAACAGTTGGGGCTTGCGATCGAACGGGGAGATCACGGGCAACAGGGGCCTGAGCACGGCGACCGTGACTCCCGGCAGGTCCTCCATGAGCAGACCGCCGAGGGCCACGAGGTCCGGCTCGCCGGCCAACATGAAGGCGTGCAGCACACCAGGACCGGCGACGAAGCCCTCGTGGCTATCCACCAGCTCGGGCAGGTTGCGCACGAGCGCCACGAGCTGCTCCGCGCCGATCCGCCACTGGGCGTCGAAGACCAGGAGAGCGTAGGCATCGCCGATGGTATGCAGCGGGAAGCCGTTGACGGCGACCGTCTCCACCATGCCGCCACCGGTGGAGTTGCCGACCAGCTCCGCCTCGCGACCGCTGCGACCGGTGAGGACGAACTTGACGGCGTTCGGATGGTCGCTCTCAGCGAGCTCCGTGAGCTCGAACGACACCTCGGCGCCGGCCTCCTCCGCAAGCTCGTAGGCGCGGAACAGGCGCTCGTCGTCGGGCTCGAAGCCGAGGACGCCGCCGACCATGGCGCGGTCCTCGGCCATGATCCCGAAGGTTCCCGCGAACGAGCCGCGCTCGTCGAGCAGGATGCGGATGCGGGCCGGCGGCTCGCCGAGAAGCTGACCGGCCAGGAGGCCCAGTCGGCAGGGCCCGGCGAAGTGCGAGCTCGAGCCGGGCTGCATGATGGGGCCGAAGACGTCGTTGAAGAGCTCGGGGTAGGCGGCGACGGTCATCGCGTCAGCCCTCCACGGCGCTGCCGAAATGCCGGCCGCCGATCTCCAACCAGGCGCCCAGCTCGCGCTCCCTGGCCCTGGTGTACACGTGATGCGCGGCGGCGAGATCCTCGATGGCGATGCCCAGCGACTTGAACAGCGTGATCTCGTCGGGCGAGGTGCGCGCCGGGGCCCTGCCCAGGAGCACCTCGCCGATCTCGCCGACGATGTGGTCGTCGCCGATGAGGCCTTCGCCCCTGGGGATGAGGAGCTCGCCGGCCTCGCTGAGCAGCGACTCGCGGCGGTCCGCGTACAGGCGGGCGCCGGCGACGAGTGCGGAGTCGAGCTCCCGGGTCGCCGGCGTGTAGGCGCCCACGGCGTTGATGTGGGCGCCGGCGCTGACCCAGGCGCCGAGAACGACCGGCTCGGTGGCCGACGTCGTCGTGCAGATCAGGTCGGCGCCGGCGACCGCTTCCTCTCCGGTGGCGGCGACTTCGACGTTGAGGCCCGTGTGCCGCGATTCGCGCTCCGCGAACGCCGCGGCGCTCGCGGCCGGCACGCTGTACACGCGCACGCGGCGCAACGGCCTGACGGCCATCATCGCCTGCAGATGGGTGTGCGCCTGCGTGCCGGCGCCGATGATCGCCAGATCGCCGGCCTCCGGACGGGCAAGAAGGTCGGTGACCAGCCCGCTCACGGCCGCCGTGCGGATGGCGGTGATCGAGGTGGCATCGACGATGGCGCGCAGCAGGCCCTGCTCGGTGTCGAAGAACAGGACGACGCCCTGGTGCGTGTCGTACTCGCTGCCGAAGTTGGCGGGGAAGGCGGCGACCACCTTGACGCCGACCGCTTCGAGGCCGCCCAAATACGACGGCATGAGGCCCATGACCCGGTCGCCGCCGGGCATCACCAGCATCTGGCGCAGCGGCATGACGACGTCGCCTTCGGCGAGCATCGTCAGCGCCCGGCGCATGACCTCGATGGCCTCGTCCATGGGGAGAAGCTCGGTGACCAGCTTCTGGTCGGCGATCAGTACCTTCATGAGCCGACCTCCTTCGGTCGTGTCGATCCGCGCCGGTAGAGCTCCGCGGCGCGGTGGATCGCGTCCCGGTCGAGCTCGACGCCGAGTCCGGGTGTCTCAAAGAGCCCGATCCTGCCCTGGACGGGCGTGAGGTCGGGCGCCGTGACGAGGTCCTCTACGAGCAGCTGGTGCATGATCTGGTTGCCCGCGGTCAGATTGGCGGTGCGCAGGCCGAGGTGGTGCTGGGCGGCGTCGGTGATGCCCGAGACGCCCTGGCCGTGCAGGCAGATCGGCACGCCGGCGGCCTCGGCGATGGCGGCGGCCTTGCCGAAGGCGAGCAGGCCGCCGGCTTCGTGCGGCGACAGGACGATGACGTCGGCGGCCCGCTGCCGGCAGACCTCGTAGACGTCGGCGGGCGTGAACACCGCCTGGTCGGCGGCGATGGGCACACTCACGGCCTCTTTCACCTGGCGCAGGGCGGCGATGCTCTGCAACGGCGTGGGCTGTTCGATCCACTCCGGTTCGAGCTCGCGGAGCTTGCCGATCATGTGGATGGCCTCGGGGACGCTCCAGGCGCAGTTGGGGTCCAGCCGCAGACGGCGGCCGCCGATCGCTGCGCGCACGGCCGCCGCGTTGCGCAGGTCGGCCTCCTCACCGCGGCCGACCTTCAGGTAGATGACGCCGTAGCCCGCCTCTGCAAGATCGCGGGCGTCCTCAGCGAGCTCCTCGGTGGTGTCGCCCTGGACGAAGCCGAAGTAGTCGACCTCGTCGCGCACGGCGCCGCCGCGAAGCCGGTAGACCGGCCAGCCGGCGGCCTTCCCGAGGATGTCCCAGAGCGCCATCTCCAGACCGGCGAGCACGAAGTTCGCCTGCCAGGGGGTGTGATTGAAGCCGCCGAGATGCCGTGCCCCGGTGATCAGACGTTCGACATCGAAGACCGGCTCGCCGATGAAGAGGGGGGCGACGCCCTGGAGCGCGGCGACGGTGCCCTCCGCCGGGAAGGCGGCTACGGACTCGCCGATGCCGATGAGGCCGTCGTCGGTCTCGACCTCGACGAGGACCACGGCCGCCGCGTGGTCCACGCGGCCGGCCCAGTGATACGGCTGTTTGAAGGCCAGGGCTAGCGGCGTGGTCTGGATGCGGGCGATCTTCACGGCGTCAAGCGACGTACCACGGCGGCGAACTCGCCGTCTGCGACGGCCCGCGCCGCCGCCTCGATCTCGGGGGCCAGGTAGCGGTCGCGACCGAGGGTCGGCGCGAAGCGCCTGACGAGGTCGTGCCCGGCCTTGGTGCCCACTCCGGCCTGAAGCGGCGCCAGCAGGTCGATGGCCTGCGCCGCGCACAGCGCCTCGATGCCCAGCACCGTCTGGGCGTTGCGCATGACGTCCTCGAGCTTGAGTGCCGCCGTCATGCCCATGCTCACGTGGTCCTCCTGGTCGCCCGAGCTGGGGATGGAGTCGACGCTCGCCGGGTGGCAGAGGATCTTGTTCTCGGCGACCAGCGCGGCGGCCGTGTACTGGACGATCATGTAGCCGTTGTTGAGGCCGCTGTCGGTGGTCAGGAACGGCGGCAGCTCCGACAGCGAACTGGTGAGCATGCGAAAGGTGCGGCGCTCGCTGATGTTGGCGATCTCGCTGGTCGCCATCGCCGCGAGGTCAAGGGCCAAGGCGAGCGGCTCGCCGTGAAAGTTGCCCGCCGAGATGATCTCGCCGCTGTCGGGGAACACCAGCGGGTTGTCGGTGACGGCGTCCACCTCGACGGCGATCACCTCGCGCAGCCAGCGCAGGGCGTCGCGGCAGGCGCCGTGCACCTGCGGGATGCAGCGCAGCGAGTAGGCGTCCTGCACCTTGTCGCAGTTGAGGTGGCTGAGCATGATCTCGCTGCCCGCCGTGGCGGCGCGCACCAGAGCGGCCGTGCGCATCTGGCCGGGGATGGGGCGCAGCAGCTGGATGCGCTCCTGGAAGGGGCCGACGGAGGCACGAAGGCCCTCGAGGCTCATGGCGCCGATGAGATCGGCGGAGTCGAGCAGCGCTTCGCCGTCGGCCACCGCGAGGCAGCCGATGGCGGCCATGAACTGCGTGCCGTTGAGCAGGCTGAGGCCCTCTTTGGCTTCGAGGGTGAGGGGAGCGAGCCCCGCGGCCCGCAGAGGGGGCGCGGCCGGCTCGCGCCCGCCTTCCGGGCCGAGCAGCTCGCCCTCGCCCATCATCGCGAGCACGAGATGGGCAGAGGGGGCGAGGTCGCCGGAGGCGCCCAGCGAGCCCCTGGACGGCACCCACGGCACGAGGTCGGCGTTGAGCATCGCGGCGACGAATTCCGCGACCTCTACGCGCACCCCGGAGTGGCCGCGGGCCATGGTGTTGAGGCGGATCGTCAGCGCGGCGCGCACGACCTCGCGGGAGAGCGGCACGCCGACCCCGACCGCGTGGCTGCGTACGAGATTCTGCTGCAGCTCCTCGACCTTGTCAGATGAGATGTGCTTGGTGGCGAGCAGGCCGAAGCCCGTGGTGACCCCGTAGGCCACCTGCTCTTCGGCGACGACGCGCGCGATGACGTCGTGAGCCGCGTCGATGCGCTCGCGCGCGGCCCGGCCGAGGGAGACTTCGGCCCCGCCGCGAGCCACGGCGAGGACATCCTCGATGCGCAGCGGGGCATCGCCGATCACGAGGTGCGTCACGGCGACCGCCTCCTTTCGAGCTGCTCGCGCAGCAGCGGGACAACGTCCGCCGGAGCGGCGGCTACGGGGATGCCGGCGGCCTCAAGAGCGGCCCTCTTCTCGGCGGCCGTCCCCGAGGTGCCTTCGACGATGGCGCCGGCGTGGCCCATGCGTTTGCCGGGCGGCGCGCCGAAGCCCGCGATGTAGGCGATCACCGGCTTCGAGACGTGCTCGCGCACGAACGCCGCGGCGCGCTCCTCGCCGTTGCCTCCGATCTCACCGATGAGCACCACAGCCGCGGTCTCGCCGTCGGCCTCGAAGAGCTCGAGACACTCGAGAAAGCCGACGCCGTGGATAGGGTCGCCGCCCATGCCGACGACCGTCGACTGGCCGATGCCGGCCAGTGTGAGCTCGTAGACGACCTCGTAGGTGAGGGTCCCCGAGCGGGAGACCAGGCCCACGGCCCCGGGCGTGAACACGTCGGCGGGCATGATGCCGGCGCTGCAGCGCCGCGGAGTGATCAGCCCCGGCCCATTGGGGCCGACGAGCGTGGTGCCCCGGCGCGAGAGATGCGCCGTGACCTCGGCCATGTCGCGTACCGGGATGCCTTCGGTGACGCACACCACGAGCCGGATGCCGGCGTCGGCGGCCTCGAGCATCGCGTCACGCGCGAAGCGCGCGGGTACGAAGAGCACGGCCACGTCGGCGCCGGTCGCGGCGACCGCGGGCGCAACGGCGTCGAACACAGGCGCGCCCTCAACGGTCTGGCCGCCCTTACCGGGCGATACGCCGGCCACGAGATTCGTGCCCGCGGCGCGCATGCGCGCCGCATGAAAGGCGCCCTCGCGCCCGGTGATGCCCTGCACCAGCACGCGGCTGGTCTCGTCGATGAGGATGGCCATCAGCCCTCCCGGGGGGTGTCGCGGCCGGCCGGTGGCGGCGCGCCCGGGCCGGCCTGCGCAGCCGCGCCGGCCACTGCCAGGCGCACCGCCTCGGCGGCGCCGGCGGCCACGGTCAGGCCGGGGATCCGCGCGTCCGCAAGCACGGCGCGGCCCTCGGCGGCGGCGTTACCGTCCAGCCTCACGACCACGGGCACGTCCACGCTCGCGTGGCCCAGCACCCGGACGAGGCCACGCGCCACCTCGTCGCCGCGCGTGATGCCCCCGAAGATGCTGACCAGCAGCACGGAGACGGTCTCCATAGAGAGGATCACGTCGAGCGCCGCCGCCACGACCTCGGCGCGGGCGCCGCCGCCGATGTCGCAGAAGTCGGCGGCGGACCCGCCGGCCGCGGCGATCTGGTCGATCGTGCTCATCACCAGTCCGGCGCCATTGCCGAGCACGCCGATGTCTCCCTCGAGCGCCACGAAGGCGAGGCCGGCCTCATGCGCCCTGGCCTCGCGGTCCTCCTTGGCGGCGTGGGCTTCGGCCTTCAGGTCGGCGTGCCGAAACAGCGCGTTGTCGTCGATGGTCACCTTGCTGTCGAGGCACACGACCCCGCCGGACGTGGTGACCACCAGCGGGTTGATCTCGCAGAGCGTCGCGTCGCTGTCGTGATAGAGCCGCCACAGGGCGCGCACGACGCCGGCCAGCGACTGCTTCGCCGGCGTGCCGTCGGGGCCGGCAAGCTCGCCGTCGAGGCCGGCCGCCGCGACGACGTCGCGCACCTGGTAGTCGCAGAGGCCGAGCAACGGGTCGATCGGGGTACGTACGAGGGCGCCGGGGTTACGCCTCGCGACCTCCTCGATGTCCACGCCGCCCTCGGCCGAGAAGATGAGCAGCGGCACACGGTGCGTGCGTGCGCAGGAGATTGCCAGATACAGCTCGCGGGCGATCTCCACGGCCTGCTCCACAAGCACGCCGCTGACGCCGTGCCCGCGGATGGTCATGGCCAGGATGTCCGCGCTCGCCGCCGCGACCTCGCCCTCGGTGGCGCAGACGCGGATGCCGCCGGCTTTGCCGCGACCGCCGGTCTTCACCTGCGCCTTGACGACGACCGGCAAGCCGAGCTCGCGGGCCGCGGCCTGCGCCTCCGCCGGCGAGCACGCCAGGCGCGACGGCAGCACAGGCAGCCCGGCGTCCGCGAACAGGCGCTTGCCCCTGTGTTCGAGCAGGTCCACCGGCCTACGCCTCGGCGGCGAGGCGGCGACCGAGCCGAAAGGCCTCGACGTTGAGCTCGCGAAAGCGCTCGGGCACGCGGCTGACGACGGCCGCCTCGGCGGCCTCGGGCGGCACCATGCCGGTGATCTCCACCAGCGCGCCTACCGCGACGATGTTGGCGACCACGGTCTTCTTGAGGTGTTCGGCGGCGGCCTGCGTGAACGGGATGCCGCGCAGGTCGCGGCCCTGCAGGCTGTCGTCGGGCTCGACAAGCCCGGAGTCGTAGACGAGCAGGCCGCCGGGACGCGTGTCCCTGGCGTACTTCTGGTAGGCCTCCTGCGAGAGACAGAGGCTCACGTCGGGCGTATCGACCTCGGGGTAGTCGATCTCGTCGTCGGCGATGATGGCCTCGGCCTTTGAGGCGCCGCCGCGCGCCGCCGGCCCGTAGCTCTGCGTCTGCACGACGTGCTTGCCCAGGGCTGTGGCCGCCTCGGCGACGATCGCCGCCGCCAGCAGGATGCCCTGGCCACCGGAGCCGGAGAAGCGGATCTCGAGGCGCGAGTCGCGCTCGTCGGTCTCAGCCATGGTGCGCCTCCTGTGCCTGCTCCCGCATGCGCGCCAGCGAGGTGACAAGCTCGGCGCGCTCGCTGTGGTGCAGCAGGCCCACGGGGTACTGGTCGCGGAGGCGCGACTCGCCCTCCTCGAACTGGCCAGCCGGCACGGCGTGCTTCTTCTGGCCCTTCAGGAACTCCGCCGGATCGGCGGTCAGGTTGAAGCGCCCGTAGTACACGGGGCAGGCGGCCATCGCCTCGACCGCGGCGAACCCCTTGTGAGCGATGCCGCCGGCGATGACGTTGACGAGCTGCCGGTAGGCCCAGGCGGTGCCGCGGGCGACGTAGGTCGCCCCCGCGGCATGGGCCAGCTCGGAGAGGTCGAAGGCCGCCTCCACGTTGCCGCGCATGCTCGTCGTGGACTTGTCGCCGGTGTGCGTGGTGGGGCTCATCTGCCCGCCGGTCATGCCGTAGATCGAGTTGTTGAAGATCAGCGCGGTGAGGTCGATGTTGCGCCGCGCCGCATGGATGAAGTGGTTGCCGCCGATCGCCGAGCAATCGCCGTCGCCCATGGCGACGATGACGTGGAGCGACGGATCGGCGACCTTGACGCCCGTCGCCACGGCAAGGGCGCGACCGTGGGCGCTGTGCACGGTGCTGTATTCGAGGTACTGGGCGATGCGGCCGCTGCAACCGATGCCGGCCACGATCACCACCTTCTCCGCGTCGAGCGCGAGACCGAGGATGGCGTCGATGAGGGCGCGCGTGATCGTCCCGTTGGAGCAGCCGGGGCACCAGATGGTCTTGGGCGTGCGCAGCCAGGGGACGATCTCGCTGGTCTTGTGCGGCGTGATGCGCGGCAGCTTGTAGTCGCCCGCTGGCGGGCTCTCGAGCTTCTGTTCATCGACGAGGGCGCTCATGACTTCTCCCAGTCGTGGTAGTAGAACTCGGCCTTCACCAGATCCTCGATCTGCGCCGGCGTGATCAGCTTGCCGTCCACGCGCCCGAAGTCGACGACCTTGCAGCGCCCGGCCACGGCGGCCTGCACTTCCCAGCTCATCTGCTTGATGTTCATCTCCGGCACGATGACGGTGCGCACCTGCTTGGCCATGTGATCGACGGCCAGCGTCGGGAATGGCCACAAGGTGATCGGCCGCACGAGGCCCACCGGGGCGCCCTGGGCGCGCGCCCACTTGACCGCGGCCTTGGCCGAGCGCGCCACCGAGCCGTAGGCGAAGATGGCCACCTCGGCGTCTTCCATCTCGTACTCTTCGACGCGCGCGATGGCATCGCGATGGTGGTAGATCTTCTCGCGCAGGTAGCGCCCCAGGTCGCCGGCGACCTCAGGGTCGCCGGTCTCGGGGGTGTCGGTCCTGCGGTTGTACACGAGGCCTGTGACGTGTACGCGGAAGGCCGAGCCGAGGGGCGGCCGCGGCAGGATGTTGTCGAGGTCGCTCATCACGGTGTCGTAGTCTTCGGGAGCGCAGTCGGGGATGCCGCGCTCGGCGATGCGCAAGCTGCCCGGCTCCGGCAGCGTGACGGCCTCGCGCATGTGGCCGATGAGCGCGTCGCTGAGCACGATCACCGGCGTGCGGTACTGCTCGGCGAGATTGAAGGCCTCGACGGTGAGCGTGTAGCACTCGTACACGCTGCTGGGCACGAGGGCGATCACCGAGTGCTCGCCGTGCGTGCCCCACCTGGCCTGCATCACGTCGCCCTGGCTGGGCTCGGTGGGCAGGCCCGTGGACGGCCCGCCGCGCATCACGTCGACGATGACGCACGGGATCTGCGCCATCTCGGCGAAGCCGATCATCTCCTGCATGAGGCTGAAGCCGGGACCGGAGGTCGCGGTGAGCGCCTTCAGCCCCGCCAGCGAGGCGCCGCAGACCGCGGCGATACTGGCGATCTCGTCCTCCATCTGGATGAACGAGCCACCGACCTCGGGCAAGCGGCGGGAGAGCGTCTCGGCGATCTCCGTGGACGGCGTGATCGGGTAGCCGGCGAAGAAGCGCGCGCCGGCGGCGATAGCGCCTTCGGCGACCGCCTCGTTGCCCTGCATAAGGACCGGTGCTGCCGGCATGTCAGTCATCCCCTCCGCCGTGGACGCCGCATTCGCTGCCGGTCACGGGACGTTCGTCGTGGTCGGGGCGAGCGGCGAGCGCCGCCTTCACCCGCTCGCTGGCGGCCTCGGCGATCGCCTCCGGCGTCGCCGCCGCCCCCTTCGCCGGCGTCTTGCGGGCGCGCCGCTGCACCTCGATGGCGAAGTCCGGGCAATGGAGCTCGCAGAGCAGGCATGACGTGCAGTCGTCGGCGCGCGCGACCACCGGATAGCCCAGCTTGTCGCGGTCGTACACGTCCTCCGGGCAGAGCTCGATGCAGATGCCGCAGACCTTGCAGAGCTCGAGGTCCAGCGCGATCTGGGGAGCGGGCGCCGCGCCCGCCGCGGGCGTCTCCTCCGCTGTGTCCACCATCGTCGTCACCCCTCCACCATCGGCAGATCGATGCCGCTTTCCCGAGCCTTCTCGATGGCCTCCGGGTAGCCGGCGTCGGCGTGACGCATCACGCCCGTGCCAGGGTCGGTGGTGAGCACGCGCTGCAGGCGCGCGGCCATCATGTCGGTGCCGTCGGCGACCACCACCATACCGGCGTGCAGACTCTTGCCGATGCCCACGCCGCCGCCGTGGTGGAAGCTCACCCAGCTTGCCCCGGCGGCGGTGTTCAGGAGGGCGTTGAGGATCGGCCAGTCGGCGATCGCGTCGCTGCCATCCATCATGCTCTCGGTCTCGCGGTAGGGGCTGGCGACGGAGCCCGAATCCAGGTGGTCGCGACCGATGACCAGCGGCGCCTTGACCTTGCCGCTGCGCACCAGGTCGTTGAAGATCTGCCCCGCCCTGGCGCGCTCGCCGTACTCGAGCCAGCAGATACGGCAGGGCAGACCCTGGAACTGCACCTTCTCGGCGGCCATCTTGAGCCAGCGCGAGACCATCTCGTTGTCGGGGAAGGCCTCGAGCAGGGCGGCGTCGGTGACGGCGATGTCGGCCGGGTCGCCGCTGAGCGCCGCCCAGCGGAAGGGGCCGTTGCCGCGGCAGAAGAGCGGCCGCAGGTAGAGCGGCACGAAGCCCTGGAAGGCGAAGGCCTCGGCGTAGCCGGCC
>Ga0194058_10000487_pt1 | contig 19257 bp, 17 predicted proteins | sample SepL4417m_MetaG_FD_155490 | JGI IMG/M metagenome (GOLD analysis project Ga0194058, IMG submission 155490) | Anoxic zone freshwater microbial communities from boreal shield lake in IISD Experimental Lakes Area, Ontario, Canada - Sep2016-L442-17m | ecosystem: Environmental > Aquatic > Freshwater... | reverse complement strand
CTTCAAGTGGCCGGGAGCAGGTCGGCCTGAGATGCGGAGCATGGGAACCGATTATTTTGGCGCGAGGATGCGCTCCGCATATTTTGCCAGGATGTCGCACTCGAGGTTGACCTCGCTGCCGGCCTCGAGCTTTCCGAGGTTGGTGACCTTGCGGGTATGCGGGATGATCCAGATGGTGAAGGTCTCGGGGCCGAGCTCGGCGACGGTGAGGCTCACCCCGTTGATCGCGACCGATCCCTTGTGGGCGATGTAGCGCGCGAAGCCGGGGTGCATCTCAAAATCGAGGCGCAGGTCTCCGCCCTTGCGAGAGGACGAGCGGAGCGGGACGGTGGCATCGACATGCCCTTGGACAAAGTGGCCGCCAAGGCGTCCGTCGGCGGCAAGCGCGCGCTCGAGATTAACCCCGTCGCCCGGCCGGAGGGCTTTCAGGTTCGTGCATTGGAGCGTCTCCTCGAGGAGGTCAAAGGCAATCTGCCCTTTTTTATGCGAGGTGACAGTGAGGCAGCACCCGTTGATAGCCACGCTGTCTCCCGTGCGGATCCGCTTCTCGATCTGCGGCGCAAGCACGGTGAGCTGGGTGGATTCGGCGGTGCGGCGGAGCCATTGGCACTCGCCCAATTCTTCAACAAGTCCGGTGAACATCCGATCATCATTCGCAAAAATCCCGCGCTACGGCAACCGCATTTCTGAACCGCCTGGCGTGGGGATCCTCGCCGCAGGCGTCTGCCGCTCGACCGCGCGCCAATGAGCCTATTGCGACATGCCAAGGATTTTCCGGGCTTCGGCTTCGGGGCACCCTCCAGCGATCAGCCGTGCGAGCGCCTCTTGGCGGCCTTCCTCGCGGCCTTCCTCGCGGCCTTCCTCGCGGCCTTTGGCAAGTCCTGCCTTCTCACCTTTGGCGATGCCGAGTTTTTCTCCAGCCGCGAGGGAGTCGGCGATGCGTGTGCGCTCGACCCGGACGACATCCCAGTAGCGGTCGTAGGCATCCAGCTCGCCTTCGGTGAAGGCCGACTCGCGCAGGTATTCCACCGCCTCGCAAATGTTCTTGTCCTCCAGGATCTCCGCCGACACCTCGGCCGAGTGGTCCCGGATTTCCGTGAGATACCTCAGCCAGAGAACGCGCAGCTTTTTCTCGCCCATCGTCTTGGGCCGGAAGTTTGGCAGCTCCACAAAAATGAATTCGAGGCCTTTGATCTGGCGTTCGGTATTGGCGATATTGACGATCTGGAAGTGGTGGTAGTATTCGGTTTCGGCCTCCGGGGTGAACCGGTCGTCCACGAGGTTGAGCGAATACACCGGCTGCAGGAGGTTGTATTGCTCTCCGGTGGCGAGCTGCTTGACGTAGGCTTTCGAGGCGTTGAAGAGGACCCGGCTGTGGAAGCTTTCCGTCCAGAGCATCTGCATCTCGACGAGGAAATGGCGCCCGGAGGCATCGACGCACCGCACGTCCACCGTGCTGTTCTTTAAGATCGGGATTTGCGGGACGAGCTCCGGGGTGAGGTATTCCAACGAGACGATCTGCTGGTCGGGGCCGAGCGGGAGGAGCGCGTTGAGAAAGCTCCGCAGCAGGTGCGGGTGCTCGCCGAAGACCTTCTTGAAAGTCAGGTCGTTTTTGGGATCGAGGTAACGCATCGGCTGCCAAGGTAGCCCGGCGGGCAGAGGGCCGCAAGGAATTGTGCGACCCGGACAACGATCCATGGACGCTCGACCCATTCAATTTTCAGATGGAAAAGGAAGGGCAGCCGAAGTATAAACAAGATTGCCATGATGAATGCCTCCTCCGTTTCTCCCATTGTCGCCGCCCTGCTCTTCGTTCTCATCCCCCTGTCCGTGCGGGCGCAGTCCCCGGGCGCGGCGACGGCAAACGACGCGGCGTATGCGCTCTTCTCTGCGGGCGACTACGGGTCGGCCGCAGCCGCCTACCAGCAGATCTTGAAGGATTACCCGACCGATGCCGTGGTGCCGGTGGCATCCGTCCAGCTCGCGTTCGCCCAGTATTTCCTCGGGAAGCTGGACGACGCGCAGGCGACGCTCGCCAAGGCGCTGGGGTTCCCCGGCCTGCCGCCGGAGATCCTGCAGGTCGGAGATAGCTTCATGCCGCAGATCCTCTCCTCCAAGGCCGCCTCGCTCCCGGCGGGCGACGCAAAGCGGAAGGCCGCCTTCGAGGAGGCGATCAAAAAGTTTACCGAGTTCCTCGCAAAATACCCCCAGTCCTCCGACGTGGAGAGCGCGGTTTCCGGGCGTGCAATCGCCAATTTTCAGATCGGAAATCTCGATAAGGTCGTCGAGGACCTGCAGTCGAATCTGCAGAAGTTTCCCGCAAGCGGCACGATCGATTCCAGCAAGAACCTTCTCGCCCTCGCCCTCGCCACCCAGGGCGGCGCGGAGCTGACAAAGGACGGGGGAGACAAGGCGAAGGGCATGGGCCTGCTCAAGGAGGCGGAGACTCTCCTCCAGCAGATCATCACCGGGAAAAAAGATTTTGCGATCATCAACGACGCGGATTTTCAGCTTGGGGAGATCCTCTTTATGCAGGCGGCATGCAGCCCGGAGGCCGACCGGCCGGCCCTCTACCAGAAGGCGCACGATGCCTACATGTCGATCCTGCCGCAGGAGGAAATCATCAGGCTCCAGCAGGAGAAGGTCAGCGGCTTCCCGGCCCTCAAGGCGGCCGCGATCCGGGCGAACAGGATGGATCTGAGGAAACAGCTCGACAAGGACAACGAGCGGGAGCTTCGCAAGCTCGAGGAAATCAAGGCCAAGCCGGATCAGATCGCGGCGGCCATCCTCAAGATGGGCGAGATTTTCTACAACGCGCAAAAGTTCAACGAGTCGCGCGTCGTGATCCGCCATGCGGCACCGTTTCTGACGACCGACGACGAGAAGATGCGCGCGCTCTACTTTAAGACGATGGGGTATGCGGTGCAGAATTCGATTGAGAACGCGGTGCAGGGATACAACGAGTTCGTCGCGGCGTACAAGGGCAAAGCCATCGCGGAGAGGCTTCCGTTTGCGATGGGAAACATGTATCTGGCCGCCGGCAACGCGACCGAGGCGATCCGCTACTTCGACGACTCCGTCGCCCAATACCCGAAGGGCCAGCTCGCCGGGCTCTCGGTCGTCAGCAAGGCCCAGGCCCAGGTCTCCCTCAAGCAGCTCGACGAGGCCCTCAAAACGTTCAAGGAATACCTTGCGAAAAACCCCTCGCCGGAGGTGGCGGTCGTCGCCCAATACGGGCTCGCAGGGATCTATAAGGACACCGCAAAGTGGGATGACGCGATCGCCGCCTACAAGGTCGTGAAGGAGAAGTTCGCCGGCACCCCGCAGGCGGTGGAGTCGGATTACTGGGTCGCGATCTCCACGCAGCAAAAAGGGAACAATGCCGGGGCTGTCCCGCTTTTGGAAGCATTTATCAAAGCCAATGAAAAGCACAGCCTGACCCCGCTCGCGATCTATTCGCTTGGCGGGGCGCAGATCGCCCTCGGCAAGTCGGACGAGGGGGGAGCGACGCTCGCGGTGCTCGCGGAGAAGTTCCCCGACAGCCAGGCGGCACCCTACACGTATTTCATGCGCGCCCAGCTGGCCGGCACCGCACAGAAGGCGGACGAGGTGGACGCGCTCATGCGCCGGTTCATCGAAAAATACCCGGCGGACGACAAGGTCTTCTTCGCTTACGACTCGATCGCTCAGAACGCGGTGAAGGCCGGGCGGACGGACGACGCAATGGCCACCTACAAGGAGTTCGTGCAGCGCTACCCCGAGAACCCGCAGGCGGCCGGATCGCTCGTCAAAGTGGCCGAGCTTCAGCGCGGGAATGCGGAGCGCCTTGCGGTCAACTACTCCTCGCTGTCTGCCGCCGACCAGACGAAGTGGAAGGAGGCCGTCGAGATGTCGGTCTCGACCGCCGAGGAGATGCTGGCAAAATACCCGGCCAGCCCGGATCTCGCCCAAGGGCTCCAGGCCCTCCTCGCCGCCCAGCGCCTCCTCATCCGGGCGGAATTGAAGACCGATCCGCAGGTCGAGACCTACCTCCAGGAGCTCGCGGATAAAACTTCCGATGCCGGTGCAAAGACAAAAATTCTTTTTACGATGGCGAGCTTTATTTCCGAGAAGGACAAGCCGCGCGCGCTCGCCAGGATGAACGAGGCGTACGATCCGGCCGTGGTCTATTCGGCGAGGGATCTCGACATCTACGGGCTCGCATTGGTCGGGGATAAAAAATATGACGAGGCGGAGAAGGTTTTCCAGAAGCTCGCCAAAGATTATCCGAACCCTCCGGGCACAGCAGCCGGGGCGAGCACCAGCCTCGTCCAGGAAGCTCAGGCCACCTCGATCTTCGGGCTCGGACGCGTCGCCCAGGAGAAGAAGCAGACCGTGGAATCGGGCAAGCTTTTTCAGCAGCTCAAAACCCTTTACCCTTGGTCGCCTAAAGTCCTCGAGGCGGACTACGGGATCGCCGAATCCCTCCGCGCGGATAACAAGCTGGACGAGGCTCTCGCGCTGCTTCCAGCGATCATCCGCGCCCCCAACGCCAACGCCGAGCTCCGGGCCAACTCGTTTCTTCTCGGCGGAAACATCATGAAGAAAAAGATGGAGGACGCCACGGATCCGAAGCAGGCCAAGCAGAAAACCGAGTTCCGCGAGCAGGCGATTGATTTCTACACGAAGATCGCGCAGTTCTATTCCGGCGTGCCGATCGCGGCTTCCGAGGGCCTCTGGCAGGGGGGGCAGCTCCTCGAGCAGCAGGCCAACGATAGCGCCGATCCGAAGTTCAAAGCCAAGCAGCTCGACCGGGCGAAGGGGGTCTACAAGCAGCTCGCTAAAGATTACCCCGAGAGCCCGTATTCCCCTAAAGCGAAAGAGCGCCTGGCGGCGCTGGGCGCGCCTTAAGGCGACTTTCGATGACGCGCCAGAATCGTGCGGGCGCGCTTCTCGACCGCCTTCCGAAGATCTATCCCGATGCGCGCTGCGCGCTGGAGTTTTCCAGCCCGCTCGAACTGCTCGTCGCAACGATCCTCTCCGCCCAATGCACCGACCGTCGGGTGAACCTCGTCACCCGGGCACTCTTCCTGCGATGCAGAAATCCGGAGGACTACGCATCGATCCCGCAGGACGAACTCGAGGGGATCATCCATTCGGCCGGCTTTTTCCGGAGCAAGTCGAAGAGCATCCGGGCGATGGCCTCGGAGCTGATCTTGAAGCACTCGGGCCGGGTGCCCAGGACGCTCGCGGAGCTCACCGCCCTGCCTGGCGTGGGAAGAAAAACCGCCAATGTCGTCCTCGGAAATGCCTTCGGACTTTGTGAGGGGGTTGCCGTGGATACGCATGTTGCCAGGCTTTCCCAGCGCCTCGGGCTCACGAAGTTTTCCGACCCGACCCGCATCGAGAGGGACCTCATGAAACTTTTCCCCATGGAGCATTGGGCTGGCTTGAGCCACTGGCTGATCAGCCATGGGCGGCAGCGGTGTGCGGCGCGCCGGCCGGATTGCGCCGCATGCCAACTGCGCGACATCTGCCCCTCGGCAAACCCGACATGGACAGCGAATGCGCAGCCACAGACACCCTGACCTCGCCCGGAGATAAAGAGGCGGCGAGGAAGTAAAGAACCTCGGGGCAAGCCCCGAGGCATTTGGAGGGACCGGCTCTGTCCGGTCCGTTGCTATCCACGGACGACATGGAGGTCGTCCCTCCAGCACCACAGCCGAAGCAAGCTTCGGGCCATCAGACCAAAAGGGAATCAGAGCCCCTCTTCGATGCGAAAATCTGAGCCCACACGGTCGAGACGACTATGCTCCTTGGGCCTTTCCCCGGATCATCCCATTTCCTCCCCCTCAGGATTTTTGAGCCAGGGGATGCCGCTACTGGGTGCCGGACATCATCGAGCCCATCACTCCCGGGCCCTCCCATTTTTCCGGACGGTTCCACGGGATGTTGCCGCCCGCGTGCTGAGATTCCGGAGCTCCATCGGACGCGCAGCCGGAAACCGTAACCAAGGCAGCAACCAAGAGAAGGCTACTCAGCAGTCGCTTGGTAAATAACATTGTCTCCGGGCTGGATGTTGACTCCGCTTGGAACGCTGCCAGCGACGATATCCGCGATGGAGGTCGATGGCTCGACCGATGTGATGCGCACCTTGCCGACGAGCTGGGTGCCGCGCTTGATGAGCATTTCGGCATTCCCAACCACCCCGTTCTTGTCTCCCAGGTTAAGCACCACAAAATTCCATGCTTGGTTGACCGCCAGAATCTTGCCCTCAAGGCCGTTGCGGAGCTTGCCCTGGGACCGAATGGTCTTTTCCGCCTCAAGCTTGGTAATCCTCTCCCGGGCACCTTCCTGATCGCCCTGCAATTTTGTAACCAGGGTTTCCAGCTCTTGAATCCTCGCTAGATCTTCAGGTTTTGACACCGCAGCGACTGCAGGCGCCTCCGCTGGCTGAGCCGCAACCTTTGCCTCCAGCTCCTTGATTTTTGCGTCTTGCTCGGTGATTTTTGTATCCTTCTCCGTCCCTTTGGCGACAGCATCGGCGACTTGGGATTTCAGCTTCTCGACCTCTCCCTTGAGCGAATCCACCTGGGCGGAAGCCTGCTCTTTTTCGGCGGTGAGCTTCTTGGCCTCCTCCTCCTTTTCCTTGAGGCCCTTCTGGGATTTATCTGCGGCGGCCTTCATTTCTTCACCCTTTTTCTCAGCCGAAACAATCTGGTCTTTGGCGGTGGCCAGCTTGTCTTTGTTGAGAAATCCTATGGCCGTCGCGGCAAGCGTGACGGCGATCGAGGCATAGAGGAGAACTTTACCCATGGCAAAAAATAGAGATGGTTAGGAGGCGAGGGTGTGAATAACCAACACGCAGCCCCCCTGCAAGCCCAAATGCAACAATACTCGCATTTTCTGTTGCGCCGCGCTCCCTCCGATTTATATTGGTGCCGCCAGAGACTATGGACTGGGGACGGACGAACCCCGCCAGGGCAGGAATGCAGCAACGGCACTCCTCTCCCCTTTGCCGTAGTTCTCTGGCCTTTTTCCCTTTCTTGACTCGACGTTCGAGCCCGTTAATCTCGCCGCGACCATGGAGACTTCTTCCAGAGAAAGCTGATTATGTGGAAAGGACGATTCCAGCAGGAGGCGTCGGACCTCCTCAAATCCTACGGGCAATCCGTCACGACCGACTGGCGGCTGTATCGGGAGGACATCCGGGGGAGCATCGCACATGCCCGCGCGCTCGCAAAGGCCGGAATCCTGACCCAGGAGGAATTTGACAGGATCGCATCCGGGCTGAATGAGATCGGAGCGGAGATCTCCTCTGGAAGCTTCGTCTTTAGCGAGGCGCTCGAAGACGTCCACATGAACATCGAGGCCGAGCTGACCAGGAGGATCGGCCCGGCCGGCGCGAAGCTCCATACCGCCCGCAGCCGCAACGACCAGGTCGCGCTGGATTTTCGCCTCCACCTGCTCGGGGCATGCGAGGAGATCCTCGGCGGAATCCGGGGGCTGCAATCCGCCCTGAGCGGGCTTGCAGGCAGGCATCCGGCGGCCGTGATGCCCGGATACACCCACCTGCAGCGCGCGCAGCCGGTCCTCTTTGCCCACCACCTGCTGGCATATGTCGAGATGCTGGATCGGGATGCCGGACGAGTGGGAGATTGCGCGGTGCGGATGGACTCGATGCCGCTCGGCTCGGGCGCGATCGCCGGATCCACGCTGATCCTGGACCGCGAAGCCATCGCCGCAGAGCTCGGATTTTCGAAGGTGACAAGGAACAGCATGGACGCTGTCGCAGACCGGGATTTTGCCTGCGAGCTGCTCGCGGCGCTGGCGATCCTGGGCATGCACATCTCGCGGCTCAGCGAGGACATCATCCTCTGGGCGTCCGCAGAGTTCGGCTTCATCGAGCTGAGCGACCGGCACACGACCGGATCCAGCCTGATGCCGCAAAAGAAAAACCCGGACATCGCCGAGCTGGCGCGCGGAAAAACCGGCCGCCTCTACGGGAACCTCATCGCGCTCCTGACCACGATGAAAGGCCTGCCCCTCACTTACAATCGGGACATGCAGGAGGACAAGGAGGGGGTCTTTGATTCCGTGGACACCGTCCTCTCCACTCTGGCCATCTTCTCGGAAATGATCGGCGCTTCAAGGTTTCGGGAGGGCCGCGCAAGGGCTGCGGCCTCCGATCCCCTGCTCCTTGCCACAGATCTGGCCGACCGGCTGGTCGAGGGCGGGGTGCCGTTCCGACAGGCGCACGAGATCATCGGGCGGCTCGTCGCCCGCGCTCAGGAGCTCGGCTCCCCGCTCGACAGGCTTGGCCCTGCGGAATTTCTCGCCGCATCGCCTCTGCTCACTCCGGATGTGGTTGCGGCAAACTTCGACCTGGCTTCCGCCCTTGCGGCCCGACGCGCCACGGGCGCCCCCTCGCCGGAAAATGTCGCCCGCGAGCTCGCCCGCCGTGCCGCCAGCTCCGCCGGAATCCCAGAATGAACCTCAAGCGGCTTTTTGATTTCCGCGAGATGCGCGACGAGTCGAAGCCGTTTCTCGTCCACCTCGAGGAGCTGCGGGCGATGCTGATCAAGGCGGTCCTTACCCTGTGCGCCACGATGACGCTCTGCTTCGTTTTCCGCAGCGAGATCGCGTCGCTTGTCCAGCGCCCGCTGGTCCTTGTGGACCCCGAGCGCGCCGCCAACCTGCAGTCGCTCGGAGTCGCCGACTCGTTCACGATCTCGATCGACCTGGCCTTTTATGGAGGGATCATCCTCGCCCTTCCGCTTCTGCTCCTCTTCCTCGCGGAGTTTGTCCTCCCGGCGCTCACCCCCAGGGAGAAGCGGATGCTCTATCCGGCATCCGCTGTCGGGTTCGGGCTGTTCCTCGCAGGCGTCGCGTTCAGCTACTTTGTCGTCCTCCCGCAAACGCTCGAATTCTTTTTTAACGACGCCCGGTCCATGCACTGGCAGCCGACGTGGACGGCGCGGGAATACTACTCGTTCACCACTCAGTTTGTCATCTCCTTCGGGCTTGCGTTCGAGCTGCCGCTGGCCGTCCTCCTGCTCGTGAAGCTTGGCATCGTGAACTACGAACTGCTCCGCCGGACGCGCCCGTTCGCCCTCGTCATCATCTTGGTTTTAGCTGCGATCATCACCCCGACATCCGATGTCATCACCCTCCTGCTCATGGGCGCCCCAATGTATTTTCTCTACGAAATCTGCATCGCCATCTCCTGGTTTATGGGCCGCCCCGACGGAAGGCCGCCGGGCTAGCCGAGATCAATCACAAGGGGGCAGCTCAGATCGCGCAACGCTTTGGTGGCCAGAGTTGGCGGCTGACGCGGATTTTCCAGGAGAAAGGCTTTTCACGGAACGAAGAAGCGGGCACGATTGCCGGATGGGGAAAATTGAGGAGGTTTGCTGATGCCCGCGCTGCCAGGATTTCGTGATTTTTATCCTGAGGATTGCGACCGGCGGAACTACGTCGTCGAGATCTGGAGGTCGGTTGCCCGGAGGTATGGGTTTGTGGAATACGACGGCCCGACCTTGGAATCCGCCGACCTCTACCGGAAGAAGAACGAGGAGGGGGCCGAAATCCTCGAGCAGCTCTATGCGTTTCGCGATCGGGGGGATCGCGAGGTTGCACTGCGCCCGGAGATGACCCCCACGCTCGCGCGGATGGTCGCGGCAAAGGAAAGGCACTTCCGCAAACCGATGAAATGGTTTTGCGTCTCGAATTTCTTCCGCCACGAGAGGCAGCAAAAAGGCCGCCTGCGCGAGTTCCTGCAATTCAATGCGGACATCATCGGCGAGAGCTCGCCGGAGGCGGATGCGGAAATTGTCGCCCTTGCGGTGGATCTCATGCGCGGGTTCGGATTCGGCGCTGAGCACTTTGTGGTGCGCCTCAGCGACAGGCAGGCGTGGAGGGGGTTCCTCGCCTCGCGCGGATGCGACGAGGCGCAGGCGAAGCTGGCACTCGAGTGCGCGGACAAGATCGAGCGGGAGCCTGCGGAAAAACTGGATGAGAAGCTTTTGCCGGCCGGGCTCACGGTCGCGGATCTGCGGGGGTTTATTGCCCAGGGCAGCCCGGAGGCCTTCGCCCCGATCCTCGCGGCGCTCGATGCGCGCGGCCTCGCAGGCTTCGTCGAGCTGGACCTCTCGATCGTGCGCGGCCTCGCCTACTACACCGGGGCCGTCTTTGAAGTTTTTGACCGCTCAAAGTCGCTGCGGGCGCTGGCGGGTGGCGGGCGGTACGACGGCCTGATCCAGGCCCTGAGCGACGGCGCAGCGGACCTGCCGGCGATCGGGTTCGGCATGGGGGATGTCGTCCTCGGCCACCTGATTGACGAGACGCCTGCGGCAGATGAGCGGCGGCGGTCCGCAAGCCCCAAGGCCTGCGAGATTTATGTTGTGATCGCTGACGAGGCGCGACGCGCCGATGCGATGCGCGTGGTCCAGGAGGCGCGCGACCTTGGCTGGCGCACAGACTTTTCGCTCAAGCCCGCAAAGGTCGGGCGCCAATTCCAGGACGCCGAAGGCCTCGGGGCAGCGCGAGCGATCCTCGTGGGCTCGGAATGGCCGCTGCTGAAAATCAAGAATCTCGCCACGCGGCAGGAAGCGGCTTGCGACCGGAGCGATCTGGCCGGGCGGCTCGGCAGGCCGCAGGGTGCCCGGTTCAGCTGCGGTGGCGCTTGACCCGGATCAGGGCGAGCGATTTTTGGAGCGAGGCCTGGACGGTGGCCAGCTCCTCGTCGCTCATCTTTTCCGTCTTCATTGCAGCCTCGGCCCGGCTGACGGCCTCCTCGGCGGCGGACTCGTCAATGTCGCTTTCCTTGACGGCCATGTCGGTCAGGACCGCGACTTTGTCGGCGCCGATCTCAACGAACCCTTCCCCGACAGCAAGCCGGATCTCTTCGCTGCCTTTTCGCACCCAGAGCTCGCCGGGAACGAGCTGGGTCATCAATGGCACGTGCTGCGGAAGCACCCCCAGCTCACCCTCAATGCCGGGAATCACCACGTAATCCACATCGTCTGAGTAGATCTTTTGGTCGGGAGTTACAATTTCGAGGCGAAGCACGGGAAAATGAGGTGGATGGCGGCGGGAAGAAACGAATCAAATCCGGACAATCAAAGAGCTAGACCTCCTTGATCATATCGATGCTTCCCTTCATATAGAAGTTCCCTTCGGGCACCTCATCGTGCTTGCCGTCGAGGATTTCCTTGAACCCGCGGATGGTTTCGCTGATCGGAACATATTCCCCCTTGGTCCCGGTGAAAACCTCGGCCACATGGAATGGCTGGGAGAGGAACTTCTGAATTTTTCTGGCGCGATAGACCGTGAGCTTGTCGTCCGGAGAAAGCTCGTCCATGCCGAGGATGGCAATGATATCCTGGAGATCCTTGTAGCGCTGGAGGACCGTTTGGACCCCGCGGGCAACCTCGTAGTGGTCCTCGCCGATAATGTCTGGCGAAAGGGCCTTGGATGTCGAGGAGAGCGGGTCAACCGCCGGGTAGATGCCCAGCTCTGCAATCGAGCGCTCGAGCACGATCGTCGAGTCGAGGTGAGCAAAGGTATTTGCCGGCGCCGGGTCGGTCAGGTCGTCGGCCGGAACATAGACCGCCTGGAACGAGGTGATGGATCCCTTCGTTGTCGAGGTGATCCGCTCCTGCAAGTCTCCCATCTCCGCAGCAAGCGTCGGCTGGTAGCCGACCGCGCTCGGCGTGCGCCCGAGAAGGGCCGAAACCTCCGAGCCCGCCTGAGAAAACCGGAAGATGTTGTCGATGAAAAGCAGGACGTCCTGGCTCTTCTCGTCGCGGAAATACTCGGCCATCGTGAGGGCGGTGAGGGCGACGCGCAGGCGCGCGCCAGGAGGCTCGTTCATCTGGCCGTAAACCAGCGCCACCTTGGATTTTGCGAGGTCGTCCTGATTAATGACGCCGGACTCGCTCATCTCCGCGTAGAGGTCGTTGCCCTCGCGCGTACGCTCGCCGACGCCCGCAAAGACGGAATACCCGCCGTGGCCTTTGGCGATGTTGTTGATGAGCTCCATGATGACAACCGTCTTGCCGACACCGGCCCCGCCGAAAGCACCGACTTTTCCGCCTTTGGTAAACGGGCAAATCAGGTCGATCACCTTGATCCCCGTCTCGAGAATCTGGGCCTTCGTATCCTGCTCGATGAGCGGAGGCGCCTTGCGGTGGATCGGATATTTTTTGTCAAACTTCACCGGGCCGCGCTCGTCGGTCGCCTCGCCGGTGACATTGAAAATCCGTCCGAGAACCCCCTCGCCAACCGGCACAGAGATCGGGGCGCCGGTGTTTGTGATTTCCATGCCGCGAGAGAGTCCCTCGGTCGAGCTCATCGCAATCGCGCGCACCCAGTTTTCCCCGAGGTGCTGCTGGACCTCAAGCGTCAGCCGGTTGGTCTGCCCCGCGGCCTCAAACGTGATTTCCAGGGCATCATAGATTTTTGGCAGCGCGCCGGACGCCGGGTTAAACTCGACATCCACGATCGCGCCGATGACTTGAACGATTTTTCCTTTGTTATTCATACGGGTGGGCTGCTCCTGGAGCAGGGGAACGAAGACTTTTAGCTGCACGATCCGCCTTCGACAATAGGATTTTTCCGCAACGATCAAAATCCTTTTGATTTCCGCTTTCCTTCTTGCGCAATCCGCTTTACGACCGAGCAGACCATGGGAATCCTCGCTTCCAGCTTCAAACTCCGGGCCAACGCTCCAGAGGGCCGAAAACGAATTCCTGACAGCCATTTGCACAACCCCATGAACGTGACTTTCGACATCACCCGCACAGGCGGGCAACTCGGGCCGGTCAAATTCCGCCTCGGACGCCAAATCGTTGAGCCTTTCTCCACCGCTCCGTGGTGTGACAAGCCCGGGGCTGACAAGCTCATTCCCCTGCTCCGCGAGTTGCGGGGAGATTTTTTCTGTGCGCCGTTTGGTGCCGGGCCAGCGTGGCGCGGCGAGGCGCACCCGCCCCACGGCGAGCCCGCCAATGCCACGTGGAAAGTGCATCCATCTGAATGTGGACGCCTTGTCGCCACGCTGCGGACACGCGTCCGGGCCGGCAAGATCACCAAGATCATCGAAGCCCGCGAAGGCGAGACCAACCTTTACCAGACCCACCTGCTGGAGGGCTTCCAAGGCGGGATGTGTCTCGGGCACCACGCCATGCTCGACTTCACCCGCAACGGCCAGGGCATCATCTCCACGAGCAAACTGCGTCTCGCACAGGTTCTCCCGGCCGCGTTTGAAAACCCCGCCCAGGGCGGCTACTCCTCGCTCAAACAAGGCGCATGGTTCCGCCACCTCGACAACGTGCCCATGGCCGACGGCGGGAAGACCGATCTCACCCGCTACCCCGCCCGTGAAGGATTCGAGGATCTCGTCATGCTGCACCACAAGGACGCGGACGATTTCGCGTGGGCCGCCGTCGTTTTTCCGGACAAAAAGTTCGTCTGGTTCTCCTTGAAAAATCCCGCGCATCTCGCCTCAACGGTGCTATGGCACTCGAACGGCGGGCGCCACTACCCCCCCTGGAACGGACGCCATCGCGGCGTGCTCGGGATCGAGGACGTCACCGCCTATTTCCACCTCGGACTCACCGCATCGCTGGCGGACAATCCGTGGAAGGAAAAGGGAGTGCCCACATCGCTCGCCCTCACCCGCAGCAAGAGCACCCGCATCCCCTACATCATGGGCATCGCCCCGCTGCCCGCTGGCTTCGATTCCGTCCGCACCATCCAGCGCACGACCACAGGCATCCGCCTCCAATCCGGGAGCGGCGCGCACATCGATCACGCCGTCGATACCACGTTCATCCAACCACCCGCCAAATCCCGCCCATGAGCACCACCATGAAAAAATACGCCGCTTTCCTTCAGAACATCAGAGGCAAAATCCTGCTTGGCTGTGACGGCTTCGTTGACGAGACATACCAGATTGTCGAAGTCAGGAAGAGTCAGACCGAGTTCACCCCGATGAAAAACCTCAGGCAATTCGGCGAACTGCTCGTCGAGCGCGCAGACGGCGGTGTCGGGGTAGAACTCGTGCCGAAGCGTCGTTGCGAGGGCGGGTTCGGCATCAACACGGGTCGGGTGGCCGCATTTTTGGGCCTGAAGCCCTGCTTGCCTGGCCTTTACGGCAGCCAGACAATCGACCCGGCTTATCATGAGTTCGAGGAGATCTGTGATCTGGTTTCTCTCGGCGACCCCGCGTTGACAATTGCTTTGGAGTTCGGCGACGGGAAGGTTTTGATGAGCAATCTTGAGGCGGTCTCCAGCCTTTCCTGGGAAAACTTTAAAAAGCACTTCGGAGAAGAGAAACTCAAAGAACTATTTTCCGGCGTCGATATTTTGGGGCTGGGCTATTGGTCGCTCACCGCAAACTTTGACGGTCTCTTCAAGGGGTTTATGGAACAGTATGAAACCGGCACTCCTCCACGCCGGATGTTCTTCGACTTCGCCGACATCAAGAAAAAGTCCAGCGAATCATTTATCAAAAGCTTGGAGCTGATCAAAACATTCAACAGCAAGATCCCCATGACGTTCAGCCTCAACGAACATGAGGTATTGGAATTGTTTTCCAGGGTTGGAGTCGAGCGCCCGGAACTGAAACCGGCGGCGATCGCCTCCGCATTGACCATCGCACGGGAAAAAATCGGCTTCGATGAGCTGGTTGTCCATACGCCGGAGTTTGCAGCCGCATCCAGCGCGGCGGAAGGCGAAGCCTATGCACTCCAAGACCGCCAGGCAAATGTCGTTCGTCTGGCTGGTGCAGGAGACAGCTTCAACGGCGGCTACCTCTGCTCATCCCTCGGGGATTTGTCGCTCAAAGAACGCCTCGTCATCGCCAATGCGGTGACCGCCTTCTTCGTCACCCGCGCCACCGCCCCCACCAAGGAAGAACTCCTCGCCCAGATTGAAAAAGCGTCGGACAAGTGACTGTGGCCCTCGTGGCTATCCCGACTTCGATCCAATTGGCGGGGGGGAGGAGGCTGCCCCTCAAAGCGCCCGTGCGGGCTTCTTGATACCATGGCTGCTGACCGGCTTTGCCGTGATCTACTATTCGCTCTATGCGGACGCCGGGCTGAACCTCGGCGGTGAGGGCGGGACGGCCGGGGTCGTGGCGATGCGCCTGATGTCGGGCCAGCTCCCGATCGTGGACACGTTCCTCGGCTACAATGTCCTGTGGTTTTTTCCTGTGGCCGGGCTGTTCGAGCTCACCGGCCCGCACTACCTCGTGCTCCGATGGTATTTTTTTGCGTTCTGCACGGCTTCCGGCCTGCTGACCTACTTCGTGGTCCGCGGCTACACCCGCAGCGCGTGGTATTCTGCCATCCCGGCCGCGATGGTGATCCTGGTTCCGGGCATGCAGTTCCGGAACTACATGCCGTTTCTGGGAATCCTGAACGCGCTCCTGCTGACCCGCGCATTTGTGATGCGCAGGGAAGCCTGGGGGAAGACGCTCGCCTGGATGCTGGCCGCCGGCCTCGGGCTCGGGGTCACGTTCCTCTTCCGCATCGATCTCGGAATCTTCTGCTCCACAGTTTTTCTCGGCCTGGCGGCGATTTATCCGTTTGGCGAGCGAGGCAGATTTCCGAAGCGCGCTGGCCTTGCTGCCGCCGGGGCGGCCGGTGGGCTCGTGCTGGCCTGGGCGGTTCACCTTCCGGTGTGGAACGATGCAAAAGCCCGCGGATACGACCAAGCCTTTCTCGGCCAATACACCGGATGGCTGGAAATGATCAGCTCGGAATTCCGCGTGCAAGCGGCGGATCTTGCGGAGGGTGCCCGGCCGATCGTGCCGCCGATCCCTCCGCCCGCCGCCGCGCCCGCAACAAAAGCTTCAGAGAAAAACCCGCACGCCGATTCCTGGGAGGACCGCGGCGCGCTCGTTCGCGCGCCGGTATCGGATGCGATCTTCGGCCGAAAGTGGACCCGCAAATCCTTTGCAATCAGCACGTATCTTCCGATCGTGATCTCCGCGTTCGCGATTGTTGCCGGGGTTTTCGCGCTGCTCGCCGCGCTGGTCCGACGCGACCCTGAGGCCAAGGAGCGTGCGCTCTACCCGCTCGCAGTTCTCGGGTGCGCGCTCACGCTTTTTCCGCAGTTCTTTTTCTTCCGCCCCGACACCCCGCACCTTTCGGAAATGATGGTGCCGTTCCTCGCGGCGCTCGCGCTCTTCGTTTGGGCCGCCGCCCGCCGGGCGATCTCCGGGGCAGGCACGCTCACGGCCAGACGTTGCGCAGCCGCGTTCGCAGCCCTCTGCGCCGCATCGGGAGCAATCTACTTTTCCCACGCGCTCCCGAAGGAATCCTCCGGCTCGATCGCGGCAAAAAAAATGGCCCCGCACGAATTCCGCGCACTCAATGGGGTGCGCGTCAACGTGCGAGGCCAGGAGGCCGCGTGGCTGGCCGGGCTGCGGGATGCCGTCCTGCGGCATTCCTCGCCAGGCGAATATGTGCTGTGTCTTCCCTACTCCCCCACCATCAATTTCATGACCGACCGGCCGTCACCGCTCCATAACCTGTATGTGGACAACTCGACCGCTGGGAAACATTTTGAATCTTTCTTTGCCGGCCTGATGTCGCGCTCTTCTCCTGCGGTTGTCGTGATCGACCAGCGGCGGATCAACCGGAGCGAGATCTCGCGCTTCCGCAACTGGGCAGCGGGGCCATACCAATGGCTCCACGAGCACTACGTGCTGGTCGGCCGCTACTTCCAGAGCGAGGTCTTTGTCCGGCGGGATCGGGTGCCCGCCCCCGTGATCCCCGAATCCATCGAGGCCTCGGACTAGAGCGGAGTCAGCCGGATCAGATCAAAGCGGCACTCATAATGGTACCGGTTTCTGCGGGCCCTCTCTTCCACGACCGAAAGCGGCGGATAGTTCGGATTGCTTCCGAACTCCCTAGCATCGTCAATCAAGATCACATGCCGGGATTTCGAGAGAGAAAAAACGATGTCCAGCTCCTTGATGATCGGAGTTTCTTGGGAGCCGAGGGCTGTCGTTTTCCCCGAGTAGTGGGCGTCGAGCCAGATCAGGGCAGTTTCTTCCACCGAAGAGATGACACCCGGCAGCAAATCCGCGCTGTCCCCACAAAAAAGCTCAATGCCAGGACGCCCGAAAAACTTTTTTTGAGCGGCCTCAAAGAATTCTCGGGAGAGCTCGATGGAAACCCGCCGGCTGAACTCTGGTTCAAGGAACTCGATCGTCTCCCCACGAAATGTCCCGGTTTCGATGAAGACCTTAGCCCCGGATTTTTTTGCATAATGCCGCAGGGTTTCCCGCTTGCAGATTTCCGGCATCGGATTGATGTTGCCGCGGCATGCAGCCAAGAGGACCGGCCAGGGCTCGTTTGCGAGAACGGCTTGAAACAGGCTGCCAAAGGTTTGGATTTTTCGTTTCAGCACGGATGTTGGCGGTGTGGTCATTGGCTCAAAGAATAGCTGATCGGCATTCTCCTGCAATCGTCAGGTTTTACGGGGCCGGCTCAATCCCTGCAAGAAAGGCGTCGGCCTCCCTGCCGTTGTCGTGGAGGTCCCTCACAAAGCGCATGCACTCTGCCTGGGCCATGGCCAGTGCCGTCTCATTCGAGAGCAGCGAGGACGCCCCGGCGACCAGGCGCTCAAAGTCCCCGGCGGCAAATTCCCCCAGCCGGTAAGTTTCAAAAAGGCCGTCGGGGTTGACATCGAGCGAGAGGAGGGCTGCCGCGCCAAGGCCCGACTGAATAAAGCTGTTCGGCCACCCTTCCCCCTCGGAGGTGTTCACGAAAATCTTTGCTCCATCATAGACGTCCTGGATCTCGTGATACGGAACCCGTTCGATGAACTCGATGTTGGGGATCCCCGCCGCGCGGGCGCTGACCGAGTCCCAAAGCCGGATGTCCTCGCGCGGGCAGACCATCCGGCAGGCGGCATCCGGCAGGCGCTCGGCCAGGTCGAGGAAGAGGTGCGGACGCTTGATCGGCTGGCAGCGGGAAACCCAGAGAAGGTCGGCATTCTTCCTCGCATCGAGCGGGCGGGCGCGCGGAAGAATCAGGTTCCGATACAGACCGCACGACATCCCGTTTTTTTCGAACAGGCGCCGCTGGTCGTTCGTCATCGCGAACAGGGCATCACACCGGCGCATGGCATGTTCGAAGAGCAGTCCCCGGAAGGGGTTTTCGCGCCGGAACCCCCCGTTGACCTCGATGTCGAGTCCGCAGATGAAGCCGAGCCGAAAGCCGAAAAACGGCTTCATCACATGGAGAAAGAACAGCCATGTCGTCCACCCGAGCAGGAAAACCCAGTCAGGCTTTTCCTCGCGGATCACCTGCGCCACGCGGGGCAAAGCGCGGAGGGTGTCCGCCAGGCCGCCGGTCTGGAACTTTCCGGCATTGCGGATTTTTACCCCCTCCCGGATCTCCCCGTCGGCCTGGCCGGTATCGCCTGCCGCGATGACAACTTTTTTTCCCCGCCCCGCAAGCTCCCGGGCCAGCAGCGCGATCTGCAGCTCCGCCCCCCCGGAAACGCGCGTCGTGCTGCGCTCGAGGATCAGATGCGCATGGCTGGATAAAAAAAGAATCTTCATCAAAATCCCCCCATCAGGCGGGCGATGGCCGTGCGCGGCTGCGGGAGCGCAGCGTACCGGCCGGGGCAGATCTCCCGCATGGCGGCCAGCATCTCTGCCGCGCATTTGCGCGAGGCCGCAAGCGCCCGGTGCATCAGCGTGTAGTCCTCTTCTGCAATCAGTCGGGATCCGGGGCGCAGAGCGCAGCCCACGAGGGATTCCCTTGCGGTAAAATACTTGCCCCATCCTGCTCCGCCGGGCATGAGCCATGCCGCTGCGATGCGGGTGGAGGTCTCCGCCTGCGCCCCTGTCCATGCGCGCAGGTTCGAGCGCTGGATCTCCCTCAACCCCTCGCTGCTTGCTTTTTTTGCGGCAGCATTTTCTTTGCCCATGATCGAGCCTCCATGGTTCCGATACGAGACCAGGCATTCAGGATCTCCCATGGCGTCACCGCGCCGAAGAAGCCGCGACCACAAGTCGAAATCTGCCGTCACATTGTCGCCCGCATACCCGCCAAGCTCATCCCTCACCAGCTTCGTTGGAAAAACCGCAGACGTATGGGGAACCGAATTCCGGAAGCACAGATCCCAGCGCAGGCCGTCGGCGTCGAGCGGAGGTCGTAGCGTCCCCCGCCACCACCCCCGCCGGTCGATCAGCGTGGCGCGAGAGTAAAACAACACGGCGGCAGGGTTTTCTTGGATCGTCGAATGCTGTCGCGA
>Ga0194058_10000485_pt1 | contig 19285 bp, 12 predicted proteins | sample SepL4417m_MetaG_FD_155490 | JGI IMG/M metagenome (GOLD analysis project Ga0194058, IMG submission 155490) | Anoxic zone freshwater microbial communities from boreal shield lake in IISD Experimental Lakes Area, Ontario, Canada - Sep2016-L442-17m | ecosystem: Environmental > Aquatic > Freshwater... | reverse complement strand
CCGATGAGGAACTTAGACGAGTACGCGTCAAACGAAACGAATTCCATGGCGAATGGAATTACACACTGTTACCACGAAGATAAAAATTGTTCAGGTTATTTTTGCGCGGTCGCTTAGCGACGCCACCACCGGTTTCGAGGCACGACGCATATTCCGACCCCGAAGGGGTCGTAGCACGGCCTGGCCTGACTGCGACCCCTTCGGGGTCGTCGATTTTTTTGATCCGTGTACCCCGGGTTTCGCTGCGCGACCCGGGGCTAATGTCTGCGACCCCTTCGGGGTGTATCCTTCCCGTTCGGTGCGGGGCTCCTAACGTATTCGGCCTGGTTCGGCGCGGGGCTCCCGACCTGGTCCATTTATTTTCCTACGCCAACGGCGTTGAGCCCCCTTCCTGGAGTCGGCCATTTCTCCGCGATCCAATCATTCGTACCGTCCAGGGGACACAACCCCGTTGGGGTAGGGCATCGTTTATTCCTGTTCCCAGGGTAGCTGCTGCGCAGCAACCCTAGGCTAGGGGACAGAATCCCGTTGGGATACCGAGATCCCAAATTGAACAATGATACCAAAATCCTTCAATAATTCAGTCTTTCGCTCGCTTCGGCCAACGCCGCTTCCGTTCGTTTCGTGTATCGCGCCGTGGTGTTCAGACTTTCGTGTCCCATACCGATCAACCACGAGTTTCGTGACGCTGTGCGGCAAAGCATGGCGCAATTGGCATGCGGTGAATTCACGGAATACGACGACCAAAGCCTGGGTGAGCTTTTCGACGGACTGAAGCAACGGGTTTTGAATCGCGAGACTTGCCACGAGCCAGGGCCGTGAGTACCTATCGCCTTTCTCCCTTAGCTTTGCGTGGGAGCGGGGGCAGCATCAAGAGCGGAGGCTGATACGCTTTTCCGGCGACGGCAGGGGCGGGGGGCCGTTGCCGGAATTCCTTCTATCCTTTTATCAGCTCGTGCAAAGTAGCGACTTTTCGATTACAAGGCGGAGAAGGATGCCTGCCGGGCCTTCCCCGACCCTCAGCGTAACGACCTAGCGACCGGGTCGAAGCGGAATTTCCAGATCCTCGATCCGCTGGATTTTATCGCCGAGTTCACGCAGCAACACGTTCCCCCTTCTTTGCCGATCTTGCCGAGAAAGCCCGGCCGGAGGGCGGGTTTCTCGCCATCCTGGAAGTCTGCGGCATGAGTCCTTGGCTGCTGGACATGCTCAAGGGGCATGGTTGCCGAGAAGCGGTCGTGATCCAGCCGTGGCAAGGACGTTTCGCTTCGTTGGTCATGGATGAACCGCATTTGTTGGCAGCGGCTCGGTACGTCGAGTTGAATCCCGTGCGGGCGAAACTCGCGAACCATGCAGGCGAGCGGCCTCGGAGCAGTGCCCGCGCCCACTTGTCGGGCCACGACGACCGCTTGGGGAAAGTCGCTCCGCTGGGTTCGATGATCGACGACTGGGAGGGCTTTTTGAACCGTGCCTTGCGCGAGGAGGAACTCGGAAAACTTCGCGACCACGGTCGCACGAGTTGGCCACATGGCGACGAGACGTTCCTCGTTCGATTGGAACCCCTGGTGGGCTGCCCCGTGAAACCACAGAAACCCGGCCGAAAGCCAATACTACGCGAACAACCAAATTAGGTAACGTGTCCGTGCGCCGATATTTCCCCTCGATATAACCCAAAACACTCTTTCAGGGGGTGCATTCACCCAGCTTTGGTATGTTTTTTGGGCTGCCCTCGGTTAGAATTCTCCGTTTTCTTGAATCTGCCTATTGCATTTTTTCCAGGCTACGTTATCATTAAGTTAGACGGTTGATAGGTGATGTCCAAGCACCCCGTAATGGAGGTCAATCATGCAGGATCCGCCGGTCTGTTTGTCGTGAGGCGTGGCGAGTGCCGCTCCTCACGAGAAGTGGCGTACTGACAATCTTCATCCACTAACTTCTTTTGAACCCCGGCCAATAATTCGGCCGGGGTTCTGTGTTTTCTTGGCGACCATGATGTGGCTCCGAATTATCGCGAAACCGCAAGCGAGGCGCAGCGCGAGATGGCAATACATCACCTATCTCAACAACTGCCGTTGTACGCTTGCGGTTTCGCGATTTGACTTTCAAGTGCTACAGAACTTACCGGCCTCTTGCTCGCAGCATCTTGGCGGTGTTCTCGCCGCCGTTGAGCAGGTAGAGCAGCGGTTGAGGACGGTCGGCACCTTCGAGCCACTGCGGTCGCTGCGACCAGGGAGTGGCGGAAAGCACGTTGGAAAGGTCCATCCAGTATTGCAAACGGCTTGGCTTCAGGCCCCATGTGGCGTGGAAGTGGTTGGCCGGGGCGTACTGCTTGTACTCGCCCATCGTGGCATACTTGGGCACGATGAATGTGTGTGGCCAAGACCAGTTCGATGTGTGCGACACGGCGTCGGCCAACTTCTCGGGCAGATCGACCGTGGTGGCCTCGTCCCAGAACATGCTGAACATGCCGGACAAGGCACTGTAGGTCAAACGGCCCGCGATGCAGTCGATGCCGCCTGGGGTGAAGAAGGTCACGCTGTTTCCGCCGCCTGGGAAATAATACAACTCGGCTCCAGGCATTGAAATGCCCGACATGATCTTCTCGACCGAGTCACCCGGCTTGCTGGCCCAATCAAAACTGGCCGAACCGCTGTTGTTGCCATCGACGATCCCCTTCTGTGCCCAGAGATCGTTGGCACCGAACGGAATGCCGAGTTTCTTGGCCAAACCCTGGATTTCCCACGGCTCCCATACCTTGCGGAAGTCCATGAACAACGGTGGATTGCCGCCAGATAACCAGGTGGAAAAGAGCATCGTCAAAAGGCCCTGCGTGTCGGCCTCGGTGGCGAACGGCAGCACGGTCTTCTTGCCGTTGTGGTCGAATGTCGAATTGAAGAGGCTTTCCATCACGTCGGCAATCGGCATGGGAATGCCGCGGCGATCGCTACCCCATTCGAGCTGATTCATGAACCCGCCGCCGACGGCGTTCACTTCGGCCATCAGGTCGCGAATGATCAGGTAGAGGGCCAGCGACTGGTTGAACTTTTCTTCGCCGCCGGGCTGGCTGAGGTCCAGCCGCTTGCCGATATGCAGGTCGATCCAGCCGCGCAGGCTTGCAACTTCCTTTTTATCGTAGGCACCCTTATTGAGCATGTCGGCCAGGAGCTTCATGTCCAATCGGGTGACTTCCAGGCCGAACGTCTGCCGCGTGGGGATGACGTGCGTCAGCGCGGTCTCCATGCCCATCGAATCATGGCCAAAGACTACCACACGGCGACCTTTCAGTCCGGCGTAGGTTACAGCGGCGTAGGCCCAGTCAATGAGGGCAGCGACCGTCGAATCGGTCGGCTTCGGATCGTCGCCCGTGTCGGGCCATGTGCCGACGTTCAAGTGCGTCAGCCGGGAGCTTTGCGCCAGGGCACCATTGACGGCATGGGCATAAACCACGCCCGGCTTGGGTCCGCTATTGCCGCAGGTGATGTTCACGGGCACATCCGGCGGTAGGTGGGCCAGGATGCTGATAAGCGTAAGCTGTGGGAACGCCCAGGTATCCGGGGCGCAAATCAGTGCGTCGACACCCGCTTCGCGGAACTGACGGCCAACGATGTCGGCCTGTGGCTCGCCGTCGACAAGAACGGGGGTCCAGACGACATCCACCGGCTTGCCGTCGGGTGTGCGAACCTGTGCAGCGACCAGGTCGGCGATAGTTTTGACGATATTGCCCGCTCTTTGTCGCGAGGCCTCATCAACGCGCGGGTCGCACGTGCCGACAACACCGATGGTGATGGCTTTGGGCTTGGTTTCTCCGCTCGTTAGTTTTCTAGCAGTTGTCATAGCTTTCTACTCGGATAACTGTGTTTTAGTGACCTAGGAAACTGACGATTTTAGCAGTTTTTGTGTGGCGTGAAAACCAGCGTGGTCCCTCAGCACGAGTTTGTTCGGTGAAAATGAAGCGGATTTGGTAATTTGCCTCCCCATAAGGGTGGTTCGATTGCTTCTCTTGATCTGCTACAATTGTCTGCGTTATTTGATTCACACCTGTCGTACCGTGGAGGTGACCTTTCGATGTGGCCCGCTCTAATCATTTTTGGCGTGTTTTTTGGGATCCTCTTGATCCTGGCAATCGTTGTCATCGGAATGTACAACCAGTTGGTAACATTCCGGAACCGCTTTAAGAATGCATTCTCGCAGATCGATGTGCAGCTCAAGCGCCGCTACGACCTGATTCCCAATCTGGTTGAGTGTGCCAAGGGCTACATGAAGCACGAGCGGGAAACGCTGGAAGCCGTGATCCATGCCCGCAATGCCGCGTCCTCCGCCGGACAGAAAGCCGCACAGAACCCAGGCGATCCGGTGACCATGGCGGCCTTGAGCGGCGCGGAAGGCCAATTGACCGGCGTTCTCTCCCGCTTCATGGCCCTTTCCGAGTCGTATCCCGACCTGAAAGCCAACCAGAATATGCTCGCGCTGCAAGAAGAGTTGACTTCCACCGAGAACAAGGTGGCCTTCGCCCGGCAGGCCTATAATGACTCGGTCATGTACTACAACACCCAGCGGGAGACATTCCCCACGGTCATTATCGCCGGCATGTTCAATTTCCAGGCGGCCAGCTTGTTCGAGATCGAACAGGTAGAACAACGCGAAGCACCGAAGGTTTCCTTCGGCGGATAGGCCGTCCGAAACGTCGTGGGACATGGCGATGGATTTCTTTGAACGTCAAGATCACGCACGCCGGCAAACGGTTCGGCTTATCGTTTTGTTTGCCCTAGCCGTAGCGGTGATCATCGCGGCGGTCTATGTGGTCGCCCTGCTGATCACGCAAGGTGGCGGCGGCAATGCGCATGGCCGGCATGTTGCCACTTCGATGAACTTTTGGGATCCGGGGCTGCTGCTGGCGGTAGCACTCAGCACGATCGCGGTGATCGCTATGGGGAGTCTCTATAAGGTCTCCGAACTGGCGGCCGGCGGCGAGGTCGTTGCGCAAATGATGGGCGGCCGGCTCGTCGATCCACAGACGACCGATCTGGCCGAACGCCGCCTCTTGAACGTGGTCGAAGAAATGTCGCTGGCCTCCGGCGTGCCCGTGCCGCCGGTCTATGTGCTGGACAACGAGCCTTCGATCAACGCCTTCGCCGCCGGGTATCAACCGCAGAACGCCGTGGTGGCCGTCTCGCGCGGCTGCCTGCAATATCTCACGCGCGAAGAATTGCAAGGCGTGTTGGGCCACGAATTCAGCCACGTACTCAATGGCGACATGCGATTGAATCTCCGCTTGATTGGCATCGTCTACGGCATCCTGATTCTTTCGATTATCGGCTACTTTGTGATGCGGTCGGCCGGTTTTGCAGGTTCATCATCGTCGCGAGATTCCGGCGACCGTCGCGGCGACAATCGCGCTGCTCTATTTTTCATCGGCCTGGCACTCTACATCCTGGGCTACCTCGGCGTGCTCCTGGGCAATATCGTCAAAGCCGCGATCTCTCGGCAGCGGGAGTTCCTGGCCGATGCCTCCAGCGTGCAGTTTACTCGTAATCCCAGCGGTCTGGCCAGCGCATTGAAGAAGATCGGCGGCCTTGCCGAAGGCTCCCGGATCAACGATGCCCACGCCCACGAGATCAGCCACATGTTCTTCAGCAACGCATTCGCCGGCTCAATCTTCAACCTTTTCGCCACCCATCCCCCGCTGGAGGAGCGGATCCGGTTGCTCGATCCGAATTTTGATGGCAGCTATGCGGGGGTCGAGGCACTTCCAGATGCGTACGTTGGGCTTTCCAGCCTGACTAACCAGGCCGCTCCGGCCGCGCAGGATGCGGCCATTGCGGCGATGACCTCCGGGCTCAGTTCCGGCGCGGTGCCGCTGCGGTCAACCCGGCAGGTCAGCACGGATCGCGACCGGATCGTCGGCCAGGTCGGCACTCCCCAGGCAGAACATCTGGAACATGCCGAGCGTTTGGTCGCGGGCCTGCCGGCGGTGGTTGTCCAAGCGATCCGCGAGCCCTACACCGCACGCGGTGTGGTCTTTGCCCTACTGTTGAGTCGCGAAGACGAGGCCACCCGCAACCAGCAGTGGCAACTGCTCCAATCGTACGTCGAGCCGCCCTTGGTGCGGGTTGTGCAGCAGCTTTCCGAACGGATCGACCCGTTACCTACGGAGAACCGCTTGCCCGTGGTGGATATGACGATTCCTGCACTGAAGCGGCTCTCGCCGGCGCAATACCAGGCATTTCGGCAGATCGTCGAGGCCCTTACGGCCGCGGCCGGCAAAGTCGATTTGTTTGAGTATTGCTTGCGTGTGATTCTCTTCGGCTATCTGGACGTTCATTTTGGATTACGTCCCGCGCCGGCTGTCCGCTATAAGGCCGTGAGTGCCTTGTCGCAGCCGGCGACGATCATCCTTTCCGCGTTGGCCTACGCGGGCCAGAGCCAGCCGAACGACATTCAAAAGGCATTCCAGGCCGGCTCGCACGATCTGCTCGGCCAGGTTCACATCATTCCGCCACAGCAGTGTACGTTTGATACCTTCGATGCCGCTTTGAGCGAACTTGCGCAGGCCAGTCCAGCGGTGAAGCGGCGGATTCTGGAGGCGGTTGTGGCCTGCATCGCCGCCGACGGCAAGATGACGGTCGAGGAAAACGAACTCTTGCGAGCCGTGGCCGCCGCGCTCGCCTGCCCATTACCGCCCGTGCCGGTGAGTTAGGGGTTGCATTTGGGACATTCAGCGTTTCCTTGACACGGCACAAGGCTTGCGGTATTATCAGAGTTTGTTGATTGAGACGTTTGCGTCGCGTGGCGCGGCAGTTGCCAACCGCTTCACGTTCCACATGCCGTTTTTCTGATTTGAAACACTCGATAGGGAATCGAAAACATGCCACGTACCGCCAGAGCCTCCGCCGGAGGCCTTTGTTACCACGTTCTCAACCGCGGAAATGCCGGAACCGAGGTCTTCCGCGACGCCCGCGACTACGCCGGGTTTGTGGAGCTTCTTCAGCAGGGAACCGATACTCGCAAAATACGCTTGCTGGCCTATTGCCTGATGCCCGATCACTTCCACATGGTCCTCTGGCCGCGAAAAGACGGCGATCTCAGCCACTGGATGCAATGGATCGCGACGAGCCATGTTCGCCGCTATCACCAACAACATCAGACGAGCGGCCATATATGGGAGGGGCGATTTCGGGCTTTTCCCATTCAGCCGAACGAAAATTTATTGACGGTTCTTCGCTATGTCGAGCAGAATCCTCTTCGGCTCAAGAAGGAACTGAAAGTTCGGAAACTCGAGCGATGGCACTGGTCGTCGGTCGGCAAGGAGGTGGCTGGGTTGGAACGCCCCGAGATCGAGCCAGGGCCTATGGCTCGTGGTCCGAACTGGCTCCAGTCGGTCCAACAACCGTTGACCGCCGAGGAGTTGGCCCTACTGCGGCGCAGCGTCGTTCGCGGCACGCCTTTTGGCGACCCAAAGTGGCAGCAACGGATTGTAGCGAAATTAGGGCTTGAATCGACCGTGCGGCCTCGCGGACGGCCTCGCAAGACATCGGTTGAGTAAGGGGTTGTTTTTCAACCACCCGCCAAGCTGTTGGAACCGTTGTAGGTCAGGCTTTCCAGACTGACTTTATCCGGCACGGTCAGGCTGGAAAGCCTGACCTCCTTAGTAATCTGGCGGGTAGTTGTACTATTTGCTCCCTTGTGCCGTTTTGATAACCTAAATTTATTCAGCGGCCTAGTTCAACTGTCCGAATGCTCAAGGGAGCGATCACAATGTCTGTCTTGATGGTTTATGTCCTCTTTGTGTTGGCGATTGCGCTCACCAGCTTGACTGCCGGGTGGTGGTTGCGGAGCCGAGGCGTGGAACCGCGGGAAGCCCCCATCGACCAAGGGGAGATTCGCCGCGCCCAGGAATTGCTGGGCCGTCTGCGAAAATTGGCTTCCAGCGTCGCGGTTGAATTGGGTGAACACAACACGCGCGTCGAGGAAATCAATGTTGAGTTGAAGAGCGATAAACTGCACGAACCAGACAAGATACTCAACGTGGTTACCAAGCTGGTCGATGTCAACAAAATCGTGCAGGGACGGTTGAATCAGGCGGAAGATCAGCTCCGCGAGCAGGTCCGGCTGGTCGAGTTGCATACGACCGAAGCTCGCACCGACGCCTTGACCCTGGTCGGCAATCGCCGTGCCTTTGATACTGACATTGCCCAGTGCCTGGCTGATTTCCACCGTACGGGACAGGTCTTTGCGCTGGCCATCCTCGACCTGGACAAGTTCAAGCGGTTCAACGACACCTATGGCCACCAGGCGGGCGACGAAGTTCTGCGCGGCACCGGCCGTGTATTGCGGCGCGTCTTGCGTGAGAGCGATTCCATTACCCGTTACGGTGGCGAAGAATTTGCGGTAATCTTTAGCCGCGCTACGATCGCGGAAGTCCAGCAAGCCTTGACGCGATTGCGCAAAGCTATTGCAGAAACCGACTTTGAATTTTCCGGCGGAAAACTTCAGGTTACAATTAGCATTGGTGCCGCCCAAGTCATGGGTGAGGAGAACTTGGAAGCGATCATCCAGCGGGCCGATGCAGCCTTGTATGCCGCAAAGGAAGCGGGCCGCAACTGCGGTCACTGGCACGACGGCCAAAAAATCCTTCCGATCCTCGATGAGGAAACCAAGCCCACCCCAACGCCGGTAGAACCGGTGCTTGAAGATTCAAAGATCGAAAAACTAGCCGACGATCTGCCGGAACTTCTCAACCGCACCGCCTTCTGCCAGCATGTGCGCGGCCGCTTGGCCGAATGGAAGCGCGGTGGCCCGACATTGACGCTGGTCCTCGTCCAGATCGATCATTTCGAGAGTCTCACACGGCTCCACGGAACAAAATTCCGCGACCTTTTGGTAACAAGTCTCGCGCGGGTTATTTTCGCCGGCGTGCGGGAGATGGACATGGTAGCCCGCTACAGCACGAGTTGCTTGGCCTTCCTCTTGCCCAAGGCCCAACTTTCCGATGCCATCCGCGTTGCCGATCGAATTCGCGAGGCGGCAGCGCAGGTCGCGATTTCGGTGGGTGAAACGCAAGTTGGTTTCACGGTCAGTATCGGCCTGATCGAGGCGGGCAGTGCCGACGACATGGTGGCTCTTTTCCGCAAGGCGGAAATTGCCCTGGATGCCGGTCATCAACAGGGCGGAAACTGCCTCTTCCACCACGACGGCGAACACTATCAGTTGGCCACGGCGATGGCGGTTGCGTAAATGTGACCATTACCAATTCAGACCAACCGACTCGCCGCCTGCCGACTTGCCCAGGCCACCTTTGAGCGGCAGATTGGACGGAGGGCCGGCTTTCTTCGACTCGGCGGGAAGCTCGGCCTCCTGGGCCTCTTCTTTCTCTTTTTTCGTCGGCTCGGGCTTGGAGAGGCCCTTGAGCGAGAGGCTCATCCGCTGGGCCTCGGGATTGACGTTGAGTACAAGTACTTCGACCTCTTCGCCTTCCTTCACTGCATCGCTGGCACGCCAGATCCGCTTGTGCGAAAGCTCGGAAATGTGAACCAGACCTTCCACCCCCGGTTCAAGTTCCACAAAGGCCCCAAATTCCATCAGCCGCGTAACCTTGCCGCGAACGATGGTGTTGTGCGGATACTTGCTGGCAGCCGCAGTCCAGGGGTTCTCGGTCATCTCGCGATAGGAAAGGCCAATGCGGCCGGTTTCGGGGTCGATTTTCTCGACGCGGACGCGGACCGCCTGACCTTCCTGCAAGACCTCGCTGGGATGCTTGATGCGACCCCAAGACAACTGGCTGATGTGCAATAATCCATCAACCCCATTGCCCAACTCGACAAAAGCCCCAAAATCCATCAGTTTTCGCACCGTGCCCTCATGGACCTGGCCGGGAGCGAGCGATTCAAAGAAGATCTTCTTTTTCTCTTCTTGCTCACGTTCCAGAACCGCTTTGTGGCTGAGGACGAGGTTCTTTCGCGAGGGATTCACTTCGGTGATCAAGCAGGCGAATCGCTGGCCGACGAATTGGGCTAGGTCTTCCACGCGGTAGAGCGATATCTGGCTCACTGGAATGAAGCCGCGAAGGCGATTGACCTCACACTCCAGCCCACCGGTGTTGTGGCCGGTGATCTGAGCGTCAACGAGCATGCCTTCCTGGACTTCGTTCCAATTGCTCAACTCAATCGACATGCCGGGGAGGGTCAAGTCGTAAAGGCCCTCTTCAGAATTGAACCGCTGAACAATGACTTCGATCATCTCACCCGGCTGGGGTGGTGTCTCAAACGAACGGGCAGGCAGGCAGCCTTGCTCACGACCGCCGAACTCGACGAAGATTTCATCGCGCCGAGACGCGACGACGCGGCCGCGATGTCGCGACTCCGGCTCCAGGACAACTTGGGGTCCGGTGCCTTCGCCGGACATCAGGTCGTCCAGCGACAGGCCACCCATGGCACGTTCCAACTCGGCTTCCATGCTGGCGGTGAGCTTTTGTCGGCGGCCGGGAATCACGGGTGCGGTGTCTTCCGTGGCGGCTGGCAGACGCCTTATCGGCTCGGGAAAGAGCGGTTCCGGCGGAGGAAGCGGCTGGCGAGGAATCGACAGCGTATTGAGATTGGCTAGGTTGGCACCAGCCAATCCGGCGGCACCCGTCCGCAAGGCTTCATCCTGGGCATCATACACGGGGGCCTTGGCAACAGGTTTTGGCGAGACGACAGGTTTTGATGCGGATGATCCGACCGATCGGTCGGAGGTGGCAACCGGCTTTGCCTCGCCGCTTGCAACTTCGACTAGCGGCACAGTAACCGGCAGCGCAACAACCGGCAGCACTGTAACCGACGGCACAGTAACCGACGGCACAGTAACCGGCAGCACTGTTGCTTGCGGCGGCGCAGCGATGCTTTCGCTCGGCTCGCTGCTTAGCTGCAATTCTTGCGGTGGCGGATTTTTTTGCTGCTGCGGGTTTTGCTCATGACGCTCGCGAGAAACGCGACCGCCGCGAGGTCGCCTGCGATGTGCCCCTTCGCCACCCTGGGGACTCTCACCGCCTGGAGAAGCGATGCCGGGTTGCTGGGCCGACTGACCTTCGCCGATCGGGTCTTGGGAGGGGGCTTCACTTTCGATCGGAACCCAGTCGCGCTGACGCCGAGCACGATAGGCGGCCGGATCACGCTGCGAGCCGATGAGAATCCGCCGCGGTGCGGCGGCCCCGCTTTCGTTGCCGACGTCACCTTCCGATGCGGCAACTCCTGCGGCCGGTTGGTTCCCGGCACGGCCTTGGTTGTCGGCAAGTTCGCCGACAGAGGGGGTTGAAATGAGTTCTTCTGTCGAATTTTCTTCGGCCGGGCGGCCTTGTTCAATACCGGTCAATGCTCGTCCCTTTGCTACTTGCGAGCCATTGCTGAAAAGCGGCTCGACTGGAACAATACTTATCTGATTCTACCAGACAACCCCGGCAGCTTCCAAGGGGCGGGTAGTCCTACGTGAAACGGAATTTATTCCGTTTTACCTAAAAAACGCTACAACGGAATAAATTCCGTGCTACGAAGTGGAAACAACGGAATAAATTCCGTTCTACGAAGACGAAAGAAACGAAAAACACGAAAAGGGAGGAGAAAATTAGGACAGGAAAAATGAAAGGAAAGGGAGAAGGGCCACGGAGGGCCGACCGAGTGTCTCCCATCGCTTTCGATCGCCCCTATTCCGATGCCTCTTTTTCGCCGCCATGGCGGGCACGGAGGTATTCCACGACCATCGGCAGGATGGAGATGACGATGATGGCCAGGATTACGAGTGTGAAATTCTTTTGCACCCACTCACGGCTACCGAACCAGAATCCGCCCCAAAGGAAGATGGCAACCCAGGCAATTCCGCCGAACACATTGTAGAAGATGAACTTGGGGTAGTTCATCGCCCCGATGCCGGCCACGAAAGGGACGAACGTGCGGACGATCGGCACGAAGCGGGCCAGCACGATGGCCTTTCCCCCATACTTTTCGTAGAAACGATGAGTGCGGTCCAAGTGTTCTTTTTTCAAGAAGCGAACCTTTCCCGTGAACGCTCTTGGGCCGATGTAGGCACCGATCCAATAATTCACCGTGTCGCCGAGAATGGCCGCCCCCGAAAGCACGATGAAGAGGATCGTCGCGTTCATGTGGCAATCCGGTCTAGCCGCAATGGCCCCGGCCGCGAACAAGAGCGAATCGCCCGGCAGGAATGGCGTAACAACCAGTCCCGTCTCGCAGAAGATCACCAGAAATAGGATCAGATAGGTCCACGCACCGCAGATCTGGGGCAGCTCTCCCAGCGATTTGTCGAGGTGCAGGATCCAGTTGCTTAAAAATTCAAACATGGTTTTGGTAGTTGCCTTACTCCCGTGTCAGTTTATGGAACCGCTCGATTAAATCGCGGGTGATCGGACCCGGCAGGCCGGTGCCGATCCGGCGACTGTCAACCTTCACGACGGGAATCACTTCTGCCGCGGTACCGGTGAGGAAGCACTCGTCGGCAATGTAGACATCGTGCTTGGTCAAGGGAATTTCACGAACAACGATGCCCGCCGCGGAGGCGATCTCGATCACGGCGTCGCGGGTAATCCCTTCTAGGATGCCGGATTCCATCGACGGCGTGAGCAGCGTGCCGTTGCGAACAAGGAAGATGTTGTCGCCGGTACATTCGGCCACCTCGCCCTTGTGGTTGAGCATCAGGGCCTCGACACAGCCGGCCTGCTGTCCCTCGATTTTTGCCAGAATGTTGTTGAGGTAATTGAGCGACTTGATCCGAGGACTCAGTGCCGCGGGATGGTTCCGGGCAACGCTCACCGTGATGATCTCCAGCCCCGTGCGGTAAAGTTCTTCCGGATAGAGCGAGATATAGTCGGTGATGATGATCACCTGCGGCTTTTCGCAGCGACTGGGGTCCAGCCCCAGCGAGCCTGCTCCGCGGGTGACGACGACGCGGACGTAGCCGTCCTGGATTTCGTTGACCGCCAGGGTATCTTCAATGGCCTTGGCCATCTGCTCCTTGGTCATGGGGATAATCAGCAGGATACCCTTGGCCGAGTCCCAAAGCCGATCGAGGTGGGCCTGGAGGCGGAATACCTTGCCGCGGTAGCTGCGAATACCTTCAAACACGCCGTCGCCGTACAGCAGACCGTGATCGTAGACGCTGATCTTGGCGTCCTCTTTGGCGTAAAGTTTACCGTCGATATAGATTTTGAACGACATTGAGATAAAAACGTGTAAGAGAGAATGACAAATGGCGAACTTCAAATGACGAATGACGAATGGCGAAGAAAATGAAAATGGGTGACCTGCTCCAGCATGGCGTGACGTTGCCAATTGCTTTTTTCGTCATTCGTCATTCGGATTTTCTCCACTCTCACGCCACCCGGCCATCCACCAGCCGAATTGTGCGATCGGCCGTCGCGGCGATGGCCGGATCGTGCGTAACCATTACTATAGTCAGCAGATGCCGCTCGTTCAAGGCGCGGAGGATTTTGATGATCTCCCGTCCACTCTCTTGGTCGAGATTGCCCGTCGGCTCGTCGGCCAGCAAAAGGCTGGGCCGGGCGATTAGCGAGCGGGCGATGGCCACTCGCTGCATTTCGCCGCCGGAAAGCTCGCGGGGACGGTGTTTTAGCCGATGATCCAGGCCCAGCATGGCCAAAAGATCGGCGGCCAGGGCACGGAATTGCCGCCGCTGCCGCCAGTAGCTCCAAACCCCGTGGGTAATCATCAGGGGGGCGAGTACGTTTTCCAGCGTCGTCAACTCCGGCAGTAGATGGTAGAACTGGAAAATCATGCCGAAGCGGCGGTTGCGCAGACGGTCGCGCTCGGCGGATGAGATATTGTCGATCCGCCGGCCTTCAAAAAGGATCTCGCCCCGATCGGGAACGTCGAGCGTGCCCAGCATGTGCAGGAGCGTGGTCTTGCCGCAACCGCTCTGACCGACGACGGCCAGAAACTCGCCTTGCCGCACGGCCATACTGACGCCGCGGAGCACCGGCACTTCGACCGGGCCCTTGCGATAGTTCTTCGTCAGCCCCGTGGCCAGCAATTGCGGCACTCCGCCGGCCGGATGCCTGGGCACGAAAAAGCCGGCCGGCTCGACGACGTCGGAGAGTTGAGTCAAAACTTCACTCATAGCGCAATGCCTCCACGGGATGTAGTCGGGCCGCACGCAGCGCAGGCAACACGCTCGCCAGCATGGCAATGCCCAACGCTCCGGCAACAATCCAGGCCACCGTCTCCGGAAAGACGATCGTCGGAATTCGATAGAGATAATAGATTTCCGGGTTGAACAGCGGGCGACCCATCATCCAGCCCAGACCGTCGGCGATCGGATTGATATAGTGTACGAATAAAAGCCCCAGGATCAGTCCCACGCCCGAGCCGACCAGGCCCAGCGAAAGCCCATAGGTGAGGAAGATGCCCATTACGCCGCGGCCCGAGGCGCCCAGCGACTTGAGGATGCCGATATCGCGGGTTTTTTCCACGACGATCATATAGAAGATCGCCAGGATGCCGAACCCGGCCACGGCGATGATTAGAAACAGCAGGATATTGAGGATGGTCGTCTCCATCTGCACGGCCGAGAGTAACGCGCCCTGCTTGTCTCGCCAGGTTTCGACGCGGTAGATTCCGGGGGCAAACGCGGCTTTCAGCTTGTCGCGAACCGCGTTGCCGTCGGCACCGGGATGCAACTTTATCTCGATCGCATTCACATAACCGACGCCGGTGGAAGGATCGATCATGCCTCGCTGCCGCTGGAGCTCTTTGATCGGCATGAAGATGAACATGCTGTCGTATTCGAGCATCTTGCTTTCGTAGAAATCAACAATCGTGAATTTGTCGCTCACGGCCTTGGGTGGCGCACCGGCGGTGGGGAAGGTGAGCTGGACATCCTCGCCCGGCAAGACGCGAAAGTGTTCTTCGCCGTTGGCCTTCCGATAGTTGGACATGGCGATGCCCATCACGACACCCACGTTCTGCTGCTTCGACGAGTCAAACATTTTGACCTGTTCCGGGAAGGGCTGACGTGCGAACGGGTCGGACGGCGTTTGACGCGCGGCAAACGGTTCGGGAGGCGGAACGGTCGAACCGATGGGTGGGGCGACCGGGGCGACACTTCTCATCATTTTCTCCTGCTCCGCCAGTTCTCGGGCCATGCGGCGGCGATTGCCCCAGCCGGCACTACGCATGTCCTCGCGCTCCTTCGTCGGGCCGTCGGCCAAGTGATCGCGGGTATCGAAGCCGTCTTCGCGCAGGTCAAAACTCATATCCTGGCGATTACCTGGATGCTGCAAGTACTTGGCAAAATCACTCACCCGACTCTGCGACTTCTCTTCGATGCCGATTACCTGGACCTGATTGGTCACCCAGGTGCCGCGCCATTGGTAGCTTAGCATGGCCGGCACAACGCAAATCGGCGTCATGCCTTCGATGTCGTCGCCGGCGATGCGGCGAATCTGTTCCATGTGCCAGTCGGGATCCCGCATGCCTTCCAGGGTTCCGCTTTCAAAGACCACATCGCATATTATGCCGCGGATACGCCCCTGCATCTCGCTGCTGAAGCCCGACATGACGCTATTGACGATGATCATCGTCATCACCCCCAGCGTGACGCTGATGATCGAAGCGAAGGCGATGTATCGCGTACAGAGGTAACGCCAACAGAGGACGAGTTTGTACATGGGGGAGGAAAGGGATTGGGAATTGGGGATTAGGGATTAGGAAAATCCGAAATCCGAATGACGAAATCCGAAACAATAAAGAAATACAAATGAGAGAAATTCAAAAACCTTCGTCATTCGTCATTCGTCATTCGTCATTCGTCATTCGTCATTCGTCATTCGTCATTCGTCATTCGTCATTCGTCATTCGTCATTCGTCATTCGTCATTCGTCATTCGTCATTCGTCATTCGTCATTCGGATTTTGTTATTCACTGCACTTCCGGTCTTAGTAGCGGAAACAAAATTACATCTCGTATGGTCTGCGTGTTCGTCAAAAGCATCACGAGCCGGTCGATGCCGATGCCCAGTCCGCCGGCGGGCGGCATGCCGTGCCGCATGGCGCGGATGAAGTCGCGGTCCATCTTGGCCATCGACTCTTCTGCCGGCATCCCGGCAAGCTGCTGGGTGAAAAGCTGCTCCTGCAAGTCCGGGTCGTTCAACTCGGTATAGGCGTTGGCCAGCTCCATGCCGTGAATGAAAAGCTCGAACCGCTCGGCGATCATCGGGTTCGACGCCTTCCGCTTCGTCAAGGGGCAGATGCTGGCCGGATAGTCGATCACGAAAATTGGCCCCGTGAGCGCGTCTTCCACCTTGGCCTCGAACACCTGGCTCTTGATCACGTCGGGATGGCGGTTGGCGATCTCGAAACCGATCTTCTTGGCCAGCACTGCGATGCCCTCCACATCGTCGCCCGCCACGCCGGTCTGCTCGAGGAACAACTCGTCGTAGGTCTTCCGCGCAAAGGGTGGTGTGAAGTCAATTTTCTTGTCGCCCCATTGCAGCTTGAGCGGCTGGCCCGTGGCCGCAATGGCCTCGACAATGAGCTTCTCGGTCAGGTCCATCATGGCGCGGTAGTCGCCATAGGCCTGATAGAGTTCCAGCATCGTGAATTCCGGGTTGTGTTTGGTGTCGATCCCCTCATTGCGATAGACGCGGCCCATCTCATACACCCGCTCGACACCGCCGACCAGCAGCCGCTTCAGGTGCAACTCGAGGGCGATGCGGAGAAACAGATCAAAGTCCAACGCATTGTGATGCGTCGTGAATGGCCGCGCGGCGGCACCGCCGGCAATGGCGTGCAGCGTTGGCCCCTCAACCTCGACAAAACCTTCGCCTGCGAGCGTGTTGCGGATTGACTGCACGATCTTCGTCCGCCGCAGGAAACGCTCCCACTGGCCGTCCGTATGGATCAAATCGAGATAGCGCATCCGCTGCCGCAGTTCGGGGTCGGTCAGGCCCTTGTGCTTTTCCGGCGGAGTTTCAATGCATTTGGTGAGGAAGTGGACGTCGGTGGCAAAGATGGTCAGTTCGCCCATCTTCGTCCGGATCAACTCGCCGTCGATGCCGATCAGGTCGCCCAGGTCGAATTGCTGGGTCAGCTCCCAGCTCTTCTCGCCCACTTGGTTCATGCCGATTGCTATCTGGATCCGTCCGGTCCAGTCGTGTAGATCGAGGAAGACAAGCTTCCCGGCTCGGCGTAAGAGCACAATCCGCCCCGCCGCGCGGACTTTTGGCCCATGGAGCTTCGGCGGCTTGCCTGGCTCGGCGGCCGGCTCGGCAACGATTTCACTCTCCCGAGGACGAATTTTGCCGATGGCGGTATGATTATCGAATCGCTGCCCCCATGGGTCGATGCCCATGTCCTCTATTTTGCGCAGTTTTACTCGTCGTGCGGCTTCAAGGGCGGCGGCACCGTGTTGGGGTTCGTTGGTTTCTGTATCGCTCATGGTTTTTAGCAGGTTTCGCTTTTAGGGCATGGTGTGGAGGGATTGTAGTGGATCGGCGGCCTAGGTCAATGTCAACATGGGGCTAGCGAACCGGTGCGATCTACACAATCCGCATAATTTACGGGAAAAAAGCACTGTTTTTCTATTATTCGCGTGGCATTATTTTGAAATTTCGGCAAGACAGGATAAAATGGAGGTTTACCAGGGCAAACACACTCTTCGAGGCGACCACCGATGATCGGAAAATTTATCGCTAAAATCCTTCGCGGCCCAAGTATTGGGCGTGGTGTTTCCACCTCGAAGAAGATGACCCGGCGGATTGCGATCGAGCCGCTCGAATCGCGCCGCTTGCTGGCCGTCACGGGCAGTCTTTCCGGGTTCGCGTATCTCGACACCCATGACTTCGGTATCAAGGACGCCGATGAAGCCGGATTCGCCGGGCTCACCGTGCAACTAAAGAGCCGGGACAGCCAAGGAAACCTGGGTGTCGTGTCCGGCGTTGGGCCGGTTCAAACCCTTGCGGACGGGTCGTATCGCTTTAACGGCCTTGCCGCCGGCTCGTATCAGATTCAGATCTCGCCGTCGTCGAAACTTGCCGTAGGCGTGCCGTCGGTCGGTTCGGCGGGCGGCACCGCCGGCAGCAATGAGGTTCAGGTGACACTTACCGCCGGCCAGAGTGCTAGCTATTACAATTTCGCGATTCTGGGCGCACAGACGAACCAGATCTCGCTGCGGATGTTCACGGCCTCGACCGGTTCGCTCACGGATTTCTTGACCACGCTGCACACCAAGCCCTACATGGTGGCGGGCTCCAGCGGCAATTCGCCCTCTGCGGCAGCGGGCACCCGCGGCAGTTCGACCTTCACGAGTACGTACACTACTGGTGGTCCCGAAGTGGCAATCGTACCCGCGATCGTCACAATCGCCTCGACCGACAGCCCCACGCTGACGGCCATGACCGTGACCATCCAGAACCCACAGGACGGCAGTGGCGAACAATTGTCGGCCGATACCACGGGCACAATACTGACCTCCAACTACGCCAATAGCGTGTTGACCGTCTCCGGCGTGGCTGATGTGGCCACGTATCAGACGGTGTTGCAAACGGTGAGGTATCGCATCAGTTCATCGCCCGCCCACATCGGCGATCGCACGCTCTCGATCGTTGTCAACGACGGCACCGCCACGAGTACGGTTGCCACCTCGACCATCACCGTCGTGCAAGGCACGCAGATCGCGCCGAGCGTGACCGCCCCGAGCGTGACCACGAACCCGGCCCCTCAGACGATTCTTGCGAGCGGCACGGCGAGCTTCACGGCGGCGGCTAGCGGCAACCCCACTCCCACCGTGCAGTGGCAAGTCAACACCGGCACCGGCAGCAGCTACAGCAACCTGACGGACGTGGGCGTGTACAGCGGCAGCAGCACCGGCACCCTGACGATAGCCAACGCCACGCTCGCGATGAGCGGTTACCAATACAAGGCTGTTTTCACGAACACTGCTGGCACACCGGCGACCACCACGGCAGCCACGCTGACCGTTCAGACAGCGCCGAGTACCCCGAGCGTGACCACGAACCCGGCTCCTCAGACGATCGTCCCGGGCGGCACGGCGAGCTTCACGGCGGCGGCTAGCGGCAACCCCACTCCCACCGTGCAGTGGCAAGTCAACACCGGCACCGGCAGCAGCTACAGCAACCTGACGGATGTGGGCGTGTACACCGGCAGCAACACCGGCACGCTGACGATAACCGGTGCCACGTTCGCGATGAGCGGTTACCAATACAAGGCCGTTTTCACGAACACTGCTGGCACGCCGGCAACCACCACGGCAGCCACGCTGACCGT